>Ga0247762_1000527_pt1 | contig 10581 bp, 9 predicted proteins | sample UWRJL081202R4_FD_181016 | JGI IMG/M metagenome (GOLD analysis project Ga0247762, IMG submission 181016) | Plant litter microbial communities from Arlington Agricultural Research Station in Wisconsin, United States - UWRJ-L081-202R-4 | ecosystem: Environmental > Terrestrial > Plant litter >...
GTAGCCGAGCACGGCCGACACGAGCCCCAGGAGCATCCAGTGCAGGTCGAACCCGATGCCGAGCGTGTCGATCTCGCCGGGCGCCAGGGCGCCGGTCAGCAGCAGCCCGAGCACCAGCATCGCCAGGCCGGGCCACAGCAGGAAGAAGTCGGGGGCGTACAGGAACATGATCCGCAGGCTGTTCCACCCCGCCTTCCACGGCTCCGTCCAGCCCTGGCGGACCAGATGGCTCTCGCGCCCCGGCGGGTCCTTGTAGAACCGCACCGGCACCTCGGAGGTCGTCAGCCGGCGCTTGCGCGCCTTGAGGATCATCTCCGAGGCGTACTCCCAGCCCTGGGACTCCAGGTCCATCCGCACCAGCGCGTCGCGCGTCATCGCCCGCATCCCGCAGTGGATGTCGCTGAAGCGCGTGCCGTAGATCCGGTTGAAGATCCACGTCGTCGCCGGCGAGCCGAAGTAGCGGTGCAGCTTGGGCATCGCCGCGGGCTCGATGTAGCCCTTGGTCCGCGTGCCCATCACGAAGTCATTGCGTTGGCGGACCGCCTGGACGAAGCCCGACAGCAGCCGGAAGTCGTAGGTCAGGTCGCAGTCGCCCATGATCACGATCTCGCCGCGGATGTGCGGGATCGCGTCGATGTAGGCGCGCCCCAGCCCGCGCAGCGGGACCGTCAGGACCCGCGCGCCGTGCTCGCGGGCGATCTCCGGCGAGCGGTCGGTGGAGGAGTCGACGATGATGACCTCGCCGGTGACGCCGGCCTCGGCCAGCCCCTCGAAGCACCAGTCCACGAACGTGCCGACGGTCAGCTCCTCGTTGAGGCACGGGACGACGATCGACACCTCGACGGTCTCGTCGGCCGGGGTCCCGACCGGCGCGGTGAGGACGATCTCGCTCATGACGCGTGCCCCGGACGGGGCGCCCGTGCGAGCACCATCAGCTGGCTGCCCGACCGGAACAGGTCGTTGGCGAAGAACATGCGGTACAGCAGGTCGGACGCGGCGATCTGGGCCCGCGAGTACTCCTGGCCCTCGGCGAAGGAGTCATACACCTTGCTCGACCCGAGGTGGTGGACGCCCCAGCGGTAGGCGGAGTGCAGCGGGAAGCCCCACTCCTTGACCTGCACGACGGAGCACCCGTGCCGCTCGAGGGCCTCGACGACGATCGACGGCGTGTAGTGGCGGTAGTGCCCCATCAACTTGTCGACCGGGCGCAGCGGCCCGGTCGGCACCGTGATCAGCACGTAGCGGTCGGCCATCGCCACCACGTTGCCCAGCGCGGCCTGCCAGTCGCTGATGTGCTCCAGCGTCTCGCTGCAGACCACCAGGTCGAAGCGGCGGTCGCCGGGGAAGCGCTCATAGGCGAGGTCGAACGCGGCGAAGTCGCAGCCCGGCAGCTCGGCGGCGGCCTGCGCCATGACCGCGGGCGACAGGTCGCAGCCCGCGCCCTTCCACCCCAGGTCGCCGACCAGCAGCTCGACCAGGAACGGCTGCGCGCAGCCGGCGTCCAGGAACGTGGCGACGTTCGGCAGGCCCCGGACGAGGTCGCGGATCAGCCGGCGGCGGTGGCGCGGCGCCGGCGTGTAGCGGTGCGCGTTGTCCCAGGTCGCCGCGACGTCGCGATCGGTGTTGGCGGCGTAGGGCGCCAGCTCGCTCTCCTCCGTGGCGCTCACGACCTCACCTCCGCGCCGGCCTCGAGGATGTTGTGGTCGATCGAGTCGACCAGCGCCTCGACCGAGGTGTAGCGGTTGGCCCAGCCGAGCTCGCGCAGCTTGGTGGTGTCGAAGCGGACGACCGGGACGTCGCCCTTCCACCCGCGTGCGCCGCCGGTGTAGTCGTAGGAGACGTCGGCCGGGTCGAGGCCCAGCCGCGCGCAGCAGAGGTCGGCGATCTCGCGGACCGTGACGTAGTCCTCGGTCCCGGCGTTCCAGACGCCGAACCCCTCGAACCCGAGGTCCAGCGCAGTCAGCATCGCGTCGGTCACGTCGTCGACGTGGATGTAGGACTTGCTCTGGAGGCCGTCGCCCATGATCCGCAGGTGGCGCGGGTCGCTGAGCAGGCGGCGCACGAAGTCGTAGGTGACGCCGTGCGTCTGGCGCGGCCCGACGACGTTGGCGAAGCGGAAGACGGTCGTGTGCAGCCCGAACATGTGGGAATAGGCCGACATCATGGCCTCGCACCCGAGCTTGCTCGCGCCGTAGGTCGAGACCGGGTGCAGCGGCCCGAACTCCTCGGTCACCGGGATCGTCCCGCGGTCGCCGTAGACGCCCGAGCCCGAGGAGTACACGATCCGCGACACGCCACAGATCCTCGCCGCCTCGATCGCGTTGTTGGTCAGGAACGTTCCCTGCCAGAAGTCGATCGACGGCTCCTCGACGGCCTTGGCGATGTCCGGGTTGGCGGCGAACAGGAACATCTGCTCACAGCCCCGCATCGCCTCGACGACCGCGTCGAGCTCCTTGAGGTCGGCGTGCACGAACGTCAGCCGCTCGTGGTCGCGAACCTCGGCCAGGTAGGACTCCGACCCCGAGGAGAGGTTGTCGAAGACCACCACCTCATGACCGTCGCGCTCCAGGAGCCGGCGCGTCACGTGGCTTCCGATGAACCCGGCGCCGCCCGCGACGAAGGTGCGCGTTGGCAAGGTCATTGCTCTGCTTCCGTAGTGGTTCATGGTGGGTCACTCGACCCTGAGGTGCCGGAGCAACAGGAGGATCTGCTGCGCCGACCCGCCGCCCCGCATGGACGCCATCACGTCGAGGCGCTGGACGCCGCGACCGAGGTGGATGGGGATGTCGAGCTCCTGACGAGGGCCCGACAGCGGGAGGGTCCCGACGCGCCCGTCGGGCAGCCGCACGGCCAGCTCCATCGGCGACGCCCCGTCGATGCCTGGGCCACGCACCGCGGTGGCGCGGAGGTGCACGTCGCCTGCCGAGGGCATCACGACGGTCGCCGCGATCGGCGCCGGCGTCAGCACGACGTCCATGTCCTGATCGCCGAAGGTCAGGTAGCCGCGGCCCTGCCGCTGGGCTCCGAGCGCTTCGACCCGCGCGATCACCGGGCCGCCGTGGACGACCTTCGTCGCCAGGCGGGAGACCAGCGAGAAGTCGCGGTTCAGCGCCGCCACCAGACCAGGGTTCGCCTTGCGGAACTCGAGCGTGCCATCAGGTGCGACGGGACCGGTGAACGACAGCGCCAGCCCGAGCACCGCGGCCCACGCGACGGCGACGGCGCCCAGGCGCGCGACCCATCGGCGGCGGGTGCGCAGCCACAGCAGGACCGCGCCGAGCAGCAGGAACGACGCGAAGTCGACCTCGTAGCGCATCGTCGCGCCCCAGAAGGCGACCGCCGCGAAGACGGCCAGGGCGGCGGAGACCGCGGCGAACGTCAGCAGCACCGCGCGCAGCGCCGGCTCCATCGCCCGCGCCCGGAACGGGGCGGCCACCAGGAGCAGCAGGACCGGCGCCAGCACGAGCAGGCCGCCGGTCGGCTCGACGCCGTCGTAGACCTTCGGCACGTGCCCGGGGTAGTACGGCGGCGGAGGCAGCTCCACGAACGGGAACAACGGCACGAGGCGCGGCGGGGCGATCACGTAGTACCAGAGTCCCGGCAGCAGGTAGGACAGGCTGAACGAGTCCCGCGCGGTCACGTCGACGCCGGCGAGCTGGTAGGCCAGGCCGAACTCCGTGAACGACCCGAAGCGCGCGTCGTTGTAGAGGGCGAGCAGAACGCCGACCGCAACCACCGGCCCGAGCAGCGCCGCCACGGTGCGCGCGAGCCGGTCGCGTGGGGTGCCGCGCAGCAGCCAGGCGCTCAGCGCGACGAGCCCCGCGGCGGTCAGGATGTGCGACGGGCGCGAGGCGACCGCCAGCCCGAGCGCGAGGCTGCCGAGCGCGAGGCGACGCAGGCTCGGCGCGCGTTCGTCCTCGCGCAGGAGCGCGCTCAGCAGCAGCCACGTCGCGAGCATCGCGAAGCAGAGCCCCGCCGCGATCGCCACCTCGTACTTGTCGGGGCGCCGGATCGTGTACGGAAGCACGTTGGCCAGGCCGAGCAGGACGATCCCCGCGTTGACCTTCCACTCCGCGGCGCGCGGCGCGAAGCGCCGTTTGAGCGTCAGCAGCACGAGCACCGAGAAGAGCAGCCCGAAGAACGCGAAGCCGGCGACCGCCAGCGTCTGCGAGAACGGGAAGCCGAGCAGCCGAGCGGGCGCGAACACCAGCAGCGCGGGCGCCGGTCCCCAGTAGGAGTACAGCTTGCCGTCGCGGTAGCTGAGGTCGTGGAGCTCGACGTTCCGGTCGTTGACCCCGTTCTCCTGCGGGTCATAGGGGTTGATCAGGCTCCCGAACTCCCCGGGGGCGTCGCCGAGGTCCAGGCGGCCGTGGAGGAAGGCGTCGGCCAGCTGGCCATGGACGCCGTCCGCCCCCGAGGTGAACCGGATCGGCGTCGTCGTCGCCGCGGTCCAGACGTAGAAGGCGAGGAACAGCGCGAGGAGCCCGACCCGCACCCAGGTGGTGCGGGGCACCGCTCGGAAGGTGGGGCCCACCGCGGGCCGGATGCGTCGCGACCGAGGCGACGCCTCACCGGCGATGGTCGGCGTGTTCGACACGCCCGCAACCTTCTCCCGATGCGACGGCCGTGGCCATAGCCAATCCGGCCTGGGCCGCGGTCTCCCATGCCGGTTGGCATGGCTGAGCGATCAGCCTGCCGCCTGTCAACCCGTAGTCCCACAGCCGCCCCCAACCCATCCATGATGCAGGCACGATGATCGAGACGATCCAGACCAAGATCTTCGCCGACGGCGCCGATCTCGACAGCATCCTGCGGCTCGCCGCCGATCCGCTGATCAGCGGGTTCACGACGAACCCGACGTTGATGTGGAAGGCCGGTCTGACCGACTACGGCGACTTCGCCCTGCGGCTGCTGGAGCGCATCCGCGACAAGCCGATCTCGTTCGAGGTCTTCGCGGACACGGAGGCCGAGATCCGCCGCCAGGCGCGGCTGCTGGCGTCCACTGGACCCAACGTGTACGTGAAGATCCCGGTCACGACGACCTCCGGCGAGTCGATGGCGCCGCTGGTGCGCGAGCTCTCCGAGGACGGCGTCCAGGTCAACGTCACGGCGCTGTTCACGACCGCCCAGGTCGAGCTGATCACGGCCGCGGTCGCCGACGGCGCGCCGTCGTGCATCTCGGTCTTCGCCGGGCGCGTCGCCGACGCCGGCATCGACCCGCTGCCGATCATGCAGCAGTCGCTGCGGATCATGGAGGCGGCGCCGCGCGCCGAGCTGATCTGGGCCAGCCCGCGCGAGGTGCTCAACCTCGTCCAGGCCAACGCGATCGGCTGCGACATCATCACGATGACCCACGACCTGCTGCCCAAGGTCAAGAGCCTCGGCAAGGACCTCAACCTGTTCTCGCTGGAGACCGTCCAGATGTTCCGCCGTGACGCCGTCGCCGCCGGCTTCTCCCTCTAGCGGCGCGGATCACCCGAGACCGATGCGACGGGCCTTGATCACCGGCGGCGCCGGCTTCCTCGGCAGCACGCTGGCCGACCGCCTCCTCGACGACGGCGTCGAGGTCGCGATCCTCGACGACTTCCGGACCGGCCGGCAGGAGTTCGTCGCCGACGCGCTGGAGCGCGGCGCCGACCTCTTCGAGGGCGACGTCCTGGACGAGGACCTGCTCGAGTCCGCGATCGCCGGCGCCGACGTCGTCTTCCACCTGCAGGCCAACGCCGACGTGCGCCGTGGCCTGGAGCACCCGCGCAAGGACCTGCGCGAGAACGCGATCGCGACCTCCAACGTCTTAGAGGCGATGCGCACCGCCGGCGTGCACCGGATCGCGTTCTCCTCGACCGGCTCGGTCTACGGCGAGCCGGACGTCAGCCCGACGCCCGAGGACGCGCCGTTCCCCGTCCAGACCTCGCTGTACGGCGCGTCGAAGGTCGCGGCCGAGGGCCTGATCAGCGCCTACGTCCACGGGTTCGGCTTCTCGGCGACGGTCTTCCGCCTGGTGTCGCTGCTCGGCGAGCGCTACACCCACGGTCACGTCATCGACTTCTACCGCGCGCTGCGCCGGGACCCGTCACGCCTGCGCGTGCTCGGCGACGGCCGCCAGGAGAAGAGCTACCTGTACGTCAAGGACTGCGTCGACGCGATGGTGATGGCCACCGAGCACCAGGGCGAGGCCCCGGGCCTGGGCGTCTACAACCTCGGCACCGACGCGACCGTGGTCGTCGACGAGTCGGTCGCGCTGATCACCGCGCACCTCGGCGTCAGCCCGGCGATCGAGAAGGCCGGCGGACGGCGCGGCTGGGCGGGCGACTCCCCGCTGATCAAGTTGGACATCTCGAAGATCCGCGCGCTCGGCTGGGCGCCGTCCTTGACCATCCCCGAGGCGATCGGCCGGACGCTGGACTGGCTGGACTCCGAGCCCGCGATCGCCCTGCCGTCGGAGATCGTCGCGTCATGAGCGTCATCTACTCCCGCGCCCCGCTGCGCATCTCGCTCGGCGGCGGCGGCACCGACCTGCCGTCCTACTACCGCGAGCACGGCGGCTACCTGATCAGCGGGTCGATCGACAAGTACGTGTACATGCTCACGCACACGGTCTTCCAGAAGCGCTACCGGTTGAAGTACAACCAGATGGAGGAGGTCGACCGCCCGAGCGACGTCACCCACCCCATCTTCCGCGAGGCGCTCAGCCGCCACTGGGAGGGCAGCCCGCTGGAGATCGCGGTCATCGCCGACGTCCCGGCCGGCACCGGCATGGGGTCCTCGGGCGCGTTCACGGTCTGCCTGCTGAAGTCCCTGTACCTGGCTCGCCGCCGGTCGATCACGCCGGGCGCGCTGGCCGAGCGCGCCTGCGAGATCGAGATCGACGTGCTCAAGGAGCCGGTCGGCAAGCAGGACCAGTACGTCTCCGCGCACGGCGGGATCTGCGCGTACGAGTTCGGCACCGACGGCTCGGTGACCGTCGACCCGCTGGAGATCGACGACCGCACGATGCGCCAGCTGCGCAACAACATGCTCTTGTTCTACACCGGCGAGGCGCGGTCGGCCTCCAAGGTCCTCGCCCACCAGGTGGAGCAGTCGGCGGCCAACGACCAGGCCATGCTCGACAACCTCCACCGCACCAAGGCGATGGGCCACCTCAGCCGCGAGCTGCTGGAGGCCGGCGACCTGGAGTCCTACGCCGAGCTGATGCACGAGCACTGGGAGAACAAGCGCAAGCGCTCTCCCGGGATGACCGACGAGCGGATCGACACCCTCTACACGCTGGCGCGCCGCTCGGGCTGCATCGGCGGCAAGCTGGTCGGCGCGGGCGGCGGCGGGTTCCTGCTGGTCTACGCCCGGCACCCCGACGACACGCGCCAGGCGATGGCCGCCGCGGGCGCGGCCGAGCTGCCCTTCGACTTCGAGTTCCGCGGCGCGATCGGCAACGAGGCGATCTAGGCGAGCGGCTCAGGCCTCGAGCTGCGCGACGCGCGCCTCGAGGTAGGCCAGGTCGGCGTCGCGGCGACGGGCCGCCGCCTGCTCGGCCGAGAGGTCGGCGGCGCGCGCGGCGGAGACCGGCGCCAGGCGGGACGCGTCGGGCCCGAAGGCGAGCAGGTGGTGGGCGGCCGGCGCCGCGGGGTCGATCGCCGGCGCGCCGAGGGGCGGAGCGGCGTCCGCGGCGGCGTGGACGATCGCGGCGGCGCGGATCGGGACCTGGCGGGCGACGACGACCTCCGACGGCACGAGGCGGCGCAGCTCCTCGACCTGGTTCGGCGACCCGGCGGTGCTGAGCACGACCGTCGCGCTCGTGTGCCGCGAGACGAGCCAGTCGACGAGCGGCGCGATGTCGTCGAGCGCGTCGAGGAGGTCGAAGGCGGTGATGACCGTGGCGTCGGCGAGGGCGTCGGCGAGCGCGGCGACGCCGGCGGCGGTGGCGAGGTCGGCGCCGGCGGGCGGGACGCGATCGGGGGCGCGGCCGGCGGCGGACGCTCCGCCCCCCGGGCCCAGGTCGGCCCACACCGCCGCGCCGGCCAGCAGCGGCGACACGTAGGCGTAGCGGAGCTCCGCGTCGACGGCGTCGGACATCGCGCGGAGGCTACCGACGCAGGACGCGGTCGCGCAGTCCTCGCGCCGCGGTCAGCCGCGCCCGGAGGGCGAGGGCGAGCTTGATGGCCTTCTGCTCGGCCAGCTCCTCCTTGAGGCGCTCCTCGATCTCCAGGCGCCAGGCGCGCTCCTGCGCGTCGGCGGTCACCGACGCGAAGTCCGACACCAGACGCGCGCCCGCGGGCGCGAGCGCGGGCGGCGGCTCGGCGGCGACGCGGCGCAGGGCGAGCGCCATCCGCTGGGAGGCGTGGCGCCAGTCGGGCCAGGCCTTCGCGGTCTCCAGCGCGCCGTGGCGCAGCCGGTGCAGCAGGCGCCGGTCGCGCGCCAGGAGGTCGAGCGCGCGCGCCGTGCCGTGGATGTCGTCCCAGCCCACGACCAGCCCGTTGACGCCGTGGGCGACATATTCATCATGGCCGGTCACCGGCGTGGTGACGACCGTCGCGCCCATGTGGAAGGCCTCCAGCGGCGGGCCGTACATGCCCTCGGCGCGCGAGAGCTTCAGCAGCACGTGCGACTCGGCGAACAGCCGCGCCATCTCGGCGTGCGAGAGCCCCGCCAGCACGCGGTCGACGCCGGCCGGCGGCTCGCCCTGGCGCGGGGAGACCCAGGTGACGTGCGCGGGCTCGCGCATCGCCGCGACCGCGGCCAGCGCGTCGTCGACGCCCTTGTGGACGTAGCCGCGCGCGCCCTCCAGCACGACCCGCAGCGGCTCGCCGGGCAGCGCGGGCGCGACGTGCGGCGGCGACGCGAAGACGTCCTTCGGGATCCCGTTGCGCGCGTAGAGCACGCGGTTGCCCGGCTGGTAGTCCTCCAACAGCTCGGCGATCCAGCGCGCCTCGGTGATGAACCGCACCGGCAGGCCGGTGGTCATCGCCGCGGCCAGCTGCTCGGGCGTCCCGGCCGCGTAGGTCGAGTCCTCCAACAACTGGATGAAGTAGGCGTGGCGCCGCGCGGGGAGGTCGAAGAGGACCGAGGTCGTCGCCCACCACGTCGCCAGCGCGACGTCCCACTCGATCGCCCGCGCCTCGTCCAGCGACAGCACCGGGACCTCGTCCAGCGCCCGGTAGGCCCAGCCCGGCGTCGCGTCATCGTTCGCGCGGACCAGCCGGACGTCGATGTCGTGATGGCGGCGCAGCTGCGCGGCGTGCTCGACGACCACGCCGACCCCGCCGGAGAGCTGGAGGTCCTGGAGAACGAAGGCGACGCGCACGGAGGACTATCGTACGGCCGCGTGCGCCGCGACCGCCTCCCGTACGCGCCGCCCGCCCCGGGCGGGCCGACCCGCGTCGCCTTCGTCGGCGCCGCGACCGCGATCGGACCGCACGTGCTCGACGCGCCCGCCGGCGGGCTGATCCCGACGCTCGTCGCGCCCGACGACGCCGCGGGGCTGCGCGCCGCCGACCCGCACGTCGTCGTCGCCTTCCGGCCCGAGACGCTGGCGCCAGAGGTCCTCGACGCGGCCGCCGCCGCGCCGGTCCTGGGCGTGACCACCGAGCCGCTGCCGCGCGCCGACCGCGAGCCGCACCCGGTCTACGACGCCAACCTGGAGGCCTTGCGCGCGCTGGACCCCGAGCGGGTCGACCGCGTGATCACGACCGACGCGAACTCCTGGGACGCCGCCGCGGCGCTCGGCCTGCCGCTCTGGCGGGCGATGCCGCTGCCGGTCGCCGACCGCCTCTACCGCGCGCCGCGCAGCACCGCGCGGCCGCCGCGGGTCCTGGTGCTCGGCGCGACCACGCCCCACCGTGAAGCGGTCCTGAGCGGTCCGAGGAGCGACTTCGAGCTGGCCCACCACGCCGAGCCGCTCGCCCACGCCGAGCTCGCGGCGGCGCTCGACGGCGCCGACGCCGCGCTCAACATCCACGCCGAGCGCTGGATCCGCGCGTTCGAGCCGACCGTCCTCGTCCACCTCGCCGCCGGGCACCTCGTCATCACCGAGGTCCTCGAACCGCTCTACGGCCTGGAGCCCGGCCTCGACGTGGTCATGGTCGGCGACCACTACGAGCTGGACCTGCGCGTCCACCAGCTCTTCAAGACGCCGGGCATGTACGACCGCGTCCGGCTGCGCGGCCATCACAAGAGCCGCCAGTTCAAGGCCTCCATCATCTGGCCGCGGGTGATCGGCGACCTGCTCGCCGACCTCGCCGCGTTCGGCACGCGCCACCACCTACGATCCTGACGGTGAACGTCTGCACCATCGTCGCCAAGAACTACCTCGCCCACGCGAGGGTCCTGGCCCGCTCGCTGTCGGCGCAGCACCCGGACTCCCAGCTGACCGTCCTGGTCCTCGACGACCTCGAGGGCTACGCCGATCCGGCCCAGGAGCCCTACCGCCTCTGGGGTCCGGCGGACATCGACTGCGAGCCGTTCGAACGGATGGTGTCCGCCTACAGCGTGATCGAGCTGTCGACGGCGGTGAAGCCGTGGCTGCTGCGCAAGCTGCTGACCGAGCAGGACCACGCCGTCTACCTGGACCCCGACATCCGGGTCATG
>Ga0247762_1000528_pt1 | contig 10572 bp, 4 predicted proteins | sample UWRJL081202R4_FD_181016 | JGI IMG/M metagenome (GOLD analysis project Ga0247762, IMG submission 181016) | Plant litter microbial communities from Arlington Agricultural Research Station in Wisconsin, United States - UWRJ-L081-202R-4 | ecosystem: Environmental > Terrestrial > Plant litter >...
TTCTACGACTTTGCGGGCGGCTTACCCGAGGAGGAGGAGTCACTGGGTTTAGGCGGGGGCGTCTTTGGCGTGGCCGCGCTGGCGCGCGGCGACATCCCCTTCGCCCCGGGCTCGAAGCCCTCTTTAAGCTCTTTGTTCCGCTCAGGCTCGTTAGACACTCGTGGCCTCCGTTCACGCAGGGGGCGGGTCGGCTGGCAGGGTCTGCTCACCCGCCGGAGTCTTGATCGTCGTGGCGCCCGGTTCACGACGGACGTTCACCTCGACTAGCGCGGATCCCGTCTTGTCGGCGGCTAGGAGTGCGGTCCCCGGAGTCCCCGCCAGCGCGACGGTGACCTGCGCACGCGCCCGCACATCCGTGGTGACGAGCCACCCGACGACGAAGAGGGCAATACCCAAGAGCGCGAACGCCGAGACGGAAGGCGACTCGCTGACACTCGCGCCCAATTCGTCTGCCACTAGGATCCCGGCGGCCGTTAGCGCTACGACCAGGGCGGCACCGCAGCCTATGATCACGCTCCGAACTACGGTCCCGCCGACCGTGCCCGGTTCGATTCGTGCCTCACCCATAGGCGGAGCCTACGCACCGCGGCGGATGGTTTGGTCAGCTAGCCTTAGCAGGCGGCTGTGCGGACGGACCGGCATCAGACGGCTTGGGCGGCGGCGAAGTCGGCGGGTTGCCCTGTGAAACCGGCGTCATTCCTCTGTCTCCGGTGGGTCCCTGTCCCCCGTGGACCGGTCCTACTCCTGGCCGTGGCTTGGTCATGACTTCCCATCCTTCGTCGGCGGCTTTGCACTGCTCTTGGCGTCCGCCGGCTTGGGCGGCGCCGCGCGGGGCGGTGGAGCGCTGCTCCGAGGGGAATAGCCCCCTCGCTTCTCAATCGGAGGAAGTTTCGGCCGCATGATCCACGAAGTCTAGCTTTCGACATTGACCCTTACGAGAGGACCGGCCTCGTCTGCGTCATCTGAGGTCGGCTCATAGAGCTCAACCGAGGCGATGTTGTCGTGCGGTAGCCATAGCCCCAAGGACGACAGCGCCGGACGCACGAACCAGCCGTCATCGTCGAGCTCCCAGCGCTGGGAGATGTACAGGTCTTGAACATGCTCCGAATACCCGGCGAGACTCCCCGGGCCGTAATACCCGCCGACTACGCGCGCGTCCTTGAGCGTGACCCGGATTAAGGCCGTGCCATCGACGCCGAACATCTGGTTCCACCCGGATTGGACGCTGTGACCCGGTGAGATGCTCAATCTGTCAAGAACGGCCGGGCGAAGTCGCGTGGACCTACGCCACCGGCGCCCGCATTCAGAAATCGCCACCGGTAGGACCAATGCCACCGTGATGGCCGCGAGCAGATCAACACCTAGGGGTTTATGCCCCTTGTAGAGAGCCACTAGATCCGACTTGTCGAGTCCGCACAGGTATCCCAGCCCGACCGCAATTCCGTAGATAAGCGCGCTGTAGAACAACGCACTGAGCAGTCGTTCGAAAGCTGTGTCGTCGCCTCTGACCGCGTAGGTGCGCTCCCGGATCAAGAGGGTGATGAATCCGGGCAGTACGAAGACGGCGAGGACGATGATTGCTGTGCCTGTTGCGGGCGCGATGAGGTGCTTCTAGCAGTTCGCGCGGACGCGGATATCGCGCGAGAGGCCGACCTGGCAACTGCAGATGCTGACCCGCGAGCCGGTGCTCAAGTTCCTCGGGCGAGTGGAGATGCTCACAGACAAGGGAAGCCGTAGGTCCTGCAGGCCTCGTAGATAGACGAACACCACCGACCGTGCAACTCGGCTACGCCCCCACGACGCAGCGGTAGCTCGGTCAGCGACCCGAGGCGCCAGCTCCAGCGGCTCGCCATGCTTTCGCATCGTTCGCGCCTTCGTCATCGCTCAACTCGACGGACCCGACCCGTCGACCCGTCGCATCTTGCAGAGGCGACCAGGGTTCGACGACCGCCGTGACCATATTCCGCCAGGACCGGCACACACTTGCATCCTTGATGCAGCGTCGACGTATGTACATGCCCGAGGGGTTTTCGGCGACGTCATCGACTGAGGTGTATGGGACGACGAAGCCGACGCAGGACCGCGAGCGGGACGCCGGCGCCGATGAGGGATCACCAGGCGCGGGTGAAGGTCAGCGATGAGGTGTGGAGCGACTTCCGTGAGGCAACGCGGAATAGTTCTGTCGCGATTGCGCTTGGCGATCTCGTTACGCGCGAGGTTGATCGCTACCGCGCCCGCCGCGTGCGGGCTGGCACGGCCGATGAGCAGGAGTTGTTGGAGGCGTTGGAGCGCGCGCAGGAGTTACACGCCGAGCTGGCCGAGCTCGTGAAGCGGCTAGAGCGACGATCGAACTGCGCGCGGCGCGGCCTCGGTAGGCCGCGATCCCCTCGGTCGTCTAAGTCCGACCGAGGACATCGAGGGGGCGAGAAGTCGGGCGCCGGAACCTAGTCGTCGGAAGACGACATAAAGCGCCCCCGCGCGGCGGCAACCGCCGGGGGCATGGCCCAAGGAGCCGGAACTCCATGAGCGAGCAGGAAGCTACCCAGAGCGGGCGAGTTGACGTCGCGATCCCTGAGCGTCTGCGAGCGCAGGTGCGTGTCGCGGCGGAATGGCGCGTGGTGAAGGCGTGTAGGAACGTGACCGTGCCGATGGAGGTCGGCGACGTGCGCAACGCGGTCCACGAGCTAGATGCCTTCGAGCGAGACGAACTGCCGGCCGACGTCCTCATCGACCTCGGCAAGGAAGCGATCGACTGGTGGATGCCGCAGGCGCGACCGCACACGACGCAGCAGTGGGAAGAGCTGCTGGACGACCTCGACCTGATCCGCGAACTTGTACGGATGATCGAGCGAATCGCCGACAGCGTTTCCGCAGAGAACTAAGTCCCAAAACGAGACCACGCCCGCCCGCGCCACCCCACCGTCCCGTTAAGCACGAAAACCCCCTGGCGAGAGGGGGTCTTCGTAGTAGCGGGGGCAGGATTCGAACCTGCGACCGTCGGGTTATGAGGTGCATCGATGAGCTTCTTGGCGCTTCTCGGAGTCGTAAAGCGCCCGGAAATCCCCGGTTTCGGACGACAACCGAGTTGCGCGAGCTTCGCTGGGATTCGTGGGGCGTGTTGCCCCACCGTTGCCCCATCTCCGTGAGTCATCTCGGAGGCCCGGTACGCGCAGGGGATCGAGCCGCCGTCGAGCTTCGTCGGTGCCTCGCGATCGATTTCGAGGATCAGCGCGGTCGCACTCAGGTAGCGGACCGGCAACCCGTACGAGGCGGCGGCAGAGCTGCGGGAGCTAGACGACGCCGTCAGCGCTCCTCGTCGAGGAGCGCAACGGGGAGCGGGCCGCTCAGGTCCAGCGTGTCGAGCGTCCGTCGCGTCACCGGTCCGATCAGCTCGAGGAGCTCGTCCGGCCACGCCAGGTCGCCGGCGAACAGCGACCAGTCGGCGATCACCGCCTCGTCTCGGGAACCGGACTGGTGAACGGCCTCCACGTAGCCGAACGCCCGGGCGGCTACCGAGCGGTCGGCGGCCGCCCGCTCAAGGACGAACAGGGAGAAGTCGTCCATGACCAGCGCGTAGCCGAACAGCGGCCCCAGCTCGGGCACGGCGTCCAGCAGCCGCCGATGGACGGCCGCCGGATCGAGGTCCTCGTGGTCCCAGCGCGCGTCCCCGTCGGCCAGACGGCGGGTCGCGGGCCCGACCAGGTCCTCCGGCACACTGCCTAGCGGAACCGCCTCCAGCACCGTGATCGCGACCACGTGCGCCCGGTGGCGCTCGCCGCTGGCGGCCAGCGCCTCGACGAACCTCAGCGACCGCCGCACCGCATCGGCGTCGGCGTCGTCATTGAGCCGGGCGAGGAGCCAGCTCGCGAAGGCGTCCAGCACGAGCACGAGCGGATAGACATCCCGATACTCCGGGACGTAGGCGACCAGGCGTTCCAGCGGGTCGAACGGCGTCTCGTCCGTCATCCTCCGTGCGCCTTTCGCACCGCATCCTCGAACACCTTGAGCATTTCGCGGGCGACGTGCGCGTCCGCCTCGGAGAGCGCGGCTTCGTTGTTGCGCGCGAGGAGCCTTTTCAAGCGCCTGATCGTGCTGTCCATCTTGACCCAGTGGGTCCCCTCGGACATCGGCGCCTTCCCCAGGTCGCGGATCTCATGGACGTACATCTGCGGGGTCCCTCCGTCGCCATACGTCGACGTCGGACGGTAGTTCATCCGGATCTGGTTGATCAACGCGGGGTCCTTGGCCCCACGGGCGACCCACGCCGCTCCCGCCTCGTTCATCGTCTGATCGCCCAGCTCCTGGAGCGCCCGCTTGATGTCGGCCTGGTGGGCGTTGGCCCACTCGTTGACCTGCTTGTCGCTCGGGCGCTGGCCTGCGGGCACGTCCGCCACGTCGGCCGCCTTCCGGAGGAACTCGTTGAGCCAGGCCTGTTGCTCCTTGGTCCGGGTGTGCTGCTCGGCGGGACCCTGGTTCAGGTAGTTCAGGAGCGCTTGCCACACGCGTTCGGCCAGCGTCGCGACCGCCGTGAGGAGCCGCTTGCGCTCGAGGAACCGCGGCTCCCAGACCACCTCGACCGTGTAGTCGGCGCGCTTCAGCCCCGGGCAGGTGTCGCGCATGTTGCCGTTCTTGCACATCCCCAGCGCTTCGTGGAAATCGTCCAACGCCCCGTTGGCGACGGCAAAGTTTGCGACCGTGGCGGTGTCGAAGTACCGCTTGATCGCCCGGCGCGCCTTCTTGTTGGCCATGCTGATCCGCCGGATCAGCGTGCGGTTGATCGTGCGCTTGTGCGCCTTGTCGATCTGGAACGCATGGTCGATCGGCAGCGGCGTGTTGGTCTGGACGAGCCAGCCGACGCCGGGCGCCATGGAGGGGCAGTCCGCGTTGCGCGCGGCGGTGCGGGCGAAGCTGTCCACCGGGCAGGGGATCCACACCGCGCGGGTTGCGACGATGTCGTCGGGATCGGACGACGGCGGGCCGTAGGCGTAGCCGTCGTCCGGGGTCAGGCGGCGCACGCCGGTGCCGTCGACGTTGACCTGCCAGATCGACGGGATGCCGGCCCGATCGCCGTCGTCCGCGTTTGCGTCGAACAGGATCGCCGAGCCCTCGTAGCTGAAGCGCGGGTTGGCGAGGCCCCGCAGGCGCGCGGGCAGCGTCAGCCTGCGCGGCTTCGCGCCGATGTCGTCGGCGACGTACAGCGCCAGCGCGCCGTTCGACGTCTCGGCGCCCAGGAACGTCACCTCGCCCAAGACCGAGACGTCCGGGCTCACCTGACGCGCCATGCCAGGCTCGCTCTGAAGCGCGGAGCCGTTCAGCGCGCGCAGGCCGGCTCCGCCGTCCTCCGGCTCCTCGTCGCCGGCGTCCGCGCCGCCGGTCAGCGCCGTCGGCTCGTCGGGGTGCGCGCCGTCCGCGCCGATCAGGACCACGCGCGTGCCCGCGTCGGTCTGCGCCGTGTAGGCGATCTCGGTGCCGTCCGGCGTCCACGCCGGATCGGCGCCGTCCACGAGGCGCCTGACGGCCGTCCCGTCGGCGTTGACCACGTACACGCCCGTCGCGCCGTCCGCCCCGCGGCCCTCGAAGGTGATGACCTTGGTCGACGGGGAGATCCGCGGCCTGCCCAGCGTGCAGCCGCTGCCCAGGCTCGCCGAGGCGCACGTCGCGACGGTGCTCGCGGAGCCGCCGTCGATCGGCTGCATCATGATCGCGTCGGCGTCCTCGTTCGCGAACGCGACCGACGACTCCGTGTCGGTCACGACGCCGCCGACGACCGCGGTCGGGTCGGACACGCCGCGCGCCGTCCCGGCGTCGGTCTCCGCGGTCACGACGACCTGCAGGCGGTGCCCGCTGTCTTCCGCCGTTAGGTCATAGGCCTCCCCCTCGGCGTCTGCGATATCCGCGCACGCTGAGCCGTCGGCCCCGCAGCGCTGCCACTGGAACTCGAGATCGTCAGCGCCCGCGTTCTCCCAGCGGCCGCCGTCGGTGAGCAGCGTCGAGCCCGGGCCCGAGGGACCGCTCAGCGTGACGACCGGCGGATCGACGACCTGCGGCTCGGGACCCGCCCCGACGGCCTCGGTGAGGCCCGAGGCGACCTGCTGGCCGCCCGCCGCGCCGACACCGCGGACGACCACCCGCAGCTGCGCGTGCAGATCCAGGTAGGTGGGCACGTAGGTGCGCTTCGTCGCGCCCTCGACGTCCAGGCAGGACGCCACGCCCTCCGCGCAGCGCTGCCACTGGAAGCTGAGCTGCGGCGCCGGGCTGCCCGTCCAGGCGCCTGGGTCGGCGGTCAGCGTCGCGCGCTCGGCCGGCGTGCCGGAGATCGTCGGCGGCACCGTGTTCGCCGGAGCGGTCCCGGCCAGGACCACGGCCGTCGCCGCCGTGCTCGCCGTCACGGCGCCCTCGGCGGCGCCGACGCGCGCGGTCACCGTCGCTTGGAGCCGGTGGCCGGCGTCGTCGTTGGTCGTCGTGTAGGCCTTGCCGTCCGCGCCGTCGATCGGCGCGCAGTCCACGCCGGCCGCGTCGCAGCGCAGCCACGCATAGGTGTAGGACCGCTCGGCGTTCGCGCCGCCGCCGGCCCACGTGCCCGTGCTGACGCTCAGCTCCGCGCCCGCGATCGCGTCGCCGGAGATCTCCGGCGCGTCGACGCTGTGGAGCGGCGCGGCGATCGCGCCGAGCTCCTCGGTGCGCTCGCGGGTGCCGGTCACGAACGCGCCGTCGGCGCGCCAGACCGTCTCGGTAACAGTCACCGATAGGGTCGATCCGGCCGACCCGGGCAGCGGCGTGTAGACCGCGCTCGGGCCCTCCTGCGCCGTGCTCCCCCCGAGCATGAACTTGTAGGTGAAGATCCGGGCGCCGCCGGTGTAGGGCTCGTCGACGTCGACCTTCACCGGCTGGCCCACGGCGAGCGGGCTGGTGGTCGAGACGCCGAACCAGGACGTCTGGGCCTGGACCGGCTCGTCGAGCGCGCTCGTGTGGACGGTGACGGCCTCGTCGCCGTCACCGTGCGCGACGACGCGCGCGGCGATCCGGTAGCCGACGTCCTCCGGCTGCGTCTTGTAGCCATCGAGGTCCGTGGCACCGACGATGGCCGCGCACGGCCCGTCGACGTCGCAGCGCAACCACTGCACCGTGAACACGTCCGGGTTGCCCGCCCAGTCGCCGAGCGCCAGGTCGAGGTTCTCTCCGACGTAGGGCGTGCCCGACCACCAGAAGCGCGGGATGTACGGCGCGGTCAGGTTCGCGATCGACGGGGACGCCGGGACCGTGGCGCTCGGCGCGGTCCGGTAGGAGATCGAGCCCCAGCCGTTGGTCAGCGTGACCTTGGCGCGGACGACCCGGCCCGCGTCGGCGCGCCGGACCTTGTAGCTCCACTCGGTCTGGCCGTCGACGTCGGCGCAGTCGCCGCCGTCGGCGTCGCACGTCTGCCATTGCTGGGTGACGTCGATCGTGGGGCTGCCGGTGGCCTGCGGCGTGCTGACGTACAGGTACTGGCTCGCGGCCGCGGTGCCGCTCAGCGTCGGCTCCGCGTCGCTCTCGAAGCCCGGCTTGGTCGCGGCGGCGATGACCGGCGTCAGCTCCGAGATCGCCGGGACGTCGTTGAACGACCGGTCGCGGGCGAACACCACCGCGCGCAGGCGGTGGCCGAGGTCGGCGCGCGTGGCCCGGTAGTACGACGAGTCGGGGATGTCGGCGCAGCCGACGCCGTCGGCGTCGCAGCGCTGCCAGGTCTGCGTCCAGGTCTGCCAGGGGTTGGGCGACCACGTGCCCTCGTCGGTCACGACGAAGCCGCCGACGACCGCGTCGCCGTCCGCGCTGGGGGCCGTCGTGTTGACGAGCGCGCCCTCCGGGACGACGGCGCTGATCGCGCTGTACGTCCAGGCGGCGCTCGTGCGGTTGGTGGCCGACACGCCGACGCGCAGGCCGTAGCCGGCGTCGTCGGAGCCGGCCATGTAGGTCGGCGCGGTCGCCCCGCCGACGTTCCAGCACGACCCGCCGGAGCACTGCTGCCACTGGTACAGGAACGTGGGCGTCTCATCGGCGATCCACGTGCCCGGGTCGACCGTGAGCGTGTCGCCCATCTGCGGCGCGGTCGCGCTCAGCGCCGGCGCGACGACGTTGCGCGGCACCGCGCCGACGACCGGCGCCGTGGTCTCCGATGTCGCCGACGGCGGCGACGGATCGCCCTGGTTCTGCGCGGTGACGACGACGCGCAGGCGCTTGGCGGCGTCGGCCTCGACCGGGGTGTAGGACTGGGCGTGGGCGCCCGCGACGTCCGCGCAGGCGGCGCCGTCGTAGGAGCAGCGCTGCCACCGGTAGTCATAGGCATCGGGTTGGACGTCCCAGGTGCCGGGGTCGGCGGTCAGCGCGACGCCGGCGTGCGGAGCCGCTGCGCCGTCGATCGACGGCGCCGTCGTGTTGACCGGCGTCGTCGCGACGATCGTGACCGGGTAGGAGGCCGACGTCGCGTCGCCGTGGCCGTTGGTCGCGGTCACCTCCACGACCAGCGCGTGCCGGCCGTCCTGCGCCGTCACGACGTGGTGGTCGGCCGTCGCGCCGTCGATGGTCTCGCAGTCGGTGCCGTCGTAGGCGCAGCGCTGCCACGCGAAGGTGTAGGTGATCGGCACGCTGCCGCCCCAGCGGCCGGGATCGGCCACCACGTCGCCGCCGATGGAGAAGTCGCCGCTCAGCGACGGCTCCCAAATCGCCGAGGGCGCCCCGGTGGCGACCACGCCGGTCGTCGCGGTCGTCGCGGACGCCGTCCCCGTCGGGTTGTGGGCGGCGACGACGACGCGGACGGTCGCGCCGAGGTCGGAGGCGGTCAACACGTAGGTGTCGCCCGTGGCCCCCGCGATCGGCGCGCAGGCCTTGCCCTCGTCGTCGCAGCGCTGCCACTCGTAGGTGTAGGACAACGGCTCGGCGGCGTCCCACCAGCCGGGATACGCGCTCAGCGTCTGGCCGTCGTGCGGGTCGCCGTCCACGGACGGCTCGTAGCCGTCGTGCAGGACGGGGGTCGCCGGAGCCTGCACCGGATCGGTCGGCTCGCTCTCGGCGAACGCCTGCCCACCGCCGTTGGTGGCGGTGACCAGCAGCCGGATCCGATGATCGCGGTCGGCGGCGGTCAACATGTAGGTCTCATCCGTCGCGCCGTCGATCGCGGCGCAGTCCTCGCCCTGGTCGTCGCAGCGCTGCCACTGGCGGCTCAGCGCGATCTCGGGCGTGCCCTGCCAGACGCCGTCGGCGCCGGTCAGCGTGCCGTCCTGGCGCGCGAGGCCGTCGATCCAGGGCGTCTCGACCGCCGTCGGCAGGCTGGGCACGACGACCGGCGTCGGCAGCGAGGCCGCGTGCGTCGTGCCGATGGCGTTGGTGGCCGTCACCACCGTGCGCAGCGTGTGACCGAGGTCGTCCGCCGTCGCCGTGTGCGTCGCGCCGGTCTCGCCGGGCAGGTCCGCGCACGCGGCGCCGGCCGCGTCGCAGCGCTGCCACTGCAGCGTGCGAGCGATGTCGTCGCCGCCCGTCCACTCGCCGAGGTCGCCCGTCAGATCGGAGCCGTCGACCGCGTCACCGGAGATCGCCGGCGGAGCCGTCGCGTACGGCGCGCCGTGCACGATCACCTCACTCGGCGCGCTCTGCACCGTGACGGTCTCCGCCCCGACCATGGCCGTCACCAGCGAGCGCAGGCGCTGCCCGACCATCTCCGGGCCGGGGACGATCGCGGCGTCGTCGGCGCCGTCGACCAGCGTGCAGCGCGTGGTGTCGTCCGCGTCGCACAGGCGCCAGCGGTGGCGGAACGCCGAGACGGCGTCAGGATCCCAGAGGCCGTCGTCGGTCGACAGCGGATGCCCCTGCTGGGCGTCGCCCGACAGCGCCGGGCGACGGCGGTTGACGAGCGCGGGCGCGGGCGCGGAGGTCCCGGAGGCGACCTCGTCGCTCGGGGCGCCGAGCACCGTCGTGGACCCGTGGTCGTCGTGGGCGGTGACCACGGCGCGGACCGTGCCGAAGACGTCGTCGCCGGTGAGCGTGCGGCCGGCAGCGGTGGCGCCGTCGATCACGGCGCAGGCGTCGCCCGCCGCGTCGCAGCGCAGCCACGCGTAGGTGTAGGTGATGGTCCCGGTGCCGGTCCACGTGCCGTGGCCGGCCGTGAGCGTCCGCCCCTCCTCGGCGACGCCCGACAGCTCCGGCGCGACCGTGTTGGCCGGGCCGTCGCCGTCGGAGACCGCGGCGGTGGCCGCCGAGGTCGCGCTCGTCGTGCCGTGGGCGTTGGCGGCCGTGACGACGACGCGCAGCGTCCCGCCGGCCTCGCCGGCGCCGACCACGTGGGACGCCGCCGACGCGGTGGGCAGGTCGGCGCAGCCGTTGCCCGTGACGTCGCAGCGCTGCCAGCGGTAGGTGTAGGTGATGGGCGCGAGTCCGCGCCACGCGCCGTCGGTCGCGGTCAGCGTCGCGCCGACCTCGGCGTCGCCGTCGATCGCGGGCGCGACGTCGTCGACGGGCGTGGCCGGCGCGATCGCGGCGCTGACAGCGGTGACCGCGGTCGTCGCGCGGTGGTCGGCGTCGGTGGCGGTGACGACCGCGCGC
>Ga0247762_1000529_pt1 | contig 10539 bp, 5 predicted proteins | sample UWRJL081202R4_FD_181016 | JGI IMG/M metagenome (GOLD analysis project Ga0247762, IMG submission 181016) | Plant litter microbial communities from Arlington Agricultural Research Station in Wisconsin, United States - UWRJ-L081-202R-4 | ecosystem: Environmental > Terrestrial > Plant litter >...
TGCGGACGTCTATGGAATAGAAGTTCTTTCCTGTAGGCAGTATGTCTACGCGGCCGCGTGTGGGCGCGCCGGAGCCGCCGGCGGGTATGTAACGTCCATCAAGCCCCTGCAATAAGTTATCGATCTCCTGGCGTGATGCCAGTACTTTCGGGAGCGTGTCGTGGAGTATATGGCTTAACAGCGCGGTGGTTTCGGCATGGCTTTGGGCCGACGCGGGAACGGCCTGCTGTTCGATCGTTTCTGCTATATATCGTTTAGCGGTTAGCTCCAATGCCTCCACGGCATCGCCATACGTGCGGCAATGGGTTCCCTGCACTTCGGTGTTGAATGGCAACGCGTAGTCTATCTGTAACGGATCGAACGCGAGCTGGAGATCGCGGGCAAGGGCCTGGGTTATGCCTGGATTTGTACCCCCGGGAAGACGGTGTAAAGCCACCAACAGATCGGCAAGCTGATTACCTATCGGCGGCTGGCCGAAGATGTGCAGACCGTCGCGGATCTGGGCCTCTTTTACTTCGCAGAGGTAGGCGTCCAGCTTTACGAGTAATTCGTCTACGTCGTCGGAGTTTATATCGAGGTCCTTTTTCAGTTGATGTTCGCTTACGAGCTTTTCGATCTCCTTCCGGAGGATACGTGTTCGTTTTACATCGGAATGAAACGCCTCGTAATATTCATCGATCAGGTTTTCGAGCTGCATCAGCACACCGTATGTTTCGGCACGCGTCATAGGCGGTATCAGGTGATCGATTATTACGGCGTGGCTACGGCGTTTTGCCTGGGAGCCTTCGCCGGGGTCGTTTATGATAAAGGGATAGAAATGCGGGATCTCTTTAAAAATGGCGGCGGGAAAACAGGTCTCTTCGTCGAGCGCGAGGCTTTTGCCGGGCAGCCATTCCAGGTTACCATGTTTGCCGAGGTGTATCACCGCGTCGGCGCCGAATGTTTTGCTCACCCAGAAATAGAATGCAAAGTAGCTGAACGGCGGCGGCAGATCGGGTGAGTGATAGGTCTTATGAACGTCCACATGATAGCCACGAGACGGCTGTATGCTTACAAATATATTTTCCGCGCATATGCCGGGTATGGCAAACGAGGCACCCGTAAAGTATGGATCATCCTGGTAGCTGCCCCACTGTGTTTCCACGCGGCTGCGTATAGCCGAAGAGAGCTTTGAATAATATTCCAGGAACTCCTGCTCTGGCAGAGAGGCTTCGTAGTATCGCTCTTCCAGGCGCGTAACGTCGTTGGTGATGCGTTCAGCCAGTTGGGTGATGAGCGCGTCTGATCCGGCGGGTATGTTTTGCCCAACACTATAACCTTTTGCGCGCAGCGCGTTCAGTATAGCCACCGCGCTTGCCGGTGTATCGAGCCCTACACCGTTTGCCAGGCGGCTGTCTTTGTTGGGATAGTTTGGCAGGATCAGCGCGACCTTCTTTGTTTCGTTTGTTTTGGTTTGCAAGCCGAGCCATCGTTTGGCAAAGCGGGCCACGAATGCGCACCCGGGCTGATATGCCGCGTAGCGGACCAGTGATGAGTCTGTAACGGCGTCTTTGGCCAATGATTGTTTGAACGAGATGGGGCTTGTGATGATGCGGCCGTCCAGCTCGGGTAAGGCGACATTCATCGCGATATCGGTCGGCAACAATCCGAAGCTGCCTTCTTTCCAGGCCTCATACGTAGACGATGCATGGATAGCCTGTATGACCGGTATGCCGACCCTGGCATATATAAACTCCGAATCGTCCTGGCGATCAAATTGCTGAACGGAGAAGCCCGTGGTGTTGATGATAACACCCAGCTTGCGCTGCCGCATATCCAGAAGTATTTCGGTAAGCTCGTTTACCAGGTAAGCTTCGCGAAGACTCTGCACGAAGATCACCACGACCGGTACCGACAATTTGGCCAGCTCATCGGCCAGCATCGTTATCGGGTCGAGGTTGTTGGAGAGATAATGCGCGCGATAGGTTATGATGACCGCACCGGCCTCTGTAACCACGGTATCACTCCCCGTTACAATGCCGTGGGCCGGGTGGTAGAGAAATATATCCGGAGCCACAAACGGCTCGGGGGCGATGAAGGTGAAGTTAAAAAAGCGATTCAGTAATATTTGTAATGCTCCCTGGCTGTTCGCTGTGTTTACGGTCAGGAAGTATTTCCACAGCAAACGGAAGTATGTACTATCGACCGATGAGGCCTGGACCAGCTCTTCATCTACCGAGTCGTGGCCGGGCATAAAGATAACCGGGATCTTCTGCGTCTGGCTCAGCAGCTGTACCTGCTCGATGAGGTAGGTGAAGTATCCTTTGCCGCCCAGCACACGCATCACGATCAGCCTGGCGTGGCTCAATACTTCCTCCACATAGGTATCGACGGTAAGCTCCTGTTTGAAATATCCCAGGTTGGCCAGGCGCAATGTGGGCAATGTATTATCCGCTGCATGCAATACCTGGTAGGCTTCGGACATGGTGGTGATCTCCGTGTCGCTTGCCGACAGGAACACGATATCGCCGGGGCTTTGCTCCACGTGAAGCACGCCTTCCTGATTCGGGCTCCAGCCTCCAGGTATTGCTGCTATAAGATGCATGCGGTGTCCTTATGTTGTTAAGGCTATGATGCCAGTAATGTATTCAGCGCCTGCTCTACGGCAGGCCCTTCGAGCTCGTGGCCGATCACTACGAGGCGTGTTGCCCGCTCTTCGCCAGGTTTCCAGGCGCGGTCGAAGTAACGTTCGAAGCGGTCGCCCACACCTTGCAGAACCATGCGCATAGGCTTGCCTGTTACGTTGATAAAGCCTTTTATGCGGTAGATCTCGAACTTGCCGAGGAGCGTGCGAAGGGCAGCTTCCAGTTGCTCAGGAGTGTGCTCTGCGTTCACCGTTACCGATACCGAGGTGAATCCATCGTCATGCTCGTGGGCGATACCGTCGGCATGCTCGGCTTCGTGGAGTGAGTAGCGCGAGTCGAGGTCGTCTTCGGCAGCTGCGTGTATGCCCAGCAGTACTTCGGTGCTTACGTTGGCGCGTTCGGAGGCTACGATCTTGATCGAGTCGTTACGCAGGTTGCCCTTGATGATGGCGCTGATGTCATCATATGTAGCGGTGTCTACCAGGTCGCGTTTGGATATGATAACGAGGTCGGCGCAGTTGAGCTGGTCTTCGAAGAGCTCTTCTATCGGCGTTTCATGGTCGAGCGAGTCATCGGCCTCACGCTGGGCCTGTACGCGCTCGCGGTCGCAGATCTCGCCGGTAGCCTGTCCTACGGCATCTACTACCGTGATCACGGAGTCGACCGTTACGTGTGCTTTAAGATCGGGCCAGTTTACGGCGCGTACGAGGGGCTTGGGCAGTGCCAGTCCCGATGTTTCGATCACGATGTGGTCTATCTTGTCTTTGCGCTCCATCAGCTGCTGCATTACCGGGAGGAACTCTTCCTGCACGGTACAGCAGAGACAGCCGTTGGACAGCTCGAGGATGTTCTCTTCTTCACAGCCACAGTCCGCAGACTTGAGCAGCTCGCCGTCGACACCTACTTCGCCAAACTCGTTTACGATCACCGCTATGCGGCGACCGCCGGGGTTTTTAAGGATGTTGTGCAGCAGCGTGGTCTTGCCCGAGCCGAGAAAGCCGGTGATGATGGTAATGGGTAGTTTTTTATTGGTACTCATAACGTAGTGGTTAGTGTTTTATAATAATGTCTTTCTTAAAAATGCAATGTGTATTTCACCAGGAAGTTGCGGCCCATCATATTATAGCCGCGCTTCTCGTAGTAGTTCTCGTCGGTTATATTGTTTATCATCAACCCCAGCTCGTGCTGGTCTTTGCGTACGCTGGTGGACCAGTCCAGCACCATGAACGATGGGTAGCGGATATCGGCATACGTACCAGCGCCATAGCCATTGTCGGCACTGAGGTAATACGACCAGTCGGTATCATAGCGACGGCCTACGTAACGGCCTGACAGGCGCGTGGAGAACCACTTGAGATTATCATAGCCTATTCCGTAGTTGAGAGTGAGGTCGGCCACGTTCTGCATCGCGAGTGTGAGCGGTGCCGGTTGTAAGTATACGTCGCGGATCTCGTCGGCGCGGATGATCCAGACGCCGTTAACAAAGGCCCTGAGCGAATACTTCTGTTGCGCCGCCACACCGAAGTCGTATGATGCATCAAGCTCCAGGCCTGAAAGGTGTGTAGCCTTTGCGTTAACGTAAGTATTCAGGTTCCGGATGGCTTTACCGGATTCAGAAAGCGTGCCGGGATATTGTACGACGCGGGATACTACGTTGTTATCGAAGTATGTATTGAAGTACGATACGTCGACAGAAAATCCGCGCCGGGCATCAGTATAGCGCACGCCGCCGTCGAAGGTGCGGCTGGTTTGGTTTTTAAGTCCTGCGTTTCCGATGAATACGTCTACGGTGTCCTTAACCTTTGCTACTGCTGATTCCGAATAGCCGGCGATGTTGAATATATCTACCGTGGTGAACGCCGTGCCGAAGGTGGTATGCAGGTATACGTTCGGAAGGATATTGTAGTTTATGCCGACACTGGGATTTACAACGTCGTTGGATTTTGAGCGTGCGGGAAAGAGGTTTGTACCGATGATGTCGTAGGTTATATTCTCATAACGTACGCCTGTCGTTACATTAAGCTTGTTTTCGAAGAAGTTCAATTCGCCCTGCGCGTAGACACCGGTATTGATCTGTTCGAAGTTGGGGCTTTTTACAGACACGGCTTTAGCCACTCCGAGATTGCTGTACGAAAGGTTATCCTGAGTGACCTTCGTATAATCTATGCCGGCGCTTATATAGTGATCTTTCACTTGCTGACGCAGCGTGAGTTGTCCGCCCTGCCAGGTCAGGCGGTTATCGGAGCTTACGAATTGTGAGCGTATGGCCGTGGTATCGACGGTTACGTTGTAGTTCGTGGTTCGTTCGCGGGCACCGAAGGCCTTGGCAGTAAGTTGGGTTGTGGAAGTCAAATTACCTTTTACGATCACATCTCCGCTGTAGCGATCCAGGTTCTTGAGACCGGGCGCGAGGTTTCCGCTTTCTATATCGCCGGGCGTATTGACGTTCTTCGCATAGAAGCGGTCGCCTTTTACATCTACGCGCCAGTTGTTGTTGATGGTATAGCCTACCCGTGCAGAGCCTGAGTAGTTGCTGTAGCTGGTGTTGGCGCGGGTCTGGCCATCGCCACGGGTGTCGGCTATCGACTGGTCGGATTTACCTGTTTCCTGCCAGAGTATGCGGGTAGCCTTATCCCATCCGAAGGCATCGCGAAACACGTTGTTCTTACCCATTTTATAATCCTTGCTCTGGCTGTGGCTCAGGAAGCTGGCGTCCATATCCAGGCGGGATGTAAGGTTACCGCCGGCAGAGAAGCCACCCTCGGTTATACCATAGCTGCCCACAGCTCCAAATGCACGGCCGGTCACTGCGCCTTTTGTTTTCCGGGTTATGATGTTCACCACACCGCCCATGGCCTGCGATCCGTAGAGCGACGAGGCCGGGCCTTTCAGCACTTCCACCCGTTCTACATTATTCATATCGATCGTTGAAAGGTTCGTGGCACCGGCAGGGCGGCCGTCTATAAGCAGCAGCGTGCGCTGATTGATGCCCGAAAACTGCGGACGGAAGCCGCGGATACCGATACCGGATGAAAGACCCGGATATTGAATTACATCTACACCCGCGGTTTTCTTCAGCAGGTCCGTCATATCGGTTGCAATTGTCTTGTCGATATCGGAACGATTGATCACCTGTACTTTCTGCGCTATATTCTCCAATGCTTTCGGCGCGCGTGTGGCGGTCACCACCACTTCATCCAGCGCCTTGAGGTCAGTGGCAAGGGCAAAGCTTATCTCGTCGGACGTACCAACATTCATCTCCTGCGTGCGATAGCCCTGAAAGGAATATACCAGTACCGGAGACTCGCCGGCAACTTCCAGCACATACTGGCCCGTTGCATCGGTATATGTACCATTATGCGTGCCTTTCTGAATGATGTTTACACCAGGTAATCCCTGTCCTGCCTCATCTTTAATAATTCCATGAACACGATGAATTACTTGCGCGGATGCTGTTGTGAGGGTAAGCATCGCCGCTATCATTACACTAAAAATCCCGGGTAAAATCCGAATCATACTTTATGTAGCTGTTGTTTATATTTTTTGAAATGGTGGTCTTGCTGGTAATTACCCGCTTATGGACACATAGTTATTGACGAGGTGGTTCCACAGCTCGTCTTGCGCGGTCCATTCGGCGCGAAGGAATACGCCATCACGCGAGCTGGCAAAGTAAAGCCCGCACCGGTCGCTGTCAGGATGGCGATAGAGTTTTATACGGGTCACTTTATTCAGGAACAGGGGTGATTCCTTTGTTGCCGACATTACTACCTCGAACGACTCGTCGCCATGGGTACCGGCGACTTTGGCTATGCCGGCGTTATAGGTTATCGTAAATTGTTCCGATTGTGACAGGGTGTTGTTGTGATAGATGCTGAGCGAAGGTCTGTGTACGAGCAGCATTTCCTTGAGCAGCGGGTAAGTGTTATGCTCCCACGCATAGACCGATGCTCCATAGATCGTTCCGGCAAAGCTGTCTTCCTGCATGGAAAAATCGTTATGGGTTTTCGGCTCGATCACGCGTGAGGGGCTCATTCGATCCGCCTCTTCGCTGTAGAGCAGATTATCCTGGAGCTCTATGCCGCGGGCGAGCTTCTGAATTACCAGCGTGTCGATCATGGTATGATCCATCTGTTTATACCAGGTATTATCGGGCTGAATAAACATTACGGGGGCGTTCTCGCACTGGCCGAGGCACAATGTTTTTACGGTGTGGGTGGTTTCGTGCAGGCCTGCCATTTTTATGGCACAGCGCAGCTCGCGCATGTTCTCTTCGGAGCCCGCCTTTTTGCAGGTGCCGCCTGTGCAAACAAATACTGTATGATCGACTTTTGTAAGATCTTTTCCCATGGTGTTAGTTAGTTTGTTCACGCAGGTGCGTGAGTAATGCGGCTACGGTTTCAAAGCCGGTCGTCGTATCGTTATGTCGAAGTTCCCAACGGGGAGCTTTGTTATCCTGATCTGTATAAGCCTTCACGGAGCGGGCGGCCGTTCCGGTTATGGTGTATCCTTCACGCTGAAGGGCACGGGTGGTCCAGAAAACTTCCTGGGCATCGCCGTGTATGTCTATGGCTTTGTGTGATTCTGCTTTATGGACGCTGAAGGTGCCGGTGGCGCGGTTGAAGTCGAAGCCTTCGCGGCGGAAGGCTTCCTCGAAGGTGCCGTTGAGGATGAGGTCTTCCGGCGCTCCGCACAGCATGGACTGGTTTGGCATCATGAGCCATACGTTATCGGCGGCCTGCAGGGCCAGGTCCAGCTCGTGCGTGGAGAGAAGCACACTTTTGCCGGTGTGTTGCACGAGGCTTCGCAGGAGGCGTACGGTAGCCACGCGGTTGGGCAGATCCAGGTGGGCCGTGGGCTCATCGAGTATGATCAGCGGTGTGTCCTGCACGAGCGCGCGGGCTATCATTACCTTCTGTCGCTCGCCATCGCTCAGCTCGTGGATGTTCTTATCCAGGAATGCCGTAATGCCCGTGGTTTCCGCTGCCTGGCGTATTATGTCGCGGTCCTTATTATTGAGCATACCCAGCCAGCCGGCGTATGGATAACGGCCGAGCGTTAACAAGGTATATACTGAAAGATTGCCAGCCTGAACGGGATCGGTAAGCACAAGACTTATTTTATGCGCCAGCTCTGGCCGCGTGATCCTGCGGATGTCCTGCTGTTGAATATATACATTACCCTCCAGCGCAGGCTGCACGCCGGAGAGTGTACGGAGCAACGTGCTTTTGCCTGCACCGTTGGCTCCGAGCAGGCACACGAACTGTTTATCGTTTAATACAAGGTTGAGGTCACGGCATACCACAGCAGTCTTACCGTTGTGCCGGTAGCCTATGGACAGGGCCGTTGTGCGCAAAACCGATGTATCCGTGGTTGTCACTGTTCTGTTATCTCTTTAAACGCCTGCATTGTTTACATTTCTGCGCCGCAGCACTACGGCTATCACTATGGGGCATCCCAACACGGCGGTTACGGCATTGATGGGAAGCGTGGTGTGATACCCTGGCAGTTGTGCCACGATATCACAGGCCAGCATGCTGTTGGCTCCCGCGAGGCAGCAGGCCGGCATGAGAACGCGATGGTCGGATGTATTGAGCCACGCGCGGCACAGGTGCGGCACCGCGATGCCCACAAAGCCGATCGGTCCGCAAAAACCGGTTACTGCACCAGCCAGCAGACTGGTAGAGCCGATCACCAGCATTTTTGTGCGTTGTATACTGAGTCCCATACTGCCGGCATATTGCTCGCCGAGCAGAAGCAGGTTCAGTTGTTTTGATAATACGAAGCTCAGCAGAAGCCCCGCGAGTATTACTGTTACAAGTATCGGCAGTTGCTGGCGCGATACTCCGCTGAGACTGCCGAACGTCCAGAGAAGGAAGCTCTGGATCTGCTCGGGCTCGCTGAAGTATTGCCATATGCTGACCAGGGCGAGGATAAGATTGGATACCAGCAGACCGACGATGAGCAGCACGACGTTATCGCGTACGCGCCACGCTATGGTCGTTATCAGCATCATGATCAATGCGGAGCCGGTGAACGATGCGAGTACGATGAGCCAGCTCCCACCAACACCGAGCTGACGGATAGCATACGTACTGGCTATACTGCCTGTGCCCAGCATGAGTATCGCCACGCCGAGGCTGGCGCCCGAAGTAAGCCCTAGCGCTGACGGTCCGGCCAAAGGATTGCGGAACAGTGTTTGCATCTGCAAGCCGCTAACGGACAACGCTGCGCCGGCGAGTATTGCGGTGAATGCTTTGGGGATACGGAGGCTATGGATGATCTTGATCCAGGCGAGATGGTCACTGCCGGTGTCGCTATAGGTAAGTATGCGGATCACATCGGCAACGGGTATACGGACAGAACCGAGCGCGATATCGAGCACGAGAAGGACGAGCAGGACCGCACCCATAACAGCAAGCCATGTAAGCTTACGGCCGGGCGTGGGCCATTGCCAAATAATTTCCGGATTGTGTCTTTCCATAATCGCGCAGCCTTTCACCCGAAAGCCTTTAGCTTGGTACACGTTATGGCAGGTCTTCTGACTTTCCCGGCTCAGGCGGCCTTCCCATCCTCCAGATCTTGATCATGAAGAACAGTGGCTTTTGCGGCCTGAGCACAGAGGTTAAAAAGATTTAACCCCAGGATTACAGCAGCGGGTACTGTTCCGGATTCTCACCGGTATTCCCTTTTCATGTTACTACCGTTGCAATGCGGTAATAACAACCGTAACGGGGGCAAATGTAAGCGATTTCCCGGTAATAGCCAGCCGTTTCTACATTTACGGCTGCCGATGCTAAAGCACTGAGCTATAGGCCGCACGAAGCATACCGGCAAGCATGTGTGCTCCACCCAGCTTTACATAGCTGCTTTCGGTGTTCAACACCTGGGTATAGCTGACTGCCCTGAGATATTTGTGATAATAGTCGACGGCTTCTTCCAGGGGATCGGCGGTGGTGGAATGACCTGCGTTTATGCGGCCGTCGGTGAGTATATAGAGTTGTTTCTGATCCTGAGCTGCCTGGTTATTTTGTTGCAGCAATTGTGTTACCTTTTGAAAGCCCGCGGTAAGGTTTGTCCGTCCACCGGAATGAAATGCAGCCAGGCTTTCGGCGAATGCGGAGGTATCGGTTGTTCCTGTATGAAATACTTCGGCTGTTCCCTGCAGCAAGCCTACACCGGCAAAACGAATGCGCTTACCGGCATATTGCTGCAGCGTACGTTCGACAATGCCTTTGCAATATTGCACCTGGTGGTCGCGCAACATCGACGCGCTGGAGTCTACCAGGAATATCACATATACGCTTCCCTGGCCCTGCGCCGGTTTGTAGATTACTTTAAAGTTACCGGACAATGTATACTGAACGACGCTTTTCAGTATATGGATCTGCTGATGCGACGGCTTTCCTGCCGGTCGCGATACCGGGGCTTCTTTTACCGGAACCACCTTACCTTTCGCGGCGGTTTTAACCGGGTTCTTTCTGAATACTTTTATACCGTGGTCGATCTCTTTCGCATCAAAACGCTGTGACGAAGCTGGCTGATTGTCGTGATTAGTGTCTTGCTGTTCCTGGCGGTTTTCCTCGTTGTTTCCGCCACCTTGCGGCGTATGGCCTGATGGTGGCGGTGGCGTTTTGGTTCTGTAGCGCAGCACGAACGGAGCCACCTGGTCGATATGCTGTGTTGACACCGTATCGCGGTTCTGTAATGCTGCCAACGCACGCGCAGCTTTTATAAGCAATACGTCGGCACGTACACCTTCTACGTGATACCGCAGGCAAAGCTCCGATGCATACGTGAAGATGGCTTCGGGTAGCTTCACTTCGGGCAAGCTGGCTGTAGCGCGCAGCAACCGCTGTCGTATAGCAGCCTGCTGTTCTGTGTATTTCTTTACGAATGCCACCGGGTCGTTATCGAA
>Ga0247762_1000530_pt1 | contig 10539 bp, 6 predicted proteins | sample UWRJL081202R4_FD_181016 | JGI IMG/M metagenome (GOLD analysis project Ga0247762, IMG submission 181016) | Plant litter microbial communities from Arlington Agricultural Research Station in Wisconsin, United States - UWRJ-L081-202R-4 | ecosystem: Environmental > Terrestrial > Plant litter >...
GACATCGATTGTTGAGGAAAAGCAATGGAAGGTTTTGTCAACTCAGGAGAAGTACCTTCTTAGCGGGAAGTTTACAAAGTATCAATCGTTGCAGCCGCTTGCGCAAAGCGTTTCTGTTATAGAATCGGATGTGCCGTTAACCGATTTTTCTGATGCACGTGTAGAAAATGGTTCCCTGGTTATTGATAAGGGGTATAAGACAAAAGCTGTTTATGAACAGTACGATAGCCGGGGTAATGTGTTACAAAGGCATTTGCAGGATGGCAAGGTGTCTTCATATTTATGGGCTTATCAGGGACATTATCCAGTAGCAGAAGTTATTGACGCACAGCAAAGTGATATGGCCTATACGAGTTTTGAGGCGGCCGAAACCGGTAATTGGGAGGTGTCCGGTCATAGCGTAACAGATGTTTCATATTCGTGCCCGACGGGATCGAATGTATATGATCTCTCCAATGGGTCCATATTCAAGACGATCACGAATAAAGCTACTGTTTATGTGCTGTCTTACTGGAAGATGGCCACGGCTTCGGTTAACGTCTCGGGAGGGAATGAAACCAGCTATCGGGTTGGCGAGGCGAGAGATGGTTGGGTGCACCTTGAGCATCAATTCACATTTGATACTGGTGGAGTTTATATACATGGTTCCGGACTTATTGATGAGTTGAGGTTGTATCCGTTGGGGGCGCAGATGACTACGTACACGTATAGTCCATTTATTGGGGTGACTTCCGTGATGGATACCAACGGAAGTGTTCAATACTTCGAGTATGACGGTATGGGTAGACTAGTACTACAAAGGGATAAGGATCGCAATATTATTAAACGGTATAACTATCGCTACAAGAAATAGCCTGCATATTTTATGAAAATTTTTATATGGTTTACGGCATGTTTGCTTTGCATGTCGGTTGCTCAGGCACAAAATTGTGCTGATATACCGGTACCCGATGCGATTAATAGTGGCTGCAGTGGCGATATTTCAGTTATTGTGTATTCTGATATTTCGAATACGAGTTATTATACCGCCGGTGTAACAGTGATGCATCGATGGTATGATCTTTCCGGTAACAAGGTTCAGGATGTGACGGCGGATGAATTTGAACCGGGTGTTTATCGCTCGTTGATGAGGGATGCAACGGGACGTGCTACGAAGGTTGCGACGTATGTTGTGGGAAAATGCGAGAGTGATGCGGTGTATACGGGGCCGTCGGGAGGAAATCCCATCGATGTGGATGTAATGATTTTTCCGTGGCGTACATCGGTTAGTACGTTGGGTGTTTGTGATGGGGAGGAATTGGATCTATATGCGCATGCGTCCGGTGTAAGTGTAGAGTACGCATGGTATGATGCGAATAATACGCTACTGGGTACGGGGAGCCGTCTTAAGAGGGCTCTGGCCTCTGGTACGTATACGGTTAAGGCGTGGGCTGCCAAATGTAATGATGTGACTGGCCCAAGTGGTTCTGCCACCAAAACTTTTCAAATTGTGGCGGCGCCATTTACCATGCCACAGGTGCAAGGGCCTTCGAGAGTATATGTTGGCGACCAAAGTGCTGTATTTAGCGTAAGCACGTCGGGTGCAACTAACATAAGCTACCAATGGATATTGGATGGGGCTCCGGTTGAGATATCGTCATCTTTTATTGTACCGTCTACAATTTCTCCCGGCAGCCATAAAGTGTACTGTATTGTTTCCGCGGATTATCCTAGTCTTTGTGTTACACGCAGGACTGATAATACGGCAGAGATTTCCTTTGATTTTATTCAAAATGTAGCCGATCAGGATGCCAACCTGATCGTGGAGAATTCGATCGTGCGGGAAGGTGTAATGACTTCTGTGGATGTCGATAACCTAGAAATCGGCGATAGAATGGAGCGGACAACATATTTTGACGGCCTTGGCAGGCCGATTCAAATGGTAAGTACGCGGTCTTCTGTGAGCGGTCAGGATATTGTGCAGCCAATCGTTTACGATATGTGGGGACGGCAATCCCGCACGTATTTGCCAATAAGCGCCGGTAGCGATGGGTTGTATAAGCCTAATTTGGTAGACGGTGGCGGGAACCCTTCGAATACCTTGCTTGATTTTTATAATAATCCGAGTGATGCCGTAGCGGATGATTCGCGGCCGTATAGTGATATTGTCTTTGATAATTCGCCACTGGACCGTCCGGTGACTACGTATGGCGCTGGCCAGGCGTGGTATACCAATAACAAGGGCGCTGGTAACCGCTATCTGGCCAATATTCACGGTACAAGTGCTGGAGCAGAGAAGATCATTGCCTGGAAGATCGATGGATCGGGCATGCCGGTTCGTGAAAATCCTCTGAACGGGTTAGTTGAATCCGGAGGGTATTATAGTTCGAATCAATTAGTTGTAAATGTGACGATTGATGAGGATAATAATTCGGTACGGGAGTATAAGGATAAACTGGGTAGACTTGTTTTGAGGAAGGTTCAGGCTTTGCAAGGAGCAACCGACCTGAATAACCGGGATCGTTGGACGTTGACATATTATCTTTATGATGATTTCGGAGGCCTTAGATTTGTTTTTCAACCAGAGCTTTCGAAACTGGTTCATCAGGATGATGTTTATGTTCCTACGGCTACTGACATCAGTAACTTCGCTTTTCAATATACTTATGATGGCCGTCATAGGATGATAACTAAGAAGGTGCCCGGTGCCGATTGGGTTTATATAATCTACGATAAGCGTGATCGTGCAATACTCACGCAGGATGGTAATCAACGTTCGGCGGCCACCAAATACTGGACGTTTACAAAATATGATAATCTGGATAGAGTAGTTCTTACGGGTATAAAAGATACAACGGTTGCTTTAACCCAGGCTGATATGCAAGCCGTAGTAGATGCCTTTTACTATCAGAAGACATGGGCAACGCTATCGGAAGCCTACAAAGGAGCATCGGGTATTCTTCACGGCTATACCAATACATCGTACCCTGTGGTAACAACGGCTGCAACTCTAGATGTAAACTGGTATCTTACTGTACAGTATTATGATACCTACGATTTTATTTCGGCATGGGGTTCCGCATATGCTTACTACAACGATGAGTTAACAAGTACTGGGAATGGGGTAACATATGACCAGCCTGTTTCTGAAAATAGTTGGGTAGTAGGGCAGAAGACCGGCGAGAAAGTAAAGGTTCTTGATGGTGGTGTTTCTGGCGGTTATACCTGGTTAAAAACGGTAAGTTATTTTGATGATCGATACAGAATTATACAGACGCTGGCTGATAATTATAAGGGAGGCATGGATCGCGTCTCCAACCTGTATGATTTTTCAGGAAGACTCTTGTTGTCTAGAAGTAATCACCAACAGTATGATGTGGCACAATGGAAGGACCTGGTGGGTGTAAATGTTATTGGTAACAAAATTACGTGCACGGTCACAGGATCGAGCTGGGGGGTGTCTGGTCTTGCATCTGTGGAGGCAATGCCTGCCAATACTGATGGTTGGATCGAGTTTACAGCTACAGAGCTAGGCTCTAACCGAATGGTGGGACTTTCGGAGACAAATGCCGATGCTAACTATCCATCGATTGGCTATGCTCTCTATCTTCGTAATGATAATACACTTTGGATATACGAGGGCACAAGTAAGGGGCAGGTCGGGAGATATAATACCGGAGATGTGTTCCGCATTCAACGTTCAGGGACGGCAATCAGGTATTATCTTAATAATTCGATTGTAGGAAATTCCTCGCAAATCGCGGCGGTACCACTCTATGTGGATATGGCGTTTGGGACAAGCTCATCTTCCATTGCGAATGTAAGGTCTTCCTTTACGTATGAGACTCACGCCATTGTCAAACGGTTTGTTTACGATCGTGGTGGTCGATTGGTAAGCGAATTTCACAAGATCGATGGGTATCCTGAAGTGGAGCTATCCAGAAATGCGTACAACGAGCTTGGTCAATTGACCGACAAAAAGCTTCACGGCACATCAGGCACGTTTAAACAATCGGTTGATTATCGTTATAATATTCGGGGCTGGCTGACCAGTGTAAACGACAGTGAGCTGAGTGATGGCGAAGACGACTACTTCGGTATGAACCTCGGCTATAACGAGGAGTTGGGTACGGGGAACGGTGATGTAGAGGTTAGTCAGGATGGGCGGGTATCAGCCTACAACCTGGATGGACAGGCGAATGACCTGATGGCCGGTCTTCATGGCGTGGAGCACGGGACAACGCTGATTCCGGATAATCAGGGTATTGCCAACCAGGCCTATGAATTTAATGGTACCACGGATTATATTGAACTTCCTGGTTCGCAAAGCAAGCATTCGTTTATCCAGAATACGGGCAAGTTTACAATTACCGCGTTTGTAAAAATCGAAGATCTAACGGCGCGGTCGGCGATAGTCTCCAGTACGGGGACATCGGTAAGCAAGGGATTCTTGTTTATGTATGAAACCTATGGGGGCACTTATGGCGATCATCAGCTGCGCATTTCTATCACCAATGGCCAATCAGGGATAAGTTTTATAGCTTTAGGGGCAAAGAATACGATTAACGATAACGAATGGCATCACGTGACAGTGACGGGTGATGGCGAGTATATTCGATTTTATGTTGATGGCGCGCAGGACGGGCCGGCAACAAAGCTTACCCTATTTAGTACTGGAGACGCTTCTTACGCAACATTGATAGGAAAGAGCCGCACCACCAATGGCGCTTTATTTCTCAGTTGCGCCGGAGGCCTTGATGAAGTGAACATATTTGACTATCCGCTTAGCCAACGCCAGATTGAACTGATGGCAACGCGGGGAACAGTTGGAATGGCGCAGCAGGCGGGACTATATAATGGTAATATATCTGGTATTAAATGGAGTGTTGGTCAGGGATTGGGAGATGTTAAACAAATGGCATATAATTTTGATTATGACGCCATGAGCCGTTTAACGTCGGCGAATAATTTCCAGGCTGGAACTATAGGAACAGGTACGGTATGGGAGTCGGGGAATTTTGACGAACGCGATCTTCAATACGATTTGAATGGCAACATCAAAGGTCTGATACGTCGTAATGAAGCAGGTGTTATGGACGAACTTACCTATAACTACGGTACAGGTACGGCTAGCAATCAATTGCTGAAAGTAACAGATAAGGGTGATTTGTTTAAAGGGTTTAAGGTTGGGTCTTCAACAACCAATGGTTATACCTACGACGCCAGCGGTAATCTTCGCACAGATCTTTATAGGGGAATTTCCGTAGCCAATACCTACAATTACATGAATTTGCCTGAGTTGATTACCCGGGGCACAGGAACGGTTCGTTATATTTATGATGCTGGCGGGAATAAACTGGCACAAGTAGTAACGAGCGGTACGCAGTTTAAACAAACCGATTATTCAGGTGAATATCAGTATGAGAACGGGGAGTTACAGTTTATAGGTCACGAGGAGGGACGAATAGTTTTCTCCAGGCCAGAGCTGATCTATTCGTTTGACGGCTCAGTTGTAGATCCGATAACGGCTGTCGATGCAGCGATTTCGCAGGTTAGCCTAAACGGCGGCCAGACCTATATTATGGCTAGCGCGACGACGACCAACGTCCGTTCGGGTATGTTCCCGATAGGAGGTTCTTTCCCGGTACAGCCGGGCGAGCGCTATCGAATCAGAGCTCGTGGTTATCGCGATAAGGGCTCTGTTGCGTCTGCCAATGCAACCTATATTCTGGCACAGGCCAATGGCGTTGATATTGCTTGGCCAGGCGCAGCCCTTCAGAGTGCATATACCAATGAATCCTGGATTGAGCAGATCATTACCATTCCGGCCGGTGCTACGGAGCTGAAGGCTGGCGTGGTTTGGAATACAGTGGCCGTTGGGAACGTGATCTATCTCAATGATTTTGAAATTACGAAGTTGGAGGATACCGACCCCGAATATCAATACTTCCTAAAAGACCATCTTGGTAATGTGAGGGTGGTATTTACGGCAAAAGCGGATGTGAATATCAGTTTGGCCACTATGGAAACGGATAAAGAGCAAGCGGAGGGAGGGGAGTTTATTAACTACCAGGGTGCTACTACGGTCTATTCGCCGATATTCGACCATACCAATAATCATGGCGCCCAGGGTTTATTTGATCGACAACCGGGCTATGCTGTGCTGTTGCGAGGCGGAGATAATGAGACTTTCGGTCTGGCGAAGTCGCTCAGCGTTATGCCGGGTGATATGGTAAAGGCGGAGGTGTACTCTAAGTTTATAGACTCGAATTCCGGTGTCTGGTCATCCAATATCAGACAAGCCATGCAATCAATAATCGTGGGTAGTTCTACCGGCGCAGTAGACGGTGGGGTGATTGGCGGAGTTGGTGGCGCTACTATTCCATTGGCTGGACTGCTGGCACATTCACCGAATGAAAGCGGGCCAAAGGCTTATCTCAACTGGGTGGTTTTTGATCGTAATTACGAACAGATTGATGGTGGCTACGTTGCGTTATCCAGTATGTATAAGGAAAACGGAGAGAATCGAGATCATCAGAGACTTGCTAAGGATATTGCAATAAAGGAACCTGGATATGTTTATATTTATATTAGCAATGAAAGTGAAGGTCTTGTTGATGTGGTGTTTGATGATTTTAGGGTGGAATACGTAAAGAATGCGGTGATACAAATGGATGATTACTATCCTTTTGGTTTGACTTTTAATAGTTATCAGAGGGAAAATTCAATTTTAAATAAGTATCAATACAACGGGAAGGAGAAGCAGGATGAATTGGAATGGTTGGATTATGGAGCACGGATGTACATGCCAGATATTGGAAGGTGGGGTATGATTGACCCGTTGTCAGATAGGATGAGAAGGCACAGTCCCTATAACTATGCATTCGACAATCCTCTACGTTTCACAGATCCCGACGGTATGGCCCCCTTTACCGAGATTTATAATGAGAATGGAAAAAAGATCGGAGAAGATAGTAATGGTAACGATGGTAAAGTTTCCATCGTTACGGATAATGATCAGGCGAAGAGAATTGCCAAAGAGTACAAAGAAGGTGGAGTGGCTACGGAGACGGATGTCAGATCGGGATATCAAACTACCAAGGGTGTGTTGACAGAAATACTTGACGTATTGCAAAGAACAACAAATAATGGAGGTGAGCGTGAAGAGCGCTCTGTGGTCTCGGGATCTGGACAAGTAGTTCGTGGAGAGACGGGCGGGGCACCGACATATGAAACAATTGGTGGTGTAGTTGTTCAAACAGCTCCTGCTGGAGCTATAAACCTGCCCGCCGATATAAATAAGATGCAAGCAGTAAACATACATTCACATCCTTTAGAAATTGTCGAACATGAAGGACAGGTGTTTGCTCAATCAGCGAATTTTCCAAGCCTGCCTGCCGACAGAAGTACGTTTATGCAATATGGAGTGAATGTGATTGCAGGGAAACTTGGTCAGCTTAAAACGGCCGAGAAAAATACGGATGGTTCAATTAAAGATTTTAGAAAAATTGGTGCTGTTTTTTATGATAAAGGCGGTAACACAAGATTGCAGTTAACACAGGACGCAATGAAAAAGATATTGAAATGAAAATATCGATGACTATCTTCTTATTAATATTTCCTTTGCTGGCTTACTCACAAGGAGCGAGTGAGGCTAATTTAATATTTGTTATCGATGAACAGTTGGCAGTGGGGTCTATCGCAAATATTAAGATATCGGATACCGAGGGAAATATGTTTGATGCACTGTATTACCCGGGACGATTAATTTTTGAGAAATGGAATTATAACGATAGATATTCTGGTACTGACTCTCTTACGTTGTCTTTTGATTACTACGAAGACAATAAACGTGGACGGCAAGTTTACAATTACAGCCTACCCTTTGATAAGCGTTGGTTAAAACAAGACTATTTAATTCTTAAGATCTATAACTTGAATAAAAAGGTGTATAAAAGGAAGTTTGATCCTCTCGACTATAAGCGAAACTATACTTTCGAAATAATTTATCCAGGGGGTCAAATGTTGAGACTAAAAAACGGAAAAGGATAGATGTGAAGGTGTTGCAGTTGACAATGGCCCTGATGAAAAAAAAACTGGCTATACGTTAAAGCGAGGGATAAAAGCTAAGTAAGGCGGCAATAATGTGTTGATGTTAATTGGATCAGAAGTGAAAATCAAAAAGAGAATAATGTGCCTAATCGCTGCGATAATTGTTATTGGTTCCAGTTTTTGTATTTATCAAAATACTTATATCAAGTTTCAGCCAATCGTCTTTGACGGTGATTCTTATAAAACTCCTCGACTCAAAGATAGCGTCGTCTTTTATCAAGATCTTAGTATTGCATTAGATTGCAATGGTGTTGAATATAAGCAAGATACGGATAACGGACTTTTGATTAGACGTGCCTTAGCAGGGGATAGGGAGCTTTTGTTAAATTATACTAACAAAGCTCTCGATAGAGCTTGGATAACATCTCATAGAGAATAGAAGACTTGTGCCAGTTTTTTGATCGCGTGCATATTGTTGTTTATTTGGTGGGTGTGTGAAGTTGAAATGCAGCGTGGGGTTTCAACTTTGTTGAGTGCAGTCGTGAGAAATCGGCATAATGGGCACCACTGAGAGTTGCTCGGCACGGCAAGTGGCCCTTCGGAGGCCTTCGGAATACTTGCGCCAGTTAAAGTTGATTATGTAAGAACAGTACCTTAAAAGTATTAGTGAGTGAAGGATTGGTTTTTTTGAAAAATATCAGCAGACGCGGAAAAGTTATATGAAACAAATCAGAAGAAAGAAAACAGCGCTTTTTCCTTATATATTTTATCTGGTTCTTTCCGGTTTATACACCTTTTATTCATATCGTCGCGGCGAGAGTGGGATTTTTAATGTAATTGCGTTGCTGGTAATTTTTTTTCGTTAGTTCTTGTTATTCGTTCGGTGTTTTGTAATTATATATCTGTGGATGTATATAAGCAAGTAGTAATTGTGAATGGAGTATTACGAAAGAATAAGTCTGTTCTCAGTGACTTGCAGTCAGTATCGATAGCGATAAGTAGTTTTAAACTATCAAAATTTATTCTTAAAAGCGGAAGAGTTGTATTTTTTGAGTCGAAGGATTTAAGTGCAGATGATATTATATTTCTGCAAAGTTTGATTAAGGGGTAAGATATCCTGAAAAAAGGCCCGGGGACTAGCGGGCCTTTTTTCGTGTAATGAACCAATCGTTAGAAATCTGAATACTTGAATCAGGAATAGAAGATAGTTGCCTTGTTATAATAGCGTATGAGTAATTAAAGACTGTTCTCTTTAATGTATTACGTCGTCTGCAGGCTGGATCAAGTCCCAGAGATTGCCGTAGAGGTCTTCGAAGACGGCTACTGTTCCGTAGGCTTCTTCGCGGGGTGTGTTTGTGAAGTGAACTCCGTTAGTGGTCATGGTATGGTAGTCGCGTTTGAAATCGTCGGTGAATAGGAAGAGGAATACGCGGCCGCCGGTTTGATTGCCGATACTGGCTATCTGGGTTTCTGTGGCTGCCTTTGCTAAGAGCAGGCTGCATTCAGTGGATCCGGGTGGCGCGATGATTACCCAGCGTTTCTCTTCGCTCAGGCGTGTATCTTCAATGAGCTGGAAGGAAAGCTTTTCTGTGTAGAACCTGATGGCCTCGTCATAGTCTCGGACTACAAGTGTGAGCCTGGCGATACGTTGTTTCATGTCGGGAAAGTAAGGGTTCATGTAAGGAATTTAAAATAATTGTCACGGTAACACTTGTTTTTATTTATACCTTGCACGCTCTTGAGTAAAGGCTTGCTGTTGACTATTTGGTTTATCTGATTGCAGGAGATGGGTCCTCTACGTGGGATGTCAGTGCGCCTTGAATCATTTAAACACTGTATTATCAAAACCCCTACCGATACCGTTGCCGTGTTCCGATCTCGCAACGGGTTGAAGTCATTTCATTTTGTGGCGTAATACTACGTTGTAATATGATCGTCATGCAGAACAACTACCTTATTGTGAGGTATTTGTAATAAAAAAACATACATTTAAAGAAAAGTTTTCTCTAATTGCCCTAAAATTACGGCTCGTAAGGTCTATCTGAACAAGCAATGAACATCTCTGGTTATACCGATGAACAACTTATCTACCTGCTTCAGCAGGCTGATAGGGCTGCTTTTCAGGAGATATTCAACAGGTACTGGAATCCTCTTTATGCTATTGCTTATACGCGGCTCAAGTCGCGGGAGGAAGCTGAAGAAGTAGTGCAGGAGCTTTTTGCGACGCTGTGGACCAAGTGCAGTACATTGCTTATCGGTAACCTTTCGCATTATCTCTTCGGTGCGGTGCGTAAGCGGGTTATCAATCAGATCCGTACCAAGATCACTCATGAAAAATACTGGGCCTATTGTCAGGCCTTTATACCTTCGGCAGCCGAGACTACCGAAGAAAGTGTTAGCTATAACGAATTGAATCAGGCCATCGAAAAGGCCATCGGTGAGTTGCCCGAGAAGTCACAGGAGATCTTTCGCCTTAACCGTCTTGAGGGCAGATCTGTTCCTGAGATC
>Ga0247762_1000531_pt1 | contig 10537 bp, 11 predicted proteins | sample UWRJL081202R4_FD_181016 | JGI IMG/M metagenome (GOLD analysis project Ga0247762, IMG submission 181016) | Plant litter microbial communities from Arlington Agricultural Research Station in Wisconsin, United States - UWRJ-L081-202R-4 | ecosystem: Environmental > Terrestrial > Plant litter >...
GACGGCTTCACGCAGTACGCCGACACGCGCTCGCAGATGTACAAGGGCGTGGCCGCGGAGTTCCCGTCGACCGACGCGGCGGTCGCGGCGACCGGCGACGAGGTCGTCGCCCAGAACGGCAAGGCCGTCACCACGTTCTTCTTCTCGACGTCCGGCGGCCACACCGAGAACATCGAGGACTCGTTCATCGGGGCGCTGCCGAAGTCCTGGCTGAAGGGCGTCGACGACCCCTATGACTCGGTCTCCCCGCGCCACAGCTGGGGCCCGTTCACGTACTCGCAGGGGACGGTGCAGGCGAAGTTGAAGGGGTTGGTCCGTGGGTCGTTCCGCGGGATCACGGTCCTGGAGCGCGGCGCGTCGCCGCGGATCGTGCGCGCCGAGGTCAACGGGACCAACGGCGTGACGCAGGTCACGGGCCCGCAGCTGCGGACGGCCTTCGGGCTGTACGACACGTGGGCGTCGTTCACCTACATCTCGGCGAAGAGCAAGGTGACGTCGTCGGACGAGGGCGGCGACGGCGACGACGGGGCGAAGGCGAAGGGCGGTGGCGGTGGCGCTTCGAGCACCGTGCCGGGCACGACGTCGGCGCCGGCCGACACCACGGGCGGCGCGAGCGGCGATGCGAGCGGGGACGGGACGACCGGCGGGCAGGTGGCGTCGGCGGCCGCGTCGGCCGCGCGCCGCGCGCTGCCGGCGCCGCGGCGGTCGCTGTCCGGGACGTTCACGGTCGCGCGCGGGACGACGCTGGCGGTCCAGCGCCGCGGCGCGCGCGGCGGCTGGGCGACGGTCGGGCTGGCGCGCGTCGGGAAGGGCGGCGCGTATCGCGCGTCGCTGCCGGGCGCGGGGACCTATCGCGTCGCCTTGGGCGACGTGGCGGGCCCTGCGATCCGGGTGCGCTGAAGCGGTTCCGCGACAGCCGCGTCCCGGATCGCCCCTCAACGTTCGCTGAGCGCTCGCGGCCGGGGCTAAAGGCCGCGGCGGGGACGCCGATCCCGCACGTATGACCGGCCTGTCCGTCGCCATCGCCGTGGTCGCGCTGGGAGCCATCTGGCTGCTGGCCGCCTGGCGCGGCCTGCTCGCCGCGCGCGAGGCGGCCGACGCGACGTGGGCGGGGATCGACGTCCACCTGCGCGAGCGCCACGCGCTCGTGCCACCGCTCGTCGCCGCCGTGCTGGCGGAGGTCACGATCGAGGAGGGCACGCTCTCCCGCCTGACCGCCGCCCGCGACGCCGCGGCCGCCGCCACGACGCCCTGGGCGCGCGCCGAGGCCGAGCGCCACCTCGTCGCCGGCATCGCCGCCGTCACGACGCTGGCCGAGTCCTACCCCGCGCTCGGCGGCACCGCCACCTTCGTCGACCTCCAGACGCGCCTCTCGCTGATCGAGGACGCGATCCAGTCCTCCCGCCGCGTCTACAACGCCGACGTCCGCCTGTACCGCAGCCGCCGCACGCGCCTCCCCGGCCCGCTCCTGCGCCGCTTCGGCGCCTTCGAGGACCGGCCCTACTTCGAGCTGGACCACACGCGCGACCGCGCGGGCGCGGCGCCGCTGCCGCTGGTGCGGGCGGCGTAGGGGGCGGCGGGCGCGGGCGCGGCGCCGCCGGCGTAGGGCGCGGCGCGGCGGGGCGGGCGCGGCGGGGCGGGCGCGGCGCGGCGGCGCGGCCGCTGGTGGCGTCCGGCGCGGCCGTGGTGGTGACGCTCCTCGTGGTGGGCAAGGCATCGAGAGGGTGAGAGCGTCGTGGCGTGGCGACCGCTGGCGGTCGTCCTCAGGCGCCTGGCCGGATTCAGGAGGGCGGTTCGGGGCCGAAGCGTCGATCCGGGTCGCCTGATCGTCGATATACGACGCTTACGCGACCCGGATCCCTGACGGGGTCCCATAAGGACCGAGTTCCGGGATGCTGGTCGAGTTGACAGGGATAGTGCCGGTCAACTCGACCCCGACCCACCAGTTCGGCCCCGAACGCTCCCCCGAGCCCGAGACCACGCCCGCGGACGACACCAAGCGGTCGCCACGCCAACCGCCTTCACTCCCTCGCTGCCCTCTCCAACGCCCCGCACCACCACGAGCGCCTCGCGCTGAACGCCAACAAGGCCCGAAGCGCCGCGCGGTGAGGCGACACGCCCGGCAGACGCAGGCGATCGCCGCGGACACAAGCGCCCGCGCAGCGCGCAGCGGCGAAGAGCGCGTCAGACGCGGCGGCAAACGGAGAGCGCGGCGCGGTGAGTCAGACACGCCGGCGGAGACGCAGGCGATCGCCGCGGACACAAGCGCCCGCGCAGCACACAGCGGCGAAGATCGCGTCACGCGAAGCGGCAAACGGAGAGCGCGATGCGCTGGCGGAGACGCAGGCGATCGCCGCGGACACAAGCGCCCGCGCAGCACACAGCGGCGAAGAGCGCGTCACGCGAAGCGGCGAACGGAGAGCGCGACACGCCGGCGGAGGCGCGACGGCAACACGCCGGCGGACACGCGGACACGCGCGCCCGCGCAGCGCGCGGCGGCGAAGAGCGCGCCACGCGAAGCGGTGGGCGGAAACGCGGCGCGCTGGCGAAGACGCGCGCGCTGGCGCCGACGCGCGCCCTGGCGCCGACGCGGCGAAGCCGCTACCGGCCGCGCGGATCGGCGGTGAGGAAGGCGACGGTCAGCGCGACGAGCTCGTCGGCGACGGTGGTGATGCCGTCGATGCCGTCGCGTAGGAGCGTGATGGAGACGATCTCGTTGACGGCGGAGATCGCGGCGGTGGCCTGGAGGGTGGTGAGCGAGGGGAGCTCGAGGTCGGGACGGGCGGTGCGGGACTCCTCGCGCCATTGGACGAGGACGTTGGCGAGGGACTCGACCCAGGCGGTCCAGCGTTGGGCGAGCTGGGGGCCGCCGGCGCGCATGTGGGTCAGGAACAGGCGGGTGAACTCGGGGTGCGCGACGAGCGCCTCGAGGTAGGCCCGCGCGCCGCGGTCGATCCGCCGCACCGGGTCGGGCTCGGCGGCGACGGTGTCGACGACCGTGCCGACCATCAGCTCGCTGGCGACCTCGAAGGCCTGCAGGAAGCAGTCGTCCTTGTCGCGGAAGTGCTCGTAGAACGTGCGCTTGGCGGTGCCGGCCTCGCGGACGATGTCGCTGATCGTCACGGCCGCGACGCCGCGGTCGGCGGCCAGCCGGACGAACGCGGACAGCAGCCGGCCGCGCTGGGACGCCAGGACGACGTCGCGCGCCAGGCCGTGCGGCCCGCGGGGCAGGACGAGCGGCGCGTCGCCCGGCGCGAAGGGTGAGGTGGTGTCGCTCAACCGCCGGAGACCCGGGACGCGCACGTCATCGAAGGGAGGGCGATGGACACCTCAGCCGCCATAGACGCGCGACACCGACTCCGCGACGCAGACCGGCTTGTCGCCGCCCTCGCGCTCAAACGTCTGGGTGACGGTCAGCTGGACGCCGCCGGGGATGTCGTCGGCCGCGGTGAGCGTCGCGCGCATGCGGACCTTCGAGCCGACCGGCAGCGGCGCCGGGTAGCGGACCTTGTTGTAGCCGTAGTTCAACCCGAAGGCGACGCCGGTGACCTCGAACAGGCTGTAGGAGAACTGCGGCCCCAGGCTCAACGTGTACAGGCCGTGCGCGATGGTGCCGCCGAACGGCGTCTCCTTCGCGCGCTCGGGGTCGACGTGGATCCACTGGTGGTCGCCGGTCGCGTCCGCGAAGGCGTCGATCGCCGCCTGGGTGACCTCCAGCCAGTCGCTGACGCCGAGCTCCTGCCCGACGCGCCCCTTGAGGTCGTCGAGCCCGTTGATGACCGTTGCTCCCATGCGACGGATTCTAAGGACGTTGCAACCATTCGGCTTCAGCACGGCCGAGGTCCGTCGAGACCGGCTCGTCGGCGATGTACTCCAGCGCCAGCGTGCCCCAGTCGGCGCCCGCGCGCAGCTCGCCCAGGACGCTGAACAGCAGGCCCTCCATCCGCCGTAGCAGCAGCGCCTGGGGCGGGATCGTCTGGCGGCGCATCTCCGCGAAGTACTCCGACGCGGGCGAGCCGCCCTTCTCCATCGACTCGCGCACGTACTCCGGCGACAGCCGCCGGAAGCCGCGGTTGAAGTACCACTCGCCGGCGGCGGCGAGCTGGCCGAGGACGCGCTCGGGCTCGAACGCGTCCGGGTCCGGCAGGTAGCCCAGCTCGGAGAGGTGGCGGTGGACCTCGTCCGCGTCGCCGGCGATGACCGCGCGCGCCAGCTCGGCCTCCTGGTCGAGGTACCCGGCGTCCATCCGCCGCACCAGGCCGAAGTCCAGGAAGCAGACGCGCCCGTCGTCGGCCAGCAGGTAGTTGCCGGGATGCGGGTCGCCGGCGGCGATCCGCTCGCGCTCGAGCAACCCATAGAAGAACCGGAAGCAGATCTCCGCGAAGCGGTCGCGCGCCGCGTCGTCCAGCTTCTGCACCTCGGCGAACCCGCGCCCGGAGACGAACTCCGTGACCAGCACGCGCCGCGTCGACATCGACGTGACGACCTCGGGGACCAAGATGTAGGGGTGGCCCCTGAACGCCCGCGCGATGCGGCGGTGGTTCTGGGCCTCCATCTCGTAGTCGAGCTCCTCGCCGATCCGGTCGCGCAGCTCGGAGAGGATCGCCTTGGCGTCGAGCCCCGGCGCCAGGCGCTTGACCAGCGGCAGCAGCACCGCCGCGTTGCGCAGGTCGGTCTCGACCGCCTCCGCGACGCCCGGGTACTGGACCTTGACCGCGACGTCGCGCCCGTCGTGCAGGGTGGCGCGGTAGACCTGGCCGATCGACGCGGCGGCGATCGGCGTCGCGTCGAAGGTCGCGAAGTGCTCGTCCAGCGACCCGCCGAGGTCGTCGACCACGACCTTGCGCAGCTTCTCGAACGGCACCTGCGGCGCGTCGTCGCGCAGCGCGGCCAGGCGCGCCTTGAACTCCTCGCGCTCGCCCTCGGGCACGAGCTCGAAGTCGACGGTCGACAGCACCTGCCCGAGCTTCATCGCCGCGCCCTTCATCTGCCCGAGCTGGGCGACCAGCTCGTCGGCGAGCGCCAGCGCGCGCTTGGCGTCGGCCTTCTCGGCCTGCTCGTCGGTGCGCACGCGGTTGGCGACGCGCGTGCCCGCCCAGCGCGCGGACTGGCCGGCGACGAGCCCGCCGAACTTCGCGGTGCGGGCGATGCGGGAGGTCGGGATCTTGGGCATCAGGCGTTCGTGTCAGAGTAGGCCGCGCATGCCACCGCTGCTGGTCGTCGACGCGCCGTCGCTCCTCTACCGGGCGTTCTACGGGCTGCCCAAGTCCATTACGGGCGCCGACGGAAAGCCGGTCAACGCGCTGCTGGGGTTCGCCAACCAGGTGCTGTGGGCGGTCGAGCGCCACGCCCCGCGCGCGGTGATCCTGTGCAGCGGCGCCGAGGCCGCGTCCTACCGCGTGGAGGCGCTGCCGCGCTACCACGCCGACCGCCCGCCGGTGCCCGACGAGCTGGCGCCGCAGTGGGCCGATGCGCCGGCCTTCTTCGGCGCGTTCGACTGGTCCTGGGAGGACGCGGGCGACCTCGAGGCCGACGACCTCCTCGGCGCCTACGCGCAGGCCGAGGTGGCCAACGGCGGCAGCGTCCTGATCTTCAGCGGCGACCGCGACATGTTCCAGTGCGTGGGCGAGCAGGTGAGCGTCCTCTTCCCCCGCGGCGGCAAAGACGGCCCGGAGCTGGTCGACACCAAGGGCGTCAAGGACAAGTACGGCATCCGGCCCGACCAGGTGCCGGACTTCATCGCCCTGCGCGGCGATCCCTCCGACGGCATCCCGGGCGCCAAGGGCATCGGCGAGAAGACCGCGGGCGAGATCCTGCGCGTGCACGGCGACCTGGAGACCGCGATCGCCAACGCCGACAAGGAGCGCCCGCGGGTGGCGCAGACGCTCAAGAGCCAGGCCGACGAGCTGCGCGAGTTCCGCAAGATCGCGACGCTGCAGCCGATCGAGGTGGCATGTCCCCCCGACGCGCCGACCGCCTTCGGGACGGCCGCGCAGGCCGCGACCGCGCGCGGGATGAACCGGCTTGCCACGCGCTTGGAAGCTCTGGCGCGGAAGGGGTAGCCGGTGCGCGGGCGAACCCCGCGCTATTGGCCGCGTCCGAGTCTGCCGATCCTTCAACGATGATCCTCCGCGTGGTGCGACGTCTTCTCGTCTGCCTGTGCGCCGCCGGCCTGCTCGCGAGCACGGCCCAGGCGGCGACGCTTCCGCGCGCCGTCGACCTCGACGCGGCCGGCTGGGAGTACACGCCCGACCACCGCTCCTGGAGCGCCGTCGACCTCCCGCACGTCTTCGACGCCCAGCCCAAGCGCCAGGACTTCTCCGGCCAGACCGGCTGGTACCGCATCGCGCTGCAGCAGCCCGACGGCACGCCGCCGGGCTACACCTGGGGCGTCCGCTTCGAGCAGGTCCGCCGCATCGCCGACGTCTTCCTGGACGGCCGCAAGCTCATCCGGCACTCCGATCCCTACGCGCCGTTCACGGTCGCGCTGCCCCAGCTGGCCGACGGCGCGCGCCACGAGCTGGAGCTGCGCGTCGACAACCACAAGGGCAAGGAGCCGCGCGAGGGCTGGTGGAACTGGGGCGGGATCACGCGCCCGGCGCGGCTCGTCCCGCTCGGCACCGCGACGACCCGCGACGCCGGCTTCCTGCCCAGCGAGGACGCCGACGGCAACTGGTCGGTCCTGGTCGACGCGACGGTCGAGAACCGCGGGACCGCGACGATCGCGCCGACCCTCGCCGCCCACTTCACCGACCCCGACGGCGACGACGCCGGCAGCGGGAGGGCGACGAGCCGCGCGCTGGCCCCCGGCGAGCGCGCGCGCGTCCGCTTCCGCGTGCCGCTCACGGGCGACGCCCAGCTCTGGGCGCCCGGCCACGCCAAGCTCTACGGCGCGTCGCTGACGACGTCGACCGGCGCCACGACCTGGCAGCGCGACACCGCGAAGATCGGCCTGCGCACGGTCACCGTCAAGGACGGCCTGCTCCAGCTCAACGGCAGGCCCGTCGAGCTGCGCGGCGCCTCGATCCAGGAGGACGTCGACGGCCACGGCCCCGCGCTGACCGACGCCGACGTGACGTCGATCGTCGCCCAGCTGAAGGCGATCGGCGCCAACGTCACCCGCGCCCACTACGCGCTGGACGAGCGCCTGCAGTCCGCGCTGGACGCCGCCGGGATCATGGTCTGGACCCAGGCCCCGATCTACCACCGCGACCGCCTGCTGGAGACCGAGGCCCAGCGCGACGCCGCGCTGGCGACCGTCCGCGCCGCCGTCCTGCAGACGCGCAACCACCCGTCGACGATCACGCACTCGGTCGCCAACGAGCTGTCGGTCGTCCCCGACGCGGTGCCCGGCACCAAGAAGTTCCTGGACGACGCGCGCGCCCTGACCGTCGACCTGGACGCGACGCTGCCGACCTCGGTCGACACGCTCAGCTACCCCGGCTACGCGCGCCAGGAGACCTACGCGGCGTTCGACCTGCTGGGCATCAACTCCTACTTCGGCTGGTACCCGGGCAAGGCCGGCCACTCGACCGCCGACATCCGCTCGCTCGGCCCGTACCTGGCCGGCATGCGCGCGATGTACCCCAACTCGGGCCTCGTGCTGACGGAGTTCGGCGCCGAGGCCACGCTCACCGGCCCGTCGACCGACAAGCAGACCTACGCCTTCCAGGAGGTCTACACGCGCGACGTGCTCGGCGCCGTCCGCGCGGCGCCGACGCTGAGCGGCGCGATCTACTGGACGCTGCAGGAGTTCGCGGTCAAGCCCGCCTGGGACGGCGGCGCCAGGATCCCCGGCGCCGACCGCAACGCGATCCACCACAAGGGCCTGATCACCTACGACGGGCGCCGCAAGCCCGCCTACGACGTGCTCGCGCGCGACATCGAGGACACGCCCCTGGTCCGCTCGGACGCCGACGTCGCCTACGCGCTGGACACGCGCGTCCCGGACGGCCACCGCGGCGGCGTCGGGATGACCGTCGCCGTGCTGATCCTGCTCGCCGCGCTCGCGCTGCTGGCGGTCGACGTGTGGGCGTTCTTCGGCTGGCGCGAGGCGATCCTCGCCGACGACCGCGACACCCGCGCCCGGCGCCGCGCCGGCTTCCGCGCGGCGGTGGCCGCGGCCCGGGCTAGAAGCGCGTCTGGCCCGGATCGCGCCGCGTCGACCACAGGCCCTGACCTCGTGAGCGCCGGATCAGGTAGACGATGAGGGTCGCGATCAGGACGCTGCCGACGAACCCGCCGGCGTTCGGGTCGCCGATCAAGGCATAGGCCAACAGACCGGCGAGCATCGAGGACGCGATCCCGATGCCGGCCGTCGCCCAGACCGACATCGGGTCCGGGCCGGGCAGCGCGAGGCGGCCGAGCCCGCCGACGATCACGCCCGAGACGAACAGCAGGACGAGGTACAGGAGCAGGCTCACGCGGGTGACGTTACCGGCCGCGGATGGGGGCGCGCGCGACCTCGCCGCTCGTGCGCAGGAGGCGCGGCTCGACCTCGCTGTGGCCGCTGGCGCCGATGACGACCCAGCCGGTCGCGTCGACCCACGAGCCCCGTCCCGGCAGGCGCCGGAGCGGGAAGTCGCGGGGCACCTTGACGATCCGCGGGCGCAGGCGGGCGACGACGATCAGGTGGCGGTCGCCGTCGCCGTCGGGGTCGCGCTTCTGGATCCAGACGACGCGGCCCGCGACGCGCCGGCACATCGCGCGGTCCCGTCCCGCCCCGGGGTCGGCGCGGCACGGCGCCGTCCAGGCGGGGGCGCCGGCGCCGGCGAGCCCGGCACGCGGGTAGGTGTCGAACGTGCCGCGCGACAGCACGAGCGCCGCGAGGACGGCGACGACGAGCAGCGCCGCGAGGACGCCGAGCAGGAGCCGCCGCACGGGTGTCAGTGCGCGCTGGTGCCCTCGCGCCCGTAGTGGTCGGAGATCCGCACGACGTCCTCGACCTCCGGGGTGGAGACCTCCAGGACGTCCGAGGTCTCGATCGCCTCGATCGTGTGGATCTCGCCGGGGCGGTTGCGCCAGGTGTGGCCGGGCTCGACGACCGTCTCGGTCAGCGTGTGGGCGCTCTCGCCCTTGATCAGCTTCAGCCGGCCCGAGAGCAGGTAGTTGCTCTCGTCCTTGGCGTCGTGGTACTGCAACGACAGCCGGTGGCCGGCCTCGACGTGCAGGATCTTGCCGGCGTAGCGGTCGGTGAGGGCGTACCAGAGCTCGTGGCCCCAGGGCTTTTCGACATGGCGCGGAAGCTCCATGGCCCTGCAGCCTAGTCGACCATCAGGGCGTGAACTTGACGTTGATCACGTCGCCGTCGCGCATCACGTAGTCGCGGCCCTCCAGGCGCAGCGTGCCGCGATCGCGGGCGCCCGCGAAGCCGCCGGCGTCCAGGAGCGCGTCCCAGCCGATGACCTCGGCGCGGACGAAGCCCTTCTGGATGTCGGTGTGGATCGCGCCCGCGGCGTGCCAGGCGGAGAGGCCGTCGCGCATGTGCCAGGTCTGGGCGATCGTGCCCTCGCCCGCGGTGAAGAACGTGATCTGGTCCAGCAGCGCGAAGGCGCCCTGGGAGACGCGGTCCAGGCCGGACTGGCTGACGCCGAGGTCGGCGCGCATCTCGGCGGCGTCCTCCTCGTCCATCTCGGCCAGCTCGGCCTCCAGGCGCGAGGAGATCGCCACGGCCTTGGCGCCGATCGCGTCGGCGTGCGCCTGGATCTCCGGCGGCACCTCGTCGGTGCCCTCGTCGACGTTGGCGACGAACAGCACCGGCTTGATCGTCAGCGGCGAGAGGTCGCGCAGCGCGTTGGGCGCCAGGTCCGGCACCGGGTGGTCGACGAGGGCGGTGCGGACCGACTTGCCCTCCTGCAGCGCGGCGATGATCCCCTCCAGCCACTTCTGCTCCGCGGTCAGCTCCTTGTCGCCGCCGCGCGCGCCCTTCAGCACGCGCTCGTGGCGGCGCTCGGCCTGCTCGAGGTCGGAGTAGATGAGCTCGGTCTCGATCGTCTCGACGTCGCGCGCCGGGTCGACCGAGCCCTCGGAGTGCAGGATGCCGTCGTCGTGGTGGGCGCGGACGACGTGGACGATCGCGTCGGTCTCGCGGATGTTGGCCAGGAACTTGTTGCCCAGGCCCTCGCCCTCGGACGCGCCGCGCACCAGGCCGGCGATGTCGTGGAAGGCGATCGTGTCCCAGACCACCTCCTTGGACTTCAACAGCTCCGACAGCTTCACCATGCGCTCGTCGTGGACGGGCACGATCGCCACGTTGGGCTCGATCGTGGTGAACGGGTAGTTCGCCGCCTCCGCACCGGCCTTGGTGAGGGCGTTGAACAGCGAGGACTTGCCGGCGTTGGGCATGCCGACGATGCCGACCTTCATCGAGCGCGATCTCCTACGAACGTGCCGAGGAGCGCCCCGGCGAGGATGTCAGAGGGGTAATGGACGCCGAGATACACGCGGGAGGCGGCCATCGCCAGAGCCAGCGGGTACAGGACCGTGCCACCGCGGCCGTCCGCGACGAGCGGCGAATAGGCGCGCGCGCCCGCGAACG
>Ga0247762_1000532_pt1 | contig 10536 bp, 4 predicted proteins | sample UWRJL081202R4_FD_181016 | JGI IMG/M metagenome (GOLD analysis project Ga0247762, IMG submission 181016) | Plant litter microbial communities from Arlington Agricultural Research Station in Wisconsin, United States - UWRJ-L081-202R-4 | ecosystem: Environmental > Terrestrial > Plant litter >...
GAAAAAGCGCCCCCTCCCCCCTCTCCCCCCCAGAGGGGGGGGGGGGGGGTAACTGCGTACGCTGGGGCTAGCCAGCCAACTTAAACCCGGGGCCCCAAGTGAACCCTCTAGCTCACGCAGCCGTCCCCTTTAGAGCGGTTACTTCTTGCCCTGCTACGCTAGGGCTTTTTTATAATATAAAAAAAAAATAAAGAGGTAGCTACGCTAGGTAACAGCAACCCCTCCTCTCATGGGGATAGTAGGTACGCTGTCCCCGTCTCAGTATACCCTTAACGGAAACAGCATCCTATAATAAGGCCTCCCTAGCCTACGAAAGCTCCCCTTGCCGCATCACGTCAAGGGAGGGGTAGGGGATAAACAAAATATAATTTAAAAGATGTATAAACAATCATATATAATTTTGGGTTTAAAATCCAAAAGGGATATATACAACTAAATAAAATGAAACCGTTAAATCAAAATAAAATTACCAATACCCTACAAGCCCTACTAATGTTGGCGATCCTCGCCTTACCTTCCATCCCTTTTCTTCAGCGTACGCAGCCCACCAATAGAAAGGGCTGCGTACGCTGAAGAAAAGAGCAGGTCGGGGCTAACTCTTTGCCAACGTACGTAGGTAATAGAAAAGCAGCCCCCCCTATGGTAGAAGCTTCCCACACTTCCTTGTTTAAGCAGGGTAGTTTCAAGAGAGGGCTGCTAAAACAGGCAGCCTCTGCCTTCCTTCTAGCTCACGCAGCCCCTATGGGGGGTCAGAGGCAAGGTAAGGGAGAGCTTCCATGCCGGCATCTCGCAACAGTATCACACCCCTGCTCCGCAATAGGGAGCGGAGCAAGCATACCTCTTCGGCCCTCCGCTTTAGCAGTGGAGGGGTCCTGTGTACGCTCCCTTGCCTTAGGCAGAGAGGCTGCGAAAGCTGGGGGCTTGCTTAATAAAAGGCTCGCTGCTCAACCTCAGTCGCCCCTAACGAAAGCAAATACTAACCCCCCGACTTTAGTAGGGCTGCGTCCGCTGAAAGGCTCACAGCACTGGACGCATGATGAACCTTCTAACTGTTTTAAAAATAGCCTCAAAGGAATAGTAGGGCATCCCTTAAAATCCTCAAGTTTATTACATTATTCAAGTCAAAATATAGTGTATAGCTTCAATCACTCGAATAATTTATACCCTGTACTAACTAAAACAGAGTATTTGTTAAAGTCTTTATTTCTTTCTATGTATTCTTTAATAAGTAGGCCTATATACCTAATAAGACATGATAAAGTTATAATTCGACTGTTTGTATTTTTATCCCCTAAGGCAGATAAGTATCTAGATAGTACTACAATCATAAAAGGTGGGAAACTGCGAGGAGCGAGTTCTAGAATATTTGCATCCCGCTCCGCGTTATCCCGGAGGGGAGGGCTTGCTGCTCCGCTCCCTTCCCTTAAGGGAGAAGGGCTTGCTGCTCCTTCTAACGGAGTGAACCCCTTGCCCAAGGCAGAAGGGGGGCTGCGTACGCTAGAAAAAGAGCTGGAGCAGGCTAGCGCAGCAAACACTCTTTCTCCCTTGCTAAAGCAGGCTGCGGAAAGTGTGCCTGCCTTCGGCACTGGCAGAGGAAGGGGGGGCCTGGCACAAGCGCGGAGCGCGCGTCGCACGCGTAGCGCGCGTAGCGAGAGATATAATATTGATAAATATTTAAAAATAAAAAGTGTAAGACCTAATACTGTTGAAATATTGAATTCTCAAATTCATAGCTCTAGCTTAAATTTCAAATTTATTAAGTCCGAGTTTCGTCGACCTCCTTTTTTCGGATATAATAAAAAAAAACATAACTGCACCTTCCCTTGCTTCAGCAGTAACCCTCCGATCCCACCTTCGGCAGAGGGGGTTAACTCCGTTAGGGAGCGGAAAAGAAGTTCGTTGGCCCTACTTCTTAGATGGAGCCGAAATATTAGTCAAATCGCTAGTCCAGCGCCCTTGCATCCTGAATCTAGTTACACTTCCTTAGTCTCTCATTTTCAAAATAGATTAGAAAAACTAAGTACGATATTTAGCAAAATCTTCAACAAAAAAGTAGAATTCGAAATTATAAAAGCGCAGCTACCTTATCAGGATTCTAATATATTAGCACAAGTATTGGGTTATAATGCAAATAACTATAAATTCAGGCGAATGTTAAAAATATTAATACCTAGGGCAGTAATTAAAAACCCTTCAAAAGAATTCACTTCTGCCGGAGGCACAGCTCCGCAAGCCCTGCTGCCTTTCTTCAAGCTCACGCAGCCCCATAGTGGGGTTAGAGGCAAGGGAGCTGCTCCGTTCCCTTGTTTAAGCAGTAACCCCCCTCTGCCGAAGGCTGCCCAGCTTTCGCAGCCCAGCCTGTCGGAACGCCTTAATAATAAGTGGGCAGGGCTTCCTAACCCTATGGGTAAGGCAAAAGAGGCTAAAGATTTAAATATCCTTTTCTCTTGCGCAAGCGAGCCTTCTTCTTATTTACCCACTTTTTTTTATTCTAAAAACTACTTAGATGGAATTTATTCTTCCTTATTTGACCTCTCTCTTAAGGCTAAAAGCCTATTGGACTCTAGCTCTCTCTCTTACCCTCTTCAGGGGGCGAACTCCTCGCTCCTTGCCCCGCAAGCGAGGGAAGTACGCAGCCTAACCCCCCTCCGCTGCCTAGGGCAAAGGGTGGAGCAAGAAGCAAATACTAAAAGAGTGGCCGCTCCTTTGCATGTAACAAAGCCTGAGGCAAAAAAACTACCATCTTATTTATCAGGTATGAACATCAAATTAGCAGGGCGTTTAATGACTGAAAGTATGAGACCTCGCTTCACCGTTCAAAGCCATCAGGATGGAAGTTTAGCAAGAGTAAAGGTACATTTCACTGAAAAATCCAGATTCACTGGGAAAAATAAACGAGGTGCATTTAGCTTTACAGTTACAATCAGCCACGTATTAAATTAAATTGTGAGTCTAGTAAACCTTGAGCCTAGCCCAGCAAGCCCTTGCCTTTAACGCAAGCGTTCGGAGGAAGCCTGCTCACGTCACCCCGACTAACGCTCCCTTGTCTTCCCCTATCGGGATAGGCGGCAGGTTGCTTCCTCTAGCGGAGTGCGGAGTGAACCCCCCCCCCCTGCCGATAGGCAAGGGCTTACTTTTTTCTTTTTTATATGATAAATCAAAACAAAGGGCTTGTTTTTTTATAATATATTATAAAAAAAAGAAGCTGGGGGGAGAGTAGGACTTTCAATAGATCAGCAAAATTTAAACACTTTAACCCCGCCTTTTTTAAGCGGCATATCACTGCATAAAACCTTATTTTATATTTCCTATTTATCCTCTCAATTGATAGGAAGTAGAGGTTATTAGACTAAGAATTAAATACTAATACCTTCCCCGTTCACACCTACCCCGCCCTCCCCATGCATATAGGTAGGGCTGCCTCTCTTTACCCCCCCTATCGGGTGGGTTAGAGTGTACGCTGCCAGCCTATCGGCAGCAACCCCCTCCTTCAAGGGCCAGCGTTGGAGGGTAAGGAGTAAAGCCCTTTTAGGGTAGCGTCCGCTGAAAGGAGAATGGAGCGGACGCCCAGCTTCTTTTTTTTATAATATATTATAAAAAAACAAGCCCTGCTGCTTTTCGTCAAGGGAGGGTATGGCATGTAAGTAAAGGCTAAAAATAATAAGAGGCACGGCAGCCTAAGTCTTTTAAAAGAAAGATAGAAATTAATAACGAGTATAGTTAAATCGGTATAACCTCTACCTTCCAAGTAGATTTTATCAGTTCGAGTCTGATTATTCGTAAGAACAGCTATCCTTCGCTAGGGGAGCTACGCAGTTTCTCTAAATCTTGGCCTGCTATTTTCCTAGCGTACGCAGCCCGGGGTACTAAAATAAACTAAATCTCTTGCCTTTTAAATCTGAACAACCCTTTTAAGGCAATACTTCTTAACCCTAAGATGCGTAATAAGGCTAAGATGACCCCGTCAAGCAAACACTAACCTCTCACCCCTCCCTATAAAGGAGGCAGCCTGAGGCTGGCTGCTAACTTAAAAAGGGCTGCTTTTTTTTTCTTAGCCTCTAGGAGGCTTTTAACCTCCCAACGTCTTACTTTATCTTCGTTAAGGGGCGCTAAGCAAGATAAATGCTGGTTAGAGCTTGGCCGCCCTAAGCATGTAGGCTGCTAATGATATAGTGGGTCGACTCTCTTCCTTAAAGCGGAGCAAGCACCGCAGCCGAAGGAATTTGTATTTTTGTAGGCAGCCCAGTAAATTTTATTTCTGCTCCTTGCCTTCCCTATCGGGAGTGTACGCAACCAAGCCCTTGCCTATCGGCAGTTGCGGAGCTTAGGGTTAGGCAGCCTTGTCTAGCTTAAGCAAGGCAGCAGGGAAAGGGCTACGTTAGCTGGGCAGGCTGGCCCTGGTTTACCTACGGTTTGCGGGCTGCTATTTATAAGGCGGCAAGATTCTAGCGTACGCTGCCTCCGGCTCCCTGCAATCTAGCTTCCCCCCTCCCGTCCCTTGAAGAAGCAAGGGCTAGGTAGCAGGGCAAGAAGCTGGGCAGCCTTCGGCAAGGGAGGGAGACAAGGCGATAGTTAAGGGATTACCTCTAAATATGCCGCGTATAATTCTTTGAAAAGATAGGAGTGTATATAAATTTTCATTATTATATAGGATAATCTACACTTGCCACTTGCCCTGTGCAAATAAAACGTAACTGAAATAATAAAAATGAATTGCTTTGCAAAAATCAGATCAATATTAAACTTTTTTATCTCTTGCCTTTTAAATCATCCCTTGCCGAAGGCAGCCCAGCTTCTTTCTCTGCTACGTTAGCCTTCGCCTTATTTTTTGATATTATAATTATAAAGATACAGAAAGGCAGAAGGCAGCCCCTCTGCTTAAGCATGCTTAAGCAAGGGAGGGCGAGCAAGTTCGTAGGCAAGGCAGCCTAACCCTAAGCTCCGCAACTGCCGATAGGCAAGGGCATGGTTGCGTACGCTAGGCAAGGATAGCTTAAGCAGCAGGCCTCTGGCCTGGTGTGGCAGGGTTTCAAGGCAAAGCGATATCGAATCTAATTTTTACTATTTTCTATTTTATTACTAGCTCTGATTAGCCCTGCCTTTACTGCTTTATTCTTAGTTAGAATACAACTAGCAAGGCACTGAAGGTTTTATTAGCTTTTATTCGCAAAAACCCTAAGGACGCGACGGGCTTCTCCCTCTTTCATCCATAATAAAAAGGATAAACAACTGCGTAGGCTGGGCTAGCGAAGCAGCTCACCCACTCCTGTCCCCTAGCTCCGCAAGCCTGTAATATACTGGGGAAAGGCACCCTTGCCTTTAACCCCCCCCTCCCCCCCCAGCGTACGCAGAGGTAAGGTAGGCAGCCCCTCTGTTTTTATATAAAAAACAGAAACGAGGAAGGGGAGGGCTGCCGTTGCGTAGTTATAAGCTGCTCTACTGAAATTGGGGGGCGCTGAACTCGCTTCTTACCCTCCCCCCTTTGGAGAGCTGCTAAAGCTGAAGAAGGTGTTAACAAGGGCTAGAGCGACTAGTTTACTTGGCCAAGCAGTTAATGAAAGCGTAGGCTTGTTTTTTTATAATATATTATAAAAAAAAGAAGCTGGGGTCTAAAGGTCTATAGACTAGTAATGAATATAAAATTTTGTAATAGCGTTTATAATGTTTATACCTTTTTTATATGAAGGTTCTACCCTGTTGGAAAATTTATTAAATTTTAGTAATATTTTAAGTGTGATAGTACCTATTTTATTGTCCGTAGCCTTTATGACAATTATAGAAAGAAAAATGTTAGCTGCTATGCAACGACGATTAGGACCTACTGATGTTGGTTATTTTGGTATTTTACAACCATTCAGTGATGCTTTGAAATTAATCTTAAAAGAATCAGTAGTACCTGCTCAATCCAATAAGATATTATTTTATCTGGCACCAGTTGTAACTTTAGTTTTTAGTTTACTAGGTTGGGCTATAATACCATTCGGTCAAGGTTTGGTCATATCAGATTGGTCTATGGGTATTTTATATGCTTTAGCTTTATCTTCCTTAGCAGTATATGGTGTATTGTTTGCAGGTTGATCTGCTAATTCTAAATATGCTTTTTTAGGTTCTCTTAGAAGTACAGCAGCAATGATCAGTTATGAGTTAGTGTTAAGTTCCGCAATTTTAGTAATAGTGATCCTTTCAGGGTCTTTAAATTTCACTAGAATAATAGAACATCAGCAATCAATCTGGTATCTGATCCCCTTATTTCCAGTATTTCTCTTTTATTTTATTTCTGTATTAGCAGAAACATCTAGAACTCCTTTTGATCTGCAAGAGGCTGAATCTGAACTTGTAGCTGGATTTTTTACTGAACATTCTAGTGTACCCTTTGTATTTTTCTTCTTAGCAGAATATAGTTCAATAGTTTTATTTAGTAGCATTAGTGCAATATTATTCTTAGGTGGATACAATTTACCAGAGTTATTTGTAAATAATACAATTTTTAATATTCAATCTATAATATTAGGGATAAAAACCTGCGTGTTTTGTTTTATATTTGTTTGATTTAGGGCTACTTTGCCTAGATTAAGATTTGATCAATTAGCTACTTTCTGTTGAGAAAACCTTTTACCTTTTGCAATTGCCTTTATAATCCTAATCCCTTGTATATTGGTTGCCTTTGATGTTTATTAATAATGAATTAAGCAACCCTTCCTTGTCGAAGGCTGCCTCTTTTTTTTTAGATATAATAAAAAAAAACAAGCCCTTGCCTATCGGCAGGGTTATAATATAAAAAAGAGGGGGGCTGCCTAGGGCAAGGGAGTCAGCCTAACTTTTGTAAATTTTTATTTATAAAAATAACAGCCGATAGGATGTTTACCTTTAACCCCCTCCCTCAGCCAATAGGCAGGGGGTGGTAAGGGAGGCAGCCTACTTATATTAAAAGTAAGATAGACAATAATTATCATAACCTAGGAATTTTTCTCTAGAGTTGTGAATATTATACATTTAAATAGTCTTTACCTGCTAAAGCTGGACCTTCGATCACCAAGAATTGTTAAGCCCGGCTGCTATCCTGGCCGAAAGGCAGAGGGTGCTGTCCCTCCGGGAGAGTAGTCCTGCTTATGTTTGGCGCAGTCATCCTATAAGGAAAGGCTGCGTACGCTGGCTGCCGGAGACAAAACTTCGTAAGGCTACTGCCATTAGCGAAACCCTTGGTAAATATTTAAATCAATTTAACATAAAGAATTTAATTTTGGTTCTTATTGAACGTTGTTCAGTAGTTTCAAGGCATGCAAATTTTTAAGTCATAACTTAACAAAGCCTTAAAATAAAGGTCTGGTTAAAGTTTCAAATTCTTGAAGGTGTAGGGGTGAGTATAGTAAATTAGCTACCCTTTAGTTTTCTTAATTGGAGAATAAGCTTAAACCCTTATTCTAGCGGGGCTGCCTCTGGCCTCCTGCTAACGTACGTAGGCTAGCCCTAGCGTACGCAACTTCCTGTTTTTTTTTTTAAAAAGAGGTTGCTCCTTGCCTTGCCTTTAACCCCCATAGGGGGTAAATAAGGCAGTAGGCAGAAGTGGTGGGTTTTTCTTAGTAGGCCGCCACTGCTATGAACAAAGGTTTTAAGGATAAAGAAAATTTTTCGTTAAAAGGATGCGATTTAAAATGATTAGGTAGTTGGGAGGGTAAAAGCCTACCAAGCCTGCGATCAATAGTCATAGCTCGATAGAGCCAATGGCCACATTGGGAGTGAAATATCCCGAGTAGCAATAGCTACCAGCAGTCGAGAATATTAGTCAATGCTCGCAAGAGTGAACTAGCTAACTGAAATCCTTACTTGTGTCAAGTTGAGGATAAAGGATTGGAAAATAATGATAGTACTTTCCTATTAGTGTTGTCAAAATGCTGGTGCCAGAAGACTCGGTAAGGCCAGAAACGCTAACGTTAGTAGTCTTAATCAGGCGTAAAGGGTTAGTAGACGGCTTTGCATTACTTCCAAAAGAGCTCACTAGTTTTCAATTAACTTTACGGGCGCTTAAGCAGGGGCTACGTTTTTGCTTTATGTTTTTTTTTATAAAAAAAAAGAGACTCAACCCTACAAAGCAGGTACGTGCACCATCTTAAGCAGTGCAAATAAAGGTAAACTAGTAGAAGTATAAAGGTAGCAATTTCCCCCTTATATTTCGTGCAGCCCCTAAAAAGGGGGTGCCTTAGGCAAAGGGGGCGACACCGTGACTACTTACCAACGTACGTAGGTAATAGGGAGCGGATTAAATGTTACCGACATATATTTCTGTTAGAGGCAGAAGTAAAACACGCAAAGATAGAATCTTATACAAGGTACCACAACAAATGCTTTAAGGAAGGATGAAATCTCTAGATCTAAAGTGGAAGACTCAGGGCGAAAGCTATTTACCTAGTAAAGATTGACGTTGAGGAACGTAGGTTAGGATCGAAAAAAGGATTAGATACCCAAGTATTCCTATCTGTTAACGATGAATGGTTAGTTATTCAGTATTTAATATAACATTTAGCGGCTTGCGTAGCAGGGAAATTAATAATACATCCCGCTCCGCGTACCTAAGCCCTTACCAAAAAGGAGCCACAGGTCTGCCCAGCTTTAGCTAGGCAAAAAAAATAAATAAGGATATTAATAAAACTGGGAAGCGTAGCTAACGCAATTACCATTCCGCCTTGTGAGTACGACTGCAAAGTTGAAAACAAAAAAATTAGTCGGTTTCGGAGCAAACGAAGTGAGGCATGTTATTTAATACGATAATCCGCGTAAAATCTTACCAGGGCTTGTATAAAAACTGAAATAGGCTTATAAAGCTGGGACTGTAATCCAAGCTAAAAATCCTAAAGTAAGGAAAATTATCTTTTTTAACCTTTCCTATTTAAAAGCCAGCTGCGTATGCACTAAGTAAAGAGGAGCAATCCCACATACATAGGCTGCTAAAACAGGCAAGGCAAGGGAGGGCAGGTTCATACAAAAAATAGTTTTTAATACAGGTGTTGCATGGCTGTCTTCAGTTCGTATTGTTAAAAATTAGGTTAATTCCACAAACGGACGCAATCCCTATTGTTAATTTATACTTAACAATTTATGAAGGAGATATGACTTCATTTTGGGGCTAAGACAAGCCGTTATGGCCCTAATGCCCTGGGCTATCGATGTGCTACAAAAGCTTTAACAAAGTGATGCAATGTTCAAAAGTATAATATATTACAATAGTCAGCCGTCCCTTTCCCCTCTCTTTTATTTCTCATATAAAAAAAAGAAAGCAAGGGAGGGTGTATTCTCTTGTAAATTTTTAATAAAAATAACAGCCAGCTTCTACAGGTTAGGTGCCATTAAAGTGGCCCCTGCCCTTCGTAAGCTAGGCTGCCGGAGGCAAGGCATACCTATGTAATAGAGCAGTAAGAATTTTATATTCGAAATAGTTTGAGGTTAATTCTAAATTTACTAGTGAAGAAATTTAGATGTCTTTTTTATTGAATTGACGACCTCTCTCTTATTTCCGTTACTTTTAAAAGGAGGAGCTAATCATTAAAAAAAGCTAAAATAAATTAAATTTAGACGGATTGACCACTGAAATTCGTGGGCATGAAGAAGGAATTTCGAGTAATCGTTGATCACTAGGCGCAACGGTGAAGATTGCATCCGTGATGAACTAACTGTCTGTCGCTGGGAAGAAGTTTAAAATGGGGAAAAAATGAGCCTATATAACCATGTAATCTTAGAATAATTTAAATATCAGCAGTGCGCTAGCGCGACTGGATAGGTTATTTTTATAAGTCGTGGTCAGGTTTGTTTTCAGCTATATAAATAACATCTCAAAAGTCATAGCAAGGTAGCCGTACTGGAAAGTGCTGCTGGATAATAAAATCATTGAACCCCTGCTCTTTTTTAATAAAAAGCATAGAAGGTTAGCAAAGCAGAGTCGCTTGCTTCGCTCAGTATCGAGTCCCTCTCGGCTGCCTTGCTAAGCCTACGTACCTATACCCCACCCCTCCAGTTTTCGCAGCCTTGCTACGTTAGGCCTCCCTAATCCATAAGGGTAAAGGGCTTGCTTTATTTTTTTTACATGATAAAGAAAAAAAAGAGAGGGACGGGCTACTGCCTTTCTGTAATTTAATCATATAAACACACAGAAGGTAAAGGCTAGCGTAGCAGGGCAATAAGCAGTTGCATACGCTAGGAATCAAGATAAGAATTAGGTAGGCTAATGCCCTCCTATACGCAACCGGTATTTATAGAACGGCAACTTAAGCCAGTTACCCCTTAGGGAAAGGCTGGTAACAATGGCTGCCGGAGGCAAGACTAAGTTTAATGAGCACCGCTAAGAAAAAAAAAGGGAACGCTGTCCTATTAAAGGCCTGAGAGGGCTTAACTGGAGGGTCTGCTAGTAATAACAGACCCTTACTTTGTTTTACTTTAGAGCGTGGAGACTTCAGCCTCCCTTACTGGACTGAGGAAGTAACAAGTTTGCCCCCTCCTTCCCCCCCACCTCCGCACACAAGAACTGTGTGGAGCCTCTCTCTAGCC
>Ga0247762_1000534_pt1 | contig 10497 bp, 6 predicted proteins | sample UWRJL081202R4_FD_181016 | JGI IMG/M metagenome (GOLD analysis project Ga0247762, IMG submission 181016) | Plant litter microbial communities from Arlington Agricultural Research Station in Wisconsin, United States - UWRJ-L081-202R-4 | ecosystem: Environmental > Terrestrial > Plant litter >...
GCCTCGGCCACGACCGACACCCGCGTCGCCGGCGCGCCCGCAGGCGTGACGATCACGGTCGACAACCCGCAGGACCCCAACGGCAAGGACAAGCCCAACAGCGCCACGATCGAGGACGCGCACGTCACGCTCCCCGAGGGCATGACCTTGAACCCGTCGGCGGCCAACGGCCTCGAGGCCTGCACCGACGCGCAGCTCGGCAAGGGCACCAGGAACCCGGTCACCTGCCCGGCGGCCGCGGCGATCGGCACCGTCGACATCGACACCCCGGTCCTCCCGTCCGGGACGCTCAAGGGCACGGCCTACCTCGGTCAGCCGCTGAAGCAGCACGCCCCGGCCTCCGGTGAGGAGTTCCGGACCTTCCTCGTCGTCGACAGCCCGCGGTACGGCATCTCGGTCCGCCTGGTCGGCAACATCGCCGCCGACCCGCAGACCGGCCGCCTGACCGCGACGTTCAGCCGCAACCCGCAGATCCCGTTCAGCCAGGTCCGCGTCACGCTGCGCGGCGGCGACCGCGCGCCGCTCGTCAACCCGCCGACCTGCGGCACCAAGCACACGCTCGGGAGCTTCTCCGGCTACCACGGCGGCAGCGCGACCTCGTCGACCGACCTCGTGATCGACCAGGGCTGCGACCGCGCCAACGCCTTCGGCCCCGGCCTGACCGCCGCGGTCTCCGACACGAAGGCCGGTGGCAGCCCGGCGTTCCGGCTCGGCCTCACCCGCAAGGACGGCGAGCAGCAACTGCAGCGGATCGCCGTCAACCTGCCGCCCGGCCTGCTCGCCAAGCCGAAGGGGATCCCGCTCTGCGACGACGGCCATGCCGCCGCCGGGACGTGCCCGGCCACCAGCCGGATCGGCTCGGTCAGGGTCGCCGCCGGCGCCGGCAACACGCCGTTCGCGCTATCGGGCCAGGTGTACCTCACGACCGCCTACGGCGGCGGCCCTTACGGCCTCTCGATCGTCGTGCCCGCCAAGGCCGGCCCGTTCGACCTCGGCCTCGTCGTGGTCCGCGCCGCGATCACCCTGGACCGCAACGACGCCCACGTCCGCGTGCTCAGCGATCCGCTGCCGACGATCCTCGACGGCGTCCCGCTGCTGCTGCGCTCGGTCGACGTCACGATCGACCGCCCGGACACGATGCGCACGCCGACGTCCTGCGGCCCGTTGACGATCGGCGCCACGCTGACCTCGATCCCCGGCGCGACCGCCTCGCCGACCGCGCCGTTCCAGGCCACCGGCTGCGACGCGCTGAAGTTCACGCCCAAGACGACGATCGCGCTCACGGGCGCCAAGGAGACCGTCGACGGCAAGCATCCCGGCGTCGACGCGACCGTCACGCAGCCCTCGGGCCAGGCGAACATCCGCCAGGTCGAGGTGAAGATGCCGCTGTCGATCGCGCTCGACCCCGAGAACGCCAACGGCCTGTGCGAGTTCGCCGACGGCCTCAAGGGCGCCTGCCCCGAGAAGTCCGTGATCGGCACCGCGACGGCGACCACGCCGCTGCTGCCGCACGAGCTCAAGGGCAAGGTCTACTTCGTCAAGGGCCTGCGCCAGGGCAAGAACGGGTCCTTGATCCCGACGCTGCCGACGTTGTTGGTCAAGTTGAAGGGCGACGTCGAGCTCGACATCCGGGCGGCGACCTCGGTCGACCCCAAGAGCAGCCGCCTGATCAGCACCTTCGCGCCGATCCCCGACGCCCAGGTGTCGTCCTTCCGCCTCAAGCTCGCCGGCGGCAAGCACGGCATCCTCGTCGTCACCGACAACCGGGACATCTGCGCCGGCGCCCAGAAGGCGAACCTCGTCGCCGCCGGCCACAACGGCAAGCAGCTCAAGGAGACCATCAAGCTCGCCACCCCGTGCGCGGCCGCGCCGAAGATCAGCCGCGTCGCGGCGCTGCCCGGCGGCCGCGTCCGCGTCACGGTCAAGGCGATGGCCAAGGGCCGCCTCACGCTGCGCGGCGCGGCCAAGCGCGTCGGCACCTGGTCGCGCACGCTGCGCAAGGGCCAGAGCAGGACCGTCATCCTGCGGCCGTCGAAGGGCGCGCGCGCGTCGCTGGCCAAGGGCAAGCGGATGACCGAGCGCGTGGTCGCGACCTTCACCGTCAAGGGCAAGGGCCGCTCGACGGTCCGCAGCGGTGCGGTGCGGTTGCGGCGCTAGGCGACGTCGCTCGAGCCCGGCCGCCGCCGCGCCAGCCGCACGAACCCGAAGGCCAGGAACGCCAAGGCGCCGACCGTCAGCACGGTCCCGACCCGCACCGTCCACGGCGACTTCGCCGACACGGTGATGCGCGCGTTGCCGTTCGCATCGGCCTTCGTGACCTCGAGGATCGCATTGCCCCGCTGGTCCATGGCGAAGATCTTGGCCCCGTCGAGCTTGACCAGCCACGTCGCGGCCTTCAGGTTGGACGCGACGTACTGGCCCTCCGCGGCAGGGACCGTCACGGTCGCCTTGTGCTCGTCCTGGGCGACCTTGGCGTCGAACTCCGCGCGCGGCATGGTCGGGTCGGTCTGCAGGACGTCGACGCGTCCGTCGACGTAGTCGGCCGCGCCGAACGGCGGCTCGTCCTGCGACCAGTACGCGCGCGGCTCGTTCCACGGCGGCACGTACACCTTGCCCTCGGGCTGGTCGACGAGCGACTTGCCCGCCAGCACCACCACCAGCACCGCGGGCGCGAGCGCGACCAGCCACCAGCGCCGCCAGTCGCTGCGCCGCGACACCACCGCCAGCGCGCAGACGACGAGCGCCCCCATGCCGAGCGTGATGTATGACTGCAGCCGGTAGGGCGCCTGGATGCGGTCATACGGCGACGGCAGCCCGATGATCCACTCGATGTGCGTGTGGATCTGCCAGACCAGGACCATCACGCCGAACGCGATCAGCCCCAGCCGCAGCCACATCGAGCGCCAGCCCGGCCACGCCACCGCGAAGGCGATCGCCGCCCAGGCGGTGCCGAGCAGCGGCAGCGCCGCGGACTGGTGCGTGAAGCCCGGGATCCCGTTGCCGTACTTCAGCGAGAACAGGTACTTGGACTCGACGAAGTTCATCGACGTCCGCACCAGGCCCTCGGCGTAGGTCGAGTTCATGGCGATCAGCGACTGCCCCTGGTAGGCGACGTTCGTCACCAGGAACCACCCGTTGACCAGGACGGCCGGGAGCATGACGATCGCCAGCCGCTTCAACCCGGCCTTCTGGAAGACGAGCTTCCGGGCGGCGGGCACGACCGCGAACATGATCGCGAGCACGATCACCGACAGCGTCGTGGCCCACAGCATCGACAGGTTGTGGCTGCCCGTGAACATCGTGGTGCTGAACGCCAGCGCCGCGGCCGGGCCCAGCCGTAGCCGGTCGGCGCGCAGGACCGCGATCGCCGAGGCGGCCAGCAGCGGCACTGAGGAGATCGCGACCGCCTGGCCATAGGAGCCCCAGGCGTAGATGCCGGCCAGCCACCACGCCGAGGAGATGAACAGCACGCCCGGCGCGTGGGAGACGACGACGCCCGCGCCCGCCTGGCGGGCGAGCCAGTAGAACCCGCCCTCGGCCATGGCGAAGGCCATGACCCACGTGATCACGAACGCCGCGACGTGGCCGGTGACGAGCGAGATAATTGCCGCCAACACGTACAACGTGCCGCCGTAGAAGGCGAAGTGCGGGTCGAAGACGCCCGTCTGGTTGAAGTTGTACAGCGACGGGACCAGGTTCTCGCGGATCGATCCCTCCTGGTGCCAGATGTACCAGAGGTGCGTGTACCAGTCGAACCCGTCGAAGTTGTGCTTCCAGAGCATCGGCCGGATCAGCAGGAACACGATCAGCGCGACGACCAGCACCGAGCCGATCTCGAGCCAGGTGCGCCGCCGGTCGCCCCGTCCCGTGGTGGGGGCGACCGGCGTCGTGATGGGTGCGTCGCTGACGGCCGACATGGTCAGCTCACTTCCCGCCGAGGCTGTAGGCGGCGATCGACGGCGTCTGGCCCTGGCCCGCGGCCAGCCCGGCCGCCGCGATCAGGGTGTCGTCGTGGACCGTGACGCCCGCGTTGGAGGCGGCGGGCAGCTGCTGGTCCCACAGCGGCTTGCCGGTCTTGGCGTCGCTGGCGTGGATCTGGCCGTCGAACGTCGTCGAGAAGACCACGTCGTTGCTGACCGTCGTGGAGCCGAAGACCGCCGTGTTGTAGTTCACGCTCCACTTGACCTTGCCCGTGTCGAGGTCGACCGCGACCAGCTCGCCGGTGCTCGTCTGCCCGTCCTGCGCCGCGTCCTTCTCGTTGGCCGTGTAGGTCACCGAGTTGTTGACGATGCCGACGAAGACCAGCTTGCCGTCCGTGGACGCCGGGGCGATCACCCCGCCGAGGCGGCCGGGGTAGATCTCCTGGTTGAGCGCCAGCTTGGAGTACTGGCCCTTGGAGGCGTAGACCGGGTCGTTGTCGTGGCCGTTGTGCTTGCCGACCGCGCGCTTCCACAGCACCTTGCCGGTGGCGCGGTCCAGCGCGATCACGTACCCGTTCTTGCCCGACCCGATCACCGCCGGCTTGCCCTTGACCGTGGTCAGGATCGGCGGGTTCTGGAAGTCCCAGTCGTAGAGGTCGTGCGGCGTGGCCTGGTAGTACCACTTCAACTTGCCGGTCTTGGCGTTCAGCTTGACGACCGAGTTGGTGTACAGGTTCTTGCCCGGCCGGCTGGAGCCCCAGGGGTGCTCGGTCGTGCCCGGGAACGGGCCGGCGTTGCCGACGCCGAAGTACATGTTGCCCTGCTGGTCGAACGAGGGCGCGTACCAGAGGCCGCCGCCGAGGTTGACCTCCTCGTTGCTCTTGGACCACGTCTTCGTCGGCGCGGTGTCGAACTTCCAGACCCGCTTGCCGGTCTCGGCGTCCAGCGCCCAGAGGATGCCCTTCGTGCCGCCGCCGTAGAACTTGCCGTTGTTGCCCGGCACCGTCGAGGCGTACACCAGGCCCTTGTGGTAGCCCGGGGCCATGTCGAGGCCCTCGCCCGCGTTGCGGATCAGCTTCTTCTTCCAGAGCTCCTTGCCCGTCTTCTGGTCCAGGGCGAAGGCGGAGTCGGCCGTCACGCCGAAGACCTTGCCGCCGCCGACGTTGACCCCGTTGGGCCCCTGGTCGGGCGAGGCGTAGGACGTGGTCCACAGCACGTCGCCGGACTCGAGGTCGATCGCGCTGACGTTGGACGCGAGGTCCTGCGAGTAGACGACGCCGTTGACGACGACCGGGGTGGAGGCGTAGGACCCGAACTGGGACCGGCTCTCCTGGCCGAGGGCGACCGTCCACTTGGACTTCAGCGACGCGACGTTGCCGGCGTCGATCTTGCTGCCCTTGGCGTTGCGCGTGCTGGAGAGGTCGTAGTTGGGCAGCGCGTCGCCCTCGAACGTGGCCTTGGCGGCGCTGCCGCCCGGCTGCTCCTGCGTCTGGTCGGGCGTCGTGGACGCCGGCGGCGTGGCCGCCTGGTCGGACCCGTCGTCGCCTCCGCCGCCCGTGACGAGCAGCACGACCACGACGATCAGGACGATGGCCAGAGCACCGGCACCGAGCAGCGCGGCCTTGGGCACGCGCTGCATGCTCTTGGGGTTCATGCGGATTCCGCTTCCTGTGAGGCCGCGCCTGCCAGCGCGGCGATGATCTCGTCCTCGAGGCGGCAGGTCGCCCCGATGAGCACCTCGAAAAGCTCAGCGCTGAAGTCCGCCGGAAGGCCGACCGCGGCGCCGCGCGCGAGGTAGCGCTCGCGCACCTCCACGACCCGGTCGGGCTGCATCATCGGGATGTCGTTCGCGCTCTTGTGCTCCGCGACCGCGCGGCAGATGTCGAAGCGCTCGCCCAGGAGCTGCGCGATCGCGTCGTCGATCTCGTCCAGCCGGGCGCGAAACGGCGCCAGGCCCTCGCCGTTGCCGCTCACGCGACCACGACCTCGGCGCCCAGCAGCCCCGCGGAGAACGCGCTGCCGCACTCGGCCAGGCGCTCGAGCGCGTAGCCGCCCTCCTGCACGACGCAGACCGGCAGGCCGGACTCGGCCAGCAGCGATCCGATCGCCGCGAAGATCCCCGGCTCGAACTCCCAGCTGCCGTGCGGGTCCCCGGCGATCGTGTCGTAGCCGAGCGACAGCACCAGCGACCGGCAGCGCGTCGAGATCTGGTCCAGCGACTCGTCGACCGCGTCGAGGTAGGCCTCGGGGTCGGGCGTGCCGCGGAACTCGATCAGCCGCTCGCGGCCCGTGCGCGGCAGCACGGGATCGGTGGGCGCGTTGCTCACCGGCCAGGCGTGCAGCGAGTGCAGCAGCACGTCGCCCATGCCGGCGGCGATCGCCGACGTCCCGTTGGGGTAGTGCAGGTCGAGGTCGAGGATCCCGACCGGCCCGAGCCCGGCCTCGCGCAGCGTGACCGCGGCGGCCGCCGCGGAGTTCAGGTAGCAGTAGCCGCCGCAGAACCCGGGCCCGGCGTGATGGCCCGGCGGGCGACACAAGGCATAGGAGAACCGCGAGCCGTCGGCGACGTGGCGCGCCGCGGTGATCGTCGTCCGGATCGCCTCGTCGGCGGCCGCGATCAGCGCGGGGCCCGCGGGGATGTCCGGCCGCATGCCGGGCGCGACGTGGCGTGGCAGGACCACCAACTCGGTCAGGTCGTGCAGCGTCGCGAGGTACTCGAGGTCGTGGATGGCGTACAACGTGCGCTCCACGTCGACGTCGGTCGCGCCCGACCCGACCGGCTTGACCGCCCAGTGGGCGCGCAGGCCGACCTCGATCGCGTCCAGCCTCCGCATGCCGTCCTGGCCGGCGACCCGCTCGCCGCCGTCGACGATCCACGGCGCGTCGGCGTCACCCGCCGCGCCCGCTCGGCGCTGCCGCACCATCACCATGCCGCGTCCCACGATCATCTCCCCACCCTTCTCCGTGCGCGGACGCCGACGACGTCGAACCCGTTGCGCTCGTAGAACCGCCGGGTGGCGGCCAGAGCCGGGAACGCGTCGCGCGGCAGCCCGACCTCGATGCGCGTCGCGCCGCGCGCCTGGGCAAGCGCGCAGAACGACGACACCAGCTCGGCGCCCACGCCCGCGGACCGCCGAGCGCCATCGACCCACAGATCCTGGATCAACCCGTACATGCCGCCCGCGTGGACCGTCGTGATCCAGCTCGCGGCCAGGACGCCCACGACGGCGTCGCCCTCCTCCGCGATCAGGGCCACGTCCACGGCGATCACCGCGCGCGCCGCGTCGACCATCGCGTCGCGGTCCGGCGGCGTGGCGCCCAGCTCGGTCAGCAATGCGGTGACCGCGTCGGCCACGACCTCCTCGTCGCCCGGCTGGGCCGGGCGCACGATCGCCGTCGTCTCGGTGACGTCCGCGCTCACGGGGCCGCCACCGCGCTGAGCGCCGGTCGCACGCCCTCGACCTCGACGGTCCACGCCTCGGGGGCGTCGCTGCCGGTGGCCGCCTGGGCGATGGCGGCCATCGGCGCGCGCGCCTTCAGCAGGATCTCGTCGAACTCCTCGACGGGATCGCTCTGCATGACGATCGCTCCGCCCGCGCCGATCGTCGTCGCGCCCGGGCGCAGGACGATCGTGCGGATGACGATGTTGAGGTCCACGACGCCGTCGGCGCCGAAGTAGCCGATCGCGCCGCTGTAGACGCCGCGCGCGCAGCGCTCGATGTCGTCGATGATCGACATCGTCCGCAGCTTCGGCGCGCCGGTCATCGACCCGCCCGGGAAGCACGCGCGCACGCACTCGACCGGCGTGCGGTCGCCCTCGAGGTAGCCCTCGATCGTCGACACGAGCTGGTGCACGGTCGGGTAGGGCTCGACGACCATCAGCTCGGGGACGCGGACGCTGTCGACGTCGCACACGCGGCCGAGGTCGTTGCGCAGCAGGTCCACGATCATCAGGTGCTCGGCGAACGTCTTCTCGTCGCCGCGCAGCTCGCCGGGGATCGCGGCGTCGCGCTCGGGATCGGGGTCGCGCGCGGCCGTGCCCTTGATCGGGCGCGCCTCGACGCGGCCGTCGCGGTCGACCGACAGGAAGCGCTCGGGCGAGGACGACACGATCGTCAGGTCCGGGCCGAGCTTCAGGTAGGCGGCGAACGGCGCCGGGTTGCGGCGCCGGAGCAACCGGTACAACTCGAACGGCTCGGGCGACGCGGTCGTCGTGATCTGGTCGGTCAGGCAGACCTCGTAGGACTCGCCGGCCATCAGCGCCGCCTGCGAGCGGGCGATGTCGGCGAGGTACTGGGTCCGGCCGCGGCCGACCCGGAAGACCACGGGCTCCGCGGGCGGCTCAGAGGGGAACCCGCCCGCCCCGGCCGGCACGGCCGGCACGTCGTCTGCGGGCGGCGCGCTGATCGCCTCGCGCACGACGCCCTCGGCGACGTCCAGCCAGCGCGACGGCGCCGGGTCGTCGGGCTGGCCGAGCGCGAGCAGGTAGGTGGTGTCGCTCACGTGGTCGACGGCGATCACGCGGTTGGCGAACATGAAGACCGCGTCGGGCGTGTCGGCGCGGTGGGCGTTGGGCGAGCCGCAGTCGGCCTTGCACTCGTAGCCGAGGTAGCCGACGAAGCCGCCGACCAGCCCGCGCGGCACCGCGGCCGGCGGGTCGATCGCGTTGGCCGCCGACTCGCGGTCCAGCACGTCGAAGATCGACGCGTGCTCCACGGTGACCGCGGAGCCGCGCCGCATCCCGACCTGCCCGGCGTCGGCGTCGTACTCGATGACGCAGTGCTCGGCACCCGCGGTCGTGCCCAGGAACGAGCACTGCGCGAGCTTGGACGGCGCGTCCACGCTGTCCAGCCAGAACGCGTGGTCGGCCTGGCCGAAGAGGCGCTGGTAGACCAGCTCGCCGTGCGGCTGGCCCTCGAGCGTCCGGACCCGCAGCTCCAGGCTGCTCGGATCGCGGCGGCGGACGCCGCCCTCCGGCACGACCGCCCGCGTCGGCACCGGCGGGCGCCCGGCGCCGCGCCGGCGCGGCCGCTTGTGCTCGCGCGCCAGCCGGTAGAAGTTGTCCACGATCGCGTGACCGTGCTCGGAGGCGATCGACTCGGGGTGGAACTGCACGCCCCACAGCGGGCGCCGAGTGTGCTCGATGCCCATCACGATGCCGTCCTCGGTCCACGCGTTGACGTGGCCGTCGGGTCCGAGCGGACCGGTCACCGCGAGCGAGTGATAGCGCACCACGGAGAAGTCCTGAGGAACGTCCTGGAACAGCCCGGAGGCCTGGTGGCGCACGCGGCTGAGGCGCCCGTGCATCGGCACGGGCGCGCTCCCGACGACGCCGTTCAGCACGCGGCCGAGCCCCTGGTGGCCGAGGCAGATCCCCAACACGGGGATGTCGCTCGACCGCAGGATGTCCGAGCAGACGCCGAAGTCGTGCCACCGCGCCGGATGGCCCGGGCCGGGCGACAGGACGATCGCGTCGAAGTCCCACCGCGACAGCGCGCGCCACGACACCATGTCGTTGTGCACGACGATCGGCTCCTCCCCGGAGACCGCCGCCAGCAGGTGGAAGACGTTGTAGGTGTAGCTGTCGTAGTTGTCGATCAGCAGCGTGCTCATCGCGCCGCCTCCAGCCCGAGGCCGCGGGCGCTGCGATCCAGCAGCGTCTGAACGACGCGGTCGACGTGCTCGCCGCGGTCGCGCTCCATCGACCACCGCGCCAGGTGCTTGAGGTAGAGCGCCAGCGGGCCGACGTCGTAGCGCTCGACGGCCAGCCGCAGGTGCTGGCGGTAGAGCTCGGACTGCACGACCGCGAAGCGGTACTCGGGGTCGTCGGCCGGGCGGCCGCCCTCGGCGCCGCCGCGCATGCTGATGTGCGCTCGGGCGCGGACCAGGTCCCAGCCGACCGACTGCTTGTCGCGCAGCAGCTTCTGCTGGTCGAAGTCCATCGGCCGGGCGACCGGGTAGGGCAGGAAGTAGCCCAGCGCGATCTGGGGCGCCATCCGCTCGGGCGTCGGGTGGTGCTGGCGCAGCTCCCGCGTCGCCGGATCGGCGTCGATCTGCTCGTCGACCCAGTCGATCAGCTCGTCGATCAGCAGCGCGCCGTCCGACGAGGACAGCGCCCGCTTCTGCCGCGCGACCATCGCGTTGAAGATGTCGAGCGTCGGGTGCAGCGACCCATTGCCATTGGGAAGCAGCTCGTCCATCAACTTGCGCCGGGCCGTCACGTGGCCGACCCACTCGGTCCCGCAGATCTGCATCGAGGTCATGTCGTCGAGGTCGGGCGCGGCCATCCAGTAGGCCAGGGCGCGCATGTGCTGGGTCGTGACGCCGTCGGGGCGCACGAGCGGGAACTCCTCGTAGCCGTCGATGCTCGTCGGGTAGACGACGACGCCGTCCTCGCGCCGCTTGAAGCGCCCGTCGCGCAGGCCCTCGTTCATGAGGTCGTTGGCGTCGCTGAGGAAGTCCGACTCGAAGAACACGCGGTCGAACGCGACGCCCAGCCGCGCCAGCGTCTTGCGCTGGCCGGCGATGACCCAGGCCCGCGTCCGGTACCAGAGCTCGAGCGTCTCCCGGTCGCCCT
>Ga0247762_1000535_pt1 | contig 10486 bp, 7 predicted proteins | sample UWRJL081202R4_FD_181016 | JGI IMG/M metagenome (GOLD analysis project Ga0247762, IMG submission 181016) | Plant litter microbial communities from Arlington Agricultural Research Station in Wisconsin, United States - UWRJ-L081-202R-4 | ecosystem: Environmental > Terrestrial > Plant litter >...
ATCGGCGAGGCGCTGGCCTTCGCGCAGCCGATCCTCTTCCTCGCCGCCGCCGCGTACGTCGCGGCGATGGCCACGCTGAGCGCGCGCGTGGAGGAGCCGCGGCTCGCCCGCCGGTTCGGCGCCGCGTACGACGCCTACCGGCGGGACGTGCCGGGCTGGGTCCCTAGGCGGCTTCCGGGACCTCCACGAAGCCCACGACGTCCTTGAGGCGGCCGTCGGGCGCGACCAACGCGTAGTCGTGGCCGATCACGGCCACCGTGTCGGTGCCGGCCGGGCGCAGGTGCCAGGTGAAGCGCACGTGCGCGTGGTGGTGGTCGGGCGCGCCCGCCAGGATCAGCTCGACGCCCGGGTGCTCGTCCTGGGCGGCGGCGATCATCGCGTCGATGCCGTCGGCGCCCGTGCCCGCGCGGGCCGGGTCGACGTAGGTGGCGTCGTCGGCGAAGACCTCGGCGACCAGCGCGCGGCGGCGCTCCGGCACACGCTCGTTCCAGGCGGCGAGGTAGGCGTCGACGGTGTTGGTGATGTTCTCGGTGGCGATCATGGACCCATCCTGCGCGCCGTGGGGCGCGGGGTCGATGACCTCCGAGGTCAAGCGGCGGCGAGCAGCTTGCGGATCCGCTTGGCCGACGGCTGGCCCTTGACGCCGAGCACCTGCGCGAACTGCGCGACGCGCAGCTCCTGGAGCATCCACCACGCGTCGCGAGCGGCCGCGGGCTTCGCGCGGACCTCGGCCTCCAGCTCGTGGATCGCGGCCATGCGGTCGCGGTCGACGGCGACGACGTCGGGCAGCTTCTCCAGGCGGCGGTCGGCGGCGCGCAGGTAGCGGACGACGTCGGGCAGCCGCGCCGCGCCCGTCGCCGCGACGAAGCCGGGGTAGACGAGCGAGCCGAGCTGTTGGGCGACGTCCTGGCGCGCGTCGCGCAGCGGCGGGGCGATCATCGTCTCCATGCGGCGGTGCAGGTCGGCGCGGGCGGCGAGGACGTCGACGACGTCGCGCATGACCGCCAGGGTCCGCTCGGCCAGCGAGCCCGCGACGTGGTCGCGCAGCGTCGCGAACGCCGCGGGGGTCCAGACGGGCCCGCCGGCCTCGTCCATCAGCGCGTCGGCGGCGGCGTTGGCCGCGTCGTCGACCACGGCGGCGAGCGATCCGTGGGGAGAGGACGCGAGCGTGAGCTGCGCCTTGTTGTCCAGCTTGCCGATGACCCACTTCGCGGGGGAGGGGATGGTGAGCCGCAGCAGCCGGCGCGTGCCGGCGCGCATCGCGGCGTCCTGGGCGGCGCGCGACTCGAGCATCCGGACGTCGACGTGGTCGCCGCGGTCGATCAGCGCCGGGAACGCGCGGCCCGCCTCGCCGGCCTGCGGGAGCTTGATCTCGCGCGGCAGGACGTCGATCGACCACGCGGTCAGGCCGGTGTGCTCGAACTGCGCGGTGGCGGCGGAGAGCGCCTCGCGCAGCCGCGGGCGGACCTGGTCGCGAACCTGCTGCAGGTCGGTGCCGTGGGCGACGACCGCCCCGGTCTCGTCCTCGATCGAGAACGACATCTTGAGGTGGTCGGGCAACGACGCCGGGTCGAACGCCGCCGCGGGGACCAGCGTGCCGCGCAGCGCGCTGACCTCTCGCGCCAGCACCTCGGTCAGCGGGCCCGAGCGCGGCTTCATCCGCTCGACGGCCAGCCGCGCGGTCTCGGGCACCGGGACGAGCGGGCGGCGCAGGTCCTTGGGCAGCGAGCGCAGCAGCGCCGTGACCAGCTCCTCGCGGAAGGCGGGGACGAGCCAGTCGAAGCCGACGTCGCGCACCTGGGCGAGCGTCGCGAGCGGGATGTGGACGGTGACGCCGTCGTGCTCCGAGCCGGGGACGAAGGCGTAGGTCAACTCGAAGGTGTGGTCGCCCTGGCGCCAGGCCGATGGGCGGCCGGCGCCGGCCAGCGCGTCGCGCGCCTCGGGCCGGACGAGCAGCTCCAAGGTGTAGGTGAGCAGCTCGGGGTCCTTGCGGCGCGCGTCCTTCCACCAGCGGTCGAAGTGGCGGGCGCTCACCACCGACTCCGGGATCCGCGCGTCGAAGAAGTCGTAGAGCGTCTGGTCGTCGACGAGCAGGTCGCGGCGGCGCTCGCGCTGCTCGAGCGCGTCGACCTCTTCCAGCGCGCGGGCGTTGTCGGCGAAGAAGCGGTGGCGGGTGTCCCAGTCGCGCTCGACCAGCGCGCGGCGCAGGAAGAGGTCGCGGCTCAGCTCGGGGTCGATCGGCGCGTAGGCGACCTTGCGCCCGGCGACGATCGGCAACCCGTACAACGTGACCCGCTCGGTCGCGACGACCGCGCCGCGGCGGCGCTCCCAGCGCGGCTCGGAGTAGGTGCGCTTGACGAGGTGCTCGGCCAGCGGCTCGACCCACGCGGGCTCGATCTTGGCCGCGGTGCGCCCGAAGAGCCGCGCGGTCTCGACCAGCTCGGCGACCATCACCCACGACGGCTGCTTCCGGGCCAGCGTCGAGCCGGGGAAGATCGAGAAGCGCGCGCCGCGGGCGCCGACGTACTCCCGCTTCGCCACATCCCGCACGCCGATGTGCGACAACAAGCCGGACAGCAGGGCGGTGTGGATCTGCAAGGGCTCCGCGGGCTGCTGGTTGCGCGTGACGCCCAGCTCCTTGCTGGCCTGGCGCAGCTGGCCGACGAGGTCCTGCCACTCGCGCACGCGCAGGAAGTGCAGGAACTCGCTCTTCAAGCGCTTGCGGAACTGGTTGCCGGTCAGCTCGCGCTGCTGCTCGCGGACGTAGCTCCACAGGTTGAGGTAGGCGATGAAGTCCGAGGCCTCGTCCTTGAAGCGCGCGTGCTGCTGGTCGGCCTGGGCCTGCAGCTCCTGCGGGCGCTCGCGCGGGTCCTGGATCGACAGCGCGGCGGCGATGACGATGACCTCGTCCACGCACGACAGGCGGTCGGCCTCCAGGATCATCCGCGCCATGCGCGGGTCGACGGGCAGGCGCGCGAGCTTGCGCCCGACCTGCGTGAGCCGCTTGCCGGGCGGGGCGTCGGGATCCAGCGCGCCGAGCTCGTGCAGGAGGTTGACCCCGTCGCGGACCTGGCGGGCGTCGGGCGGGTCGAGGAACGGGAAGTCGGAGACCGCGCCGAGGTCCAGCGCGGCCATCTGCAGGATCACCGACGCGAGGTTCGTGCGCAGGATCTCGGGGTCGGTGAAGCGCGGGCGCTCGGCGAAGTCCTCCTCGGAGTAGAGGCGAATGCAGATGCCGTCGGAGGTGCGGCCGCAGCGGCCCTTGCGCTGGTCGGCGCTGGCCTGCGAGATCGGCTCGATCGGCAGGCGCTGGACCTTCAGCCGCGCGCTGTAGCGGGACATGCGGGCGAAGCCGGGGTCGACGACGTACTTGATCCCCGGGACGGTGAGCGAGGTCTCGGCGACGTTGGTGGCCAGGACGACGCGCCGGCCGCGATGAGATTGGAAGACGCGCTGCTGCTCGGCGGTCGACAACCGCGCGAAGAGCGGCAGCACGTCGACGCCGTCCCCGAGCCGCCCGCGCAGGACGTCCGCGGTGTCGCGGATCTCGCGCTCGCCGCTCAGGAAGACGAGGACGTCGCCGTCGCGCGACTCGGCCAGCAGCTCGTCGACCGCGTCGCCGATCGCGTCGGGCTGGTCCTGCTCGGGCGCGTCGTCCTTGTAGCGGACCTCGACGGGGAAGGTGCGGCCGCTGACCTCCACGATCGGCGCGTCGGAGAAGTGCGAGGCGAACTGGCCGGGGTCGATCGTGGCGCTCGTGATGATGAGCTTGAGGTCCGGCCGCTTGGGCAGGAGCTGGTGCAGGAAGCCCAGGAGGAAGTCGATGTTCAACGAGCGCTCGTGGGCCTCGTCGATGATGATGGTGTCGTAGCGGCGCAGCAGCCGGTCGTGCTGGATCTCGGCCAGCAGGAGGCCGTCGGTCATCAGCCGCACGAGCGTGTCCTGGCCGGTGCGGTCGTTGAAGCGCACCGCGTAGCCGACGGCGTCGCCGATCGACACCTCCAACTCGCTCGCGATCCGCTCGGCGACTGTGCGGGCGGCGATGCGGCGCGGCTGCGTGTGGGCGATCGTCCCGCGGATCCCGCGGCCCAGCTCCAGGCAGATCTTGGGGATCTGGGTGGTCTTGCCCGAGCCGGTCTCGCCGGCCACGACGACGACCTGGTGGTCGCGGATCGTGGCGAGCAGGTCGTCGCGGCGCGCGGAGACCGGAAGCTGCTCGGGGTAGGTGATCTTCGGGACCGCGGCGCGGCGGCGCTCGATCCGCTGCGCGGCCGTCGCGAAGTCCCGGTCCAGCCGGGCGAGCGCCTGCTCGTCCTCGGGATGGCGGCGCGCGCGATCGAGCCGCCGCTTGAGGCGGTGGGCGTCGAGCAGCGTCAGCTCGTCGAGGCGATCGTGAAGGTCGGTGAGGACCACACCTGTTCAGGATATGGGGCGCACCACGGCGCTAGGCCGACAGCCGGCCCGGGTCGACCAGCGGGCCCGTGGGGTGGACCTCCTCCTGGTCGTAGAGGCGGTACCACTCGCGGATGCGACCGCCCGCGACGCGGATCGCGCCGCCGGTCGTGTGGCCGGCCGCGCCGTGGCAGTCGCCGCCGGCGCGTTCGACGAGCCGGAAGCGCACGAGCGTGTAGCGCCCGGCGGCGCCGTACTTGTAGGCGATGGCGCCGCACGGGAAGCCGCCGACCACGGCGCGCACGGCGGTGGGCGTGGCGAGGTGCTCGACCGGGGTGCCGTTCTGGAACGTCAGCGGGACCGCGAACCAGCGCGCGGCCTGCCGCAGGTGGCCGTTGCGCAGGTCGCGCAGCCACGCCTCGATCACGCGCTTGGCGCCGGGGTCGACGGCGCGCCGCGCGCGGGTCGGGATCCGCTTGGGCGGCAGCGCCTTCGGATCGAGCCTGGGCGCGGGGACGCTGCCGACCGGCGGCGCGGGCGTGACCGCCGGCGGCCGGCCGTCAGGACCGACCGCGACCTGCTCGGCCTGCCCGCAGCCCGCGGCGGCGAGCAGCGACGCGGCGAGGGCGACGGCGGGGCGGGCGGCGCGGGAGGACACGGCACGCGAAGGATGCCCGCGGGCGCGAGACGGCACGCGCGGGGCGGGGAAGACGGCGCGTCGCCCGTTAGGCTCGGGCGCGTGGCGGAGGAGGTCCTCGACCGGCGGGCGCTCAACCGGGCGCTGCTCGCGCGGCAGCTCCTGCTGGAGCGTCGGCCGCTGGGCGCGCTCGACGCGATCGAGGCCGTCGGCGGGATGCAGGCGCAGGCGCCGCGGGCGCCGTACGTCGGGCTGTGGTCGCGGATCGAGGGCTTCGACCCGGGCGCGTTGGAGGCGCTGGTCCGTGAGGGCGAGGTCGTCCGGACGTGGCTGATGCGGGCGACGGTGCACCTCGTCAGCGCCCGCGACGCGCGGGCGTGGGGGAGGTCGTTCGCGGAGGTCCGGCGGCGGCGGTGGACGGCGAGCGCGTTCGCCAAGCTGCTCGACGAGCGCGACGTCGCGGAGGCGGCGGAGGCCGTGGCGGAGCTGGTGGCGCAGGCGCCGCGGACGCGTGCCGAGCTGCGCGACGCGCTGCGCGAACGGCTCCCGGGCCGGGACGCGGAGGCGCTCGGGTACGTCGCCGCCTACCACTGCTTCGTCGCCCAGGCGCCGCCGCGCGGGCTGTGGACGGAGGGCGGGCCGGCGAAGCTGGCGCCGCTGGAGGTCGACCGCGGCGACGGCGCCGCGGCCGAGGAGGTCCTGCGGCGCGGGCTGGCGGCGATCGGCCCCGCGACGCCGGCGGACCTCGCGACGTGGTCGGGGATGAGCGGCGTCGCGGCCGCGCTGGAGCGCCTCGGCGACGACGTCGTCGCGCTCTCCGACGACCGCGGCCGCACGCTCTTCGACCTGCGTGACGCGCCGCGGCCGCCCGGCGACACGCCCGCGCCGCCGCGGTTCCTGCCGGAGTACGACAACACCCTGCTCTCGCACGCTGACCGCGCGCGGGTGATCGACGTCGAGCGGCGCGTGCCGCTGCCGCCCGGCAACGGCGGGACGGCCGGGACGCTGCTGGTCGACGGGTTCTGGCGCGCGGAGTGGAAGCTCGACCGCGAGGGCGTGCTGCGGATCGCCCGCTTCGCGCCGTGGCCGCGCGAGCACGACGACGCGGTGACGACGGAGGCGGCGGCGCTGACCGCGTTCCTCCAAGGCAAGGACCATGACCTCTCCGACGCTTGACGCCCGCGCGCTCAACCGGGCGCTGCTCGCGCGGCAGTGGCTGCTGGACGCTCCGCGCGCCGCGACCGCGCTGGAGGCGATCGAGCATCTTGGCGGCCTTCAGGCCCAGGACGTCAAGGCCCCGTACTTCCAGCTCTGGTCGCGTCTGGCCGGCTTCGACCCGGCCGAGCTCAGCGGCCTGCTCGAGCGCCGCGAGGCGGTGCGGATCGTCGTGATGCGCGGGACGATCCACCTCGTCTCCGCGCGCGACGCGCCGCTGCTGCGCGCGCTGGCCCAGCCGGCGCTGAGCGGGCAGACGGACTCCAATCACCGGGTGCCGGAGGACGTCGACCGCGCCGCGCTCGCCGCCGCGGGCCGGGCGCTGGTGGAGGAGGAGCCGCGCACGTTCGCGCAGCTCGCCGCCGAGCTGGGGCAGCGCTGGCCGCACGCCGACGGGCCGGCGCTCGCGCAGCAGGTCCGCGCCCGCGTCCCGCTCGTGCAGGTCCCGCCGCGCGGGCTGTGGGGACGCAGCGGACCGGCGGCGCACACCTCGCTGGCGCGCTGGACCGGCGACGAGGCGCTGCCGCACGAGGACCTCGACCTCGCGCCGCTCGTCCGGCGCTACCTCGCCGCCTTCGGCCCGGCGCGCCCCGCGGACTTCCAGAAGTGGTCGGGCCGCACCGGCGCGGCGCCCGCGTTCGAGCGGCTGCGCGGCGCCGGCGAGCTGGTCGTCTTCGAGGACGAGCGGGGCCGCGCGCTCTTCGACCTCCCCGGCGCGCCGCGCCCGCCCGGCGACACGCCGGCCGCGCCGCGCCTCACCGGCCCGTTCGACAACCTGATCCTGTCGCACGCCGACACGTCCCGCGTCCTGCCGCCGGCCCACAAGCCGCTCGTCATGACGCAGAACGGCCTGATCGCCGGGCTCGTCCTGCTCGACGGCTTCGTCGCGGGCAGCTGGCGGTTCAAGGCCACCAAGAAGCGCGCGACGCTGACGATCACGCCGTTCGGAGCCGAGACCTACGCCGAGCGCGACGCGGCCGCGGTCGCCCGCGAGGCCGGCCGGCTGCTCGACGCCTTCGCGCCCGGCGCCGCCGAGCGCGACGTCGCGTTCGCCGCGCCTACGCCCGCCGGCTGACGATCCGCACCGTCGCGCCGCCCGACGGGATCATCGTGACGTTGCGGTGCACCGCGCGCTCGGGCTCGGGCGTGTCGTAGGTGACGTCCAGCCGGCGCGCCATCGTCTCCAGCACGACGCGCATCTCGGCCATCGCCAGCGCCGCGCCCAGGCAGCGCCGGATGCCGCCGCCGAACGGGATCCACGTGTAGGTGCCGGGCTTGTTGCCCTCCCAGCGCTCCGGCCGGAACGCGAACGGGTCGGGGTAGACGTCCTCGCGGTGGTGCAGCAGCAGGATCGACATCGTCACCGGCGTGTCGGCCGGCACCGCGTAGTCGCCCAAGCGCCACGGCAGCTTCACGCGCCGGCCGATGATCGGGATCACCGGCCGCGAGCGCATCGCCTCCTGGATCGTCTGCTCGACGACCTTGGCGGACTCCGCGTCATCCCCGCCGCGGACCGCGTCGCGCAGCCGGTCGTGCGCGTCCGGCGTGCGCACCAGGCGCTCCCACGTCCACGACAGCGAGTTGGCCGTCGTCTCGTGGCCGGCCAGCACGAGCGTCAGCAGCTCGTCGCGCAGCTCCTGGTCGCTCAGCGCCTCGCCCTCCTCGGTCCGGGCCTGGAGCAGCAGGGACAGGATGTCGCGGCGCTCCTCCAGGTCGCTGACCTGGCGGCGCTCGGCGATGACCTGGTAGGTCGGCCGGTCCAGGAACCCGAGCGCGTACTTCGTGATGCCGACCGGCTCGTCGCGGCCGATGTTCATCAGCTCGGCGATCTGCGCGGTCTTCCACGTCGACGCCTCGACCAGGCCGCGGACCGCGCGGCGCAGGGCGTGCTCGGGCGTGCCGCGCTCCGGCTTGCCCTCGATGCCGAAGATCCCCGACATGATCACGTCGAGCGTGATCGCCTGCATGCGCGGGGCGAGCGCGAGCGCCTCGCCGATCGGCCACTTGTCGATCTCGCGATCGGCGGCGTCGGCGATCATCTGCATGTACTTGGCGATCGCCTCGCCGTGGAAGGATGGCAGCAGCAGCTTGCGCTGGCGCATGTGGCGCGGGCCGATCGCGGTCAGCACGGAGTTCGGGCCGACGATCGGCCGCAGCGGCGACTCGCCGGTGAGCGAGGGCGCCTGCTCGGGCTTGGCGGTGAACAGCGACTGCACGTGGTCGGGGTGCGACGTGATCACCGGGTCGCCGTCGACGATCCCGGCGAAGCGGAACGTCTCGCCGAGGCGGCGGCGCGCGCCGAAGACGAAGTCGATCTGGCGCTGGTTGAAGCGCAGCGTCTGGAGGACGCGCGGGAGCTCGACCATCGGCGGCGCCGGGTGCCGCGCGGCCTCGGCGGCGTCGATCGGGCCCGCGGGCGACGGCGGCGCCGTCCCGATCAGGCTGGACGCGGGGATGGGGGCTTCTGGCGCAAGCGTCATGACACGAGCGAGTGTTCCATCGATCGATGTAAAGAATGTGTGCGGTTCCGCACGCAAGCTGACCACGTGGTCAGGAGCGGGACCGTCTCCGGGAGATCCCGGAGGCGGCGATGCGGGGACTTCCGACTACCGGCGGCGCGCCCGGAGCACCACACTGCAGCCATGCAGTCCACGCCGCCACTGACCCGGCCGCGCGACGGGCGCGTGCTCGGCGGCGTCTGCGCCGGGCTCGCCGCGGCGCGCGGCCTGCCCGTCGGCGCGGTCCGCGTCGCGTTCGCGGCGGCCGCGCTGGTCGCCGGGATCGGCGTCGTCGCCTACGTCGCGTGCTGGCTGATCGTCCCCGGCGAGGACGAGCGCGGCGGACGCACGATCGTCGCGCTCGTCCTGGCCGGGGCGGGCGCGCTGGGCCTGGCGACGCTGGCCGCGCTCGGCGCGGCCGCGACGATCTTCGGCTTCGGCTGGGCGGTCGTGGCGATCGCGGCGGTCGCGCTCGTCGCCGGGCTGGCGTCCTGGCGGCGGCTCGGGCCCGGCTGGGCGCTGCTGCCGGTCGCGGCGCTCGTGCTGCCGTCGGTGGCGGTCGCCGCCGCGGGCGTGCAGGTGGCCCCGCAGACCTCCGACCAGGTCTTCGCGCCCGCGACCGCCGCGGACGTCGCGCCGACCTACCGCTCCGGCCTGGGGTACATGCTCGTCGACCTGCGGCGCACCGCGCTGCCGGCCCACGGCGAGGTCCGGATCCGGATCGAGGGCGGCCTGCGGCGGACGATCGTGGCGCTGCCCCACGACCGCTGCGTCTCGACGAGCGTCGAGTACGACGTGCGCTCGTTCGCGGCGCGCGCGGCGGCCGTCCTGCTCGGACGGCCCTACCCGCTCTCCGACGACGTGGTGCTCTACGGCCAGCCGCTCTACGGCCGGCGCGGCGGCATGGCCGTCGGGAACGGCGGCCGCGGGCCGCGCGTCCACCTCGACTTCTCCTCGGCCGGAGGCGGCCTCTCCGTGCGCGACTACCCCGACGACGTCGATCCCCGGTCGGTTCCGGGCTGGCCGCTGGATCCCGGCTACGCGCCGTCGATGCCCGACACCACCGGGCTGGGCGCGAAGGCCCGCAAGCGCGTGCGCGCGAAGTGGCTGCCGCGCCACCGCGCGAACGTCGCGGCGCGCGCGAGGTACCGGAAGGACCTCGCGGGTCCGTGCCTGGCGGACGGGGCCGGCGCGTGAGCGGCGAGGTCGCGCGCGAGGGCGTCACCGCCGATCCCGCGTGGCGGGCGACGGCGCTGGGCGGCACCGCGATGGTCGTCGGCCTGGCGCTCGCGCTGACCGACGCCGTGTGGATGCGCGCGTCGGTCGCGGTCGCGCTGGCGGGCGCGGTCGTCGCCGCGTTCGTGCTCGCGCCGCGCGCGCTGGCCGCGGTGCAGCGCAGCCCGTCCCTGGTCATCGTGGGCGCGCTGCTGCTGGCGGCGGTCGCGTGGTTCCTGTTCGGCGCGGTCTGGCCGGCGGGATCGCTGTCGCGCGCCGCGGGAGACGTCGCCCGTGCGCGGCTGTGGCCGCTGCTGCTGATGGCCGCGACCGCGACCGGCGGCGTGGTCCTGATCGCCGACGCGCTGCGCGTGCGCCGCGGCTCGCGCTGGCGGGCGATCACCGAGGGCGGCGCGCCGTTCCCGTGGTCGGCGGTCGTCGGCGTCCTGCTGGTCTGCTGGTCGGCGTTCCTCGGGCTCGGGCTCGCCCGGCCCTACGTCGGCGACGCTCCCGCGCGGTGGTTGCTGGT
>Ga0247762_1000536_pt1 | contig 10476 bp, 10 predicted proteins | sample UWRJL081202R4_FD_181016 | JGI IMG/M metagenome (GOLD analysis project Ga0247762, IMG submission 181016) | Plant litter microbial communities from Arlington Agricultural Research Station in Wisconsin, United States - UWRJ-L081-202R-4 | ecosystem: Environmental > Terrestrial > Plant litter >...
GTGCAGATATATGTGGACGTTTTTACATTCGTGCATCCTAAATTGCCGGCATGCAACCACAATCACACTATCCTCTACACCTGTGATGTGCGCTGGGCCTGAAACATTGCCACATACTAAGAGGGAATTCGTGATATTTTTTATTGTTAGTGTAGCAAATGGCTTCCCGGAACTAGTAGGGATTGACATATCGACAATACAGCGACGTAGGTTGGCTAGCGTCCCTGAGGAAGTAGCGTGGGATGCAGAAGATGGGAGCATAACATGCATACTTTTGTGATTGGTGATAGTTACGCTAGTCTCTTGAAATAATGAGGGCTGGCGAATGGGTGTTCGGGTGCTACTGCCACCATTCCCTGTCAACTTGGGCCGCTCATCTGGGGATGGGGATTTAGTTGTCCCATCTGCGGGTTCGATTGTCGGTGATCTTAGGACAGCCGGCGTCGCTACTGCAGACGACTCGGCACTAGAAGAATAGGAAGCATTTTGAGCGCGTGCTCGTTGCCGTGCAAGCTCCGCAGCGTCGTTAATCGATACTGCTGAAGGGTTTTTGCGAACAGACTTGAAGGAGAATTTTGGGCGAGGGGCAAAGTCTGCTCTTAACTGCTGAAGTTTTTCTGTTAAGCCTTTAAGGGCCTTCAAGCGTGTTAGGAGATGATCACGGCCTCAATTTCAATGGATGTGTCGTATACTCACTTCTGCATACGATTTTTGATCGTAAGCGGGGATGTAGTGTGACGCATGCTTAACCTCTTCCGCTAGTCTTGCGATACCAGCCTGGCAGTGTTGGAAACCATCGTGGCGCTCCCCGCCTGAAATGGTGACCTCTGGTAATCGGTCCATCTGCTCGGTGAGGGCTTGGCATAGCTGGTCAGCGACTGGGTAAAGAGTGGGAGGGTAGGAGGAATTTACCCTTGCATTCTTGTTGGAAATAGGTGTAGAAACGCGCCTTCTGGTCGATCTCCGCACGCGGCGGACTCTGCGACGCCATAGTTGATTGAGAGGTATGTATATGAAGATGAGAGACCGTGGCCGAATATATGTCCCACGTGCTAATTGTGAGTTTGGGGTGGACGGGGGAGGGGGTCACGGAACGGAGTGCCAGGGACCCTCAGTCTGCGGGGAGGGCGGAGAGCGTTGTATTTTAGTTGCCAGCGTCAAATCATTGCCACCAGAGAGAGTGATTTTTGGGCATTGTGGGCGTGCCGTGAGCGAAGAGAAGGTTCTCAAGCCTCGTCGAAATTAGGCAGCTCAACGGCGGCGAAAGCGCAGGCGACGGGCAGCGCGCGTTACTGAGGGGGAAAGGCCGCACCAGGGCGTTCGGAAGCCGCAACTTGGGCCATGCGAGCGGACGAACCGACGGGATCCTGGACTCATATGCGAGCACTGGCACTGGCAGTTTCGCGCAGCACCACCAAAGCCACAGCACGGGTGTCTTGTGACCTCGCTCCTAAAGCGGCAGCCGACTCACGCCTGTCACTTCGTGGGGACGAGATCTTCGAATAAGGCAGCTGACTAAGAGCTTTCCCCCAGGCCTTGGCGCCGTGCACGAGATTCCTGGTTCGTCTTGGCCTGCCGCACCTCAGTTGCCTGTCTGCGGCAGTCCCACGAGTAAGTACAGCACAAAGGAAACAGCTAGTGCCAAAAGCCAAAAGCCAGAGCCACTGCCAGGCCCGCCACCAGTGCCCGCCCTCGCTCTAGGCATCCAATGCACACTTCTGTTGCGCGATATTTTCACACCGAGATCCTGGCCACCTGCGGCGAGGCGGTCACGCACGCGCGGCTGCCGCTGCCCCTCTGTGCCCAAATGGGCGTTCCCCATCTGTATGGACAATGTACCACAACGAAACACCGCCACCACCGGCACCGGCCCGGGGCGGCGCACTCGAGCTGTGGCCATGGGTTCCTTCTCGTTCCGAGTGCTCCGAACCACTAGTCTCCATCCTGCAGCCATGGCTTTAAATCTCGAAAAATACTAGTCAAGCTGCTGAGCTCAAGGGAATTTACCCCTGAGCTGCAGGCTGTAGTAGTGTATGCAGCTCTCCTCTTGCAGACGAACATCAATGCGCTGGAATGTCTCGCCTCAGCTGTCACGGCAAGGGTTTGCCCAATTGCATATGCATATTCGAGCCGACATGATCCAACCACAGCTGATTTGATGTGGCTAATCTCGGCTCCTCTTCTCGGCTCCAGTGCTTCGGTTAGGCCTTTCTATGCTTGATGTTGAGAGGTCAGCCCTTCGTTGTGGGAAGCCGTATTCCGTTTCTCGCTCAGGCACATGGCCTGGAGCTTACCATACCCTCTTCATTCAATCCATAAGAAATATGTATTTGTAGCTCAGTTATATGTTTCCCTAACACAAGTGAGTTTATATCGAAACTCATACTATATATCCGTGTTTGGAAAGGCATGCGTCGAGATGGTCACTCCTATCATCCCAATCAAATAGCCACCCTTCAGAAACAGGACTGATAGCGCATCGAAACCGCGACAGCGCCAATATCGAATGTTACAATGCCTGTTTAATATGCTCTACGGTCGATGACTCTGGGTACAACCTAACAATTCATGTAATGCCAGTTATCTACCTTCATTCAATGGGCAGACGGTACGGCCGACACATCAATGCCGTATCGCTCTTTTATCCGTTCTTGTCGCCTCGTATCATATCCAGGTGCGTAGATACCTGATTTTGTGAGCAATTGTAAACGGGTATGAGAATTAAATACGAACCTCGGCCTTCGCCTAACTGTTCAATTGTCTCTTGGATGGGTCTCCGTCGGTTCTTCCTCAGGAACTCTTTGCGCTCAACCTCATCCACCGCAGGATCCCTCGAGTATCCGGTCAACACACCTCCAGTATAATCGAATGCGCCCAGAATGATGGCCAATCCAGCACCATAACCAAAGATAGCAGGCGTTGTGCGAACTAGAAGATATTCAGTATGTATAGCATATGGCAGCTCCTGGCATAGTATTCACCTCGCAATCCTAGCATTGCTCCGCCAAAGAGTCCTCCTATGGCAGGATTCCAACTGTCATCTTTTTCTCGCAGATTGGCAGCAGCGGTTTTGGTGAAGGCGTATACTGCACCACTGGCAGCTGCACATTACGTCAGTGCTGTCCACTCAATTGATAGCGCGGTATACCCATGAGTCCATACCGAATGTTGCGATTGTCCCTCCAGTTCTTGTGAAGACGCCTAGTGCGCCTACATTTTCCCGTTGCAAGCTATTCTGGATTGCGGAGATGAAGAGACCTGCGCCGCCGGTCATGAGGAGGGCCTTGGTAGCCGCGCCGATGGCATCCTGAGGGTGATGTTGTTCAGCCGGATGGGCTGCCGAGTCGTGCGTGGCGTGCCCGGACATGTTTGCGTTGGTGAGGAGTGGTGGGAGGATGGCAGTCCGAGAGGTGAGGTCAAGGTCGTGATGCGGAAGGGTGCCGCACGCCGCATTTCCTCGCGGGACCCGGTCAAGCCTTACCCGCACGCCTTTTAGCAGCAACGCGTCTCAGGCACAATCCAGGCGCCTAAAGGCAAGATCATGAAGCGCATGTTGTTCTTATGATTATACTATACCCATGACGTGTTTGTGTTTTGGTGCCCTGCTAGAGTCGCACTGCTGCCTTGCCCATTAAACCCATCACCAAGCAAAGCCGAACCAAGCCAGACAATCAGACAGCCCTCTCACCAGCCCAGCCAACTCCACAACCCCTCACCTTGAGTTCGCAACAGCCAAAAGCATCGTGAGCATCCTTCGGTAGCAAGCTGCTGCTTGGAACGCCTACGGGTGTCCGGCAGCGCCTGCGGTGATGTCGAGTTCTGCCGGTATGCATGAACAGCAAATCGCACCAGTTCGGGACACTGATGAAGCTTAGGAAAGCCGGGAAAGACTGCTCCACGTCTCATCCAAGACCTATACTACTATGACCCTCGCAAGGCCGTCAACGGCAATCGAAATGTGCTTTGCGAAGCCCCCCCACCTTTGGGCAACGATGGTTATCATGAAGAGCTCGCGATACCTCAAGGCAGCTGTCACCACGAATACATGATCAAATACGAGCAAAGCAAGTTGCTCAGCGCAGGAACTACGGAAAAGGATTCATACAAGATTGCTTCTTTATGCAATAAATGTCGCTGGCACATGGACATCTATGTTGATCTGACAAACACCACTCTCGGCTTTCAGCCCTGTCCAACAAAGGACTATCCGCTACATCATCTAGTCCTTGAAGATCAAGCAGTATTGTCGGATGGCGGATCAAACAACCAGTCTTATGAAAGTCGCTTCGTGTGTACCGCACACCCGTGTTGCGTACCGATTCGGATCCGCCTGCGACCGCCTCGCTTGGGTATGGATGTCATGCGACGGCTTGCTGGAGCAGAATCACTCAAGGCGCGGAATGCGGCAGCTCGCGAAAATGAGCCAGATCGAGACCATGTTCCTTTGAAGACGATAGAAGTTATGGATATTCTCTCCAAATACGTCAAAGATTCGCTGGTCCCCACTACAGAGCCCCGCCGTGTCAACGCTAGAAATAGAAAGTTCATGAATGCTTTTGGAAAGGACTGCAACGATATTCTTTTGTATTTGGGCTTTACAAATGACATCATTGTAAGTTATCCACAATCGCCAACATGGCACGAACAGTCCTTTGACGAAAGCGAGCTTGTTGTAATAGCACAAACTAACCATCACAAAGGAAGAGGGAGAAGTGAGTGAGGAGTATTGGTTCTTACCTAGACCTCCTGCACCAGACGACTCGCTTGAAGGAGATCCTCACCGACGGCTACTTGAGGACGTTCGAACAGAATTACTCACGCTAATAAGTCACCGACCAGAGGATCAGAAGAAGTCCCTTAAGAATTTCATGTACGCGCCTATGCCATCTGTTACGGAAATAGAGAAATTGTTTGGTTCTCTGGAGTATGAGAAATCACCGGCATCCCGTCGAGCGGTCAACAGCGTCACGACAAGCGAGATGGAACATCCAGCCTATTCCGTGCTTGGAATACTGGGAAACTTTTCTGATGATTTGGTATTCTTTGCATACAAGCAGCAGACGAAAGCAGACCCCATGAACTCTGCCCTATACTACGAGTGCCTTAGGATCATCACGAACGAAAGAAATAGCGAAACGCTTCATCAAGAATTAGGTGTCCTGGCGTCTCTTGGCCAAGTTGACAGAAACGAAATGAATATGGCGTATAATTACTTCAGTATCGACCCACGTCACCATTTGGCAATTAGCGATCAGGTAATTCTCGGAAAGTTTGAGTCACGCTTGCAGAGCTCAGGAGAGTGGCAAGCGAACGAGATACGACATCGACTGAGTCAACTGGGAGCTGCACGTGGAAGTGAATTGTTGAAGCAAGTTGCTGCAAGAAGTAAAAACCTTTTCTTACCCTAACTGAAGTGAATGTGTGCTGATGACGTGGATAGCAATCGAGACCTATGACCAAGCAATGTCCTGGTTTGGAGCAGACAAAGACACCGCTGATGATTACATCATTAGTTTGTACAAAGTCAAGGTAAGTGCACTGATTTGACTTTGACTTCAATAAGAATCAATATTTGGCACCTCCGAAAATCAGCAGAACAGTTAGCCCCGAGCCTGCGCTAACGCAAACCAGCTCCAAGATAACAGCCAGGACTCGTCACACAGAGAATCGTGTCAAAAGGCCCTGGAAATCATTGCTGAAACTCGAAAAAGCGAAATGCTCAAAACCTACCTGAAGGTCGGCGATATCGACTCTGATACAGTTGTTGAAGATGCATATAGGCTGTTGGGAATAAACGATCGATCTTCTGCACTTGATCCTCAAGTGCTACGCGCTCTCGTTGATTCTTACATTATGGACCAGCCAGAGAAGGGCACACAATTTGAGCAAGCGTATGAGATATTGCTCAGCAGAGCGCCCATGAATGACGGCTTTGCCCAAGGCGATCCAGCAGCCGAAAGTGTCCAGTATGCTCCGGAAGAATGGCCCGTCGGACTAGCCAATATCGGAAATACGTGTTACTTGAATAGTCTCCTCCAATTTTACTTCTCAATCAAGCCGATAAGAGAAATGATTCTAGATATCGACAAATACAAAATGGAAATCACAGAAGAGAATCTGAAAGCAAAACGCGTTGGTGGCCGATTAGTCGACAAGGCGGAGGTAACAAGAGCACAAGAATTTACCCATGAGTTGCATAAGCTCTTTACTGGAATGGTGACGGAGAAAGGTCATGTGGTTCGACCGGAAATCAAGCTTGCGGCACTCACACTACCGGAGGTTCGAAAGCAAGACGGTCCTGCCTCGCCTATCAACGCTCGGCCTCCAGGAGCAGGTTTGGGTCACATTAATGGTGTACCTGTAGCTGGACCGATGCTACCTCCAATGATCCAAATAAGCACCGTGGAAGAAACCTCCTTACCTCCTCCTGCGGCAGACTCACCGGCAAGTGACAGTACTCTCGTCGGCGAGTTCACCCCCGAGTCAGAAACACACGAAATGGAAGGCGTAGTCCATGATGTTCAAGCCGCGGAGCAGACCGAACCCGGTGATGAGGCTGCTTCAGGATCTGCAACTAATCCAGTAGATCTCACAGAGGAGCGGCCAGCTAGCTTTCCAGAGCCACCTAAAAAACCTCCGCCAATTCCACCAAGACCTCCAAAGGACGCCTCGGATCTTAGCAGAGAGATCGCGAACCTTGAGTTCCGTGCAGAGCAGAAAGATGTCACGGATGCAATGGACAATGTCTTAGATCAGATTGAGCGCTCAATTCAAGGCAACGGTGTCGACAAGGGCGGAGAGCAGCTTGATATTATTAAACAGTAAGTCTAGTATAGCAGTTGCAAAAATCCGCCTAGCATATCTAACATTATCGAAGACTCTTCTACTACAGCTACTTCCGAACCGTGTGGAAGCTTACAGAATCCGCAAAGAGAACCAATACTGCCCTAGAGAAGGATTGGAATATCAAAGTCCCAATGGCAGACTACCCACGGGACCTCTACTCGTGCCTGGACGATGTGTTTGACCGTGAACCTTATCAGTTAAACAATGAGCCATTCCGCCGGTATGCGACGATGACTGAGCCACCACCAATTCTGCAAATTCTCTTCCAAAGAGTGCAGTTCAAACGACAAGAAGGACATTCGGTGAAGAATAACCAGCACGTCAAGTTTGATGAGGTTTTATTCATGGATCGCTACCTCCACGCTCCAGATACAGACCTTCTCGAAAGGAGGGAACATTCGTGGAATATGAAGAGGCGGCTTAAAAGTCTAGAGGAAAGGAAGGCTAGACTGACTGATATCATCAACGAAATGGATGCGCCGGTTGCCGTGGAGGCTGCAGCAGACTTCCTAACTGGTCATAAATTCGTCCAGGACGAGGATATTATTGATATACTGCACGAAAAGGCACGCAAACTACGAGAGGAGCTCGCTGTTATCGAGACCAACATTACAAAGCTCAAGGAAGAAATCGACGGGCTTTTCCGCCATATGAAGCAGGTCGAGTACCATCTCTACAGTGTCATCTTCCAGCGCGGAGGCGCCAGCGGAGGCCACTACTGGTGTTTTATCAAAGACTTCAAGTTCGATCTGTGGCGCAAGTACAATGACCGGGTTGTCAGCCTTGTGGAAAACCCTAATGAGATTTTCGAGCAAAAATCCAACGACATGACTTCAACGCCATACTTCCTTGTCTATGTTAGAGCAGGCTTGGAGGACGACTTGACCGATGCTGTGTATCGCAGAATCGAGCCTGATGAGCCGCCACCTCAGCCAGAACCCCAGGAGGCGCCCGAAGTTGAGATGAAGGAGATTGAAACAAGCAACGGAGAAGCCACTACCCAACCGATGGTCTTGTAAAGCATGTTAATTTTAGTCATGCTGTCCGAAGTATCGTCCATTTGCGCAAACAGCGATAATGTAAAACAATAAGTGGTGTTGCTGTGAAGCTCATGCCGTCGGAAGTGTGGGTTGGTGGTTTATTCGGATTGATTTTGATTTACAGTTATTCTCAAATATACAACACTTTCAAGAGAGTTCGTGCTTGTCAGACAAATGGCTGGTTTATGAAGAGCATTTGCAGTGTATGCGAGTCAACATGATAATTCAGAGAGATGATGAGAAACACACATCGTGGAATGGCATGGTTAATGTCAAGGTAGAGAGAGCGCGGATATGTTCAAAGCCAACATCGCTGGAAGGTAGATCCCAGAATTGCTTTGAAAAAGATATTCCATGAGTACGTCATGTACAATATTTCGGCGTTGTCTCGTTCGCTCAATGTACATTGTGTCCTTCGCATGTCATAACCATATTAGGCACAGGTGTTCAGCCCAGATGATTGCGTGATCAGCGCTTGGTGGCGATCTGTGGTCCAGTGAGATTATTACGTCCCTTGCACGTGGGTGTCTTCCTTTGAGCCGTTGCCCGACGATCCAATGTAACTAGAACGCTAGGGCAAATGGTTCCTTGAGTAGTCACGTCGGTCTACAAACATCACAATATTCAAACTCAACCATGGATACTGAAAAAATTGAGGTATTACACAAATGAGATTCGTGCTCTATTCCGTGAGTGACCTGTACACACGAGTAATCGAGCTGGGATAATTCGATGGCGAAATCCCGCTCGACAAATGCAAAAAAGTAGAACAACCCCCCCGTGCCACCGAAACCCCAAAACACAGAGAACAAGTGATAAAAAAAAGAGATTCCCTAGTTGGGATCTGATTTGAGTGATGCAGCCTAAAATCTGCATTTCCTTCCCACCCTACGACCTTCCCTGAATATGGTATTTCGAAATCTGCACAACAATTCCCTTGGTTTGCAAGACAAGCAAAGAAAAAAGCGCCAATGCAAAAAAGAAGTTTTTCGGCGTTTTTGTAATTTTACACGGTTCGTTCCGGAGACTCTCCTTCGGCGATGATAGGCACGGGGAGACCTCTATCCGGACTCTGGAGCACGAGCTGTTCATGACGTCGAGCTCGGAGATAGTCGCTGATACTCCTAATAAGGATGAACCAACCCACGATCATAAGGATGTACGCGAACCACTCGGATGTACTGAAGCCATCGGCTTGGACGTCGGAACCACTGGATGATACTGAGTTCGGGTCGAAGTCGTGGCTGTTTGGGTCTTCGGGAACGGCATCGCTTCCAGGGCCTGGTGACGCGCCTGGAGAATCGAAGACTCCGCCAGCGCTCTTCATGCCGAAACCGATGTTGATTAGAGTGATGCCCAGGCCAGCACGCGACCCATTTTTGGCGGCATGTGTGGTGTGGAGAAGGTAGGTGAGGAGGAAGCCGACAAACTGGAAGGAAACGGATATCATGGCATTCCAGACAAAGGAGAAGATGCTGCCGACAGGGAGGCCATCGATGAAGACATCTGTTGATGACATGCCGGGGGCAAGGATAGTAGTTTCCCAGTAGGGAGGTGTTGCATCTGCCGCTGCTTGTTCATAGGACTGTGGGGAGAATGACGTTAGCGGTGGTAGGCAGGATACAATGTCAAGCAATGCAACTTACCGGTGGTTTCTCGTCCGCCTCCTCGCCCTGTCCGGGCTTCGCACTCATGTTTGCGAATACGGCATCTCGTCCGCCTCCGTAGACGCGACCGCTTGTCGGCTGCGGTGTGAAGACGGGTAACTGTGTAACTTGTCGCTGGACGCCCCGCCGTGCATGCTCATCAGCACTCTCCGTCTGATCGGGCTGAGCCCTCATCAACCGTTGCCGGTCGTCGATTTCGTCGTCATCGTCGTGGTCGCTGTCGTCGGCATCAAAGGCATCCGCCAAGGTCCGGCTTTGGTCCTCGTGCTCATTGAGGGGGTCGTCGGCTAACAGGCGGCGGGAGGTGGGTGAGGAGGCGCGCGAGCGGAAGGATGGAGGAGGTGAGGCGGGAATCGGATAGGTCTGGATGGGGACGGATGGAGAGACAGGACTCGCAAGATGTTCTACGCTGTCATCTTGGTCTGTTGTTGCTACCTGTGAACGGGGCTGTTAGCGTGGCGAGGTCGATGCGGAGGCGCGAGAGGGAGAGGGAGGGGGACGCACCCGCTCGTAGCGCTGGTTGCTCATCTTCAAGAAGGGCGGCTGCAGAAGCAGGAAGGATGGAGGAGAAGGCCGGACTGGCCTGAGGGTGGCAGAGGGTGGATGGTTGTAGTCACAGGCAGGTGACAAGAGAAGGACGAGTGACGAGCGATCGAACGTAGGGGAAGGGGACGGACCGGGAGGCTGAGGCGGTGCAGAGGTGCGTGTCGCAAGCCCAAGTGCGTGCGTTGCGTGCGCTGCGGCGCCGTCCCCCGTTCGTGCCCCGACCGTGGCCACTACTACTGTCCACCGTCCGCCGTCCCCCGTCCCCCGTCCGCAGTCTAATCCATTACTAACTTGGTCTTATTATTGCCCTTCACCAGCTCGTTCGCCTGGTGGCGGCCGGCCTTGGCACCAGCGCCAGCAGACCCCGTGAGACAGCG
>Ga0247762_1000537_pt1 | contig 10432 bp, 8 predicted proteins | sample UWRJL081202R4_FD_181016 | JGI IMG/M metagenome (GOLD analysis project Ga0247762, IMG submission 181016) | Plant litter microbial communities from Arlington Agricultural Research Station in Wisconsin, United States - UWRJ-L081-202R-4 | ecosystem: Environmental > Terrestrial > Plant litter >...
GGATTATTACATATTACCGGCACCCCACGTAGAGCGTGACCCTTCCGGCTTTATCAGCGACGCCGCATCCAAAACAGCATTCGATACATTCACCGCCGACTCCCGCAAGCTCTACACGCAATTCAACAGGAACGTCCCCGAGATCTCCCGCACCCCGCTGGATACCGTTACGACCTACCGCGTAATCCTCCAAAAAACAAAACTCAACGAAGACCCCTGGAACATCCTCACCTCCACGCACGACTACATCTGGGGCATCGACCGCGAGGTAGACGCCGAAGGTAACGTACTCTGGCTCTCCGGTAAATTCGCCACCCGCGCCCAGGCCGAACGCTACACCCTCAAATACATCGAACAACACAAAGAAGCCCGCGTAGTCCGCTACGTAAACGGCAAACTCGCGGAGTAACCAAGGCGTTTAAGTGCCAGTAATTGCTTGAATTGGCGCAAGTTTGCAACTTGTGCCTATCATGCCGCAGTCTGTGACTGCCGTGAACTGGGCAACAGCTGGCGCAAGTCTTTAGCGCAGCGTTGACTTGTGTCTGAACATGTGGACAGTCTTCAGACTGCCGCACCCCGCAAGGCGTCAGCCTTGCGTCTAACTCAAGCGGCTAAGCTCACAGCGCAAATGATAAAGTTTATGGAATTCGCGTCCACCCCGCATCCATCCCATAGAAATTATCATCAAATGAAAAAGAAACGTACCTATCTGACTTCCCTGAAGCCCGCTGTGACGATAAGTATGGCGAACATCTTCTTGTTGCTGGCATTGCCATTTCTATTATTCCATAAATACCCCTATACAACCCCCGCAGGTATTCACCTTCCCAATGCTGAATGGAGCCCGGGATGTCGCCTATGGGAGGGAAACGCATACGTGATTTTTGTGACGCGTGATGAAAGAGTTTTTCTGAACGCTGGCGGAGGACAATATGCACTTCGCGAAATGCTCCGACAAATAACAGCGTGTTACGATATTGCACCTACTGAATCCCAGAGAGAACAGTTCGAGCAAGTTCCGCTTATCGCAACCGATATGCACCATCTGCCCGGCAAAATAAGCTTCGCCAGTTTGCAGCGCCAACCAGGTATACCCTCTGGCGATGAAAACAACCAACTGCTCGACCTGCTTACTCTATCCCGTAACGATCGGCGCGCAATTTATTTTCTCTATGCCGACAAAGATCTTTCCTACAGCTTTCTGAAGAAGATTACAGCGGCTATGACGGAGAATCGCATATACAGATTTAATTTATGTGTGGTATCGGAGATGTAACACCTGCTGGAGGTCTCACACTCACACTGATTCTCACCTTCTCCTCCGCTTATACTTCTTCTTATTCCCACCAGGCGCTCCGCCTCCGCCACCTTTCCCCGTGGCAAAGATCAGTCCTACTGAAAACTCATAACCCGTAAAATCTATCTTCGCGTCCTTATAATCCACAGGCACGCTAACGATCTGATTGGTACCACCGGAATAAGATCCTTTCAGCGGAAATTTAGAAGCGCCGGCGAGGTAATTGGATTCGAGCGAAATGCCTAGCTGTGGCGTTACATAGATCGTTACTTCCACGCCGCCGTGAAAGCCCCAGCCGGGATGGTTTTTAAAGTTCACACTGGCATTGGCTACTGTCCATTGCTCGTAGTCGCGGATGGCTTTATCCAGGTTGCCATAGTTGATCTTCTGATCGAAACCATAGAAGCCGAAGGCGCCGCCTTTGATGTCGAACTCCACCGCTGCTGCTTTAAGCTGCAGCACCAGCTCTACCGGAACAAAGAGTGTAAAGTTCGGGCCGACGATCGGTGCGCGGCTTTCAAAAGGGAGGTCTTTTACGTTCAGGCCGGACATGCGGTATAGCGACGCGCCGGTTTCAATAGCCAGGAACTCGGTGATATCCACACCGAGACCGCGGATCGAGAATGGACTGATCGGTGTCGAGAAGTAACCGTTTTTGGGGATGAAATAGGAAAATGATAAACCAAGATCCTGGGTGAAACCAGTAAATGCAAAACAGGTAAACAGTGTAAGTAGGCTAAGCTTTCTTTTCATGACCGGCCAGGGTAAGCGATAAATTTTTAAAACAAAATGTGGATAACCAAAAACCAATTACAGGCTAAAGGTACACATTGTGTAATAAAAAAATATGCCTGTTGCATTTCCCCCGCTCGGTGGTTAGCGTTTGTTGTAGTCGGAGTAGAGAACCTGCATGTACGACTTGGCGGTCCGTATGTCATCGTCGGTGGGATTCCCGGCAGTTTTGATGAATTGCTTACCGGGGTTATCGTAGATCATGTACGTATCGGGTTCGATAAAACCGAATCCGTCGTTAAAGAAATACACGGCAAACGGAATGGTGTTGCTCCCCATAATATTCTTGCTGAACCGGAACGCCGGGTCTGCCTTGTCTATTTGCGCGAGCAGCGTGTTGATGATGTCGGTTTGCCCGCTTAGTGTGTGGATAACGGTGTCCTGTTTTATCGCGCCGCCCAGCATGAGCAGCGGTGTTTTAAAGCGTCGTATATCGGTAAGCTCCTTATTGCCGGGTAGCGGGTGCCCGTGGTCGGCGGTGAGGACGATCACGGTGTTGCTCCACCACGGTTTCGTTTTGGCGGTGGCAATAAAGTCACCCAGGCTCTTATCAGTATAATGGCAGGCGTTGAGGAACAACGACTCTGTATCGTCGCCCGGAATAAAGCGCTCCATGGGCACATCGAACGGCTCATGGCTGCTTAGGGTTAGGATAGTTTTGAAGAATGGCCCTTGCGTTGTATCGAGCTCTTCTATGGCCCGCTCCAGCATGAAGTGATCGTGTACGCCCCATTTTGATTTGTTGAGCTCTCCGGGAAAATCTTCGATAGCCGTAATGCGGTCAAAGCCACTGCTGGTGAGGTACGAGCGGAAGTTTGCGAAGTTCACATCGCCGCCATAGATGAACGAGCTCTTATAACCCAGCTTCTTCAGGCTCATGTTGAGCGACGGCAGGTGCTGGGTCTTGTTAGCGTATTTGATGATCGAGGTCTGTGGCTGCGCGGGGTAGCCGCTGAGAGTGGCGATGAGCCCCTTGTCTGTGCGGTCACCGCTCGAGAAGAAATTATCGAACAGGATGCCTTCCGAGCAAAGACGGTTCAGATTGGGAGCGATGCCTTTGCGGCCACCGAGAGGCTCCATCACATCGGCCGTAAAGCTCTCGATAATGATCACGATAACGTTGGGGCGCTTTGTATTCAGAATAGGCGTGGTGTATTCGCTTGCCGGGTAGAGTTTGGCAAAACGTTCCTCAGCCTCCGCGTTGTTGTAAAAATCTTCGGGATACTTGACGTCGTTGGTTTGCAGGCTGTACAGGAAATTCCAGACAACGTTAATGGCGGCGTGGTTAGCATACGCTTTCGACTTATGGAAGAAAACGAAACCTGTATTCATCGGCGCTACGGTAAAGCTTCCGCGGATCGGTATGAACATAAGGCCTGCCAGAACAAGCATCACGAAAGCGCTCTTATATGTAGCCGGGCCGAGGTAGCGGAAGTGCGGAGCGATAAAACGATAATATGCCCACGTAAAGAAACCGAACAGCGCGATCAGGATAAGGATCACCTTAATGGAAGCAGCAGTCTCGGCGCTCTCCAGACTCTCTACGTTGAAATAAAAGATCGGCGCTGTATTGAGCCGGAAACCCCAGTGGTGATAAAGCTCGAGGTCCACGATAACAATAAACGAGCAGCAGAACAGCATGGTAAGTGTAAGCGTTGTAAACACGTAATACACCCACAGACCACGGAACAATGCGGAAAGCGTCAGCATAAGCCCCGTGAATGCCAGGAAATAGCCGCACATGCTCGCATCCATGCGCAGGCCGTACAGAAACGTGCGCAGGATCTCCGGTGACGTAAGCTGGGCTGTAAAGCTATGATTGTAGATCAGAAAGGCAGCCCGGCCGATGATCATGAATGAAAACCAGAAAAGAGCTACATATAGAAAAACCTGAATTCGTTCTCGCATACCACGCAAACCAAAAATTGCAGCGCAAAGATAACAGTACCATACATCTACGGTAAATTCTGCGTAACATTAAACTGTAAAAAACATAATTTATGAAGTGGAAAATCCTGGGAATCGCCATTCCTTCCATTTTACTGTTCTCCTGCGGCAAACATGAGCACGCAGACCTGGTTATAACCGGTGGAACAGTCTATACAGTTGACGAACAAAGCCCTAAAGCACAGGGTGTTGCCGTCCGTAACGGACGTATCCTGTTCGTCGGTTCCGAAGCCGATGCAAAGGCCTATATAGGCGAAGGTACAGAAGTGATCGATCTTCACGGCAAGACGATGACGCCCGGCATTATCGAAGGTCATGGTCACCTCATGGGCGTAGGCTACAACGCTCTCAACCTCGACCTTATGGATGTAAAGAGCTATGACGAGCTGATCGAGCGTGTACGCGAAGCAGCCAAAAAAGCAAAGCCAGGACAATGGATCGTAGGCCGCGGATGGCACCAGGAAAAATGGGATACAAAACCCGATGTGATCGTAAAAGGATTTCCGGTACATAAAAGTCTCAGCGAAGCATCGCCCGATAACCCGGTATTCCTCCGTCACGCCAGCGGCCACGCCGCGCTTGCCAACGCGCGCGCTATGGAAGCTGCCGGTGTAACGACACTATCCAAAGAGAAACTGAAACAGGAGTCAGGCCCCGGCGGCGAGGTGATACGCGATGAGCTCGGCAACCCCACCGGTATCTTCAATGAACGCGCGATGACACTCATCACCGATCATATACCCGAGAACACGGGAGAGACCGACAGCCAGGCGCTGACCCTTGCGCTCGAAGCTTGTGCGCAAAACGGCATCACCAGCTTTCACGATGCCGGCGCCTCACGCGAGAACATCGAGCTGTTTCATACATTCAAAAAAGACAACAAGCTTACCACGCGCCTGTATGTGATGATAACCGGTTATGATCGCGACCTCGTGCACGAGTGGTTCCGCAAAGGACCTGAGATCGATACCACAGGTACACTTACCATACGATCGGTAAAGCTCAATTGCGATGGCGCGCTGGGCTCGCGCGGAGCATGGCTGCTGCAGCCTTACAGCGATCGTCCCGATACGTACGGCATGGCTACGCTCTCCATGGACACCGTGCTCTCCACCTCGCGTGAAGCGCTCAAAGCAGGCTTCCAGGTGTGCTCACATGCTATCGGCGACAGAGCCAACCGTGAGATCCTGGACCGCTACGAACTGGCCTTTAAAGAGGCTGGGGCCGCGCAGAACCATCGCTTCCGTATAGAGCACGCACAGCATATCGATCCTGCCGATCTGCCCCGCTTCTCAAAGCTTGGCGTGCTGGCAGCCATGCAGGCTATACATATGTCGTCCGACAGACCGTGGGCTATCGAGCGACTCGGAGAGAAACGTATAAAAGAAGGCGCCTATATGTGGCAATCGCTGCTCCGTTCCGGCGCGCATGTGATCAACGGCACGGATGCTCCTGTGGAGCCGCTCAACCCTGTAGCATGTTTCTATGCCTCGGTAACACGGCGTACATTGAAAGGAGAGCCAAAGGAAGGATTCGAACCCGAAGAGAAAATGACACGTGAACAAGCCCTGAAGTCGTATACACTTGACGCGGCGTATGGCGCCTTCGAAGAGAACCTCAAAGGCTCCATCGCAGTAGGGAAGCTGGCCGACTTTACGGTGTTCTCGCAGGATCTGATGACCGTGCCGGATGATAGTATATTGAATACAGCAATCGCGATGACGATAGTAGGAGGGAAGGTTGTGTATACCGGCAAATAGTATTCCGGACACATACATAAAAAAGCCGGCCTTTGTACAGAAGGCCGGCTTTTTAGTAGGGAGTTACCCCGATTATTTTTGCGTGATGAGCCATTCTTTGGCTTCTTTCTCTGAGTTGAAAGACTTCACGATATCAGATGCCGGCATAGCTTTCTTGGCCGACAGTTCTGAAAAGATATTGTTAGAGAAAATCCACGCAAAGTGTTTCAAACCCGCGGCGGCCATAGCCGGAAACCATTCCTTGGCGGTCCATTCAGCGGCTTCCTGCCACGGACCGGTTACCTGTGTATTGTCGTTCAATACTTTCGAACAACCTTTCTTTTTCAGGAAATTGAGAATGTCTCCTCCGGATTTAACGATCGACTCTTTGTTCTGAAAGCCGATCCAATTACAGTGTAGAATCTTGTTCTGCTCATCGAAACTGATTTCGATGTTTTTTGCTTTTTGCAACATTTCCATGGGCTAAACTGATTGGTTTAAAGATGTATTCCTAAATTAGGTAGAATGTCCATAACTGAAAACATCGGTAGCCAAAAAATGAGCAGATATAGAAAAATGTCGAAGAATAAACAAAAAGGAAGGCCGAATGGACCTTCCTTTTTGTTTATTGTCGTTTAAACATGTGCACCGACATATCCCGGCGATTTAGCCTAGGCCTCGAGATATTTCATTGCCTTTGTCTTGATCATGTCACGGTCTGCAGTGATAGACGGGTCGCTGTATACGTGTTGCGATATCTCGCGAACTACTGTCTTCTTGAAACCGAGGCGCTCTGCGATGTTTTCGCAGAATACAATTTCGCTGCGGAAAACCTGGCCGTCCATCTTCATCAATTGAATCAGGTAGTACAGGTGCGCAAACTTCTCATCGGGCGTCAGGGTGTTGATGTCGCCGATAGGTTTAGGGTTATTCAGCAAAGCGTCTACTTCTTCCTTGGTCACACCGTTGGCTTTTGCAATGGTATGGATAAGCTTTGCTTCCCGCTCAGCTATGTTTTTATCGCTGGCAGCCAGGTTGATAAGGACGTTCAGTTCGGCTTTTTTGTCAAAAATCATAGTATCTCTTTTGGTTTTGAGGTACAAATGTTAAAAAATGTACAGTGATATTTACTGTAAAATACGATGTTTTCGTACATCGGCAAAATAATGAAATCTGAAAGCATCACATGCAACCCTTATATTTGCAGGCTGTCTTTATAGCAAATCAGAAAAAAATATGAAGAATTTACCGGTCATAATCTTACTTGCCGTTGCACCATGGGTTGCCTGCGCGCAAGAATCTCAAACCCGGAATATCGGTTCTTTCACGGGGGTGAAGGTGGCGCAGGGAATAGACGTTTATCTAAAAAAAGGTGATAAGGAAAGCGCCCGCGTGGAAGTGACCGGCACAGCAGCCGACAATATCCTTACCGAAGTCTCCGGTTCATACCTCAGGGTACATATGCGCGACGGAAATCACCGGGGCAATATAAACGCTAAAGTATACGTAACGTACGTGAAAATAAACAAGCTCTCCGCCAGCTCTGCCGGCAGCATATTCTCGGAAGGAACGATCAATGCCGATGAGCTCGAGATAGGCACTTCCAGCGCCGGCAATATCGAAGTCGCTATCGATGCCGCTAACGCAGAGGTTAGTGCATCCAGCGCCGGCGAGATCGAGCTGAAAGGCCGCGTAAAAGCCCTTGCCGTAGATGCCTCCAGCGCCGGAGAGATAGATGCGTACGATCTTGAGTCGCAAAATGTGACGGCAGAAGCAAGCAGTGCCGGAACCGTTAAGCTCCAGGTAACCGGAAGCTTTACCGCCAACGCCAGCAGCGGTGGCTCCATACGCTATCGTGGCAACCCCGGTAAGTCCGTTACCAACTCCAGCAGCGGCGGATCAGTAAAAAAATCGAATTAAGCGCTGTAAAGCATACTCTGGGGGTGGCGAACCTCTGGCGGCTCCACCGTATAGATCTCCCGTATGTTATAGGTCTTCTTGTTCTGCGACTCATAATACGTACGCATAATGAGCTCGGCAATAAGACCGAACGTGAGAAACTGGATGCCCGCCATGATGAGCGTAACCCCCAGGATCAATATCGGACGACCCCAGATGTCGTGCCCCAGGATCTTCAGGATCAACAGGTAGAAACTGATAGCGCCCCCCAGCAGGAACGTTACAATCCCGATAGGCCCGAACAGGTGGATCGGACGACGGAAATACTTCTGGAAGAAAACCATCAGCAGCAGATCGCTCATAACCTTGAACGTTCTGCCCATACCGTATTTAGACGTACCATGAATACGGGCATGGTGCTTCACATCCACATCGGTGATCTTCGCACCCTCCATCACGGCCAGAATAGGAATAAAACGGTGCAGCTCGCCAAACAACTCCAGGCGCTGCGCTATATCACGGGTAAATACTTTTAAGGTACAGCCGTAGTCGCGGATAAATACGCCCGTCAGGTTACGGATAAGACGGTTGGCGATCTTGCTCGGGATCTTACGCCAGATCATGCCGTCCTGCCGATTCTTGCGATTACCGGCTACAACATCCCAGCCCTCTTGTTGAAGCTTCTCCAGCATCATCGGGATATCCGAAGGATCGTTCTGCAAGTCACCATCCAACGTAACGATATAATCACCGGAAGCATTATCGATACCCGCAGCCATCGCTGCAGTCTGACCATAATTACGCTTCAGACAGATAAGCTTCGTGCGGTAGTCGGCAAGCTCTTTGATACGCGCCACGGTGGCGTCCGTAGAGCCATCGTCGACCAGTATAATCTCGTACTCATAAGCACCCAGCGCCTCGCGAATACGCGTAAAGAGAGGAGCAATGTTGTCCTGTTCGTTCAGAAGAGTGATCACCAGCGAAAGCGTCATAACGTAACCGGTTAAATGAAAAATAGTAAACCGACAAAAATGGCGCCGGAGCCCTGATAGACCCATTACCATTGCAACGGCAAAGCTGCTATCTTCATATTGCTGGGTCGTTACAGAGGAGTTAATATTTCGTTAAGATGGGATTAACAGCCCGAAACACACCGTACGATATCTTTGCGCTCGATTTTAGCTAAACGGTATTCAATGAACAGACACGTGCTGATTCTGGTGGCCATCGCCACAATAGTCTTTTCCGCCAACTTCTGGGGCACATCCGTATACATACTCGACGAAGCGAAGAACGCCGGCTGTGCCATGGAGATGTACCACCGTCACGATTGGGTAGTGCCCACCTTCAACGACGAGCTTCGTACCGACAAACCGCCACTGCACTATTACTTCATGCGTGCCGCCTACAACGTGTTCGGCATAAACGCCTTCGGTGCCCGCTTCTTCTCCGTCATTATGGGCATCTTTACGGTAATCGCCGTATACTTCTTTACATCACGTCTTATTAACCCACGTGCAGGATTCCTCAGCGGTCTCATACTGGCCTGCTCTATTCAACTCGCGATACAGTTTCATTTAGCGGTACCCGATCCATACCTTATATTCTTTCTCACGGCAGGGTTGCTCGGCTTCAGCTATGCGTTCATCGCCGGCCGCACAGCGTATTATTATGTCTTCTATGTATGCATTGCCCTGGCCACGCTGGCAAAGGGTCCTGTAGCGCCTGTATTCGCGGGCCTTATCGTACTCATCTTCATGCTGCTTCAGCGCAGGCTTACCATACGGCAGCTGCTGGATGTAAAGCTGCTGCAAGGCGCGGTGATCTTTCTCGTCATCGTAGTGCCCTGGTATGTGCTGGTCGGTATAGAGACAAACGGCGTATGGCTCGAGCAATTCTTCTTCAAGCACAACGTAGGCCGCTTTACATCGACCATGGAAGGCCACAGGGGTTTTCCCCTCATATCGGCGGTGATCATGATCGCCGCGCTGATACCGTTCTCACTGTTCTTCCCGCAAGCCTTTAAAATGGTCTGGAATAATATGAAGCAAAATGCGTATGTACAGTTTTGCTTTATCGCAATGGCCGTAATTGTGATCTTCTTCGCATTCTCCCGTACAATATTGCCCAGCTATCCCGAGCCTTCGGTGCCCTTCTTTGCCGTGCTGCTGGGTTTCTTCTTTGCCCAGGTAGCAGAAGATTCAAACCCGAAACGTTTCAGGCTCACCATTAACGGTGCCATTTACCTTATCATCGCACTTCTTTTGCCCGTAGCCACAGCCATCGCGCTCCGCCAGGAAAAAGGGATCGCCGAAACATGGCCCGTCGCCTTTTATATGATCACACTGCCCGTTGCTGCTGCCATCGCCCTTTACTTCCTGATCCGAAACAATATCGTATCGGCGCTATATGCATACAGTGCCGGCGCGGTATTGTTTCTGGTAACGTTCTTCTACCTCATGTTCCCTACGGTAGACCGGTTGAACCCCGTATCCGCCAGCATGCCCCAGCTCGATGGCGTAAAAGAGCCGGTTATATATTACAAAGACTTTAACCCCGCATTCGTCTTCGCCCTGCGCCACCCCATACAGGGATTTATCACCCCGGAAGACATAAAACAGTTTACAGAGGCCAGCGGCCCCGTATACATCATCTCACAGAAACGCTACTGGGACGATCTCCCCGAAGGCAAAAAGCTCCTCTTCGAAGGCAAAGACCTCTTCGAACGCCAGGAAACGATATTGGTGAAAGTCGAGTA
>Ga0247762_1000539_pt1 | contig 10414 bp, 11 predicted proteins | sample UWRJL081202R4_FD_181016 | JGI IMG/M metagenome (GOLD analysis project Ga0247762, IMG submission 181016) | Plant litter microbial communities from Arlington Agricultural Research Station in Wisconsin, United States - UWRJ-L081-202R-4 | ecosystem: Environmental > Terrestrial > Plant litter >...
CAATGGGTACTTTGGTTGCTGCCGTCGGTTATCGGCACAATCCTCATCACCCGCACCATCCGTTACTACAAAGCGCGCTTCAATAAACCGGCGGCCACGGTAACCAACTCCTGAGTTAGAATTTATATAAAAAGGCGGGCACAAATCAGTTGTGCCCGCCTTCCCTGTTGATCTTATTAACGTTATGCCGGCACTCGCCGGGGCTTCTCACGCTCCCAGAAACGATGCTGCTTCATCGCCAGAACGAACCTGGAAGCCAGGGCCTTCATGTCAGCTTCCACTACAATGCCTTCGCTCTTTACCGTGTCTTCGCTGGAATCCGCTGGCAGCTTCTTATTGAAATACGTAGCTTCCAGTACCTGTCGGGCAGCTTCATCGGCGGCTATCGGCTTGCAATGTTTGAAAGCTTCGTTCAGAAAATGCACCGCGTTGGCTTCCGCCGCAAGAGTAGCTACACTGTTTACACCGCCTGGTACATAGACCGCATCATATAACACAGATGCTGCCGTAAGAAAACTGTTCTGAGCCTCAAGGTCTTTGCCACCTTCGCCCTTTACGAACCCAAGCTTGGGTGCAATGATCTCGACGATGGCACCCTCTTTCTCCAAAACATCCTTTACCGGACCCACAGCTTTCTCATCAAAACCATCGGCAACCAGGAAGGCCACCTTGCGCGTGCGTATACTATCCTTGATGGTATTAGCCATGCTGAGCGCCGCGGATTGCGCCAGCTTGCCTTCGCGGTTCACCGACTCATACGCCTGCGGATCGGCATCGGCGGGAATGCTTTGATTAAGTGTACCCTCCACCTGTTTAGGAATAGAAAGACCCAGACCGTAAGCCACTTCGTTAGCAAGCCCCTTGTCTATATTGGAGAGCACTACGAGCATACGCTCGCGAATAGCCACAGTCTTTACCTTACCCAGCTCAAACCGTAAAGCGTCAACAATATGATTCTTCTCCGGCTCCGACTGGCTGTTGAAAAATAAACGGGCCTGGCTAAAATGATCGCGAAAGCTTGCGCTACGCTCACGTATTTTTTTAGAGTCTATACGTTCTGCGTACGAGGTAAAACCGCCTTCGTCAAATTTGGCCTGGAAAGGACAGCCACCACCCAACGAGTTGGGGCTGTAACTGGTCTTACCCCGGTTGATCATTTGACGGCCATGTCCATCGCGTTGGTTGTTATGTAGCGGCGCAATCGGGCGGTTGATCGGCAGCTCATGAAAGTTTGGCCCGCCGAGGCGTATCAGTTGCGTATCCGTGTAGGAGAACAAACGCCCCTGCAACAGCGGATCGTTTGTAAAATCGATTCCCGGAACCACATGCCCTACGTGAAACGCCACCTGTTCAGTCTCCGCAAAGAAATTATCGGGGTTGCGGTTCAACGTGAGCTTACCCACGCGCTGCACTGGTACCAACTCCTCCGGAATGATCTTCGTGGGATCTAGCAGATCGAAGTCGAACTTGTGCTCGTCGGCCTCGGGTACGATCTGAACACCCAGCTCCCACTCTGGAAAGTTTCCGCTTTCAATAGCATCCCACAGATCACGGCGGTGAAAGTCCGGGTCTTTGCCCGAGATATTCTGAGCTTCATCCCACGCCACCGAATGCACACCCAGCAGCGGCTTCCAGTGAAACTTAACGAAGTGCGACTCGTTCTTGTCATTCACCAGGCGGAATGTGTGCACGCCGAAACCTTCCATCATCCGGTAACTACGGGGTATAGCCCTGTCGCTCATTACCCACATAATCATATGAGCTGACTCAGGCATGAGGGAGATGAAGTCCCAGAACGTATCGTGTGCCGATGCTGCCTGCGGCATCTCATTATCCGGCTCCGGCTTAACAGCGTGAATCAAATCCGGAAATTTTATAGCATCCTGTATAAAGAAGACCGGTATATTATTACCCACCAGGTCGAAGTTACCCTCCTCCGTATAGAACTTCACCGCAAAACCGCGCGCGTCGCGCGCAAGATCACTCGATCCGCGTGATCCCGCCACGGTAGAGAACCGCACAAATACCGGAGTTTCAATGCCCGGATCTTGCAGAAATCCAGCTCGCGTATATTGCGCAAGTGATTTATATACATTAAAAACGCCGTGAGCAGCAGAACCTCGCGCGTGCACAATACGCTCCGGTATGCGCTCATGGTCGAAATGCGTGATCTTCTCACGCATAATAAAGTCTTCCAGCAACGTCGGTCCGCGATCACCCGCCTTTAGCGAGTTTTGATCGTCATTTACACGAACACCCTGGTTTGTAGTCATAAACTCACCGGTGCTTACTTCCGTCTCACGGGCGAGGTCGTTGGTCTTTTCGTTTTCGATCATAGTTAATTCTCTTCTTCCTGCGCGGCTTCGTAGTTTATGTCGTTCTCCGCTATACCGCTGAGGATCTCGTCGGTGTCCTTCTCTTCTTCAAGCGTCTGCGCTAGAATGTCAGCGACTTCTTCAAGACCAAGCGTGCGCGCAAGCTGCGTAAGGCCACCGTAGGTAGCGATTTCGTAGTGCTCTACTTTCTGCGCCGCCAGGATCAGACCAACATCGCGCGAAGCTGTCCCCTTTTCGGTGTCTTCAATAATGCTCTCACCCTCCTGTACCAACCCTTCCATGGCATCACACTTTTTCGCCTGCACTTTCGTTTCGAGTAACTCGAATACCTGCTCCAAACGCGACACATGCTCCAGCGTTTGTGTCAGGTGCGTCTCGAACGCTTCCTGAAGCTCAGCGGATGAAGCAGCCTTCCTCATCTTCGGTAAAGCCTTAGTGAGATGTTTCTCAGCCCAGTAAATATCTTTGATCTCGTCCTTGAACAACTCGAGAAGCGCAGATTTCGGATTCATATCAGAAGCAACAGGTGCCTTTGCATCAGTAGATCTTCCTACAGTTTTTGCAGTTTTCTTTGCAGTTTTTGCCATATTATAATGAGTTTGATAAACCCATACCACAGAAAAACTAATGCCGTTGTTACATAACATGCGATTTGGATTAATGCCGATATGAGTCCCTCAAATGGGGTACTTTCTCCTTATTAATTGAAGGTGTCTGAGCCCCGGAGGTAAATCAACTCGTACTTGCGCAAACATCCATCCCATAACAACGACGGGCAAACGCATTTTATCTTACTGATTTCCACTGTATATGCCGGCATTCCGGGGAATAATCAAAAAAATATCGTTAATATTGTACAAATCAGTAAACAATTAATACCTTTACAACGTAAACCAGCAAAACAAACAGCCATGGCAGCAGGAAGACCCAAAATATTCGACGAAAAAGAGGCTATACGAAAGACAGCCAAACTGTTTTGGAAGAAGGGATATGCCGCGGCAGGTACTGAAGACCTCTTAAAGGTAATGAACCTGGGTCGCGGAAGCCTCTATCATAACTTCGGGTCTAAAGACAATCTTTTCAAAATGTCCATCAGTCAGTTCCTGGACGACACGCTGACCCAGCTCCGTCAGGAAGCCGCCAAAGTGAACAATCCGATGGAGTTCGTAAAGGAATTCTTCCGGGCAATAGCCAGCGCAGACGAACAGGTGCACCACCTGGGATGTTTTCTGGGGAACGCCATGGCAGAACTATCAAACGTAAATCCCGAGCTCGAATCCTACGCAGCCGATAAGCAGAAAAAGTTCGAAGAGTTCTTTTACGAATGCGCATTGCGGGCAAAGGAATTGGGCTTCATAAAAACAGAGCCTAAGCTTCTCGCACGCCATCTCCTGAACCTCTGGAACGGTATCAACATAACCCGCAGAATGTATCCTGAAAAGAAGGAGTTGCTGCCCGTTATCAATTTCAATTTACAGCTAATCGAATAGCTATTTTTTTGCCCTATATTTTACTGATCAGTACAATATACATCACCAAATAAGAACAACAGACAAATTTTTATGATAAGTACAGTACAAACAATGGCAGGCGCTTTTCTGGGATTAGCCCTTGCCGCAACAACATCATCAGCTCAAACGAAAACAACACCGGTAAACCCCGTCATTTATAAAACAGAGAAAGTAGACGGGCTCGACATCTTCTACCGTGAAGCAGGCCCTGCAAATGCACCGACCATACTGTTGCTCCACGGCTTCCCCTCCTCCTCGCACATGTATCGCGATCTGATAAACGATCTGAAAGACAGCTACCACGTAATCGCCCCTGACTATCCCGGCTTCGGTAACAGCAGCTTTCCTGATAGATCTCAATTCAGGTATACGTTTGATAATCTTTCGGCTGTGATTGAAAAATTCATCGATGCAAAGGGTCTTAAAAAGTTCGCTTTATATATACAGGACTATGGCGCGCCGGTTGGTTTGAGAATAGCCTCAAGAAGACCTGAGTTGATCAGCGCGTTGATCATTCAGAATGGCAATGCCTATACAGAAGGCTTTGGCCCTTACCTGGCGCCCTTCCCTCCTTTCTGGAATGCGCGGAATGCTGAAACCGAAAAGCCCCTTCGTGACTTCCTGACAATTACCGGCACAAAGCTGCAATACCTGGACGGCGTCGAAAACCCGGAGAACATCAATCCTGACGCTTACAACCTCGATCAGGCCTACCTCGACCGCCCGGGCAACGTGGAAGTTCAACTGGATCTGTTTTTCGACTATCAAAACAACCCAAAGCAATACCCGGTATGGCAAAACTACTTCAGCACCAAACAGCCTGCTACGCTGATCGTGTGGGGAAAGAACGATAAATTCTTCACCGCAGCCGGCGCAGAAGCTTATAAAAAACACCTGAAGGACATCGACTTCCATTTACTCAACACCGGTCACTTTGCACTGGAAGATTATCACACTGAAATCGCAGCCTACATAAAAGACTTCCTTTCCAAAAGAAAAATAAAATAATAAACCTGCCCGCCAGGTAAGAAAACCATGGAAACAAAATCGGAACTCTCTACGGATACAAAGATCTTTGGGTTAGACGTATCCACACCGTTGAAGAATATATTCTGGGGCGGCATGTTAGCCGGTACCCTGGATGCCGCCGCCGGGGTAATCGTATACTTCATATATGTAGGCTTGAATCCGCTTCAGGTGCTACAGTATATTGCCAGTGGCGTGTTCGGCCCGGGCGCGATCGACGGCGGTTTTATCTATATACTGGCCGGCCTGGTGTTACACTATATCATCGCATTCGCTGTCGCTGCGATATACTTTGTTGCGCAGGGCGTGATGCACATTCCTCAACGGCGAAACATTTTGGCAGGTCTGTTGTATGGAGTGGCAATATGGGCCGTGATGAACCTGGTAATACTTCCGTGGTCGAATGTTTCAAAAGGGCCGTTCATTCCGGGACTGGCAATTTGTGGTGTCATCTGGCACGCATCCCTGGTGGGCTTACCCATCGTACTGGTTACATCACGATACTATAAACGTAACTAAAACAATAACTGGCCGGTATTGTCTAAGCGCCGGCCAGCCTTTCACGAAACCCGAATACATGCGCAGCACGATAAACTATAACCCTATCACAATGAAAAAACAAAACATCCATTATAAGACAACAAAAGTAGATGGCCTCAATATCTTTTATCGCGAGGCCGGAGACGTGAGTAAACCTCACCTGCTCCTGTTGAACGGTGTACCTAACGCCTCCAGCGCCTTCCAGGAATTGATGAACGATCTTAAGGAGGATTTCTATCTTGTCGCACCCGACTTTCCGGGCTTCGGCCATAGCGACGTACCAAACCCAAAAGACTTCGAATATACATTCGACAATATTTCTAAAGTGATCGAGCGTTTTATTGACGTCATAGGTCTGAAAAACGTCACTCCATATGGCATCGGCTACGGCGGGGTACTGATATTCCGTATTGCGGTTCGCCGCCCCGATTTGTTCCCGGGGTATATCCTGCAAAACACATCCGCTTACCACGAAGGGCTTGGGCCGGTATTTCTGAACGCCGCGCCGTATCTCGAAAACCGTAACGAAGAAACAACGAAGCTGGCAGAACCGATACTGGGACGGGAAGGAATGAACCTGTTCTTTCTGAGCGGCGTCAGTGACGAGTCGCGCATTAATCCTGACAACATCGTGGGTGCGTTACATGCGCTGAACCGACCGGGACAACGAGAAATACAACTGGATCTGTTGTACAACTACAAGACTAATTTGGCCTCTTATCCCGACTGGCAAAAGTTCCTCAAAGAAAACCAGCCACGGTTACTGCTCGTGTGGGGGCAAAACGATCCCTTCTTTCCACTGGCTGCGGCCGAGGCTATAAAACGGGATGTGCCTTCCGCTCAACTTCATGCCTATAACACCGGACACCTGGCATTGGAAGAGTTTCATGTCGACATAGCCGGGCTCATCAAACGATTTATATACGATGCATAAGCGCCAACTCATTTTGTAATAAAGAAGTCAGGCCAGCCTGCCGGACAGGCTGACCTGACTAAAAGAAGGTTGTCGCCCTGGTTGAAAACGAAATAATACAATCCTGATAAAATCCAGGGCGTCAGATGTTGACCCATAGAAACGACTTCAACGCAGCCAGAAGCCCCTACAAAGAAGGATCCACCTGAAAACCGACAGACAAGCTCTTAACCACAACATTTTTCATAACTTTATGTACATGGCGCCGTCGATAAACATATCACACCGGTCGAAAGACACCTGGAGGTCAACATCTCTTAAAAAAACAGATCATGAACAATCAGCCTGTGTCAATAGATATAATCAGGAAAATTGGAGAGTTAGCACCGGACGGATACCTTGTCTATGACCTGCAACAGAATACAGTAACCTATTCAAACAGCGCCATGGCGGATATTCTCGATATCCCGAACTCCACAACGCAGTTCTTGAAGACAAGCATTTTACAGATAAATGTTTGCAGCAGTTAAATGACGATAGCCAGCTTCATTCGATAGAACTAAGACTACGAAACTCACGGATCATATCTTGCGACGCATACCTGCTTCGTGAGCAACATCTCGCTATTCTGATCGCGAAAGACATCTCAAACTCGAAACAGTTTTTGAATTATATAATAGAGTTTGGAGCCCGTAAAGATGCTCTTCTCGACATGTTGGCTCACAACCTGAGCGGGCCCCTTAACCTGACAAATAATCTTCTTAATCTGGTCGACCAGATAAATAACACGCAGCAGTATAAAACAATCAACAGCCAGACGAGGCTCATCCGGGAAAACACCCAGCAGTGTATAGAAATTATAAACTCCCTGCTGATGGAAGAACACCTGGCATCGGCCAAGGTATTTGTTGAGTCTAATCGGTTTGACGTTGTTGCCAAAAGTCGTATCGTCATTGAGAGAATAAAGCCATTCAATGCAGACAAAGAGATTTCGCTTTACCCGGATGCGGACCAGATATTTATCAGCCTGGACGATGTGAAGTATTTCCAGGTCGTCCATAACCTGATCTCAAACGCCGTAAAATATACCCCACCCGCAGGTAAGGTCTCCGTTGAGATAATCGAAATGGAGGACCGTGTAGTTATAACGGTGGCCGACAACGGGATCGGAATACCAGAACATCTGCAACCTTATGTATTTCAGCGGAACACGCCAGCCGCCCGTCAGGGGCTAAAAGGCGAGAGATCCATAGGTATGGGGCTGTATATTGTGAAGAAACTCGTCGAACTGATGAAGGGCGAGCTTACATTTGAAAGTAACGAAAACGCCGGAACAAAATTCGTCGTATGGCTTCCCAAAATGAGGCTCCGGTGAGCCTTGAGATCCACATACTGTGAATATTCAAGCTCACCGAACCAAATAAGGCTTCAATACACCCTGCCATATAGTATACCCTTCGGCATTCATATGAAGATTGTCTTCGAGAAAAATATTCTTCATTACCTGCCCGTCTTTATCCAGCATCGGCGTCCATACATCGACAAACTCCGTGTACTTCGTCTTCTTACTCAGCTTCTTCAGGCCATCGTTAAGCTTCAGGTAAGATTCCTTGAGCTTCCAGCGCGAAGGGCTCGGCTTGGCTGAAATAAACACCACCGGCGTCTTCGGAAGCTTCTTCGCCAGGAAATCCCTGACAAGACGCGCCTCGGCCAGGATATTCTCCGGAGTCTCACCCGCGCTAAGATCGTTATCGCCTTCGTAGATAAATATCTTTGCCGGCTTACAACTGCCTACCACGCGGTCAATGTAATACAGCAGGTCGGAAAATTGTGACCCTCCGAATGCATAGTTTACAACAGTATACTCCGGAAAGTAAGTACTGACGTCAGTCCATTTTGCAATGCTGGAGCTGCCCGTAAAGAAGTTGACGTTTTTACCGGCCACACAGTCGTTTCGCTGCTCGATCGTCTTAATATCGCCTTCCCATTTTGTGGGGTCCTGTGCGTATGCCGGCAGGGTGAGAACTGCCATGACAACGGCTATTCCAGCCATCAAAATTCCTTTTGTATAAACAACGCCCGCTTTCTCCATTTTATCTGTATTGGTGTAGGTTTCTAAATTAAAAAGAATGCCGACATTTCAATACCATTCTTCTGTGTACGGTATTACTCATTCAGGAGACGTTGTATAGCATCCTCCATAACCGGTGGATAGCCCTCGTCTGCATAACGAATTATGCCCTTCCGGTCTATCAACACGTAAAACGGTATCGCATCGGGCCAGTACTCATCTTTGATGAGGGCAGCGGTGCCCACCAGCGGCGATACGGGTTTAGGCTTACTGTATGCCCAATCGCTCAAAGATTACCTGATCATCAAAACAACCGATAAACAATATATCACACACATGACGATGAAAGCCCTCGTACAACTTCTCCCGTCCCACCAATTTCACCGCGTCCACCGTTCATTCATGATCAACCGGGCTCACATTACCTCCTTCAGTAAAACGGAAATCAAACTCGGCAAACATATCATTCCCATCGGGGACAGCTACCGGCCTGATATAGTTTAATCCATAAACAAAAGTCCTACCCGTTAAAGAGTAGGACATTGCTTGCTTTAATAACCCGAAACGTCTCATTCACCATAAGCCAGTTCTGTCTTATCATGCCCTCCGATCTTCACAAGCTTATTATATACGCCAAAAAGCAGGAAGGGTGCCGCCCATTGTCCGACAAACAAGGCCATTTGATTTTTGCCGGCCAGCTTCAACGAAAGCGATATCGCCATCGCCCCTATTGACGTCCACAAAAATGCGTCAGACGGTAGCTTTGCTGTTTGCTCCTCGATCTTCCGGGCAAGGGGGCCTTCTTTGTGTTTTTCAAGACCATCGGTCCTTGTTTTGGTTTCTGTCTCAAAATCTGTTTCCATAATACTTTTCTTTGTTTAGTTGTACAAAATAGGCCTGAAGCCTTTACCAGTTCCGTAACCCACGGATACATCGCTCCTCGCCTGTATCCATCTCACCGGCTGTCATATCTCACCTAATCCAATACCAACCGATGTCGTATAATATCCACACTGCTTTTTATACCGGGAGCTTTTCAGAAATGTCCCTCTGTTCCCTCGTTACTGGATATAACAGGGCCTTTATGCATGACGGTCTTCATGCTGATGTTCACACATCGAATAATAACCAGGGATCAATTGCCGCATTTTAAACATTGTCATCTTGTTTATAAGCGTCATTTCTGGACTGTTTGGGGAAGTACAAAAAAAACCGGATGGAGAGCTAACTCCACCCGGCCATAATTAACCCAAAAGTCTATCGATCAATAATCCGGATTGTTCGGTAACAGGTTCGTGTTAATATCGATCTCGAATTGAGGCACCGGCATCAGCATATCTTTTGCGGTCGCTGGATAGCCCTTGCCCTGCAGTACCGGAAGGAAAGTCTCGGTACGGATAAGGTCGAACCAGCGGTGTCCTTCAAAACAAAGCTCCAGGCGTCGTTCGTTGAGAATGGCGTCGTTGAGCTGGTCCTGTGTAAGACCGGCAAGCGGTGTAAGACCGGCACGCGCACGGATGCTGTTTACCGCAGCATAGGCTTCGTTTCCATCGACCGGAGCGTTAAGCTTGTTATACGCCTCCGCGTACATCAGTACCACATCGGCATACCGCATCAGGGGATAGTTGTTTCCCGACGTATTGGCGGTAGTCGAAGTAGGATCTACCCATTTGTTGCAGTAGTAAAGGTTATCTGTGCCTTTCGTAAAGAAAACAGGGAGGCGTTTGTCGGTGGGGGTAAAACTGTTGTACAGCTCCGGGGTGGGCTTGAACGAACCGAAGCCTCTGCCCTGTACGTTATTATTTTCCTGAGCAAAGAAGGCTATCAGCGCTCCACCCTGATCACCTACTGATCCGCCCACAAAAGACACATCAAAGATATATTCCTTACCGAACTCGTTGGCTATTTTATATACATCTGCATAGTCAGCCCAGAGTGCATAGCTAAAGGGGGCCGACATTACTTCTTTCGCTTTTGCCGCGGCAAGATCATATTGCTTTCGGGTGAGATATACTTT
>Ga0247762_1000540_pt1 | contig 10398 bp, 16 predicted proteins | sample UWRJL081202R4_FD_181016 | JGI IMG/M metagenome (GOLD analysis project Ga0247762, IMG submission 181016) | Plant litter microbial communities from Arlington Agricultural Research Station in Wisconsin, United States - UWRJ-L081-202R-4 | ecosystem: Environmental > Terrestrial > Plant litter >...
AATCAGGATCAGAGCACTTCCATTGAATCACGCCCGTCTTCGTCTTACCGTGACGAATGAACGAGTGAATGTGTTTCATGACTGTGCGAACTGCGATCTTTTGTGGATCTATGAGTTTACTAGGATTGATTTTTGCGGGCATCGTTATTAGTCTCCTCTATATATGGAACCCATGCTGGCTGAGCATGACAGAAATGAATGATGTATTTCCCATAATTCTGACTTATACTATTCCGAAACAGACAATGTGGGCACTGTTGAAACATTAGTAATTTCATCTTTAACCTCCTTTTCTTCTTTCTTCCACGGTGTCCATGCGGGCTTGATACGATAAAGCTGTAATTTCTCTTGTGAGGCTGCCTTACTTGGCGCGTTGCATATTTGGGCAAATTCACAGATTCCCGAGCCGTATTTCTGGTCGCCGCACATTGCCCAATTGTGAGAATCATCATTGTTCCACTTCTCATATTGGAGGAAATCAGCAACCTTGTCGAATATACGAATGAGCCTTTCTCCCCACAGTTCAATCTCATCGTAGTTGAATGATATTAGGTCACGTTTATAGGTTGTCTCTGTGTACCCCTTAGTTAATCTAATATAATTGACCACGAATGTTGTAATTGGACCTAACACTGGCCCGAGTTCACGATTCATGGCGTAGATGTAAGTTTTGAATTGAATCTCACGGTTGAAGATATAGGATTCACGAAGTTGAAATTTGTGATCCATGATAACTGTGAGACCTTGTAGTGTTCCGATTACATCAGTTCTGCCACATATGATATACTGGCGGGTAGCTGACTCGAACAATGGTATTGAAAATCCAACCTCGACAGCATCTTTATTGAGTGGGATAATATCATTGGATTTGTATTTAGCATTGTGTCCCATTACTCCGGTGAGCACAGTTAAGCGATCGGCGTCATTAGGAAGCATGAGCACTTCTTCATTTGTCTCAGCCATGTTCACAGCCATGTGATTAGCTGTTTTGAAATCATAATTCTCGGCCCGTAGTTCGTAGAACTTTTGTAGGCGTGTGTGCCCATAGGTTCCCATATTCATTGGGCGTTTGGAGTCTTCGGATTTGTTAGTTATGCGTTGGTTGTATTCGTAGTACCATTGCATTGGGCACTTGAGGAATGTTTTGATTTGGCTAGCATCTAGCTCTAAACGTAGTTTTTCACTCATTAGAGTTCCTCCTTCTCTTCTGTTCCTCGTGCTATTCTTTCTTCCCTGAGTTGTTGGAGTTTTCCTAATAACATATCCCGAAACACATCTTGAATGGGCTGCTGGACTAAGAAAAGGTGAAACACGATAGCTCCACCATCTAACAGACATGAGCCAACATAATTAAGTGTCGATCCATTTTCATTGTCAGGTATGAATTCGTCGCCCGTAGGTATGAGCATGAATTGTTGTTTCTTGGTCGGTGCCCCTTTATCGTGTCGAATCCACATTGTTGGGCGATTGTGTTGTTCACGAAACATTAAAAGCTCGCCCCCTTGTGGAACTTCGATAGTCTGGACTCGTTCGATCTTGAGTTGATACTTATAAATTAACTGTGTCATTTTTGTTCTTTCTAGAGTTCCTGATTCTCTGATTTAAGTGATTCGAGATACAATGTCTTGGCGATTTCTGCACGCATCGCAATTCGTTCTGCAATGTTAAATGCTAATTGGAAGGCCGTGAGATGGCGTGCGTGTAATTCTGCTTCTGGTGAATCATCGGGTATGGAATCTAGCCATGCACGATATTCATTGAGCTGGTCTTTTTCTTCCTGACGGATGTGCATACCCACGAGTGAACCTTTGTTCATGGTTTTCATGAGTTCAAGGGCTAGGTCTTCTGTGAGGTCTTTGTCTTCCTGTGTTCTTTTTTCTGGATTTGTCATTTTTAGAATTCTTTCCGTTCTTTCTTTCTTGGCCTGATTCTTGGTTTCTGAACTTTACATTTTTGGATGCGGGAATCGAGGTAGTATCTGCTATTGACCCATTTAAGAGTAATTTCAAATATTTCTCTAAGCCGTGCTTCTGTCATATCTCGATCTTCTGGCGATGCCACGATTCTAATGTCAAAGTGCATGAATTATGTGCCTCCATAGGCGCGCGAGAAATGTTACGAAGTTGCCCCTATAATGAAAGGTTGATTGGTGATTCCCGGCCCGTAGCGGCAGTCGGACGCGGTAGCTGGGAATTAAGGCTGGGCCGTGATTAATGAATTTCCGCATTAATGATTCCCCACGCCGAATATAGTCATGAATCCCCATACTGCCGCGGTTATGAATAGCACTTGCCACACGAATTTCTTACTCAGGAGCCATAGAAAAACTATGGCCCCTAAGAACATGATTACTCCGTCGCCGTTCATTTTAGAACCATGCTTTCTTAATGATGTATGCTACACCGATAATGGTAAGTGTGATGGAGAGATAAAGTGAAGGAAATAACATATTAGTCGGCTCCTTCTGCTGATTCTAAGAGTTTCGTATACTTGACGGCTGGCCGTGTCATTAAATCCCGAAGCTGCCTTGCAAGGTGTCGAATTTCATTCTTACAGTATTCAAAGGTACGATAAGATTCATGATAAAAGAATCCCGTTGGCATGTTGTATTTGATACTCATGGCTAGCATACCGGGAACTAGGTCGCCAGCATGAGCGCAGTCAAATCCATATGTCCAGACTTTATAGTTTTCGAGCGCGCTGTGAGACATTGGAAACTCGCTGTAGTCTGAGAATGTTAATCCTCCGTGAACTACGATGTCGAGTTCCATGTCGTAGATGTTATTGTATGTTTTGTCCCGTAATGGGTGATTGGGCATGATACCGACGTAACCGCACCATGCTCCGATTTTGTTACGGACTGCGATACATGGGAATCCGTAAGCAATAAATTCGGCGCGGTCAGGTTCATTGTCCCACGGTCCCTCCGGCCAATCAGTACGATCTACGGTCCAGAGATCAATGATTGGTTCCACGTCATAAATCAGTGGCTCCCTTAAATCTATGCCGGGGTCGAATACCTCCGGCGTGAGTTCAACTTGGTTGTGATTTAGTAATTTTTCGAGTTCTTTGGGTTCCATTGAGTGTGTTTTCCTGTTCTTTAGAGTCTATTTGAAACTACCTTCATCATGAATTCCCGCCACGTTGCCGGATCAGATTCTACGTGCCAATCATTGTCGATCGTTTGATGAATGATGTCACGCTTAGTTTCCACGAGATCATAGAAGAATTCATCTATTGTTCCGCGGGCCACGAGATACTCGACGTTGGTGATCTTGTTTTCATTGTCCGGCCAGCGATCACCGAGCCATGATTTCATACGTTCCCGCATCATTGGGATGTCAGGATTGTAGAATCGTTTCTCGAATTGATCTTCGTAAGCTGATGACCATTGACGTTCAAGGATTAGTACGTTTTCTACGTACCAGAAATCCATACCCACGCCGCCCGCCAGCATGTTGATTGCACATACACGTTCCGGCGAAGTCATGAAATCCCGCATTATGCGATCTTTCTCTTTTTTAGAATCGAGGCCCGTGAGAGTTTGAATCGGAGAGCCAAATGCTAATTCAAGAGAATCCTTGACTACGTGGTGATGAATCCCTATGGCGTACTTGGTGTAATCCGGGGCTGAATCAATAGATTCTTCAATCATCTGTGCTGCGAATTTAGTCTTTGCAAGGCCGCAGATTTGACGGAGGATAGCAATTTCACCGATGCTGGTACCACGGGCAAAATTAGACTTTATCATGTCTTCTTCCATCTTATCGAGCGTTTGGTTGTAGAGCTTCTTTAGTGTATCGTCCTCAATAGCAACTAGCGTGAAATTACGATTTAGGGGCGGTAGTTCAGCGTAAACGTCTTTGTACTCGCGCCGTAGAACGTAGGGTTCAACGAATCTACGAAATGCTTCGAGCCGATGTGGGTGGATTCTTGAGAACTTGCCAGTGTTATGATCTTGGATTAACCAATCGTTGCGGAATCTGTGAAGTGATGGAACCTTGTCCGGGGCTAGAATATGAAGTGGGACGTAGTATTCTTCGGCGTTGTTAACGATTGCCGTGCCGGACATCATTACGATTCCACATTGTGACCGTTCGAGCACTGGGGCTTGGGAAGTCATAGAAACGTATGCTTCACAAACTGGGCATTTCGATGCTTTACGAATAGTCTTAATTGTGTTGCGGTCATCTACTTGGACGATAACTTTCTCAGTCCATGTGATTTTAGTCTTGTTATAGTTCCCGGCGAGAACTAAATCAGTTATAACTTTCTGATCTTTCTGGTATTGCATGAATGTATCAGTCGTGCCGCCGTGATCGGGATGGTTTTTAAGAGCTTGTAGTTTCATGGCCCGTAGTACGTCATCACCGTTGGCTGTTTCACTAAGCCCGTATTTTTCAAATAGGGCCTCTGATTCATGTTCCCACGGGCAGGTGAAAGTGTACTCCTGTTCCGTTTCATGCTGTGAGATGTTATTGAGGAATTGTAGCAGGCCGCGGGTTCTTGCCGTGTCGGTATTCTTAAAACTATGGGCCTCGTCAACACAAACAACCTTGAGTTGTAGTTCGAGGAGTTTTTCAACCATGCTGTCGCCATTAGGTTCAAAGATTCTACAATCGCAAGGATCTTTAGCTTTGCCGACTTTCATGTTGCAGCGCCCGGAACAATCTTCGTGCCGTTCAGCTACGTGCCCGCATGATTTGCAGCGCCCTTTACGCCCGATGAGGTCCATTGAAATGATGTACATATCAATTCCATCGGGGATGAATCCGTCTTGGGATTGAATGATGAAGCAACTAAGGTTGGACTTGGAATACCATTTCTTGATTTCCCGTGCCCATTGAAAGATGTTAGCGGGCTTGAGAACGATAAGCATGGGGAATCTGTCATCACCGTTCTTTTTAGCTGAGGCTGCTGCTAATAAGAACTGATTTGTCTTGCCGAGTCGCATCTGATCCCCGAGGAAAGCATTAAATCCGATGGGATTCATGGGATGGCCATTGTATAGAAAATCGACGCCTATGGCTTGATAATCGCGTGCGTGCATCGAATTATCAACGGAGTCGAGAACAAGAGGTTTCTTGATATATGGTCGTTGGGACATTTAGTTTACGTCCTCCGCATGTTTATTGTGAAACGATAAAGGCGTGGCCCGTACCATTTCCATCGCGTCCTGTTTTGTAGGAAATGGTCCGAACAGTGGATTACCGTAAACATCACAAACCATCCATTTACCGGGATACTGTTCTTTGTATTTGACTGGGATTAGTAATTTATCTTGAGACATGATTTTTAAGCTGTCGCTCTCTTTCTTGGATTGTTAATTAGCTGCGTTTCTTAGATAGGAATTTCATTGCTTCTTCACGGGCTTCATTTTCATCTAGCCCGAGTTTCATGTAGGTTCCCATAACCTTAAAGAGTGTTTTTTCTTCTGGAGTCATGAGTTTGGTGTCACGTGAAAGCTTAACTGTCTCACGTTGTGATTTTTCGGCGCGTTTAAGAGCCTTCTTTTCTGCTTTTGCTTCTTCAGTAGCACGGGACGAGAGAACCTGTTGTTTGTCACGCGCCTTGATTCGGATGGTTTCCTTATTCTTGCCGAGTATTGTATGAAGCGCCCCTGCCGCGGCCTCAAGTTTAACGAGTAGTAAGTAAATGTCGTCGTGATTTAACTTATGATTGTACACAATATTGTGCATCTCACGAATAGCAACATCACGATTTGTTTGTTCTGTGAGAATAGGATTTACTTCCATGAATAAGCGGATGCGATTAAGATGCTCGAAATGTTTACGTGAGATGGTAACTTGTGTTTTATCTTCGAGTAGGTTTTCGCGCTGGGCATAAACAAGGGCGCATGATGCGTGCATCGGCTCAGAATCATTACGCACGCAGATGTTAATATCTTCGGGGGATAACAGCTTGGCACATTGTGTGCATTGGCGGTGATTATCGCAGACTGGAAATTCATGAATGCAGGGCGTTGCACAATACGTGCAGGCATGTTCGGGGCCGTTATTAAGACCCTCGAATATTTCAGATGGGCGCCGGAATGTTGATACGACTGCGGCGTCGGTGAGAGGAATTTCTTGTTCTGTGGGGGTCATTATTCTACTCCTCCCATGCGATGACTGGGATATAGTGAGGATACGATTCTTGATGTTCCGAATCGTGGTTTCACGGCATATGAGAACATCTGCTCGCCGTCGTGAAACATGTTTTCATGTTGCTCGTACAATCTAGCTGCGATCTCGTCAGCTTCAAAGCGAAACATGGTTTGGGCGACATCGGTGATTTCCGGCCCGTGTGCCGTTAGCTTGGTTTCGACTACTTTCCAGAGATTTATTGATTTGGTCATTTTCCTGTCCTGTAATCAGTTAATCTAACTTCGAGTTTATCATTAATGATGTGTGAAACGTAGCCACGAGGCATAGTTCCAAAAGTTAAAACATAATCTTCGAATGAAATTACTTTGTCCGTCAAAATAAGATCATAGGCCCCACCTTGTTCTGCGTCATTAATGAATTTAAGCGCGGCCTGTTTACTCTTAGCTTCAAATACTTGTGTTACTCCGTTTTCAGTATTTCTTACAGATACTATATAGATCCGGTGGTGTCCTTTCCTTTTTGGTATTCTAGGTTTTAGTAGCATATTGTTTGATCGAATTTAAGAATTTAGGGGATTTAATACTGCCTTTCGTTGACCCTGCCATGAGTGGCGGAGGCTGGGCGTAGGCTCCCCGTATGATCTTACCATAGTACCCGCATGGTGTCAACTAAATAAGTGATTTATTTTCATGGGTTTAGGGGGATTTTGGTACTTTTAGGGGTAATTAGTACTTTTTCATTGGAGATAGGGGTCTGGACAGTGCAATTTTTGCACTTGTAAGTTGTTGAAAAGAAAGGAGTTAATTTAGGCTGGTACTTTGCTATTGTTTTCTTTTTTTTATTATTTTTTTTTTTATTAAATCTTTTAGAATGATCAGTTACGGGTAGTGCAAAAATTACATTTTTGGAAGCCTATCGGGGGGGGGGGTGCTATATCCCTCTCTGGTTCAATCCCTAGTTTTTTGTAGACATTCTAACCTTATGATTCTAAACGGGGATTCCTGTATTGGTACTTGGGTTAATCTGCGGAAACCATGCAACTATTCTGAACATGTACCTACGCCCGGTATACGCCGGCCATGAAAAAACTTTAGTACTGGGGGCCTAAAATCCACACTTTCCTTACTTTCTAAATTTCAGAATACCTTGCGAAGTTGGCATATAGAACACGGAAAATTAATAATCGTACGGTGTTTGGGAGTATTAAATTTCCCACATATGCTGCGAAGTTGACTTATAAAGAGGCGAAATTAATAAAAATGGGGTGTTTTTGGGGCCATACGGGTCGGTATTTATTACGGGGCAGGGAACAGTAATTGGCGCATATGCTGCGAAGTTGGCCTATAGGGAATGGAAAAATCATCCCTGGCCCTCGGGCGGGGTTTTTATCCGGGTAAAATATGATTCTATCCGGGTAATAATCGCTGGAGGCCAGGTATCGCTAACCTGTTGATTCTAAAGGATAATGATCTTCGCCTTCTCTACAGCCAAAAAAGAAAAGGCGAAGAAAAATATTGATTCTACGGTACCTAGCGCGCGCTCTGTGCGATCAATAAATCGAAGTACCGGAGGTAGCCTGAAAAATAACGATTGCTTAGAACGCGCTAGAACGCGATTGTGAGCATACGGTATTTTTTACGTTTTATGATTTTTCCGTATCATTATATGCACTCGATTATGATTCCGCGGACGGTCCCATGCGGTGTTAAATCCCGCATCAAAAATAAAGTGTTGACATCCTGCCCGAATGGGTTTAGAATGGTCTTTCAGTCGGTGGTTTGGGACTGAGTGGTTAGGCCCTCGGGCCTTGTTTGACATCCGAATATCTAGGCAAGTCTGAACTGTGGAGCCTCACGTCGTACACTTCAACTCCCGACAGCATAGGACGCCAAAAAACGAAAGGAGGCTCCAATCGTAGGATATGAATACCGGAGATTACATAGGCGTGACGAACTGATAACCGTAGCGTCCAATGTAGCAGCCGATTAAGACTGAACTACAAATACTAATCAGGAGAATTATGACACCTTCAGAGATTGAAAATGTTCCAAACACAGAACCTGTAGTTGATACCGTTACCGGAGTAGAGACTGTAGAATTTACGGTCCAAACACAGTTATTTGATTTGGATACTGTGGATTATGTAACGGTGGAGCGAAAGGCGAAGTATCCCGCGATTGTATCTGATGCGGACTTCGTTGCTCGCGTTCCTGATCTTACGTTACGCCTTGAACTCTACAAAATAGCGTTCGAGATTGTACAACGTCGTGAGATTAAGAAAAGCACTGACCTTGATCCGCATTCTTGGATTGTCAAGGGTACAGATAAGAACTTCGCAGGAACAGCAGCACCGGACAAAGCATTCAACCAGACTGTTAACGGTTTGATGCAACCATCGTTGCGGGATGATATGACAGCGGAGGAAAAGGCGGCGTTACGCGCATCTGTTATAGATGACATCAAAAACAGTCCGCGCGTTATTGCCAAGCTAAAGGCGCAACTGTTAGCTAAATAACAGTACAGGTTAGGCGTTCCTGATAAAAACGCCAATCATTAATAGTCGAGAGACTTTAAATCCTGAAAGGTTACACAATGGCTAAGACAGTTAAATCAGAATCACACTACGTTGTGACAATGACGCCTGATACATATTATAGGCTCCACAGTTTCGCTCAAAAGCATCTTAAAGAGATGTCAGAAGAATTGATTAAGACCTCGAACAAGGGCATCACGGGATGGAGTTTCGAGCATGATTTGAAAGCATGGAAGCAGGCAGTCGAAGGAATGGCATGTTTGGAAGCATTCGACTATAAGACAGTCGAAAAGATTGTGGAAACGCCGGACGCAGAAAAGGTGGCTGAATAATGTTTCCCATTTTGCGCCGTCAAAAGGTTGCGCGATTGAAGCTGTTAGTGCTGGCTATGTTGGACGCGGAATGTAATAGCAGCCGTGATCCATACGCGCAGCTATACGCGATGCTGCATCTTGTAAGGGACTCACGCCTTATGAATATGCTGAGCGATACTGAACGCGTCCTAGCGACAATGCTAGTGTACGGTTTAGATAAGGACTCCCCTGATATTAGGGGAGTTCAACACATAGCGGAGGTTCATCATGCCTAGATGTGAGGATTATCCTTGTTGTGGGCATGAGCCTAACGACTGTCCAGACAGACATGGACGTTTCCGCTGTGTTGACTGCGGACGGATGTTACGCAAGGGCGCGGCTAGTTCGCTATGCTCCACATGCCTAGCGCGTATGTCTCGTTCGTATTGGGATCCCGACAGGGAGCTAGAATCTTACTAAATGAGTTATCAAATAACTTATTGGGAAGACCCACCAAACAAACAAGAGCCGGAACATTATCACGGTATAGAATCTATTCGGATTAAATCCGTTGACGAGATACCGATATTATTACTTAATCGGCCTAAACGTTGTACGCTTATCACACTTGAACGCACGAGTCGATATCACACTAAACGGGATGGTACGAAAACCGACAAGTATATGATTCGAGCATTGTGGGAAAAGAATAATCCCGCCGTCCAAGAGTACAGAAAATATATAAGTAAGCTGTAATGTCAAGTACCGATTTTCGATAGTACTCGGGGATCGGTACTTTTCTTCGATTATGATTTTCGCTTTTGTACTAGTCAGTACCCTATAGTACCGCGGCGTGTGCAATGATTGCGTAAGATTTAACAATCGGTCATTATTACTGTGCAATGATTGCTCATAATTTTACAATTATAGTAATTATTACCGATTGTTAAATTTGATTCAATTAGTACTGGTACCATTCCCCGATCCGGTACTAGTACTAAAAAATTCATCTCCGCCGCAGGCGGACTTACATCTCATACAAATAACAAAAAAATAAAACAACACTCCACAAAACAAACCTCCTCGCTTCGCTCGGTAAAATTTTAAAAATAACACCCCGCCATTAAAACCTTTAACACCCCTTTAGAATTTTTTGAAAATTTTTCTGGACTATTTTGCGCTTTTTATGATACACTTGTCCTTAAAGCACAGCGCCCGTAGTGTAAGTATACATGTTATTAACACCACGGGATTATTAGGACTCCATGTTTCTCTCACAACAAGAAGCTCAGGATCGTATAGACCATTCGCCATTAAAGGCGTTAGTGAAATCTCTTTCTCAGGAATCTAACAATGCTCCTCAGACCACAGATGGCGGACCCAATAGAGATACCGGCACAGCGGGCCGAGAATCAAGAGCCGGAACGGGTTCTGAATTCACCGTCCCCGATGCAACCGGAAATTC
>Ga0247762_1000541_pt1 | contig 10396 bp, 10 predicted proteins | sample UWRJL081202R4_FD_181016 | JGI IMG/M metagenome (GOLD analysis project Ga0247762, IMG submission 181016) | Plant litter microbial communities from Arlington Agricultural Research Station in Wisconsin, United States - UWRJ-L081-202R-4 | ecosystem: Environmental > Terrestrial > Plant litter >...
GGACTTGTGGAGGTAGCGGCCGGCGCTGTTGGCCTGCCAGATCTCCACGAGCGTGCCGCGCAGCGGCTTGCCCTCGGTGTCGAAGACGCGGCCGGTGACGATCAGCCGCTCGCCGATCGGGGCGCCCGCGTGCTGGGCGGTGAGGTCGTGGTCGAGCGCGCCGATGCGCGCCGTCTCGCCGAGCGCCGGCCCGGTGATCTCCGTCAGCGACTGCGGCAGGTAGAGCAGCGGCTGCTTCGGGTGGCGCAGGTGCGTCGACTTGTAGCCGGGCGAGTCCAGCGGCGGGTCGGCGTCGGGCAGCCGGACGTAGCTGCGGGGCGTGTCGCCGTCGTCGATCCACGCGACGGCCTGCTTCTCCTCCATCCGTCTAGCCTACGCTCGCACGTGCAGAAGGAGAATTCAGGAATGTCAGGAAGTTCCAGCGAATCGCTCATGTATCCGCCGCTCGACCTGCGGCAGGTGCAGTGCTTCGTCACGGCGGCCGCGAGCGGGACGATGACCGCGGCGGCGAGCGAGCTGCACCTGTCGCAGTCGGCCGTCTCGCTCGGCATCGCGGGGCTGGAGCGGCGGCTCGGCGTGCAGCTGCTGATCCGCCGCCGCGCGCGGCCGCTGCTGCTGACGCCCGCGGGGCGCCGCCTCCTGCCGACCGCGCGCGAGCTGCTGGCCTCCGCCAACGGCCTGCAGCGAGAGGCGGCCGCGACCTCCGGCGTCGCCGGCCCGCTGACCGTCGGGTGCTTCACGACGCTCGCGCCGCTCGTCCTGCCCGAGCTGCTCGACGGCTTCATCGCCGATCACCCCGAGGTCGACCTCGGCTTCCTCGACGGCCCGGTGCCCGAGCTGGAGGACGCGATGCGCGCGGGCGCGTGCGACCTGGCGATCGTCGACGTCCTCGACGCGTCGCCCGACGTCGAGCTCGAGCCGCTGACCGCGATCCGCCCGTACGCGCTCTTCGCCGCGAGCGACCCGTTCGCGCGGCGGAGGTCCGTGCGCCTGGAGGACCTCGCGCGCCGCGACGACCTGATCCTCTTCTCGCTCCCGCCCAGCGCCGCGTTCCTGATGGGGGTGTTCACCGCGCGCGGGCTGGCGCCGGCGGTCAGGCACCGCACGTCCTCGCACGAGCTGGTCCGCGGGCTGGTCGGCCGCGGCCTCGGCTACGCGCTGCTCGTCACCCGCCCCGCGCACGGGCTGACCCACGAGGGCCGCGAGGTCGTCGCGGTGCGGATCGCGGGCGACGTGCCGGACGCGCGCTTCGCCTTGGCCCGCGTGCGCGGCAGCCGCCTGACCCGCCAGGCGGCCGCCTTCGCGCGTCTGTGCCGGGAGCGGCTGGCGGCCGAGCGCCCGCCACGGCGGCCGCTGCCACGACCCTCATCCTCATGACCCTGCTCCTCCCGGGTCGGACCGTCGCGTCCCGTGTCCCCCGGGACGCGTCGCACGAAGGAGACGCGTGCGGACGCGCGGCGCGACCTCGGCCATGAAGCGCTCCATCTCGGGCACCAGCGGCTGGAACTGCAACATGAAGGTCTCGATGCCGAGCGCGGAGAACGCCGCGATCCGGTCGGCGACCGTGTCGTAGTCGCCGACCAGGCCCGCGGCGGTGCCGCCGTTGGTGCCGATGCGGGCGGTGGTCTTGAAGCTCTCGAACATCTGCGCGGCGGAGTCGGTGTTGGCGAGCATCCGCTGCCGGACCTCGGCGTGCGCGGCGTCCAGCTCCCACTGCAGCGCGAGGTCGGCCAAGGCCTCGTCCTCGGTCGGCCGGGCGATGACGAACGCGGGCATGCCGTAGCGCAGCGGCGCGCGCCCGGCCGGGCGCGGCCGGTCCCGCACCGCGTCCACCAGCGCCGCGACGTCGCCGGGCGGCTGGCCGTTGACGAACCAGGCGTCGGCGAGGTCGGCCACCAGCGCGCGGGCGGGCTCGGACTCGCCGCCGACGTAGAGCGGCGGGCGCTCGCGCACCGGGCTCGTCGGCCGCAGCTGCAGGCCGTCGATCGCGAAGTGGTCGCCGCGGAACGTGACGCGCTCGCCGCGCAGCAGCGCCTCGACGACCGTCAGCCACTCGCGGCCGTAGGCGTAGCGCTCGTCGTGCTCGGGGAAGCCGATGCCGGAGCGCTCCAGCTCGGGCCGGAACCAGGCGTTGACCACGTTCAGCGACAGGCGGCCGCCGGAGATCTCCTCGATCTGCAGCGCCTGCTTGGCCAGCACGACCGGATGGGTCAGCAGCGGCTTGATCGCCACGATCAGCTCGATCCGCTCGGTCAGCGCCGCCAGCGCGGCGGCCGCGGTCCAGGCCTCCAGCTGCCCGCGCTCGTCGCCCAGCGGGTTGACCGTGTGCTGGGCGATCAGCGTCGCGTCGAAGCCCAGCCGCTCGGCCGCCAGGACCGCGTCGCGGTTGCGCGCCCACGACGCGTCGGCCGGCTCGTCAGGATGATCGAGCGCGGCGAACGTCCCGCGGACGGGCGCCCAGATGCCGAACCGCGGCGGCGGGGTGGCGGTCATGCTCCGGCATTGTCCACCAATCCGCTGGCCTTGGCGGCGGCGCCGGCGACGTGCGCGTGCGGGTGCGCCGCGAGCAGGGCCTTGGTGTAGTCGTCCTGCGGGTCGTTGAAGACGGTGGCGGTGGCGCCGATCTCCACCAGCCTGCCCTGGCTCATGACCGCGACGCGGTCGCAGATCTCGGCGATGACCGCGAGCTGGTGGGCGACGAAGAGGATCGCGACGCCGAGCTCGTCGCGGAGGTCGGCGAAGAGGTTGAGCAGCTGGGCCTGGACGGAGACGTCGAGCGCGCTCACGGCCTCGTCGGCGATCAGGACCTCGGGGCCGACGGCGAGCGCGCGGGCGATCGCGACGCGCTGGCGCTGGCCGCCGGACAGCTCGCGCGGGTGGCGCTCGGCCAGGCGCGCGCTGAGGTGCACGCGCTCCAGCTCGGCGCGGACGAACGCGTCGCCGTCCTCGCTGCCCGGGCGCCGGTGCACGCGGCCGGCCTCGAGGATCGCCGTGCCCACGGCCATCCGCGGGTTCAGCGACGCGTACGGGTCCTGGAAGATCATCTGCATCCGCCGGCGCAGGTCGCGCAGGTCCTTGCCCTCGGCGGCGAGGACGTCCTCGCCGGCCAGGACGATGCGGCCCGCGTCGGGCTCGACCAGCCGGATCACGCAGCGCGCGAGCGTCGTCTTGCCCGACCCGGATCCCCCGGCCAGGCCGAGGATCTCGCCGCGCGCGACGCTCAAGGACACGTCGTCGACGGCGACGTGCGGCTCGGCGACGACGCGCGTCAGGCGCTCGCCGAGCGTCCGGCGCAGGCCGAACTCCTTGCGCACGCCCTCGACGACGAGCAGCGGCTCGGTGGCGGCGGCGCTCATGCCGGCGCCCCCGTCGTCGCCGCGGTCCGCGCGAACGGCCGCACCGGGCACGCGGTCCGGTGGTCGGGCGCGACCGGCTCCAGCGCCATCGACACGTCCTTGCAGCTCGGCCGCGCGTACGCGCATCGCGGGGCGAACACGCAGCCCTCCAGGTCCTCCGTCAGCTCCGGCGGCGAGCCCGGGATGCCCGGCCGGCGCACGCGCTTGCCCGCCGACTCCAGCTCCGGCACCGACTCCATCAGCGCCCGCGTGTACGGGTGCTCGGCCTGCTCGTAGATCGTGCCGATCGGCGCGGTCTCCACGACGTGTCCGCCGTACATCACCGCCACGCGGTCGCAGACCTGGGCGATCACGCCGAAGTCGTGGGAGACGATCAGCACCGCCATCCCCCGCTCCGCGCGCAACCGCTGCAGCAACGCCAGGATCTGCGCCTGCGTGGTGACGTCCAGCGCGGTCGTCGGCTCGTCGGCCAGCAGCAGCCGCGGCCGCGAGGCGGTCGCCAAGGCGATCATCACGCGCTGGCGCATGCCGCCGCTCAGCTCGTGCGGGTAGGAGAGCGCGCGCCGCTCCGGATCCGGGATGCCAACGCCATCAAGCAGCTCGACGGCGTGCTTGCGCGCCTCGTCCTTGCCCATCCCGAGGTTGGACCGCAGCGTCTCCACGATCTGCTCGCCGACCCGGAAGACCGGGTTGAGCGACGAGAACGGGTCCTGGTAGATCATCCCGGCCTCGTGGGCGCGGAAGTCGCGCAGCTCCTTGGCGCTCATCGCCAGCACGTCGCGCCCCTCGAAGGCGATCGAGCCCGCCGCGATCCGCCCGGGCGGGTGGATCAGCCGCATCACGCTGCGGCAGGTCAGCGACTTGCCGGATCCCGACTCGCCGATCAGCCCGACGATCTCGCCCGCGCCGACCTCCAGGCCGACGCCCTTGACCGCGGCCAGCGGCGCGTCGGCGGGGCCGAACTCCACTCGCAGCCCGTCGATCGCCAGCAACGGCTCGCCGCTCATCGCCGCCTCCCGTCCGAGAGCCCGTCGCCGACCAGCCCGGCCGCGATGCCGAACAGCACGATCACCAGGCCGGGCAGCGTCGCCACCCACCACGCGCTCAGGAGCGAGGACTGGCCCTCGTTGATGATCGAGCCCAGCTCCGCGTTCGGCGGCTGCGCGCCGAGGCCGAGGTAGGCCAGCGAGGCCAACAACAACAGGTTCACCACCATGTCGATGGTCGAGTAGATCAGCGCCGAGCGCAGCAGGTTAGGCACCGCGTGACGGAAGATCGCCCGCCGCCGCGAGTAGCCCAGCGCGGTCGTCGCCAACATGAACTGCTGCTCGCGCAGCACCAGCATCTCCGACCGCGCCAGCCGCGCGTACAGCGCCCACGCCGCGATCGGCACGCCGATCAGCATGCCCTTGACGCCCGGGCCGACGATCGCGATCACGGCGATCACCAGCACGAAGAACGGGAACGCGATCATCACGTCGGTCACGCGGGAGATCACCGCGTCGACCCAGCCGCCGAAGTAGCCGGCGATCGCGCCGACCAGCACGCCGATCGGCAGCGGGATGTAGGTCACGAAGACGACGATCGCCAGGTCGACGCGCAAGGCGTACAACGTGCGGCTGAAGATGTCGCGGCCGCTCTCGTCGGTCCCGAAGAAGTGCGTCAACGACGGCCCGCTGAGCAGGTTGTTGAAGTCCAGCTCGTTCTGGCCGTAGGGCGCGATCACCGGCGCCAGCAGCGCCAGGAGCGCCATCAGCGCCAGGATCGCCCCGCCGATCTTGACCGGCAGCGGCTGCCCGCGCAGGCCGCTCATGCGGCGCCGCCGCGGGACGGCCAGCTCGGCCGGCTCCGGCGTGGTGAAGGCCTCGACGGTACTCATCGGCGCGCCAGCCTCACGCGCGGGTCGAGCCAGGCCTGCAGGATGTCGGCGGCCAGGCCGGCGAGCACCACCGCGGTGCCCGACAGCAGCGCCAGCGCCTGCACCAGCTGGTAGTCGCGCTTCTGCACGCCCTGCAGCAGCAGGGAGCCGACGCCGGGGATCTGGAACACCTGCTCCAGCACGAACGTGCCGCCGATCAGGAACCCCACGTTGACCGAGAGGATCGTGATCGTGTTCATGAGCGCGTTGCGCATCGCGTGCTTGCCGACGACCCTCACCTCGCTCAGGCCACGCGACCGCGCGGCGTCGATGTACTCGCTGCTCAGGACCTCCAGCAAGGAGGAGCGCAGCGTCCGGACGACCACCGCGGCCAGGCCGAGCCCGAGCGTCAGCGCGGGCAACGTCATGGTCTTGAGGATCCCGCTCAGCCCGGTCTCGTAGCCCGACACCGGGAAGATGTGGAGCTCGAGGCCGAGCAGCAGCGCGAGCATCAGCCCGAGCCAGAACGACGCCATCGCGAACGTGAACGTCGTCCCCAGCCGGATCGCGTTGTCCACGATCCCGTTGGGCCGCAGCGCGGCGATCACGGCCAGCGGGACGCCGATGACCAGGGCCCACAGGATCCCGTAGCCGATCATGATCGCGCTCGGCGCGACCCGCTGGCCGATCAGCTCGCCGACCGACGCGTTGAGGGTGAACGCCGTGCCGAACTGGCCCTGCAGCGTGTGCGACAGGTAGAGCCAGAACTGCTCCAGGAGCGGTCGGTCCAGCCACAGCTCGTGCCGGGTCTCGGCGATCGCCTGCGGCGTGCCGTGGCCCGCCAGGACGATCGTGACCGGGTCACCGGGCACGAGGTGGATGATGAAGAACGTCGCGACCAGCAGCCCGAAGAGGACCACGACGCTCAACGCCATTCGATGCAGGACGTAGCTCAGCACGGCGTCACCACCACCTCTAGCTCGTGGCCTTCTTGGTGAACCAGGTGTCCTCGAGGTGATCGGACCCCAGCGCGTCGATCGCGGTCCCGCAGGTCGTCGCGCTGTGGGCGTTGACGAACGGCAGGTTCATGACGTTGATGACCGGCGTGACGTCCATCAGCGCCTGCTGGATCTGCGGCCACTTCGTGGCGCGCTCGCCCTCGTCGGTCGTCTGGGCGAAGTCCGTGACCATGTCCTGGATCTTCTTGTCCTTCCAGCCCGTGAAGAAGCCCTTCAGGCCGTTGTCCCAGTCCGCCAGGAAGTCGGAGTACTCGTCCGGCACCACGACGTCGGAGGTGAACGAGGCGAACGGGAACGTCATGTCGTACTTCATCGACGACCAGTTCGACGTGCCCGTGGCGCCGTCGACCTCCTTGAGCGTCACCTTGATGCCGATGGCGCCGAGGTTCTGCTGGATCAGCAGGCCGAGCTGCTTGTAGTAGTCGTAGCCCGTCGGGTACTGCAACGTGGTGGAGAACCCGTCCGGGTAGGCGGACTTCGCCATCGCGGCCTTCGCCGCGGCCACGTCGTAGGCGTAGGGCTTGACCTGCGAGGCCGGCGCGTCGTAGCGCAGCGACATCAGCACGCTGTTGGGGATCTTCCCGAGCCCGCGGAAGATCGACTTGTTCATCAGGTTCCGGTCCAGGGCCATCTGCATGGCCTTGCGGACGTTGACGTCGGCGAGCTGCTTGCGGTCGTGGTTGAGCCAAAGACCGAGGAAGAGCGGCACGTTCGCCGACTGGACGGCCACCGACTTGTCGCTCTGCAGAGAGGTGATCTGCGAGAACGGCACGCCGTCCATGATCTGCGCCGTGCCGCCCTTCAGGGCCACGATCCGGCTGTTGGCCTCGGTCGCGAAGTTGAAGCGCACCGTGTTCAGGTACGGCTTGCCGCTTTCCCAGTAGTTGGGGTTCTTCGCGAAGGTGATGTGCGAGCCGCGGACGAACTCCTTGACCGTGAACGGCCCGGTGCCGACCGGGTTCTTGTAGAACGAGCTGCCCTGCTCCTGGACGAGCTTCTTGGGCAGGATCGCCGCGGGGAAGATCGAGATGTTGTATAGGAACGCGGCGACCGGCTGCTTGAGCTTGATCTCGACGGTGGAGTCGTCGACGATCTTCGACGAGCCGTAGCCGATGGCGACCGAGCTCATGACCGAGTTGGTCTTCGGATCGCCGAAGCGGTCCAGGCTCCACTTGACGTCCTGCGCGGTGACCGGGTCGCCGTTGGAGAACTTGACGCCGGAGCGCAGGTGGAACGTGTAGGTCTTGCCGTCGTCGGAGATCTCCCACTTCTCGGCCAGGCCCGGCAGCACGTCCGTGCCGCCCTTGGGATCGGGGCGGGTGAGGCCGCCGTAGATCAGGTTGTCGGCGAAGATGTCGCCGTTGCCGTTGCGCGCGTCGAGCGGGTTGAGCGACTGCGTCTCCGCCTGGCGGGCGTAGACGAGGTCGCCGCCCGAGACGGGCGTGCCCTGGCAGTCGGCGGCCGTCGATGCTCCCGTCGCATCGGCCAGCGTCGCCGTCTTCGCGCCGCCGTCGCCGCCCCCGCAGGCGCTCAGCAGCATCGCCGTCATGACCCCTGCGGTCGTGACCACACCGGTTCTACGCATTGGTCTTCCTCTTGCTCTTGGTGGTGGTGTTGATGGGGCGGAGTCGTTCGAACTCCTGTCCGACCAGCTCGACCTGGCGCTCGCGCGTCAGGCGCTGGGGGTCCAGCAGCGTGTGGAGGGAGAAGCCGTCGATCAGGGCGAGCAGGCGCTCGGCCACGTCCTCGGGCGTCTCGTCCGTGGAGATCTCGCCGGCCTGCTGGCCCTCGCGGACGAGATCGCTCAGCGTGTCGACGAGCTGCGGGCCGCGGCGCTCCGGGCGCGGGGCGACGTCGCCCTCCCGGATCACGCGGCTCCAGTAGTTCATGAGGAACTTGGTCTCGAGCTCGCGCTGGTCGTCCAGCGGGAGGTTCTCGAGGACGAGCGCGTGGAGCGCCGCGATGCCGCTGAGGCCTTCGAGGAGGGCCTCGCCGCGCGCGGCGATCCGCTCGTACATCAGGCGCAGCGCCGCCAGCAGGATCTCGTCCTTGTCGGCGAAGTAGTGCTGCAGCACGCCCGTGGACCAGTTGGTCTCGGCGGCGATCACGCGCACGGTCGCCTTCTCGATCCCGTCGCGGGCGATCACGGTCCAGACGGCCTCGAGGATCTCCTCGCGGCGGGCCTCGTGGTCGACGTCCTTGGGCATCAGGCCGTGGCCCCCGCGGCGGCCGCGGCGAGGAACACCAGCGCCTCGTCGACGTCGCGCGCGCCGGCGTCGGAGCCCAGGGCGCGGACGTTCAGCGCGCCGGTCGCGCAGCCCAGGCGGGCGGCGTCGTCGACCGGCCAGCCGGCGCAGCGCGCGACGATGACGCCCGCGCAGAACGCGTCGCCGCAGCCGGTGGTGTCGACGACCGGCTCGACCGCGAAGCCGGGGATGGCGCGCACGCCGTCGGCGTCGGCGACGACCGCGCCGTCGGGACCGCACTTGACGATGACCGTCGCGGCGCCGAGGTCCCGCAGCTCGCGGGCGGCGGCGATCGGATCGGTCGCGCCGGTGATCGCCAGCGCCTCGCCGTCGTTGGGCATGAAGAGGTCGACGTGCGGCAGGACGGACGCCAGCAGCGCGGCCGGGTCGTCGCCGCGGACGCCGAGGCAGTCGGCGGTGGTGATCGCGCCAGCGGCGCGGGCCTGGGCGAGCAGCGCGCCCGCCGGCTCGCCGTCGATCCCGGGCAGCGCGGTGAGGCCGCCGAGGTGGACGGCGTCGGCGCCGTCGAGGACGGCGTCCGGGACGTCGGCGGCGGTGAACAGCATGTTCGCGCCGGGGACGTGCCAGGCGGGACGGCTGCCGTCGGGGTGGATCGGCAGGATCGTCGCCGAGGTCTGCACGGCGTCGCGGCGGACGATGTTGGTGGTGTCGATCCCGTCCTGCTGGAGCGCCAGCAGGAGGAAGTCGCCGGCCAGGTCGGTGCCGATCGAGGCCACCGCGGTGACCTGCGCGCCGAGGCGGGCGAGGTCGACGGCGGTCCCGCCCGCGGTGCCGGCGGCGGTCAGGCGGATCTCGTCGAGGAGACGGGTGCTCTGGCCGACCGGCAGCTCGGAGACCGGGCGGCCGAGCACGTCCACGATGTAGGTGCCGATCGCGGCGACCTTCGGCGTCGAGGCGCGCAGCGCGGCGTGCAGGTCGGAGGCCGGGGCGGTCATGCGGCGATCTTGTAGTCGATGGCCTTGATCTGCTCGACCACGGCCGCGAGGTCGTCGGCGTCGAGCAGGCGGGGCTCGCGTCCGGCGGCGATCGCGTGGTAGTAGACCGACGCGACCCACTCCAAGGTGATGGCCTTGGCGACGGCCTGGCGCGGATCCCGGCCGGTGACGACCGCGCCGTGGTTGGACATCAGCGCGGCGGTGCGGTCCTGGAGGGCGGCGCCGACGGCGTCGGCCAGCGCGGGCGTGCCGAACGTCTCATACGGCGCGACGCGCACGGCGCCCCCGAACGCGGCGATCGCGTAGTGGATCGGCGGCAGCTCGTCGACGAGCGTCCCGACCACGGTCGCGTAGTGGGCGTGGGTGTGGACGACGGCGTCCTGCCCCTCCCCGGCCGCGGCGTAGACCGCGCGATGCAGCGCGGACTCCGACGAGGCGCGCGAGTCGCGGTCGTGCGCGGGCGAGGTGCTGCCGTCGGCCAGGGAGACGTCGACCAGGTCGAGCGGGTCGATCGCGCCGAGGTCGGCGCCGCGCGGGGTGATCAGCATGCGGTCGCCGCGGCGGATGCTCAGGTTGCCGGCCGCGCCGGGGACCATGCCGCTCGCGTCGATCGTCCGGGCGGCGTCGGCCAGGGCGCGGCGGTCGTTGTCGTCGAACGGGCTCACAGCGAGCGCTTGAGGTCGGCGAAGGCGACGTCGGTCCGCTCCAGGGCGGCGTCGATCGTCGCGGCGTCGTGCGCGGTGGACAGGAACCAGTTGTGGACCGGGTGCAGGTAGACGCCGTGGTGGGCGCAGAACCCCGACCAGGCGAGGCCCTTGGCGAAGTCGGGCGCGTCGTCGGCGAAGAGCAGCAGCGGCATCGACGGCGGGCCGCTGACCGAGACCTCGAAGCCGTGCGCGGCGGCCTGCTCGCGGAGGCCGTCCTGGAGGCGCGTGCCCTGCGTCTCCATGGTCGTGATGCA
>Ga0247762_1000542_pt1 | contig 10393 bp, 10 predicted proteins | sample UWRJL081202R4_FD_181016 | JGI IMG/M metagenome (GOLD analysis project Ga0247762, IMG submission 181016) | Plant litter microbial communities from Arlington Agricultural Research Station in Wisconsin, United States - UWRJ-L081-202R-4 | ecosystem: Environmental > Terrestrial > Plant litter >...
CTCGCCGCGCCAATGATGGAACAGTTTAGGGGGCATGTTAATGTTAAAAGCTTGTCTCTCTGAGATCTTGCCAGGCTTTTGTATTTTGATTTCATTCCGGGGTGTTTGGATGACTTTAATAGAGCTGCCTATTTGTCAGTTTCGGATCTGGTAAATGAATTTGTCAGTTTCGAGGTGGCCGTTAGCGGAATTTATGCATCCAATACCCTATGCTATACGTTACTATGCAAGTACCCTGCATGCATGAGAACATTTACCCTGATTGGTTGCGCCCTATTTGTGATTATTGCCGTGATATCTATTGTCTATAGCGGTTTTACAGCACAGGCCGTTGGTGGTTTGATTCTTTTTGGCGGTGGTGGTGTATTGGTTTTATTCCAGGATAAGATAAAGACCCCGGTGCAGCGCAAAGAATGTGTGATTGAGGCGGATCATGTTTATTTCCCCGGGGGTTATTATTTCAAGTACGGATATTTAAAGGACCGCAAGAAATTGGAGGGTGCCGTAATTGACGAAATCAGGCTCGGAACCTTTATGATTACAGCTAAGGTCAATGGCAATGAGTTAATTTTCTTGCGGGGCTGCAAAGAAGAAACGGCTGTGAAGTTTGCTGAAAGCAACAACATACCAACGTGCAAGCCGCAAGATAACTGGGCGTTGATATGCGAGGAATATCTCGACACCGAAATTGATGCGTCCTATAAGGGAAGAATAACAAAACTGTTGCTTCAAGCGGGAATAAGCCTTAGCGAACAGCAACAAATCAGGAAACGGGTTGGTTTGGCTATGCTGGTTCGTACCTACTTTAGCATGGAGTGGATATATTATGGCCTGTACGATGTGTTGTTGGCCATGTGGTTAACGGAGGGTAAGTACTGGTGGGCCATGGACATAGCGCTGAGAGGATCGGGCCAAAATAAGGCATGACGCTTTACGCGATAGGTCCGAGCTTACGTGAGCCTTAGAGATTTTATTGGTCGAATCCTTCAGCATCCTCCAGGTCTGGGTATTGCATAGATCACGTTACCTGAAGCAGATAAATTGAAGACCTTATCATTTACAGAAGGAAGAATTAATTTCCATGTCTTTCCCTTATCTGATGATTTGAAGATCCCGGAGGGATGACCACAAAAGAAGTAATTGTCAACCTGAATGATTGATGAAATAGAAAGACTTGGCGGAAGGCCGGCATCAATGGCCTGCCAGGTTTTACCACCGTCGTAAGATGTCCGCACTCGTCTTGTGTTCGACATAGTGTTGTACGTTATAGCAGCGAATCCACCTTTGATACGTTCCAAAGCAATACCAACACCGCCCTCGCCGATCACCAGGTTCCAGGTTTTACCGCCATCAGTTGATCGTATTATTCCCTTCTGACTGGTTGCCAGCATTACGCCGTTTGACTCTATCATTTTCCCCGTGGGTTTTGCTACGCCTGTTTCAGAACCTGTAAAAACTGAGTCGCCGGAAGTCTCAATGCCATTGTCACGGGCATTGTTCTTTTCTTTTCCAGTGAAATTCTCTTTGTTCCAAAAAGGAGCAGTCGAATTTGGCTTACTGTGATATAGCCCGTCTTCCGTGCGCAGATAGATCCCGTTATCATTCGCAGAAAAACCGTCCCTCGCGAAATCATCTCCCGAATTTTCGGGCAGTCCCTCACTAATATCCACCCAAGTTTGTCCGCCGTCGTTAGATCTGAAAATGATCTTTACTGCCTTACGTCTGACATTGTCTGACACTTGCTGATCAACGGTACTCAGACCTGACGCTGGAAATTCCGATACCTCATTATTAAACGACATTAGAAAGAGAAATAGAAAAGTAAGGCTGTAGATTTTCATACATTTAAATAGTTTGGTGAAACGTTGTCCATGCTTCTATTATCGAAGACACGAACAAAGCTAAAGCACTTTGTACCGGGCTTGGTTAAGGACTCGTAAAAAGATGTTAACGAAATGTAAAAGTTAAGAATTGGAAATTCACCGATGAAGAAAGCTCAATTAAACCAAACGGCATAGCCCTGTCTCCTCAGGCTCCAGGCAAGTTTCTCTTCCATTATCAACGCCTCTGCCCTTGTCATCGACTTTATGTTTAAATGCTCGTACAAGCTCGGACGTAGATACATCTCGTATTTCTGTACAATGTTGGCGGATAGCTTGGCGATCTCAATGTGTCCACGAACATAAATTCTATACTGTTTATTTCTGACCGCCTTTATTTTTAAAATCCGTGATGGTTTTTCCATCATAACGATACACTCCACCCGAAGGTCCCCGCGATCCAATCCAAATACTTCCATCGTTAGCTTCTAAAAGCCCAAACAAAACAGTGTTTCCTCCTGACACTTCAATTTCTTTTACAGTAGGGTTTATAGTGGACAGGGACTGTTCATCATAACGCAAGATGCTTTTCCCTGAACTAGTCCAGATGTTTCCTTTCTTATCTTCGATTATAGCATAAGCCCCCCTCTGCGACACCTTAATAAGGGTTCTGCCATCATAGCGCCAAAGACCATCTTCACCGAACCAAATATTTCCTTTTTTATCTTCGATTATTGACCACACGCTGTTAAACGTTTTGCCATCTTTGTTTTTTAAAACGGTAAATGTTTTTCCCTGCCCGACTTCGCCATTCAGGCGGGCATCATAAACGAACATATTTTCTCCATGTCCACCAAACCAAAGCTTGCCGGTTTTGTCTTCAAGAAGTAAACGGATATTGTTACTGGGAAACCCATCTTCTGTAGTAAAAGTCCGAAAAGATTTCCCATCGTAACGGCTTGCTCCGAACCAGATATTACCGACTCTGTCTTCATAAATATGAAGCGCTGAACTAATGCCAGTCCCATCCTTTGCTTTAAAAAGCTTAAAGCCTGTTTGGCCGGCAGGCTGGAAGTAAACACCCGAATCTTGGGAAGCCAACCAAAGATTCCCTTTTCTGTCTTCCAACACATCCCAGAAGGTCGGCCACTCTATTGTGCTTGTCATATTGGTAAAAGATGTTCCATCGTATCGGTAAACACCTATATAGGAAGCAATTAAAATGTCTCCGTTTTTTGCCTGCCTGACATTCCGAACCATACTCATAGGTACCTTCGAAGCGGCCGCCTCTTTAAGTTGAGACTCGTATAATCCTGACTGATGGATCCTGTTATTTTGTTTTGGTACGCTTGTTTGACTTTGTCCAAAGGAAGTGTGGAGGATAAATATAAAGAGCAACCCAGGTATGTTTTTCATCATTATGAATTTAATATTAACTCCAAAGCTACCCCTCTTAGTGCCCGGCTTTGGTAAAGCGTTTGTAAAAAAATGAAAACGAAATGTAAAAATTACCTGGATAGCTTATTTCTCGGATATTCTCAACGGCTCACCTTTTCAGCGTTGCGGGATTTGATTTCCTTATTTATTAAATTCAATGAGATCCAAAGGGGAAGCCACGTCATCGGTAACACCATTACAGAAATGAATGATATGGGCCTGGCTTTGAGAAATAGCAGCGTTAAAACCGCCAGCACTCCCAGGATTGCAAATGCAATGAGGCAACTTTTTAACGTGGTTCTTCTGCTGGTGAGCTCGTTCAGATTCAGTTCCGATAGTTTTTTCATGACCAAGAAATATTTCTGACAAAGGTCAATGCAAAAACGCTTTTGGAGGCTACACTTTAGTGTAAATTGTCAACTGAGAGCGTAAAATGAAAAGGAATAGTGAGTTGGAGATTTTCTGTGCACGGGTAGCGCTGGCGCAGTCCAATATTGAAACCTATCCTGTCGATCCTGCTTCTGAAGAACAGAAGGGGGTTCCGAAAGGGGAGATCCTGAAATTCACTTTTGCAGACTCTAAGATATTCCCGGGTACCTCGCGCGAGAATTGGTATTTATATCCCTGCGCAACCCAAACCGATTCGCAAATAAGCCCAGCCATAACAGTATATCACATATTTAAGATGGGCGTGAGAGAATGCTTATGGAATCGACTGTTATTTTTGTCCATGACTTAACGCTTACGTATTATTTTTTCACTAAATCGATAAGTTGTTTATACGATCCCTTTCTGAGGTCTACTACATTACTTCCTGCAATACCGGCGGCATACCAGGAGGGATATGAAGCTGAACTAATTTGAAGTGCCCAAAGCAACACACTATAAGGATGAGTTTTAGTCGGGGGTAATTTTTTTCTTAGTTTTTTTTGATAAGATTCTCGGAGACGAATGGTAACCCTCTCCAAAGAAATTTGACGTTTCCTGCTGCTTCGGCCCATGCAATTAAAAAGGCGTCCGTCGTTTCGTCAATAGATATAGAACAATTTGCCCATACCTCATAATCAGGGGTCGTAGGATCGTGCGGCGTACGGGTGATAAAGTAAATACACCAAGGGACACTTACGACAAGGCTCTTGGAGAATATCGGCTCAATAACGTTCGATCAACAGGTGACCACTATTACATCAACTACGATAAGGTTCAGGCTCGTATGAATAGTCTTTCCAAGCCGTAAATGAGACACTGCCGAAAATTCAAACCCCTGATGATATATTTGCCCTGGCCTCGTATACACACCTGGAATTTTAACGATTCATCCTCTTGGCGATGGCAATGGTCGCACAGCACGGCTGCTCAATAATCTCATTCTTTTAAACAAGAAAATGCTCACGTTGGTGATAGACGCTGAGAAAAAAGGGAAATACATTGAGGCGATAAAGACGAGTAGGGAGCAGGGGAAAATTGATGCATTCAATGACTTCTTAAAAGCAGAATACATTGGATATTGGGAGAAGGAATTGAGCTTGTATCAAAAGAAGGATTCTGGCGGAAACCAGGGGTTTATGTTTACGCTTTTTTGAGTTCCTTAGAATGGTACTCCTAACTACTATTCTTGTATAATGAATCGTTAAAGCCACGATGAAAAGTCTTACTGATTGCTTTTGGGGGGGGCTGGCGTTGCAGGCTCGCGTGATATTTTTTTTATTTCTTAAAAAGGATCGGCGCAAAGCTGTATAGATTATTTCGCCAGACGGGCCATGCATGGCCACCTGGGTATTCGCTATAAGAATATCGAATGCCCATTTCGTCAAACTTAGCCAGCATAATCTTGCAGTTGTTGTAGGCAATATCTTCCTGACCACCCGTCGATATCCAGAATTGTTTTATGTTCCGGTTGATCAGGTCGGTATTTTTTTTCATGAAATCATATTGCGGCTGCGAAAGATTGGGTTGGTTGGCCCACCAACCCGAACTGAATACGCCGAGATATGAAAACATGCCGGTGTTCCTTAAACCGGCGTACAATGTCTGTAACCCTCCCATGGATAACCCCGCCAGCGCCCTACTACCCGGGACTGTCGAGACAGCGTAGTTTTTCTCAATGAATGGAATCACCACTTCCTTGAGTTCGTTCTCGAACATGCGTAGCGACGGTTCTCCAAAATTGGCGATGCCCCCAGATCCGAAGTTGCCGTCCATCATTATCACCAGCATGGGCACGGCCTTGCCCTCGGCGATCAGGTTATCCATGATGAGGTCCGTTCTTCCTTGTGTAGCCCAGCCGCGCTCATCCTCGCCACCTCCATGCAAAAGGTAGAGCACAGGGTACTTTGAATCTTTATCAGTCTGATAGCCCGGTGGGGTATAAATATAACATTGCCGCCAGGTACCGGTGACTGACGAGTAATAGCGCTTCATCCGCACATCGCCGTGCAACACATCTTTTACGGCATAGTAGTCGTCGCCAGGAAATGGTATCTCGATACCACTCGCCATTCGTCCCATTCCGTAAAATGTTTCGCTGGCAGGATCAGCCACAGGCAGACCATCTATCAATAGCGAATAGTAATGAAATCCCGGAGAGATTGAATCCGTGGTAACCTGCCAGAATTCATCTCCATCTTTTACCATATCATACTTTTTACCAAGATCGATCTGCACCTTCTGCGCGTCCGGCGCTTGAGTTCGAAAATACACATGGCTTCCCGGCAGGATACGAGGATATTTTGCGGATCGTACATTTGTCAAAGCGGCATTGCCAAGGACTGTGTAGCGGTTGAATGTATTCGGTTGAACAGGCTTGAACAGTAACTGTGAAAACATGTATAAGTCATTTTTCCATACTTTGAAGTCGTGTGCCCCCGGTTCTATATAAAAAATATGCGGTACGTTTTGATTTTTTAAATAGTCATGTGTGCGCTGACTGAAAGACATTAGATTATCGTCAATGCCGCATGAGATCCAAAGTAATTTCAGCTGTCTCCGTGCCTTTTCGGCATCTGGAACCAGCGTCTCGGGGGATTTTGTATTCGGCGCCGATGAGAATCCGCCGACCCATGCAAACCTATCAAGATTACTCAATCCAAAGTTGAGAGATTGCCCTCCACCCATGGACAGGCCTGCCAGCGCGCGGTGCTCACGGTCTTTATATACCGGATACTTCTTTTCAACAAAGGGAATCAGGTCGTTCAACAAGTCTTTTTCGAACGTGGAAAACGCGCTGACTTTCAGGCTGTCAAAAATATTTCCCGTAGCACGATCGTCTTTCATCGCTCTGCCGTTCGGCAAAACAACAATCATCGGGCTGACCTTGTTTTGAGCGTACAGGTTATCGAGAATTACTTGCGGGCTACCGTTCTTCAGCCATTCCTTTTCATCACCGCCGATGCCATGCAGCAAATACAACACGGGGTATTTTTTACTCCTGGAATATCCCGGCGGTGTATAGACCAAGGTTTTCCGGTTTGCGCCAACAGTGTTTGACCGGTATGTTAAGGTATCGATCTTTCCATGCGGGATATTGGGATTTAAAACATCGAAGCCAGCCATGGCTTGCATGCCACTTTGCTGAGCGCTAACACTGAAGGGTGTGACCAGGCATGTAGCAATTAATGAAAGAAGTATCTTCATAATGGATTGATTTTCTTTTCGTTGTATACATCATGATATTCCGAAACAATTAACGAGGGATATGTTATTCACTGACGAATAGGCTTTACCGAGAAAACGCAGCAGGGACACGCATGTCCGCTATTCAATCGGGATTAGCCTCCGCTGGGTGCAGTAAATAAGTGTTTTTATTACAATTAACACAAACGTTTTCAATAAGTCAATTGTAGTCATCAAATTGCCAGGTAGCCGCTGTGGCGTAAGGAATAGTGAAAGATCGCGTCTATTTGGTAAAGGCTCTTTCAATCATTCATTATTAAAAGGAAGTACGAATATGACAACAGAACAAGTCGCCAATCGCTTGGTATCGCTTTGTCGCGAAGGTAAATTTGAAGATGCTCAAGTAGAATTGTATGCAGATCATGCTATCAGCATTGAACCTGCCGGTGGACCTATTGCATCGGTCGACTCCCTAAAGGGCGTAATTGAAAATGGCCGGAATTTCCGTGCCGGCATTGAGCGCGTGCATCAACTTAATGTATCGAATCCTATTATCGCGGGGCCGGTATTCGCCGTCACGTTTGAACTCGATGCTGAGTTTAAGGGGGCAGGCCGGCCCATTTTTCAGGAAATCTGTGCATTCAAGGTAGACAATGGTAAGATAGTTAGCTGTGTTTACCTGTATTGACGGGGAGTACGTAATAGAGTGTTCGGATGTGTTTGGCAGCCGATAAAAAAGCCTGCAAATTTTAAATTTGCAGGCTTTTGGCGTGTCGGTGGTCGGCCGATCATAGCCAGGACGAAACATCGTACAGGCGCACATTTTTTGTCGCCTCCAAAAGTTTCTGTTTTCCGAGATAATGCTTGATAGCAGTCTTATCGCTGTTGTGCTTAACGAACATAACCTTTTCACCAATGGCTGCCGTTAAAAGGGTCTCATAGGTCTTTCTAAGGTTCTTGAACGATACCTTCGCTTATTGCGGGTTACCCTCCATGGTGTCCGAATATGAGTGAATGGAATGAAGGTTTTGCTTTATGAAGGCACAAACTGACCTTGTAAAATAGGCACATATCACAGCGCGAGACCACCGTTTTGTGTGAGCTTAATCCATGAAGCAACGGGGATCCCTTAATGAAGAATAGTATTTAACGCGAACAGAAAGGTTCAGTCAATACGGAATCTACAACAAGCGAAATCTTAAAAGTCGGGGTAAGTAGCAAAATCTCGAACCTTTTGGTGGAGGATTTGAAGTTATTGTATAGCATAATCAATGTAAAGACTATTGTTTGGGTAATGTTGATGATCGACACTTGATTGCAGAGTAGCTAACTAATATTTCCCCTGAAGCCCCATCACTCATGAGAGGTAATTTCAATTTGAATCATAAACGAAAGAATGCTTACAAAATTAATTGTAAGCATTCTTAATCTTAAAAAGATGTAGAGCCAAAGGTACCGTTATCGAACGAAATAATCGAAAATTTGATCAGGTTATTTGAATTGTCGGTTCGATAAGATCGCTCACTCACAAGGTCGACGTACAATGGACACGATGCATATAAACAAGGAAGGATGCCTCTCCCTGGCATTAGAGTAAGAACTGCAACGAAAAGAGACCGGCATATAAACCGTCCCTGTCTTTTTTATCCCTTCCCAGAAAAATATGCTTACTGTATTTTAAACGAAGACACCGTATTATCGGCACTGGGTCGCAATGCAGCAAGGTTCGACTGATCGGCTCTCAGCGTCCATGATTGTCCGCTGAAGTTATCGTCTGAATACACGGTTAGCGTCATGCCTGAGGGTATTTTTACAGATGAAGCCCAGTCGTTCACAAAACCGCGTGTACGCAGGTCATACAGAGTATAATTGCCTGGCGTGAATTTTCCGGATGCGGCCCCATTAAAGCCAGCATTCTCGAAGAATATAACACCGTCCGGATTGGGTATCCCCTCAATAAACGTTGTTGGACATGTTGGCTGATAAGGGGTAATGCCTTTGATCATTTTCTGTGCGTCATTTACAAGACGCAGGTAAAAGTCAGAAGATGTGTGTACACCGTCGGCATCCAGGGTCAGATACCACCTGCCTGCAGGCACCATGGAAGCGTCTTCGGCCAGTTTAAAGATTGCAGTACCTTCGTTCATTTCGTCAAACATGGAAATATAAACGCTGCTTACACCAGCCGCGCGCATGGTTGCAAATTGAGTCCACATAAAATCACCGTGACTGCGTGGAATCTCGTTACGCGTTGACTGCGACTGGCTATTGTTAAATGAAAATCCTGGATAGGCATCGGCCTGGAAATCGACGCCGATTGAATTACAGTAATTTTGGTTATCCTGTACCCATAACGGGTAATTGATATCGGTAAATCCACCCACCGCCCAGGGCATGATCATGTCAAGATTTTTATATACTTCATCATAGTCAGCGCGGGCGTATCCGTCTTTGCTACGCCATGAACCGGGTACACCACCAATTACGTAACAACCCTGACTCTTATAGAAGTTAATCATGTCAATAGCCTGTTGCGCTGTAAGCGGCAACCAGATATAACCAATACCCCATAAACACACCACAGGCTTACCATTCTGCCGTGCATAGGCAGACGACGATGTGAGGTGCAAGCTATTTACAATGGTATTGGTCCAGTCTGTGGTAGGCGTCGCCACACCACCCGATAGGTCGTACATAATATAGAACTTTCGGTTGTTCGCTTCAGCCGCATTGCGCATCATCGTGGCCACGCCATCGCGCTGTCTTTTCAATACAGAACCAGGATCGATCTCATTCGTAAAACGCTGAAGCGCCGCGCAGTCTATACCATATTGAGCCATCCACGAAAAGTGTTTGTTGAGCACCTGTTGATCATAAGATGAAAACAGTGTCGCCGGTTCGCCGTTGCCAAGATTACCGAACGGTGTCTGATACGTTGTGGTGTATTCGCGTACGTCAGGCCAGTTCTCCAAATTCCCATGGCCCCAGTCATTAACAGGCGAGCCATCGCCTTTGGCGGAAAACCAGCCCTGGTAACCGACGGTGATCTTGCCGACCACATCCCCCACAGAAGAGGCAGCAGATGCAGCAAGGGTTTGAGATTGGGGAACTTTGTCGTTAGCTTCTTCTATATCCGAACAGCTAAAGGAAAGGCCGGCAAAAATGGCCAGCGCAGTGTAGTTAAACCAGTGTTTCATGATTTTTGTATTGGTGTATAACATGGGTCAAAATTAGAGACATCATACCGCACATAAAATACCGTATATTATCTCAAAGTTTATTGCCTTGTTTTATCCGTCGTAATATCCATTGATCGACAATTCCAATTCGAACATGACGTTTAAATCGGTAAGACATAATTCGCTCCCGTCTTATACACCGTTTTTAAAGTGCTCACTAAGGCGTGTTTATACACAAATCAAACTATAGATACACAAATACTATACTATCCAAATAATTCATATTGCAGCTTTGGGTAAGCCATTCACATCTCCATAACATTATTGATATACATCCCATCGTGC
>Ga0247762_1000544_pt1 | contig 10345 bp, 8 predicted proteins | sample UWRJL081202R4_FD_181016 | JGI IMG/M metagenome (GOLD analysis project Ga0247762, IMG submission 181016) | Plant litter microbial communities from Arlington Agricultural Research Station in Wisconsin, United States - UWRJ-L081-202R-4 | ecosystem: Environmental > Terrestrial > Plant litter >...
CCCCAAGGCGGTGGCTACCAGGGCAACCGCGACGGCGGCGCCCCCCGCGAAGGCTTCCAGGGCGGTTCCGGCGGTTACCGCGGCCGCGACGATCGCGGCCGGGACGATCGCGGCGGCGACCGGGGTGGCTACCAGGGCGGCGGCGACCGCGGCGGCTTCCGTCGCGACGACCGTCCGGCCGGCAGCCCCACCGGCGGCGGCTACCGCTCCCGGGAAGACCGCCCCCGCAGCGACCGCCCGCAAGGCGACCGCCCTCAGGGCGATCGTCCCCGCGGCGACCGCCCGCAGAGCGGCAGCGGTTACCAGGGCGGCCGCGACCGGGGCGGCTACCAGGACCGGACCCCGCAGGTGCGCGACGACCGCGCCCCGGAACGGGACCGCGACGAGCGCTACACCCGGCGCGACGAAAAGGTCGGCGCCGAGACGCAGCCCGCGTTCCAGGCGCCGCGGATTCCCGACGACATCGCGGCCACCGATCTCGACCAGGACGTGCGTTCCGAGCTGCTGAGCCTTTCCCGGGACGCGGCCGACAAGGTCGCCCGTCACCTGGTGGCGGCCGGACAGGTCATCGACGAGGACGCCGATCTGGCGATGCAGCACGCGATCGCGGCCCGGCGGCTCGCGTCGCGGATCGCCGTCGTGCGGGAAGCTGTCGGTCTGGCGGCGTACGCGGCGGGTGACTGGCCCACGGCCATCGCCGAGCTGCGTACGTACCATCGCATGACGGGCCGGCAGACCCACCTGGCCGAGCTGGCCGACTGTGAGCGGGCCCTGGGTCGCCCGGAACGGGCGATCGACCTGTTCCGCGGCGCGGACAAGGACGCTCTCGACAAGGCGGGCGCGATCGAGCTGCTGATTGTGGCGGCGGGTGCCCGCGGTGACCTCGGTCAGTACGACGCGGCGGTGGCGATGCTGCAGGTGCGCGAGCTGACTGCCGACGAGGATGCGGAGTGGGCGGCTCGGCTGCGGTATGCGTACGCCGACGCTCTGCTCGCCGCCGGCCGGCGGGACGAGGCGCGGGAGTGGTTCGCGCGAGCGGCCGCGGCCGACCAGGACAACCTCACCGATGCGGCCGAGCGGCTGCTCGAGCTGGACGGCGTCACCATCGAGGGCGACGACCTCGAGGACGACGACGAGCCGGCCGACCAGACCGGCGACGAGCCGGCCGCCCGGACCGACGACGAGGATGACGAAGACGACGAGGGCGTTGAGGACGACCTCGACGACGAAGACGTCGACGACGAGGACGAGGACGCGGCGGACGACGAGGGCGTGGAAGACGACCTCGACGATGACGACGAAGACGACGACGAACTGGTCGCGAAGGCCACGCCGCCCGCCGTCGACCCGCTCGTCGCCGACGTCGACGCCGACATCGACCCGCGGGTCGGCTCCGAGGACGAGAAGCTGCTCGGCGACGAGTTCGTGGTCGCGAGCGACGCCGACGAGGACGTCGCCGACGACGATGCGGACCTCGCCGTCGAGGGCGGTTCCGAGACGAAGCCGACCTCATGAGCGACCGGCTGGCCGACGCCTACGACCTGGTCATCTTCGACCTGGACGGCGTCATCTATCTGATCGACAAGCCGATCCCGGGGGCCGCCGAGGCCGTCGGCGAGCTGCGGTCAGCCGGCATCCCGATCGCGTACGCGACTAACAACGCCTCCCGGCGCGCGGCCGACGTGGCCGCGCTGCTCTCCGGCATGGGTGTGCCGGCCACCCCCGCCGAGGTCCTCACCTCGGCGGGGGCGGCGGCCGCCCTGCTCGCCGAGCGGTTTCCGGCCGGCGCGCCGGTGCTGGTGGTCGGCGCGGAAGCGTTGCGGGCCGACGTCCGCGACGCCGGGCTGACCCCCGTCGGCACCCTCGAGGACAAGCCGGTCGCGGTCGTCCAGGGCTTCGGCCCGGAGGTCGGCTGGCAGTTGCTGGCCGAGGCCGCGCTGGCGGTGCGGGCGGGCGCCACCTGGGTCGCCACCAACACCGACCGCACGCTGCCCAGCCCGCGGGGCCCGTTGCCCGGCAACGGTTCGCTGGTCGCCGTGCTGCGCACCGCCCTCGACCGCGAACCCGACGTCGTCGTCGGCAAGCCGCAGCCCGCGCTCTTCACCACGGCCGCTTCGCTGTCCGACGCGCAGCGGCCGCTCGCCGTCGGCGACCGGCTGGACACCGACATCGAAGGCGCCGTCGGGGCGGGAATGGACAGCCTGCTGGTGCTGACCGGTGTCAGCGGCCCGGGCGAGTTGCTGTCGGCGCCCGAATCACGCCGCCCGACCTACGTCTCGGCCGACCTCGCGGGCCTCTTCCGCCCCGAGACGGCCGCCCGGATCCCGTACGAGGGCGACGACCTCGGCGGCTGGCAGATCACCCGCGCGGACAAGTCGGTCACGCTGACGGGTGACGGCGACCCGGTCGACGCCCTGCGCCTGCTGACCGGCCCGGCCTGGGCGGGCGACACCGTGGCGGCGGGCTCCGATCAGGCGCGCACCCTGCTGGACAGCTGGGGCGTTTAGAGAAGCTTGCGCAGCTTCAGCAGATCGAACGGGTTGGCCTTGATGGAGACCTGACGCGACGTGATCGCCTTGGTCACGTCGAGCTTGCCGGTGACCAGCGCGATCAGGTTGTCGCTGTCGGCGGTCAGGGCGATCTTCGCCTTGGGGTCGTCGCCGTCGGCGATGTCGACCAGCTGCCCACCGGTCAGCCGCGCGTGAAAGGCCGTCCCCAGATCCGGCACCCGGCACGCCAAACTCCGCTCCAGGTCAAGCTTCCCGCGCGTCTCGGCGTTCGCCGCCAGCCGGGCAGCAAGATCGTTCAGTGCCTGCCGGCAGTCGTCCACGCTGGCCATTCGAGTTCCCTTCGCCACGACACCACCGGTCGAGCGCACCGTACCGCACAAGGTTGTCGGACCGGCCCGGTAGCGTACAGCCAGCAGAGGCGAGCCATGGAGCCGAAGGGAGCGATCATGCAGGACGCATGGCGGGCGTATCTGGAGATGGCCCTCGGCCTGACCGAGACCCCCCGCAAAAGGGCGCAGAAGGTGGCGGGCGAGCTCGTCAGCCGCGGCGGCGCGACCGCCGCCCAGTTGCAGGGCCTGGTCGAGGATCTGCTCTCCACCGGGCTGGCCAACCGCGAGGCCCTGACCAACATCGTGCGCTATGAGGTCGACCGCGCGCTCGGCGTCGTCGGCCTGGCGACCTCCGACGAGGTGACCGACCTCAACGACCGCGTCCGCGACCTGGAGCGCCAGTTGCGCGAGGCCCAGGCAAGAGCAACAGCAGCAGAATCTTCCCGTACGGGCACAGAAAGCTCGCCTGGTGACAGCGCCGGCCAGGCGGCCCAAGCTCTGTCCACGCTGCCGCCGCCCAAGACGCCGGCCAAGAAGGCGATCGCCAAAAAGGCGCTCAAAAAGGCAACCCCCAACGCGATGCCGGCCGCAGCGACGACACCGCCGCCGGCCGTCCGCAAGGCAGCGCCGAAAAAGGCCGCCAAGTCAGTGCCCCCAACGCTTTCCAGCCCACCCGCACCCCCCGCCAAGTCGCCCGGCCCAGCGTCGCCCGGCCCAGCGAAGTCGGCTCGTGCCGCGTCGCCCGGTCCGGCCAAGTCGACTGGCCCAGCGTCGACTGGCCCAGCATCGCCCGGCCCAGCGAAGTCGGCTCGTGCCGCGTCGTCCGGTCCCGCCAAGTCGGCTGGCCCAGCGAAGTCAGCTCGCGCCGCGTCGCCCAGTCCCGCCAAGTCGGCCGGCCGCGCCTCGTCTCTGGCCGGGCCGGCTGGCCCCATCGCGTCGCCGACACAGACGGCCGGTCCGGTCGGCGGGCCCGCTAAGGCGGTCGGTCCGGCCTCGCCGCCGGCCAAGGTTGCCGAGCCGTTTGCCGGTCCGGTGACGGCCGCTCCGTCGGTGAGCCCGGCCAAGAAGACGGCGGCCAAGAAGGCGCCGGCCAAGGCCGCCGCGATTGAGTTCAGTTCCGCTGCGTCGGTCGTTCCCGCCGGGACCGTTGAGGCGCCTACCGCGCCGGTAAAGGCAGCCGCTGCCGCCACGGAGCTGCCACCGACATCACCAGCGAAGAAGGCTGTGCGAGAGAAGACGACGGCCAAGAAGGCGTCAACGGCACCGGCTGAGACAACCCCGGCGAAAACTGCCGCGAAGACAGCACCGGCCAAGAAAGCTACGGAGTCCACCCCGGCAAAGTCGGCGCCCGCGAAGTCAACGACGGCCGCGAAGACCACCGCTGCGACGAAGAGCGCTCCTGCTGCGAAGAGCACCCCTGCTGCGAAGAGTGCCCCCACGGCGAAGAGCACTGCTCCAGCGAAAAGTGCTCCTGCCGCGAAGGGCACTGCTGCGGCGAAGAGTGCTCCCGCAGCGAAGAGCACCCCTGCGGCGAAGGATGCCGCCGCGGCGAAGGGCACTGCTGCAGCGAAGAGTGCTCCCGCAGCGAAGGGCACTGCCGCGGCAAAGAGTGCCCCGGCGAAGGAAGCTCCCGCCAAGGTTGCGAAGAAGGCAGCTACTAGCAGGGGCACTGGGCCGGAGGTCAAGCCGTGACATACCCGCCGACGCCCGGGCCGCGCCCTGCTCCGCCGCCCGGCGGGTTCCGACCGAGCCCGCCACCCGGCGGCCCGCGCCCAGTCCCCGGCGATTTCGGACGACCCGCCAACCCGGCCGGTAGCCCACCGGCGAGCCCGGCCGGCAACCCACCCGCTAATCCGGTCCGGATCCCTGGTGCTGAGCCGGCATCGCATCCCGGTGGCGACGGTCGGCCCGTCGACCCTGGCCAGCGGAGTAACACACCCGACGGCTACGCCGACGGAGCTGGCGGAGTCGACGATCAGGCCGACGGAGCTGGCGGCAGCCCGGATGGGTCTGGCGGGGTCGACGGCTACGCGGACGGGTCTGGCGAGGCCGATGGCTACGCGGACGGAGCAGGCGGGGCTGACGATCACGCGGACGGAGCTGGCGAGGACGGCGATCACACCGACGGAGCTGGCGGGGACGGCGGTTACGCGGATGGGTCCGGCGACTCCGGTGAGTATGGGGACCGGTCGGGTGGGCCTGGCCGGGCGGGGGGAGCGGATGACCGCGGGCAGCGTTCGGGGGCTGGGAGCACCGGGCATCCCGCTGTTGACGCTGTGCTGCGGTCGTTGGCCAATGCCGCCCAGCTCGCGCCCGCTGACCAGATCGCCGAGTATGAAGCCGCCCATGAGGTGTTGCGGGAGACGCTGGCCGGCATCGACGGCTGATTGCGGTTGTCGACTCTGTGCCCGTACGAAAAAGAGGGTTTGATCGTGGCTCGCCGTGCTCGTCTTGATGCCGAGCTGGTCCGACGCAAGCTGGCGCGGTCGCGGGAGCAGGCCGCCGCGCTCGTTGCCGACGGGCGGGTGCAGGTGCGCGGGGTCGTCGCGCGCAAGGTCGCCGCGATGATCGATCCGGCCGATCCGGTGCTGGTGACCGGTGCGGATCCGGCGACCGAATATGTCTCCCGGGGTGGGCACAAGCTGGCCGGCGCTTTGCAGGCCTTCGCGTTGCCGGTCGACGGGCGGCGCTGCCTCGACGCCGGCGCCTCCACCGGTGGCTTCACCGATGTGCTGCTGCGGGCGGGCGCCAAGCAGGTGGTCGCGGTCGACGTCGGCTATGGGCAGCTGGCCTGGCCGATCCGCACCAACGACAAGGTCGTCGTGCTGGAGCGCACCAACGTTCGCACGCTGACTCCCGAGGCCATCGGCGGGGTCGTCGATCTGACCGTCGCTGATTTGTCGTTCATCTCACTGCGGATCGTGTTGCCGGCGCTGGCCGCGTGCACGGCGCCCGGCGGGGACCTGGCGTTGATGGTCAAGCCGCAGTTCGAGGTGGGCAAGGAGCGGGTCGGGCCGGGCGGCGTGGTCCGCGACCCTGAGTTGCGGGCGGAGGCCGTGCTCGACGTGGCCGCCGCCGGCCTGGCGCTCGGCCTGGGCGTGGCCGGGGTGACCGCCAGCCCGCTGCCCGGTCCCAGCGGCAACGTGGAGTTCTTTCTCTGGTTCCGGCGCGACGCACCACCGGCTGATCCACAGCGGGTGCGCGCGGTGGTCGCCGCCGGGCCGTCCGGCGAGGTAACGTCCGGCGGGCCGACGCCGGATTCGCCCCCCTTGGAGGAGCCCCCATGACCCGGTCCGCCTTGCTGGTCACGCATACCGGTCGGCGGCAGAGCACTCAGCATGCGCGGACGATCGCTCGTGATCTCGTCGCCGCCGGGTTCGAGGTGCGGGTGATCGCCGAGGAGGTGGCTGATCTTGAGCTGCCGCCGGGGGTGACGCCGGTGGACGACCCGGCCGCGGCCGAGGGCGTCGAGATCGTTTTCGCGCTCGGCGGCGACGGCACCTTCCTGCGGGCCGCCGAGCTGGCCCGGCCCGCCAAGGCCCCGCTGCTCGGCATCAACCTCGGCAAGGTCGGCTTCCTGGCCGAGGCCGAGACCGGCGACATCGACCAGGCCGTGCGCGAGATCGTGGCGGGCACGTACACGGTGGACGAGCGGCTCACCCTGGATGTGCGGGCCGAGTATGACGGCCGGCTCATCGCCGAGTCGTTCGCGCTCAACGAGGTCAGTGTCGAAAAGGGGCAGCGGGCGCAGATGCTCGAGTTGCTCGTCGACGTCGACGGCCGCCCGCTTTCCCGCTACGGCTGTGACGGTGTGGTGTGTGCCACCCCGACCGGTTCGACCGCTTACGCCTTCTCGGCCGGCGGGCCGGTCGTGTGGCCCGAGGTCGAGGCGCTCCTGCTCGTGCCGGTCAGTGCGCACGCCCTGTTCAGCAGGCCGCTCGTCACCGCCCCGACCTCCACATTCTCGATCACGGTCGACCCTTACACGTCCTTCGCCGTGCTCTGTTGCGACGGTCGCCGCACCTGGGATCTGCCGCCGGGCGCCCGCGTCACCGTCGAGCGCGGCGACCTTCCCGTGCGGGTCGTGCGCCTCAATCCGCGGCCGTTCACTGACACCTTGGTGGCGAAGTTCGCACTTCCCGTTGACGGCTGGCGCGGAAATCGACGCTGATCCACAGGACGCAGTGGGCAATTGTCGGTGGCCACCGATACTGTTCGCCTGTGCTGGAGGAACTGCGCATCACCGGGCTCGGCGTCATCGACGACACGACGCTGCGCCTGACAGGCGGGATGAATGTGATCACCGGCGAGACAGGCGCCGGTAAGACGATGGTGGTGACCGGTCTCGGCCTGCTGTTCGGCGGCCGGGCCGACGCCGGCCGGGTGCGAGCCGACCCGGGCCGGGCGGTGGTCGAGGGCCGGTTGCGGCTCACCGGGCCGCTGGCCGACAGCGTGCAGACCCGCATCACCGATGCCGGGGCCGAGGTCGACGACGACGGTTCGGTGCTGCTCAGCCGCACCGTGACGATCGAGGGCCGCTCCCGGGCGCACGTCGGCGGGCGCAGCATGCCGGTCGCCATGCTGACCGAGGTCGGCGAGCAGGTGGTGGCCGTGCACGGCCAGTCCGACCAGTTGCGGCTGCTGCGCCCGGCCGAGCAGCGCACCCAGCTCGACCGGTTCGCCGGCGCCGAGCACGAGAAACTGCTGGCCACCTACCGGGAGGCGTTCGGCCGCTGGCGGGCCGTGGTCGACGATCTGGCCGATCGCCGCCGGAATGCCCGCGCCCGCACCCAGGAGGCCGATCTGCTGACCCTCGGTCTCGACGAGATCAGCCGGGTCGACCCGCAGCCGGGTGAGGATGAGGAGCTGCGCGACGAGGTGCAGCGGCTGGAGCACGCCGAGGGCCTGCGCACGGCTGCCGCCCTGGCCGCCCAGGCGCTCGCGGGTGGGGGCGACGGTGGGGGCGACGACGAGCCGGATGCCACGGCGCTGCTCGGCAGCGCCCGGCGGACGCTGGAGGCGCAGTCCTCGGTGGATCCGAAGCTCGGCGAGCTCGCCCTGCGGCTGGAGGAGGCGGCGACGCTGGTCGGTGACGTCTCTTCCGAGCTGTCGGCCTATCTGGGCCTGCTCGACGCGGATCCGGCGCGCCTCGAGGTCATCTATGAGCGGCGGGCGGCGCTGCGCGCGCTGACCCGCAAATATGCCGACGACGTCGAGGGTGTCATCGCCTGGGCGGAAAACGCGCGCACCCGGCTGGCGGCCCTCGACTCGTCCGACGAGCTGCTCGAGGAGCTCGACAAGGAGCGGCTGCGGCTGGCCGGCACGGTCGGTGAGCTGGCCGCCCGGCTGACCGCCGCCCGGCTCGAGGCCGCCAGCCGGTTCGCCGAGCAGGTGAGTGTCGAGCTGGCCGGGCTGGCGATGCCGCATTCGCGGGTGGAGGTCGCGGTCATGCCGCGGGTGGCCGGGCGCGACGAGCCGACCGTGACGGTCGACGGCGCCGAGCTGGCGGTCGGGCCCGACGGCGCCGACGATGTCGAGCTGCGGCTGCTGGCCCATCCGGGAGCGCCGTCGCTGCCGCTGCAAAAGGGTGCTTCCGGGGGTGAGCTGTCCCGGGTGATGCTGGCCATCGAGGTCGTCTTCGCCGGTGCGGGTGGCCCGCCGACGCTGGTCTTCGACGAGGTCGACGCGGGCGTGGGCGGTCAGGCGGCGGTCGAGATCGGGCGCCGGCTGGCCCGGCTCGCCCGCACCCACCAGGTGCTGGTGGTGACCCACCTGCCGCAGGTGGCCGCCTTCGCCGACCGTCACCTGGTGGTCGCCAAGGACACCGGTGGCGCGATCACCACCAGTGGGGTGCGCATCGTGGAGGAGACCGAGCGGGCCCGTGAGCTGGCCCGGATGCTCGCCGGCCTGCCCGATTCCGACCTGGGGATCGCCCACGCGGAGGAGCTCCTAGCGGTCGCGGGCAAAGAGAAGCGTGCCTGATTCGCCCCTTTCGGGGGTGAGCGGACGCATGTCGCGTGCGGCGGGGGTGATCCGGCGTGTCAGTATGGCCGTGATGCGACTTCCCACCTTGCGCCGGTCCCGGAGCGTCGAGCCGGGTGCAGTCACCGGCATCGCCCGCCTCGACCGCCGGACCAAGCGTCTGGTCGGGCGGTTGCGCCCGGGTGACATCGCCGTCATCGACCACCTCGACATCGACCGGGTCGCGGCCGACTCGCTGGTCGCGGTCGGCGTCTCGGCGGTGCTGAACGCGAAGCCGTCGATCTCGGGCCGCTATCCCAATCTCGGGCCCGAGGTGCTCATCCAGGCCGGCATCACGCTGATCGACGATCTCGGCGAGGACGTCTTCGACCATCTGCGTGAGGGCAGCCCGATCGTCATCGAGGGCGACGCCATCCTGTTCGACGGCGAGGTCGTCGCCACCGGCGTGCGGCAGGACAAGGACTCGGTCGCCGCCGCGATGGCCGACGCCCGCGAGGGCCTGTCGGCGCAGCTCGAGGCGTTCGCCGCCAACACCATGGATTACCTCAAGCAGGAGCGTGACCTGCTGCTCGACGGGGTCGGCGTGCCGGATGTGCAGACCCGGATCGCGGGCCGGCACGTGCTGATCGTGGTGCGCGGCTACGACTACAAGGCCGACCTCGATGTGCTGCGACCTTACATTCGCGAGTTCAAGCCGGTGCTGATCGGCGTGGACGGCGGTGCCGACGCGCTCGTCGAGTCCGGCTACACCCCCGACATGATCATCGGGGACATGGACTCGGTCACCGACGACGTGCTGCGCTGCGGCGCCGAGGTGGTCGTGCACGCCTATCCCGACGGGCGCGCGCCCGGTCTCGAGCGGGTCCGCCAGCTCGACGTGGCCGCGATCACCTTCCCGGCCGCGGCGACGAGCGAGGATCTGGCGATGCTGCTCGCCGACGACAAGGGCGCCACCATGATCGTCGCGGTCGGCACCCACGCCAACCTGGTCGAGTTCCTCGACAAGGGCCGCGGCGGGATGGCCTCGACCTTCCTGACCCGGCTCAAGGTCGGCGGCAAGCTGGTCGACGCCAAGGGCGTCAGCCGGCTCTACCGGCAGAACATCTCCGGCTCGTCGTTGCTGCTGCTCGTGCTCTCCGCGATCGCCGCGATGGCGTCGGCGGTGGCGGTGTCGACCGTGGGGAAGGCGTATCTCGCCGTGGTTTCGGAGTGGTGGGACAATCTCGTCTTCCAGCTCGGCCACCTCTTCTGACGACTGATCAAGAGGCTTTCGCGTGATCAACTTTCGGTACCACGTCGTGTCCCTGACCGCGGTCTTCCTCGCCCTCGCCATCGGCCTGGTGGTCGGCACGGCGGCGCTCAACGGACCGGTCGCCGACAGTCTCAAGGACCAGGTCACCGCGCTCAGCAAGGACAACAGCAACTACCGGGACCAGGCAAACCAGTACCGCGACGAGCTGAACCGGGCACAGGATTTCGCCACCCAGGTCTCCGCCCCGCTGCTGGCCGGCAAGCTGGCCGGGC
>Ga0247762_1000545_pt1 | contig 10316 bp, 6 predicted proteins | sample UWRJL081202R4_FD_181016 | JGI IMG/M metagenome (GOLD analysis project Ga0247762, IMG submission 181016) | Plant litter microbial communities from Arlington Agricultural Research Station in Wisconsin, United States - UWRJ-L081-202R-4 | ecosystem: Environmental > Terrestrial > Plant litter >...
CGCGTCGTCGCGCCGCTCACCTCCACGGTGAACGGCGCGCACGACCGGTTGATCCCCGGCGGCCGCGACCGCCGCACCGCCCGCGCCTTCCGGACGCGCGTCACCGAGATGGAGCGCCTGCGCAGGACCTACGACGTCGGCCACGACCTCGTGGACGACGCGGCGTAGGCGCGACCGGTCGTCCTACGGCTTCAAGTCGTAGGGGAAGTCGGTCAGGACCTCGTGGCCGTCCTCGGTGACGAGGACGAGGTCCTCGGAGCCGAGGGCGCCGACGTGGCGGTCCCAGAGCCCGGGCTCGATGGCGACGACGTCGCCCGGGACGAGGGGTGACCGGCCGGACTGGCCCATGCCGGGATCCTCGTGGACCTCGAGGCCGACGCCGTGGCCGAGGGAGAACTGGAAGCCCTCGTTGGGGTCCTCGCCGGGGCCGGTGCGCTGGGTGGCGTGGCCGGCGGCCTCGAAGATGTCGCAGGCGATGGCGTGCAGCTCGCGGCCGGTGATGCCGGGGCGGATCGCGTCCCGGGCGGCCATGTGGGCCTCGTGGGTGAGGGCGTCGAGCTCGAGCGTCCTGGCGTCCGGCGTGCCGACGACGAACGTCCGGGCCATGTCGGCCCAGCAGTTGGTCTCCTCGTCGCGCGGCCACAGGTCGACGTGGATCGGCAGGTTCGCCGGCAGCGGGCCGGTGCCCGATTCGTGGCCGAAGCCCTGCCAGACGCTGGCCACGATGATGTCCGGCGGCGCGGGCGCGCCGGCGGCGGCGCAGGCCGCGCGGATCGCGTCGCGGACCCGCTCGGCGGTGACCGGCTCGCCGTCGACGACGATCCGGTCGCCCTCGGGGACGGCGGCGCGCAGGATCGCGGCCGCGGCGGCCATCCCGGCCTCGGCGGCCTTCTGCGCGCGGCGGATCCCCGCCAGCTCGGTGTCGGACTTCGCGCGGCGGCGCAGCGCGAAGGTCTCGTGGTCGGGCGTCAGCAGGACGCCGTCGGCGCGCAGGCGGTCGGCGACGGCGAGCGGGAAGTCGGGATCGACGATCGCGTCCTGGAGGCCTGTCTTGGCGACCGCGCGGGAGATCATCTCGATGATCATCTGGTCGCGCGGCATCCCGCTCTCCAGCAGCTCGTGGAAGCCGACGTCGCCCCATTCGATGATCGCGGCGTCCGGCCGCACCGCGGCGGCGCGCTCCTGGTCCAGCGAGCTGATGAAGATGGTGGCCTTGCCCCCGACCTCCGCGTACCCGAACGGGTCGGCGATCGTGATCGGCAGCTCGTGGCGCAGCGCGGCGCTGCGCTCGGTGTCGCTGTAGAGCAGGACGTCGGGCATGGGCCCGACCCTATCGCGCCGCTAGCTGGCGCCCGGGGTGATGCGGTAGGCGTCGAAGACGCCTTCGATGTTGCGCAGGCGCGTGACGGCCTGCTTGAGGCCCTGGGTGTCGGGGACCTCGACGACGAACTTGTTCTGCACCATCGGCGAGTTGACGATGCAGCGGGCCTCGACGATGTTGAAGCCGGCCTCGGCGAAGGTGCGGGACAGGTCCTCCAACAGGCGGTGGCGGTCCCAGGCGTCGACCTGCAGCTCGACGCGGAAGGACGTCTGGTGGTCGCCCTCCCAGTGGACGCGCACGAAGCGCTCCGGGTCCTTGCGCAGCGCGACGGTGTTGGGGCAGTCGTCGCGGTGGATCGTGATGCCGCGGCCGAGCGAGACGTAGCCGACGATCGGGTCGCCGGGGACCGGGCGGCAGCACTTCGCGAGGCGGACGAGCACGTCCTCCACCCCATCGACGCGGATGCCGTAGGACCCCGCCTTGCCCGTCGGCTGGCGGCGCGCGCGGCGCGTGCTGACCAGCGCCTCGGCGGGATCGGTCTCGTCCTCGGCCGCCTCGCCCGCCTTCAGGCGCTGCATCAGCTTGTTGACGACGACCTTCGGCGAGATCTTCGCGCCGCCGAGCGCGATGTAGAAGTCGTCCGCCTTGCGGAAGCCCATCTCGCGGATGACGTCGGCCAGCAGCGGCGAGCTGACGAGCTTCTGCGGCGGCAGGCCCTGCTTCTTGAGGTGCTCCTGCAGCAGCTCGCGGCCGGTGTGCTCGGTGTCCTCGCGCGACTCGGCCTTGAAGAACTGCTTGATCTTGTTGCGGGCGCGCGTGGTCTTGACCAGCGCCAGCCAGTCGCGCGACGGGCCGCGGTCGCGCTTGGAGGTCAGGATCTCGATGATGTCGCCGGAGTTCAGCGCGTAGTTCAGCGGCACGATCTTGCCGTTGACCTTCGCGCCGACGCAGCGGTGGCCGACCTCGGTGTGGACCTCGTAGGCGAAGTCCAGCGGCGTCGCGCCCTGGGCCAGCGACTTGACCTCGCCCTTCGGGGTGAAGACGAAGACCTCCTCGTCGAACAGGTCGACGCGGAGCGTCTCCATGAACTCCTTGGGATCGTTCAGCTCCGACTGCCAGTCGAGCATCGACCGCAGCCACTTGAGCTTGTCGTCGCCCTCCAGGCCCCCGCCCTTCTTGTTGGGGTCCTGCTTGTACATCCAGTGCGCGGCGACCCCGAACTCGGCCATGTCGTGCATGTCCTTGGTCCGGATCTGGATCTCCAGCGGCAGGCCCTCGGGCCCGATGACCGTCGTGTGCAGCGACTGGTACATGTTGAACTTCGGCATCGCGACGAAGTCCTTGAAGCGGCCGGGCAGCGGCTTCCACAGCGAATGGATGACCCCGACGGCGCCGTAGCAGTCCTTCACGCTGTCCACGACCACGCGCATGGCGGTGAGGTCGTAGATCTCGTTGAACTCGCGGCCCTTCTTGGTCATCTTGGAGTAGATGGAGTAGAAGTGCTTCGCGCGGCCGGAGATGCGGGCGTTGATGCCGAGCGCGTCGAGCTCGCGGTTCAGCTCGTCGCCGGCGGCCTTGACGTAGTCGTCGCGCTCCTCGCGCTGCTGGTTGACCAGGCCCTTGATCTCCTGGTACTTGCGCGGGTGCAGGGCGGCGAAGGCGAGGTCCTCCAGCTCCCACTTGATCGCGTGGATGCCGAGGCGGTGCGCGATCGGCGCGTAGATCTCGAGGGTCTCCTTGGCCTTCTCGATCTGCTTCTGCTTGGGCATCGCGTCGATCGTCCGCATGTTGTGCAGGCGGTCGGCGAGCTTGATGAGGATGACCCGGACGTCCGAGGCCATCGCGACCATCATCTTGCGGTAGTTCTCGGCCTGGGCCTCGTCGCGCGAGGTGAAGGTGATGCCGGTGAGCTTGGTGACGCCGTCGACGAGCGCCATCACCTCCTCGCCGAACAGCTCCTTGACCTCTTCGAGCGACGCGGTGGTGTCCTCGACGGTGTCGTGCAGGAGCGCGGCGACGAGCGTATCGGTGTCCAGGCGCAGGCCCGCGCAGATCTTGGCGACCGCGGCGGGATGGATGATGAAGTGCTCGCCGGACTTGCGGCGCTGGTCGGCGTGGTGCTCGCACGCGAAGACGAACGCCTCCTCGACGCGGGCGCGGTCGATCGGCAGCGCGGCGTCGTCGGCGTGTTCCTCGACGATCGCGAAGAGGTCGGAGAGCAGCCGCTGCTGGTCCGGGGTGAGGTCGGTGCGCGCGACCGCCGGGTGGCCCTCGGGATGGGTGATCGTGTCCACGGGGGTACGGTCCCCGAGGTCGTCCGAACCGTTACCGCCGGCGGCGGCAGCGGCGACGTCCGGCGTCAGGCCGCTTGCGGTGTCGCGCTCGCGCTGGTCAGCCATGCCGTCCCCTCCGCGTGGCGCTGTTGGGCGTGCTGGTAGGTCGGGGAGCGCTCGAGGTCGGTCGGCGCGACGTCCGGGACGATCGCGACGCGGCCGTCGTCGGCGCTGACCAGGCCGAGCTCGACCAGGACGGCCAGCAGCCGTCCCGCCGCCCCCGCGGGACGGTGCCCGACGGCGTCGGCCAGCCCGCGGCCGTCGCGCAACGCCCGATAGGCGGCGACGAGGGCCGGTCGCAGGTCGTGATCTCGCTCCAGGACATCCCTGGAATAGCGTAGCTCAGGCTCGCCCCAGGCCAGATGGGCCATCTGGGCCGGATGGCCCGCGGTCAGCAGGGCCTCCTGGTCGGGATGCAGCGGCGGGTCGATGGCCACGAGGTGGTGGTACCCGTCCGCGAGCGCGGGATCCCGCTCCAGCGCCTCCCAGCTGGTGACGGCGAACCCGCCGAGCCGGCCCGTGAGCTGCTGCGCGCGCGCCGGCCCGTCGGCCGCGATGGCCAGGACCGGCTCGCCGGTGTGGACGAGCGCGGCGATGGTGCCGGCCAGGCCGGTGGAGCGGCGGTCGCGGACGGCGCGGCCCGCGCCGCCGCGCGCGACCCGCTGGGCGAGCGTGGCGAGCTGCGCGACCGCGTGCGCCTCGACCGGCGCGGACGTCCCGCCGACGAGGGCGAGCATGGGCGTGGCGACGGCGGCGGTCGCCAGCGCCAGGACCTCGGCCTCCCACTCCGCCGTCGCGACCGCGGGCTCGCCGACGAGGCGGGGCGCCTCGGCGGTCGCCGGCAGGAGCTTGCGCAGGACGAGGCGGGGCTCGATGGTCCCGCGCCACTCGTTCAGCTCCAGCGTGAAGGTGGCGTGGAGGTTGCCCGTCGCGGCGCCCTCGGGCAGGTGCGAGAGGTTGAAGGCGACGGCGCGGGCGCGGATGCCGCCGGCCTCGACCGTGAAGCGGACGTGCTTGCCCTCGGACATCTGGACGGGATCGACGAGGCGGGCGGCCGGGACCAGCAGGCTGATCGACGGGTTGCCGATGCCGAAGGGCGCGAGCCGGCCCAGCTCCTCGGCCAGCGCGGTGCCGAGCTCGTCGCCGCTGACGACGGCGTCGACGCGCTCGACGGGGACGAGGTCCTCGGGGTCGAGCGCCGCGGCCGCGTGCGCGGCGAAGGCGGCGCGGAAGGCCTCCAGCTCGCCGCGCGCGATCGTGCAGCCCGCGGCCGCGCGGTGGCCGCCGTGCTTCAGGAGGTGCGACGACGTCGCGTCGAGGCCGCCGAGGAGGTCGAAGGCCGGGATCGAGCGGCCGGAGCCCGTGCCCTCGTCCTCCCCCTCGCGCAGCGCGATCATCACGACCGGCCGGTGGTGGCGCTCGGCGATGCGCGAGGCGACGATGCCGATCACCCCCGGGTGCCAGCCCTCGGCCCACAGCACGTAGGCCGGCTGCTCGCCGAGGTCGGCGACCTGCGCCTCGGCCTCGAAGCGGATCCGCTCCTCGACGAAGCGCCGGTCCGCGTTGGCGCGATCCAGCTCCTCGGCGATCTGCGCGGCGCGCGTCTCGTCGTGCGTGAGCAGCAATTCCAGCGCGGCGTCGGCGCGGTGCAGGCGGCCCGCGGCGTTGATCCGCGGCGCGAGGCCGAAGCCGACCGCCCGCGCGTCCACGCGCGTCGGGTCGACCTTGGCGACCCGCATCAGCGCCCGCAGGCCGACCTTCTCGGTCCGGCCCAGCGCCGTCAGCCCCTGGCGGACCAGGCGCCGGTTCTCGCCCACGAGCGGGACGCAGTCGGCGATCGTGGCCAGGGCCACCAGGTCGAGGTCGGCCAGCGCGATCGACGCGTCGTGCCCGGCGGCCTGGAGCAGCGCGCCCGCGAGCTTGTGCGCGACGCCGCCGGCGCAGAGGTCCACGCACGGGTAGCCGCAGACGCCCGGGTGCACGAGCGGCGCGTCGGGCACGACCCCGTCGGCGCGCGGCTGGTGGTGGTCGGTCACGACCACGTCCAACCCCAAGGACTTGGCCAGCGCGACCTCGTCGACGGCGGTGATGCCGCAGTCGGTCGTCACCAGCAACTTGGTCCCGCGCTGGGCGAGCTTCTCGACCGTCCCGGCGCTGAGCCCGTAGCCGTCCTCGCTGCGCGACGGCAGGTACCAGTCGACGTCCGCGCCCACGCCGCGCAGCGCGCGCACGAGGATCGCCGTCGAGGTGACGCCGTCGACGTCGTAGTCGCCGTGCACGGTGATCCGCGACCCGGCCGCGACGTGGCCGAGGAGCAGCGCGACCGCCTCGTCGAGCGCCGCGCCGAACAGCGCCGCCGGATGCTCCTCGGCGCCCGCCAGCCACGCGCGCGCGTCCTCCACCGTGGCGATCCCGCGGCGCACCAGCACCTGCGCGACCGGGAACGACATCCCGAGGTCGCGCGCCAGCGACAGCGCCGCGGCGCTGTCGCACGGCGGTACGTCGAGTCGCGGCGTGAGCATCGCCGCCCAGGGTGCCATCGGCACCGGACGCCACGCCGGCGCTCACCCCGCTATCACGGGGAAACCGCGCGCTGAAGACGCCGTCTTACAGGTGCAGCGGCGGGATCTTGCGGCGGACGCCCTCGTAGTACACGAGGCCCATCCCGATCAGCGCGCCCGGCACGGCCTCGAGGGCCTGCAGGATGTGCGTCTCGCTCTCCCCCGGGATCGAGAACCCGGAGAGGGCCAGGCCGCTGAGGGCGCCGCCGAAGAGCGCGCCCAGGAACGCGCCGACGATGCCGCCCCAGAAGCGGTCGGGGATGAAGATGGCGAAGTGCCAGAGGGCGAGGCCCATCATGACCCAGGCGAACATGGCCATGGCTAACGCGGCCTCCCGTGGCGCTTGTTGCGGGACCGCTTCGGGCGGTCCTTCTTGTCGTCCTTCAAGACCAGGTCCTCGGGCGTCGCGTCCGCCGACGGATCGGCCTGCGGCCGCGGCCGCGGCTCGGGCTCCGGATCGGGCGCCCGCTCCTTGGTCTTCTGCGCGACGCGCGTGGGCGTCGTCTCGTGCTCGATGTCGGCGACCATCTGCTGGAACTCGGTCTGCGACACGCCCTGGGACGGGTCCTCCGGCGTCGTGATCCGGCGGTCGGGGCGCTTGGACGCCTTCGGCTCGACCGTGACGCCGTGCGACGCGGTCGCGTAGGCCGGCACCACGCCGCCGGTCTCCTCGGCGATCCGCAGGCGACGGCGACGGTAGATCTCCTCGCGCTCCTTCCAGTGCGCGAGCACCGGCGAGGCGATGAAGACCGACGAGTACGCGCCCGAGATCACGCCGATGAGCAGCGCGAAGGCGAAGTCCTTGAGCGTGTCGCCGCCGAAGAACAGCAGCGCCAGGATCGGCAGCAGCGTGCAGAACGAGGTCGCCAGGGACCGCGTCAGCACCTCGCTCATCGACCGGTTGACGATCTGCGTGAACGCGGCACGCGGCATGCGCGGCATGTTCTCGCGGATTCGGTCGAACACGATGATCGTGTCGTAGAGCGAGTACCCCAAGATCGTGAGCAGCGCCGCGACCGTCGACGTCGTCACCTCCCGGCCGGTGAGGGAGTAGACGCCCGCCGTGATCAGGATGTCGTGCATCACCGCGATCAACACCGGGACGGCGAACTTCCACTCGAACCGCAGCGCGATGTACACGCTGATGACCAGCAGCGACGCGATGATCGCGAAGATCGCCGATCTCGCCACGGTCTTGCCGAACGTCGGCCCGATCGAGTCCTGCTGGAAGGCCTTCGTGGCGCCGAACTTGGAGACCAGCGTCTTCTCGACGCCCGTCACCGCCGTGCCCGTCTCGCCGAGCGAGATCTGGATGCCGGTGCCGCCGAGCTCCTTGTCGCCCGTGACCTTCTGGACCTCGGGGTTGTTGAAGCCCGCGGAGCGCAGCGCGTCGCCGACCGCGGTCTCGGACGGCACGCCGTTCTGGAAGGCGACCTTGGCGCGCGTGCCCGACTCGAAGTCGATGCCGAAGTTGAGGCCCTTGCCGCCGATCGCCAGCGCGCCGATCAGCAGGATCACGCCGGAGGTGGAGAAGAACCACTTCGCCGAGCCGCTGAAGTCCATCGTCCAGCGCCGCTTGCTGTCGCCGGCGCCGAGCGCGCTCGGGTGCGTGATCAGCGGCGAGCGCTGCATCGTGCCCAGGACCGCCTGCGTCGCCAGGACGGCGGTGAACAGCGAGGTCATCGTGCCGATGCCGAGCGTGAAGGCGAACCCGCGGACGCCGGCCGTCGCGACGACGAACAGGATGAAGGCCACCATGATCGTCACGACGTTGGCGTCGATGATCGCGGCGATGCCCTTCTTGTAGCCCTGCGCGATGCCGGCGGCGACCGATCGGCCGCCGCGGATCTCTTCCTTGACGCGTTCGAAGATGACGATGTTCGCGTCCGCCGCGACGCCGATCGTGAGGATGAGGCCCGCGATGCCGGGCAGCGTCATCGTGATCGGGATCAGCTTGATCAGCGCGAACAGGTAGATCGCGTAGACGAACAGCGCGCCGACGGCGACGACGCCGAGCACGCGGTAGAAGAGCAGCAGGAACAGCGCGACGATCGCGAAGCCGACGATGCCGGCGACGAGGCCGTCGTCGAGGGCCTGCTGGCCGAGCGTCGCGGAGACCTGCGACTGCGAGATCAGCTCCAGCTTGATCGGCAGCGCGCCCGTCTTGATCAGCGTCGCCAGGCGCTGGGCCGACTTGATCGTGAACGAGCCCGAGATCTGCGACCCGTTCTCGCCGTCGATCCCGTCCGGGTTCTGCTGGGGATCGATGTACGGGACCGAGATCAGCTTGTTGTCGAGGACGATCGCGAAGTGGTTGGCGAAGTTCGTCGCGGGCTGGCCCGGGAGGACGGCGGCCTGGCCGCGCTGCGAGATCTCGCGCGTGACCTTCTGCCACTTCTTCTTGCCCTCGTCGGTGAAGTTGAAGGTGACCGTCGGCTGGCTGGTCTGCGACTCCGTGTTCTGCTCGGGGTCCTTGATGTCGCGGCCGAGCAGGCCCGGGTCGTCCTTGAGGATGAAGTAGGCGTCGTTGGCGAGCGCCTGGGAGGCCTTGTCGGTGTCGTCGGACTCGGCCTGGACGATCAGGTAGCCCTGCGGGACGTTGACGAACTTGTTGGCCTTCTTGCCGGCGTTCTGGCAGGACTCCTTGACGTCCTCCTCGGACTCCTGCGGCCCGCAGACGACGGCCTTGGTCATCGTGTCGACGCCGTACCAGGAGCCCTTGGTCGTGTCGTCGGGCTCGTCGGTGGCCTTGCAGCTGGACGCCGCCTTCGTGACCGCGTCGTAGTAGGTCAGCGACCCGGAGCCCGGCTGGCCGGCCGCGGAGCCGCCCGTCACCGAGGCGTCCGCGGGCGCCGCCTTGCACTCGGGGCTGCGGACGTCCTTCTCCCAGTCGTAGAACGCCAGGACCGCCGTCGTGCCCACCTGCTGCTGGGCCTGCTCGGCGTTCTTGACGTCCGGCAGCGACACCTCGATCTGGTTGTCGCCCGACTGCTGGATCTCCGGCTCGGCGACGCCGAGGGAGTCGACGCGCTCGCGCATGATGTCCATCGTGCGCTGCAGCGAGTCGGGCGTGACGTCGGCGTACTTCGTCGGCTTGGCCTCGTAGACGAGCGACGTCCCGCCCTTGAGGTCGAGCCCCTGACGGGTCGACTTGGACAGGGGCGTCCCCGGGACGATCACCAGCAGCGAGCCGATGAGCAGCAGGGCGACGAGCCCGAGGATGAGGAAGTTGCGGCGGCGGTCGGTCATGCGAAGCGGACGGCAGCGTACTGCTCGGGGACAGGGTCCGAGGTGACGAGCCCTAGCCGAACGTCACTTGTCCGGCGTGAGGACGAGCAGCATGCCTCCGTCGTCATCGTACGCGGGGAAGAGATCGGCGGTCGCCTGGGCGGGCAGATCGCCTTCTGCGTGAACGGCGACGGGCTGCTTGAGCTTGCGCACGCCCCACTCCAGGACGGTGCCGACGGGATCGTCGCCGTTGGAGAACTCCAGGCCCAGGACGTCCCTGACCGGACGGCCGATGACCCTCTCGTCGTCGAGGCCGGTGAGCTCGAACGAGCCGCGGCCGCAGGCGATGACCTTCCCCTGCGCGTCGCAGGCGAAGAACGCGGCGTCGGGCGCGGGGTAGTAGTCGTCGAGCAGCTCGAACAGGAAGCCGAAGCCGCATTTGGAGCACCCGCGCGCCTGGCGCCGGAAGCCGGCGTTGCGCTCGGTCTCGGTGGTGCGGTTCCCGCAGTTGGGGCAGATGAAGAGATGGGCCATCGTTTCGGTGAGCAAGGGTATCCGGCGCGTGCGGATGCTTCATCTGAGCGCAACACGCCGGTGGACGCGTTGCGCCGATTCGCCGGGTCCTCTGCTAGACAGGCGGGCGACATGGAGGGCCTTCCTTCTTCCGAGGTGCCGCTGGCCGACGCCGCGATCGCGACCGAGATCGCGAACGCCGCCGCGCGCGGGCGCGGCGCCGACCGCGCGCCGACGCTGGAGCAGCTGCTGGCCGCGTTCGGGGAGACCGCTCCGACGCCGGCCGCGCGCGCACGGGTCGCCGCGGCGCTGCGGGTGGCGGGCATGGGCGTCCGGCCGGACCTGGCGTCCGCCGAGCCG
>Ga0247762_1000546_pt1 | contig 10312 bp, 8 predicted proteins | sample UWRJL081202R4_FD_181016 | JGI IMG/M metagenome (GOLD analysis project Ga0247762, IMG submission 181016) | Plant litter microbial communities from Arlington Agricultural Research Station in Wisconsin, United States - UWRJ-L081-202R-4 | ecosystem: Environmental > Terrestrial > Plant litter >...
GGTGGGAATCTGCGGTGAAGCCGCCGCCGACCCGCAACTCGCCGTCGTGCTCGTCGGTCTCGGTGCCACGACGTTGTCGATGACACCGGCAGCGCTGGCCGACGTGCGAGCGGAACTCGCCACCGTCACTCTCGAGCAGGCGAAGGCCAAGGCTGCAGCCGCTCTTGCGGCCACGACCGCCGCAGGAGCTCGCGAGTCCGCAGCAGCCGCCTGATCGCATCGCCGATCCGACAACGCGAGTGTGTCTCGCGTACCGCCCCCCGAAAGGGGGGTGAGTGGCGGGTGAACCTCGGCGTCATAGTGGACGCAACGGGTCGTCTCTCTCTATGAGGTAGTCATCGGTGACGGGGGTCATCGAGGCTTCCTCTCATTCATAGGGACATAGAGAGGCCCAGAATGGATCAGGGGGATGAGCGGTTCGGACTCGAAGCCGACCACTTCGGACGCGGATTTGATCGAAAGCGCTCGATCGGGGGATACGAGCGCTTTTGCGGAGCTTTGGCGCCGTCATTTTCGCCCAGCCGCTCGCGTCGCCCGCCAGTTCACACGGATCGATGCCGATGACCTCGTCTCTGAGGCCTATGTGCGCATCTTTCAACGTGTTCTGGCGGGCGGCGGACCCACCGGCGCCTTCCGGCCCTACCTCTACACGACGATTCGCAACCTCGCGAGCACCTGGGGAGCCGCATCCCGCGACATCCAGGTGGACATGATCGAAGACTTCGAAGACGAGCGCATCCCGGCCGACCCGGCGGCATACGCTCTCGACAGGACCCTGACGGCTCGGGCCTTCCGTGAACTCCCGGAGCGCTGGCAGACGGTGCTCTGGTACACCGAGGTCGAAGGCATGGACCCGCACGAGGTCGCGCCGCTGATGGGGATCAGCGCGAACAGCGTCGCCGCGCTGTCGTACCGCGCGCGTGAGGGGCTGCGCAAGGCCTGGCTGCAGGCCCACATCTCCGACGCCACCGCATCCGGCGAATGCCAGTGGACAATGTCGCGGCTGGGCGACCACGCCCGCGACGGCCTGAGCGCTCGCGACGCCGACCGCGTCACCGCACACCTCGCCGACTGCTCCAAGTGCACCATCGTCTCGCAGGAGGTCGACGAGGTCAGCTCCCACCTCGCGATGGTGATGTTGCCTCTGCTGCTCGGCGGAATCGCCGGCGGCACTCTGCTGTCTCAGTTGTCCCAGCCGGCCAGTGCCATGGCCGCCGACATGTTCGTGCCGGCGATGCCCCAGACCGTCGAAGCGGTGGCGACCGGAGGGGCCGCCGCCGGAACCGCGGTCGCCGGTGCCCTCGGCCTCGGCTCGGCGGCCGGCACCAGCACGATCGTCGGCGGCATCGCCGTCGCCGCGGTGCTGGCAACCGGGATCGCCGTCGGCACCCTGCCGACCGATCCCGCCCCGACAGACAGCGACTCCACGTCGGTCGTCGTCGCGGAGCCCATCGACGACGACGCCACCTCCCCGACGACGGGGCCCACCGATCCCGCCGCCGACCCGGGCCCCGCGGGCCCGTCCCCGAGCGATCTTCCCGGCGTCTCGGGACCGGCCGGAATCCTCGGCGGAACCGGGGGCGGAGGCGGCGGCACGGTGGGTGGGGTGGTCAACGGGGCCACCGACACCGTCGAAGACGTCGTCGACGATGTCGTGGACACCGTGGAGGACACGGTGGACGATGTCGCCACCGTCGTGCAACAGCCGGTGGTCGTGAATGTCTCCGTCAACGGCGCCGGCACCCCGGGAGCGAAGGTCTCGCTGCAGGCGGCCGGCACCGTCTATGCGACCACGACCGTCGGCTCGAACGGCAAGTACTCGATCTCAGCGGGCGGCATCCCCGAGACTGTCGGCACCCTCTCGGTCGTGCAGAAGGTCGACCAGAGCCTGCTCGGGGGCCTGGTGAACGGCGTGGTGCAGGTGCTCAAGCCCCTCACGGTCTCCTCCTCGTCCGGCGGTCTCCCCGTCGTCGCGGTCGGCTGATTCCCCTGCCCCCCGAACGCGGGGGGCGATATGTTGCCGAACCCGCGTCATAGCCGGCGGCATCCCCGGTCTCTTCTTGTAGGGCTCACCGAGCCCGCTTCGCCAGACGTCCCATCAGCGAAGCGATTGGCCCGGTGCCGTAGCGATCCCAGCCGCTGCGGCGCCGGGCCTTCACCTTTGCGGCATCGCGCGAGGCGCTCCCGAGGCGCGCGTACCCCTGAGCGGCTACGCCAGCGGTAGCTGCGGACGGCCCTGCAGGATCGCGTTCTTGACCTCGGCGATCGCCTGCGTCACCTGGATGCCGCGGGGGCACGCCTCGCTGCAGTTGAAGGTGGTGCGGCAGCGCCAGACACCCTCTTTGTCGTTCAGGATGTCGAGGCGCACCTGCGCGCCCTCGTCGCGGCTGTCGAAAATGAAGCGGTGGGCGTTGACGATCGCCGCCGGGCCGAAGTACTGGCCGTCGGTCCAGAACACCGGGCACGACGAGGTGCACGCGGCGCACAGGATGCACTTGGTGGTGTCATCGAAGACGGCGCGCTGAGCGACCGACTGGATGCGCTCCTTGCCCTCCTTGGGCTTGGAGTCGGCGATCAGGAACGGCTGGATCTGCCGGTACGACTCGAAGAACGGCTCCATGTCGACGATCAGGTCTTTCTCCAGCGGAAGGCCCTTGATCGCTTCGACGTAGATCGGCTGGCTGATGTCGAGATCCTTGATCAGGGTCTTGCAGGCCAGCCGGTTGCGGCCGTTGATGCGCATCGCATCCGACCCGCAGATGCCGTGCGCGCACGAGCGCCGGAAGCTGAGCGAGCCATCCTGTTCCCACTTGATCTTGTGGAGCGCGTCGAGGATGCGATCCGTCGGATACATCTCGACGTCGTAGTCCTTCCAGATCGGCTCGTCCATCGTCTCCGGGTCGAAGCGACGGATGATGAGCGTCACGGTGAACGCGCTGATGCCCGCCTCGATCGACGGGTTCTCTGCCTCGGCGGTCCCGGTGACCATGTCAGTACTTCCGTTCCATCGGCTGGTAGTTGGTGATCACGACCGGCTTCCAGTCGAGAGTGATGTGGTCGGCGGCATCGGCGGAGTGGGGGTCGCCGGTGAGGTAGGCCATCGTGTGCTTCATGTATTTCTCGTCGTCGCGTTTCGGGTAGTCGTCGCGCATGTGACCGCCGCGGCTCTCTTTGCGGTTGCGGGCCGAGAACACGACCACCTCGGCCAGGTCGAGCAGGAAGCCGAGTTCGATCGCCTCGAGCAGATCGGTGTTGAACCGGCGGCCCTTGTCGTGGATCGCGATGTTCATGTAGCGCTCGCGAAGGCCGTGGATGGTCGCCGTGACCTTCTCGAGCGACTCATCGGTGCGGAACACCTGAGCGTTGCGGTCCATCTCGTCTTGCAGCTCTTTGCGCAGCACGGCGATGCGCTCGGTGCCGTCGGAGTCGCGCAACTGCTGCACCAGGCCCAGCACGAAGCCCGCCGGGTTGGGCGGCAGCGGGGTGAAGGCCACCGTCGCGGCGTACTCGACGGCGTTGTTGCCGGCGCGCTTGCCGAACACGTTGATGTCGAGCAGCGAGTTGGTTCCCAGACGGTTCGACCCGTGCACGCTGACGCACGCGCACTCGCCGGCCGCGTACAGCCCCGGCACGACGGTGTCGTTGTCGCGCAGCACCTCGGCCTTCACGTTGGTCGGGATCCCGCCCATCGCGTAGTGCGCGGTCGGCATCACCGGCACCGGCTCGTACACCGGATCGACCCCGAGGTAGGTGCGGGCGAACTCGGTGATGTCGGGGAGTTTGGTCTCGAGCACCTCGGCGCCGAGGTGGGTGCAGTCCAGCAGCACGTAGTCCTTGTGCGGGCCGGCGCCGCGCCCCTCCGCCACCTCTTGCACCATGCAGCGGCTGACGATGTCGCGGGGCGCCAGGTCTTTGATGGTGGGGGCGTAGCGCTCCATGAAGCGCTCGCCGCTGGCGTTGCGCAAGATGGCGCCCTCGCCCCGCGCTCCCTCGGTGAGCAGGATGCCGAGGCCCGCCAGACCTGTCGGGTGGAACTGGAAGAACTCCATGTCTTCCAGCGGAAGACCTTTGCGCCAGATGATGCCGACGCCGTCACCGGTGAGGGTGTGCGCGTTCGAGGTGGTCTTGTAGATCTTGCCGAAGCCGCCGGTGGCGAAGATGATCGCCTTCGCCTGGAACACATGGATCTCGCCGGTCGCGAGCTCGTAGGCGACCACGCCGGAGGGCTGCTCGACGCCGTCGACGGTCGTCATCACCACATCGAGCGCGTAGTACTCGTTGAAGAAGTTCACGCCGAGCTTGACGCAGTTCTGGAACAGGGTCTGCAGGATCATGTGGCCGGTGCGGTCGGCGGCGTAGCAGGCGCGGCGCACCGGTGCCTTTCCGTGATCGCGGGTGTGCCCGCCGAAGCGGCGCTGGTCGATCTTGCCGTCGGGGGTGCGGTTGAAGGGCAGCCCCATGTTCTCGAGGTCGAGCACCGCGTCGATCGCCTCTTTGGCGAGAATCTCGGCGGCATCCTGATCGACCAGGTAGTCACCGCCCTTGACGGTGTCGAAGGTGTGCCATTCCCAGCTGTCTTCTTCGACGTTGGCCAGCGCCGCCGCCATCCCGCCCTGCGCCGCGCCCGTGTGCGAGCGCGTGGGGTAGAGCTTGGTGATCACGGCCGTCTTGGCCTTGGGGCCCGCTTCGATGGCGGCACGCATGCCGGCGCCGCCAGCCCCCACGATGACCACGTCGAACCGGTGGTAGTGCACGCCGTCGATGACGTCGCCATCGTCGACTGTCGCGCCGTCGGTGAATTCCATGTAGTTGTTAGGCACTGTTAGTTGCAGATCTCCACGAGAGCGCCGGTGGGGGTTCCGATGCAGGGGTCGAAGGTGGTGAGCACCAGTGTGCCCAAGACGAGCAGCGTGACTGTCGCCCCGGCCAGCAGTACCAGGATCAGGATGCGCAGCCTGCCGCGCGCGTAGTCGTTGGTGAGGGTGCGCATGCCGTTCGCGCCGTGGATGAGGGCCAGCCACAGCAGCAGGGTGTCCCACACGATCCAGAACGGGTCGGCCAGCTTGCCGGCCACGAACGCGAAGTCGATCGCGCTGACCCCCTGGCCGAGGAACAGGTTGACCAGCAGGTGCCCGAAGATCAGCACGACCAGCAGCACGCCCGAGAAGCGCATGTAGAGCCAGCCCCACTTCTCGACGTTCACCCCACGACGGCGCACCGGGCGTGAGCGCGGCGCCTCGATGGCGGCCAGACTCTCGTTGGTCACGGTCACTCCCCCCCGAAAACGTGCATCAGGTGGCGCGGTGCGAAGCCGAGCATGAGCAGGATCCACAGGGCGATGGCGATCCAGAACATCAGCCGCTGGTGCTTGACCCCCCACGCGCTGAAGTCGATCAGGATGATGCGCAGCCCGTTCAGGGCATGCAGGCCGATGGCGGCGACCAGCGCCAGTTCGCCGAGACCCATGATCGGGGTCTTATAGGTGCCGATCACCGCGTTGTACGCCTCGGGGTCGAGGCGCACCAGCGACGTGTCGAGGATGTGCACGAGCAGGAAGAAGAAGATCGCCGTTCCGGTGATGCGATGCAGCACCCACGACCACATGCCTTCGCGACCGCGGTACAGCGTGCCGGCGGGCCGCTTCGGGGCGCGGATCGTCGGCCCCCGACGCGTCGGCGCTGTGGCGGCTCCGGATCGCGCGGCGTGGCTCGACACGGTGCTCCTCCTTGATTCCGGTTCCGATCGCCGCGGTGGCACGTCGGTCGAAGCGTGAAACGGACGCTTGCAGTCTAGGCCGGGCCCGACGCCACTCGCAGGTTAGGCCCGCCTCAGTAGCTCGACGTCGAGATACCGGCACACGGGAGGGCCGGAAACGCGGTGGATGCCCCGGGTCGGCCCCGTAGGGTTGTCGCCATGAGTGCCTCTCGCGATGCGATCGCCCCGCTCGCCCGCTTCTACAGCGTCATCCCGGCCGGCGGGATCGGCTCGCGGCTCTGGCCGCTGTCCCGTGCCGATGCTCCCAAGTTCCTGCACGATCTCACCGGTTCCGGCACGACGCTGTTGCGCGCGACCTGGGAACGCCTCTCCCCGCTCTCGGGTGAGCAGCGCATCATGGTCGTCACCGGGCGCGCGCACCGGGCCGCCGTCGAGGAGCAGCTGCCCGAGCTGGTCGACGCCAATGTGGTGCTCGAGAGTGAGCCGAGGGACTCGTCGGCGGCCATCGGCCTCGCCGCCGCGATCCTGGTGCGCCGAGAGCCCGACGTGATCGTCGGCTCCTTCGCGGCCGACCACGTGATCTCCGATTCACGCGGTTTCGAGAAGGCGGTGCGCCAGGCCGTCGCGGCGGCCGACGAGGGCTACATCGTGACCATCGGCATCACGCCGACGGAGCCATCGATCGGGTTCGGCTACATCCACAGTGGTGACGAGGTCGAGATCGATGGGGCTCCGGATGCGCGGGTCGTCAGGAGCTTCGTCGAGAAGCCCGACCTGGCCACCGCGGAGGGCTACCTCGCCGATGGTGAGCACATGTGGAACGCGGGCATGTTCATCGCGCGCGCCGACCAACTGCTCGATCAGATGCGGGAATCGGAGCCGGCCCTGGTCGCCGGGCTCGAAGAACTGGCCGCCGCATGGGACGACCCGGCGACGCGGGGCCCCGCCGTCGACAAGATCTGGCCGGGCCTGCGCAAGATCGCCATCGACTACTCGGTCGCCGAGCCGGCGGCAGCGGCGGGGCACCTCGTGGTGATCCCCGGCGACTTCGACTGGGACGACGTGGGTGACTTCGCCTCCATCGCGAAACTGCAGTCCGGCGGGAGGCAGACCGATCTCGCGATCCTCGGCGAGAACGCGCGCGTGCTGGCCGACGCGTCCACCGGCATCGTCATCAGTCAGACCGATCGCATCATCTCGCTGATCGGCGTGCATGACATCGTCGTCGTCGACACCCCCGACGCATTGCTGGTCACCACCAAGGCGAACGCTCAGCGTGTCAAGAGCGTCGTGGATGCTCTGAAGCTGAGCGGTCGATCCGAGGTTCTGTAGGTCGAAAACCGGCGCCCGGGACGGGCGCGGGCGCTGGCGTCGGCGCTGGCGTCGCCGGGAAGCGCAGAAATGGGCTTCCCTCTCAGCTCCAGCGCGCTCACCTGAGCGCAACATTTCCGGTTCATTACGCATCCGGTGCGGGTTTGTAACGCTTGTGCGGCGGAGGCATCGCGGCACTCGGCAGGGCGCGTCACATTGGGTAACGTGGTGCCAATTCGCGCGGCATCCTGCCGCTGCGTGATCTTGGAGGACACAGTGAAATTGACTTCACGCAAGGCCGCAGTCGCCGGCCTCGCAACGATCGGTCTGAGCGCGTTCGCGCTCACCGGTTGTGCCGCGGCACCCACCGACACCCCGACCGACGCCACCACCGACTTCCTGTCGTGCATGGTCTCCGACTCGGGCGGCTTCGATGACCACTCGTTCAACGAACTCGGCCTCAAGGGCCTCGAGTCCGCGGCGAAGGAGATCGGCGGCAAGACCAACTCGGTCGAGTCGGCCAGCGAAGACGACTTCGCGCCGAACATCGAGGCGCAGATCGGTGAGGGCTGCAACCTGATCGTCACCGTCGGCTTCCTGCTGTCGGCCGCGACCAACGAGGCCGCTGCCGCCAACCCCGACATCGAGTTCGCGATCGTCGATGACGGCCTCGACGCCGACGGCGACGGCAAGCCCGACGTCACCAACGGCAAGCCGATCCTGTTCGACACCGCTCAGGCGGCGTTCCTCGCCGGCTACGCGGCCGCCAGCTATTCGAAGACCGGCGTCGTCGGCACCTTCGGTGGCATCCCGATCCCGCCGGTGACCATCTTCATGGATGGCTTCGTCGACGGCGTCGCGTACTACAACCAGGTCAAGGGCACCGACGTGCAGGCGGTCGGCTGGGACAAGGCCGGTCAGACCGGAACCTTCACCGGTGGATTCGCGGCCGGTGTCGAGGCCAAGACCGCTGCACAGGGTCTGCTCGACCAGAACGCCGACGTGATCCTCCCCGTTGGCGGACCGATCTACCAGTCCGCTGCTGAGGCGATCCGCGACAAGGGTGGCGACATCGCCCTGATCGGTGTCGACGCCGACGTGTACAACACCGACCCGACAGTGAAGGACCTGCTCCTCACCTCGGTGATGAAGGGTGTCGACTCGGGCGTGCACGATGTCGTCGTGGCTGCGGCCGGTGGCGACTTCGACAACACCCCGTACGTGGGCACGCTCGAGAACGGTGGAGTCGGTCTCGCGCCGTTCCACGACTTCGAGTCGAAGGTCGACCCGGCGCTGCAGGGTGAGCTCGACGACCTGAAGGCGGCCATCATCGCCGGTGACGTCGAAGTGACCTCGCCCGCGACGCCCGGCCAGTAACCACCTGATTGATCGGCTCGGGGAGGCCAGCGATGCTGGCCTCCCCGTTCCGTTTCGCAGCACATAGATTGGCTACATGAAGCTCGAACTCCGCGGCATCACGAAGCGGTTCGGCACCCTCATCGCGAACGATCACATCGACCTCATCGTCGAGCCAGGTGAGATCCACAGCCTTCTGGGCGAGAACGGTGCCGGCAAGTCCACGCTGATGAACGTGCTCTATGGCCTCTATCAGGCCGACGAGGGCGAGATCCTCCTCGACGACGAGGTGCAGCACTTCGCCGGACCCGGTGACGCGATGAACGCCGGCATCGGCATGGTGCACCAGCACTTCATGCTCATCCCCGTCTTCACCGTCGCCGAGAACGTCATGCTCGGCCACGAGCAGACCACGTTCGGCGGCCGGCTCGATCTCGACGCCGCCCGCGCGAAGGTGCGCGAGATCTCGGCCCGGTTCGGGTTCGACCTCGATCCCGATGCGCTCATCGAAGATCTTCCCGTCGGGGTCCAGCAGCGCGTCGAGATCATCAAGGCCCTGTCGCGCGACGCGAAGGTGCTCATCTTCGACGAGCCGACAGCGGTGCTCACGCCGCAGGAGACCGACGAGCTGATGGCGATCATGCGCCAGCTCAAGGCCGAGGGCACCGCGATCGTGTTCATCACCCACAAGCTGCGCGAGGTGCGCGAGGTCGCGGACAAGATCACCGTCATCCGCCTCGGCAAGGTCGTCGGCGAGGCGAAGCCGACCGACACGAACACCCAGATGGCATCGATGATGGTGGGTCGTGCTGTCGAGCTGACCATCAAGAAGTCGAAGGCCCATCCCGGTGACGCCGCCGTCGTGGTCCGCGACCTCTCCGTCATCGACCACCGCAGTCAGTACGTCGTGTCCCACGTCTCGTTCGAGGTCCGTCGCGGGGAGATCCTCGCCATCGCGGGGGTGCAGGGCAACGGGCAGACCGAGCTCACCGAGGCGATCATGGGCCTGCAGCCGCGCATCGAGGGCTCGATCAGTCTCGACGGGCACGAACTCGTCGGCAGCAGCCCCCGTCGTGTCCTGGATGCCGGGGTCGGCTTCATTCCCGAGGACCGCACAGAAGACGGCCTGATCGCCGAATTCACCATTGCCGAGAACCTCATGCTGGACCGCTCCAACGGTGAGCCGTTCGTCAAGCTGGGCACGCTCCAGCTCGAGGACCTTGCCGAATTCTCCGAGCAGAAGGTCACCGAGTTCGATATTCGTGCGCAGGGCATCGACACCCACGCCGGACGTCTCTCCGGCGGCAACCAGCAGAAGGTGGTGCTGGCTCGCGAACTCAGCCGCGAGCTGCGCCTGTTCGTCGCGGCCCAGCCGACGCGGGGCCTGGATGTCGGGTCCATCGAGTTCGTGCACACCCGCATCGTCGCCGCGCGCGACGCCGGCACACCGGTGATCGTCGTCTCGACGGAACTCGACGAGGTCGTGGCGCTCGCCGACCGCATCGCGGTCATGTACCGCGGAGGCATCGTCGGCATCGTGCCGGGGGACACCCCGCGCGATGTGCTCGGCCTGATGATGGCCGGCGAAGTCCCCGAGGGGGTTGCGGCGTGACCGACACTCCGAAGGCACCGAAAGACACGGCACCCCGGCTCAAGTCACAGAGCCAGGTTCCGTCGAAGGGTCAGGTGCTTCCCGACCTGGAGCCGGGCCAGACCGGTGCCGTGAAGGTGCCGGACGCTCCGACCGCCAACCGCATCCTGAAAGAGATCCTCGGCGGCAACGCCGTGGTCTCGGTCCTGGCGATCGTGCTGGCCCTGCTGGTCGGCAGCATCCTCATCGTGCTGACCGATCCCGACGTGCAGGCCACGGCGGGATACTTCTTCTCCCGTCCCGCCGACCTGTTCGGCGCGATCGGCCGCTCGATCGGCG
>Ga0247762_1000548_pt1 | contig 10290 bp, 12 predicted proteins | sample UWRJL081202R4_FD_181016 | JGI IMG/M metagenome (GOLD analysis project Ga0247762, IMG submission 181016) | Plant litter microbial communities from Arlington Agricultural Research Station in Wisconsin, United States - UWRJ-L081-202R-4 | ecosystem: Environmental > Terrestrial > Plant litter >...
CCGAGAACCTGACACGTGCCCACCGCGTCGCGGCCGCGATCGAGTCGGGCATCGTGTGGGTCAACTGCTTCTTCGTCCGCGACCTGCGCACGCCGTTCGGCGGCGCGAAGCGCTCGGGGATGGGCCGCGAGGGCGGGTACTTCTCGCGCGACTTCTTCACCGAGCCCAAGACCGTGACGATCGCCCTGGGGTGAGCGCGCCGCGCGCGTGGGCGCGGCGTCAGGCCGCGCCGGCCAGGTAGGCCCAGAGGCGGCCGAGGATCTCCACCTGCACCTGCTCCCAGGCGCGCAGCTCGTCGGCGCGCAGCGGGCGACGCGTGGCGGTGTCCGCGCAGCGCAGGTTGATCTCGGCGGACCGCTCTAGGACGTACATGCGCGCGGCCGCCTCGCCCGGGGTCGAGCCGACGGTCACCGCACCGTTGCCGCGCAGGATGACCGCGGGGGACGCGCCGAGCGTCGCGGCCACGTCCCGGCCCTGCGCTGCGCTGCGGACCAGCCGCGCGTCGTCGTGCACGACCACCGGCGAGCCGACGAAGGCGCCCTGGCCGTGCAGCGCCACCAGCGGCCGCCCCGAGGCCGCGACCGCCGCGACCGCCGCTGGCTGGGCCCGGCAGATCGCGCCGACGTCGGGCCGGCGGGCGTAGATGCCGAGGTGGATCCACGCCTCCTTGGGAACGCCGGCGGGCAGCTCTGCGACATCGAGCGCGACGGTGTCGAGCGCGTCGGGGCCGTCGAGCCGCCCCAGCGGGCGCGGAGGCGTCATGCGCGCGGCGTCGCCGTCGCGCGCGGAGACGTGCCCGAAGGCGTCGACGAGGCCGGCGCGGGCGAGCGCCGCGCCGGCGGCGACGACCTCGCCGGCCAGGCTCACGCCGTCGGCGCCGGGATCTCCGGCGTCAGCGGCGTGCCGTAGGTCAGGTAGGTCTCGGGCATCGGCGAGCCCCACATCTCGAGCCCGAGCGGGGCGGTCTCCGGATCCCAGCGGATCGGCTCGTGGTCGGGGGCGAAGAGGAGGAAGCCACCGGTCCAGACTTCGACGCGGTGGCCGGACGGCTCGAACACGTACAGGAAGTTCGCGCCGCTGGTGCCGTGCGCCGCGGGACCCCACTCGATCTTGTAGCCCGCGTCCATCAGGATCGTCGCGCCGCGCAGCAGCTGGTCCGGCGCGTCGAGGAAGTACCCGACGTGGTGCAGGTGGCTGCCGGTCTGCCCGCGGTTGCGCATGAAGGCGATCTCGTGCGACAGGTTGGTCTTGGCGAGCCACGACGCGAGACGCAGCTCCTCCTGACCGGCGAGGTAGTAGTTGTGGCGGATCCCGAGGTGCTCGCTGACCCACTCCTGCTCGGTCTGCACATCGTCGATCAGGAAGTTGAAGTGATCGAAGCGTCGCGGCGACACTCCCCGGCCGAGGAACCGCTGCGGGTGGCTGGGCAGCTTGGACTGCATCGCCGGGTCGCGCTCGACGTAGCGGTCGACCTCCCAGAACAGCTCGAACGGGATGCCGGCCGACGGGCTGACGAAGCGCAGCGCGTCGCCGTGCCCGAGCTCGGTGCCGCCGGCGACCCACCACGTGTCGACGCCCAGCGCCTTGAGCTTTCGCTCGAACGCGTTCAGGTCCTCCGGCCCTTCCACTCGCCAGGAGATGTGCGCCACGCCGGACTCCGGGGCTCGCGTGAGCACGAGGCTGTGGTGGTCGAAGTCCTGCCAGGCGCGGAGGTACACCTGGTCGTCGGTCTCGTCGCTGACGAACAGGCCGAAGGTCTCGGTGAAGAACTCGCGTGACCGCTCGATGTCGGAGACGAGGAGCTCGGCATGGCTCGCGTGGGCAATGGGCATGACCTCGATTCTCGACGCGCGCGCCCGCCCGTCAAGGCGGCGGGTGCAGACACACCCGAACGGGCATTGGATCGGTGAGGGTCGCCCACTAGGCTGCGGCCATGGTCACCCTCGAGCCCGACCGTCTCGCCTTCGTCCGGACGTCGCGGGCCGAGACGATGGCCCGGCAGATCGAGGAGCGGATCGTCGACGATGGGCTGGCCGCCGGCACGCGGCTGGGCACGAAGCAGGACCTGCGCGCGACCTTCGGCTTCGCCGTGGCGACGGTCAACGAGGCCGTGCGCCTGCTGGAGGCCCGCGGGCTGATCGAGGCCCGGCCCGGTCCCGGCGGAGGCGTGTTCGTCGCGCAGCGACACGCGCGGATCCGGCTCAACCACCTGGTCCTGGGCTTCCGGATCGACGACGCGCCGTTCTCCGACTGCCTGACCGTGCGCAACGCGCTCGAGCCCCTCATCTGCCGCGAGGCATCGCGCTACTGCAACGCGAGCGACGCCGTCGCGCTGCGCGCGATCGTCGCGGAGATGCAGGGCAAGGTCGACGAGCCGCGCGCGTTCCTCGAGCTCAACTGGCGGCTGCATCGCCGGATGGCGGGGATGTGCCACAACATCCCGTTGAAGGGGTTGTACCTCACGCTGCTCGACTACGTCGAGGACGGCATCGAGCAGGTGACGGGCGACGCGCTGTTCGACGCCCGGCACAACCACGAGGTGCACGACCGGCTGGTCGAGGCGATCGTCGACGGCCGTCCCGATCCGCTCGAGGCGGCGATCGCCGCGCACACGCCGATCGCCGACCGTTGGGGCGACGCGGCGGCCTGAGCCTGCTCGGCCCGGCCGCCGCGCCCTCGTCGGCGGTCAGGCCGGCAGATCGAGGAGGAGGTGCCCGATCTTGTCGCCGGCCTCGGTGCGACGGTGTGCGCCGGCCGCGTCGGCGAGCGGCAGGACCTCGACAGCGTCCGGGGCGAGGCGCAGCCCCGCGTCGACCTGCTGCCAGAACCGCTCACGGGTGCGGCGGTCCTCGGTCCGCACGCCGATGAAGGCCTGCGAGCGCACGTAGAACGGCTGCGGAGCGAACGCGATCGGCTTGGCGCCCATCGCGCCCGACATGATCACGCGGCCGCGGATGCCCAGGGCCGGCATGTAGGCGTCGACGAGCTCCGGCAAGGCGATGTTGTCGATGATGACGTCGTAGCCGTGCCCTTCGGTGGTCGCCTGCAGGCGCTCCGCGAGGTCCGGCGCGTCCGAGCGGAGCACCGTGCTTGCGCCCCAACGCTCCAAGACCTCCGGGGAGCGTCGCGAGAGCGCCGTGACCTCGGCGCCCAGGGCGGCGGCCATCGTGACCAACGTGCTGCCGAGCGCCCCGGCGGCGCCGCAGACCAGCAGCCGCGTGCCGTCGCCGACGTCGCCGGCCTCGAGCTGGGCGAACGCGATGGCACCGTCGGCGGCCAAGGCGGCCGCCTCCGCGAAGCCCAGGTCGTCGGGGATCGGCCGCGCGTTCGCGGCCGGCACGACGACCTGCTCCGCGTAGGACCCGGGCCGGTGGACCCCGACGAGCTGCAGCGACTCGCACGCGCCGTCGTGGTCGTCCAGGCAGAACCGGCAGCGCCCGCAGGGCACGGCGTTGGACACCGCGACGCGGCGGTCGACGAGCGCGCGGTCCACGCCGGCGCCGACCGCGTCGATGGTCCCCGCGCAGTCGCCGCCCAGCACGTGCGGAAGCGACACGAAGCGCGAGAACGGATGGCGGCCGGAGCGCGTGCCGGCGTCCCGCGTGGCCGACACCTCGACCGCCGCGACCTTCACGCGGACCTCGCCCGCCTCGGGATGCGGGTCGGGCGTCTCGGTCCAGCGGAGGACTTCGGGACCGCCGAAGTCCTCCATGACGATCGCGCGCATCAGTGGTCGAGCATCTCGGGGTTGATGGGGCCCCACTTGTTGGCGGCGGCGACCGACGGCTCCCATACGCGCGGACCCTGGGGGAACTCCTCGTGCCACGGCCGCGGCTCCCAGGCGCCGGAGTCCTCGTCGTGGACGACGTCCAGCTCGGTGAACAGCTCGATGACGTTGCCGTCAGGGTCGCGGTGGTAGGTGAAGATGTTGTGCCCCGCGCCGTGGCGGCCGGGGCCCCACTCGAGCCGGACCTCGTGCTTGGCCAGCTGGTCGAGGAGCGTCTTGAGGTGGACGATGTCCCGGACCTCGAACGCCGCGTGGTGCAGACCGCTGCGCTTGCTGCTGGCCATCAGGTTGACCGCGTGGTGGTCGGCGTTGCAGCGCAGGAACACGAAGAAGTCGCCGATGATGTCCGACCAGCGGAAGCCGAGCTGCTCCTCCCAGAAGCCGCGCACCGGGCCAAGCTCCGGGACATAGCCGGCGACATGCCCCAACTTGGTCGGCCGGTGGTCGAGGCTGACCTCGACGCCGCTCGGCCGCTGGCGCTCGTAGAGGGAGATCGGCGTCTCGGTGAGCGGCTCGCGCAGGACCAGGGCCTCGGCGATGCCGGCTTCCGGGTCGCTCCGGCGCTCGACGGCGACGCCGGCGTCCGTCAGCGCGCGCTGGGCGTCGTCGAGGGTGCCGAAGACCTGGAAGGCGAGGCCGGCGCGCCCGTGCGGGTCGCCGGCGACGATCCGCACCGCGTGGTGGTCCGGACCCGTCGTGAGGTAGGCCTCGTCGCCGGCGCGCTCGACGAGCGCCAGGCCAAGGACGTCCTCGTAGTAGCTGACCAGGCGGTCGACGTCCTGCGTGCGGACGGTGATGGCGCCGATCTTGTTGACGCGGACCGGCGAACCGGTGCCGGGGGGACCCGAGACGGGACTCATGTGCGTACCTCGTTCTTGTGCTCGATGGTCAAGGTCGGCGCGCCGGCGGCCGCGGCGGCGATCGGCGTGCGCAGGGTGCCGAGGTCGCCGATCGTCACCTCGACGACGTCGCCCGGTGCCAGGAAGCGCGGCGGCCGGCGGCCCGCTCCGACGCCCGCGGGCGTCCCGGTCGCGATCACGTCGCCGGGCCGCAGCGTCATGACGCGGCGGTAGTGGCCGACGATCTCGCGCAGGCCGAAGATCAGCTGCGCCGTCGAGCTGTCCTGCATGACCTCGCCGTTGACGGTCAGGCGCACGGGCAGGTCCGCCGGGTCGGCGACCGCGGCGGCGGGCGTGATCCACGGACCGATCGGGGCGGCGCCGTCGAAGCCCTTGGAGACCAGCGCGTCCAAGCCCAAGGCGTGAGGGAACGGCAGGAAGTCACGGGCGGAGAGGTCGTTGGTGATGGTGTAGCCGAACACCGCGTCGAGCGGGTCGGCGTCGTCGGCGACCGGCGGGCCGATCACGAGCGCGAGCTCGGCCTCCCAGTCGACCTTGTGCGCCCAGGACGGCAGGTAGACGGGCTCGTCGTGCCCGGCCAGCGCGGTACCGGGCTTGAGGAACCCGAACGGGAACGGGTCGTCGGTGATCGCCAGGCCCGCCGGCCCGGCCATCTCGGCGACGTGGTCGTAGTAGTTGGCGCCGACGCAGATCACCTTGCCGGCGTCCACCGGTGGGGCGAACGCGTCGAAGCGGCATGTTGGGGCACTTGCGTCGAGCGCCGCGATCCGCTCCGACCACGCGTCCCACGCGGCGATCAGCGCGACGACCGTCGTCGGGGCGTCGGGCAGCGCCGCTGCGAGATCGACCACCACTCCGTCGATCGCGACCGCGACGCGGCGCTCACCGGAGACCGTGACGGTGGCCAGCCGCGGCTGCTCGTTGTTGTTGAAGGGGTCGATGCTCGGGACGGGCACGGCGGGACTTCTAGCGTCCCGCCGGCTGTCGCGGCGTGCGCGGGGCCAAGTGCACCCGAACGGGCATGGCGCCCCCGAGGCTCGGTGGGTCTAATGCGACCGATGAACGGGAAGATCGCCGTCGAAGAGCATTTCGTCACGCCGGAGCTCAAGGACACCATCTTCGGCAGCATCGGGTGGGATCCGTCGGAGTGGCAGCAGATGGCCAGCCTGCTCCAGGAGACCGACGAGCTGCGGCTGGGTGCCATGGACCGCCACGGGATCGACGTGTCGGTCCTGTCGCTGGCGGCGCCGTGCATCCAGGACGTGGTCGACACGGGCCGCGCGATCGCCGACGCCCAGGGCGCCAACGACGCGCTGGCCGCGATCGTGGCCCGGCACCCCGACCGCTACGCCGCGTTCGCCGCCTTGCCCATGCAGGATCCGGCGGCGGCCGCCGACGAGCTGGAGCGCGCGGTCCGCCAGCTCGGCTTCAAGGGCGCGCTCGTCAACGGCTACAGCAGCATCGGCGACCTCGAGACCGCCGCCTACTACGACGAGCCGCAATACGAGGTCTTCTGGGAGCGCCTCTCGCGCCTCGACGTCCCGCTCTACCTCCATCCTCGCAACCCGCTGCCCAACCAGCGCCGCATGTACGAGGGGCGCGAGGAGCTGCTCGGGCCGACGTGGGCGTTCACGGTGGAGACCGCCACCCACAGCCTGCGGCTGATCACCAGCGGCCTGTTCGACCGCTACCCCAACCTGACGGTGATCTTGGGGCACATGGGCGAGCTGCTGCCGTTCGTCCTGGACCGCACCCAACAGCGGCTGTCGCACATCCCGGGCCGGCAGCTCGAGCGTCCGGCGCCCGAGTACCTGCGCCACAACTTCTTCCTCACGACGAGCGGCAACTTCCACAGTCAGTCGCTCGTGGGGCTGCTCCTCCAGGTCGGCTCGGACCGCATCCTGTTCGCGGTCGACTACCCGTTCGAGCAGACCGCGGACGCGGTCGGCTGGTTCGACACGGTCGCGATCAGCGAGCTCGACCGCCAGAAGATCGGCCGCAACAACGCCAAGCGCCTGTTGGGCCTGTGAGCGCGTCGGTCGTCTCGCCGGCGGAGATCACCGCCGACGCCCTGCGGCGCTTCGCGGAGACGCCGGACGCACGCCTGAGGGAGCTGATGAACGCGTTCGTCACGCACCTGCACGCGTTCATCACCGAGGTGGGGCTCACCGAGGACGAGTGGCAGTCGGCGATCCGGATCCTGACCGAGACCGGCCACATCACCGACGAGCGACGCCAGGAGTTCATCCTGTGGTCGGACACGCTGGGCGTGTCGATGCTCGTCGACGCGCTCGCCCACCCGACCCCCGATGGCGCGACGGAGCCGACGATCCTCGGTCCGTTCTACGTGCCGGGCGCGCCGCACCGCGCGCCGGGGGAGGACATCGCCGAGGAGCCGGCCGGCACCGTGGCCTGGATCCACGGCCGCGTGCTCGGGCTGGACGGCGCGCCGATCGCCGGGGCGGAGATCGACGTGTGGCAGAACGGCGACGACATGTTGTACGCCGTGCAGCGCGAGGACTGCTCGGAGTCGCACCTGCGCGGGCGCTTCACCACCGACAACGCGGGCGCGTTCGCCTTCCGGGCCGTCCGGCCGGTGCCCTACCCGATCCCCGATGACGGGCCCGTGGGGCGGATGCTGAACGCGACAGGCCGGCATCCCTGGCGGCCCGCGCACGTCCATCTCATCGTCCGCGCGCCGGGCTACCGATCCGTCACTACGCACATCTTCGACCGTCGCAGCGCCTACCTGGACGACGACACCGTCATGGCGGTCAAGGCGTCGCTCGTCCGCGACTTCAGCGAGCGCGCCGCCGACGACCCGGAGCGTCCTGAGGGCGTCGAGGAGCCGTGGGTCTCGCTCGCGCTCGACATCGTCCTCGCCCCCGGCACCGACCACCAGGAGATCGTCGACCGTGGCCGCACGCACTGACGCGCCGCCGGGCGCGCCCTTCGACCACGACGGGCTGGCGGTCCGCGTGCTCTTCGGCCCCGGCCGGGTGGGCGCGCTGGCCGAAGCGCTCGACGCGAGCGGCCTCGAGCGGGTGCTGCTGATCGACGGGCTGGAGGTGCCCGCGGTGGTCGCGGCGGTCGAGGACGTCCTCGGGCGGCGGCGCGTCCGCACCCTGTCGCGGGTGCGCCAGCACGTGCCCGTCGAGGACGCCGAGGCGGCCCGCGCGCTCGCGCGGGAGCTCGAGGTCGACGGGCTGGTCGCGCTCGGTGGCGGCTCGGCGACGGGGCTGGCCAAGGCCATCGCCTTGACCGAGGCCCTGCCGATCGCCGCCGTGCCGACGACGTACGCCGGGTCGGAGATGACGGCGATCTGGGGGATGTCGGAGAACGACCGCAAGACCACCGGGCGCAGCGCGCAGGTCGCGCCGCGGATCGTGATCTACGACCCGGAGCTGACCTACTCGCTGCCAGCGGGCGCGACCGCGGCCAGCGGCATGAACGCCGTCGCGCATTGCGTCGAAGCGCTGTGGACCGCCGCCGCCACGCCGTTGACCGACGCGGTCGCCACCGAGGGACTCGCCCTGCTGGCGGCAGGGCTGCGGGCGTGCGTCGCCGACCCGACCGACCGTCCGGCACGGGCCACGGCGCTGCGCGGGGCCTGGCTCGGCGGGATCGCGCTCGCGAGCGCGGGCACAGCGCTGCACCACAAGCTGTGCCACGTGCTCGGCGGGTTCGGGATGCCTCACGCCGAGGTCCATGCCGCTCTGCTGCCCGAGGTGACGGCGCTGTTCGCGCCTGTCGTGCCAGCCGCGGCGGCCCGGATCGCCGACGCGTTGGGCGACCAGGACGCGGCGAGCGGGCTGCGCTCGCTGGCCCGGGAGCTCGAGGCAACCCAGACGTTGGCCGACATGGGCCTCTCCGCGCGGCAGGCGCGGGAGGCGGCGGCGCTCGCTGCCGCGGCGGAGCTGTCGAGCCCGCGCGCCGTCACCGAGGCCGAGATCCTCGACGTGCTCCTGGCCGCCGGTGCGCCGCGCTGAGCATCGGCCGGGTCAGGCGGCCTGGGGCACGGCCGGATCGTCGCGTGGGGTGGCGACGGCGTCGGAGATCGCGGCGGCGATCCGCTGCGCGGCCGGCGAAGCCGTGGCGCCCTCACGTCGCACCAGGGAGACGGTCTGAGCGAGCGGCTCGCCGGCGACGGCGATCTGGCGGAGCGCGCCGCTCGCGAGCTCCGCCGCCACCGCGGCGCGCGGCAGGAGCGTGACGCCCGCGCCGTCGCGGACGGCGCGCTTGGCTGCCTCCGGATGACCGACCTCCAGCTCCGGGCGCGCGTGGTCCAGCCCGGCTGCGCGCAGCTGCTCGGCGTCGAGCCAGTCGGCGAAGTCCGCGCCCACGAGCGGCAACGCCGCGATGTCCTGCCGGGTCACCGATGCCACGCTGGTGAGGAAACCTGGGCCCGCCACCAGCAGCACGGGCTCGGACCACAGCGGTGTGGCCGCCGCTGCCGCGCTCGCCTCCCGGCCGCTGACCACGGCGAAGTCGAGCGTGGCTGACCGCGTGTCGAGCAGCGCCTGCGCGGTGCGTGACACGCTGAGGCGGACGTCGACCTCGGGGTGCTCGTCGTGGTAGCTCGCCAGCAGCGCCGGCAGGACGTAGGACCCGACGAAGAGGCTGGCGCCGACGTGGACGACGCCGCGATCGCCGGAGGCCAGCGCCTGGAGCTCGCGCTCGCAGTCGCGCGTGCGGGAGAGCACCTCCTCGGCCCAGCTGTAGACCGCTTCTCCGGCGGGCGTCAGGACGCGATGCCGTCCGCCGTCGCGCGCGAAGAGCTCGACGCCGAGGCGACGCTCCAGCGAGCGCAAGTGGGCCGAGACGACCGGCTGCGTGACGAACAGCTCCTCGGCCGCCAGCCCGACCCCTCCCAATTGCACGACGCGCGAGAAGACCTCGAGCTTGTGCAGACCGATCCGCAGATCCACCTCCATTGATCATGACCATAGACGGAGGTTGTCGTCATTGCAACAGTACGATACGGTTTCGTTTAGTCCGATGATCGAGGAGACGTTGGCAGAGCCCGCGGTGACGATCGCCGTTCCGGTGCAGGAGGTCCGGCCCGGCGACGCGCTCGTCCTGGAGCGGGAGAACCTCGTCGTCGCCGGCGAGCCGGTGACCATGCACGCGGGACTCGGGCTGTTCGACGAGCTCGCGCTGTTCGTCGGAGTCCCGGTGCGGGCGGGAAGCGGGCGCGCGGTCCTGCGACGGTTCGCGCCGGACGAGCTGGTCCGCGTGCGCCGACGGTGGTGAGGGACATGCTCGAAGACGCCGCGCGGTTCGTCCCTGGCGACCCACCGTCGGTGGTGGCGGCGTCGTTCGCGGTCTGCGGTGACGAGTGGCTGGTGCACCTCGACAGCCGGCAGCTGATGCGGATGCACTTCGCGCCGCCGCTGGAGTTCGCTGTGCGGTGGTTCCCCGTGCGGAGAGCCGCGCCGCGCGACCCCAACAGGGCCGGGTGGTGATCGTGTACGAGGACGACGCCCGCTTCACGGCGGCGGACGCCGATGCGCTGGTGGTCGCGGCGTGCGCGTGCCCGTCGTGCCTGCGGCTGCCGATCGTGTTCCTCGCCGCGGCCGCAGGTGGTCCGACCGCCGAGTGCGTGTGCGCGATGTGCCGCTTCGCCTGGCGCCTGCACCTCGA
>Ga0247762_1000549_pt1 | contig 10283 bp, 5 predicted proteins | sample UWRJL081202R4_FD_181016 | JGI IMG/M metagenome (GOLD analysis project Ga0247762, IMG submission 181016) | Plant litter microbial communities from Arlington Agricultural Research Station in Wisconsin, United States - UWRJ-L081-202R-4 | ecosystem: Environmental > Terrestrial > Plant litter >...
CAATGTGTGTATATGTTGCGTTGAATTTCCGGATCATACGGATCGTGTCGTCTTCGCTAAAGGCGGGTCCGAGGTATCCATATTTCATGGCGTCGTGTTCGGGTTGTATGCGGCGGGATTGGTTATATACTATGTGATATGCTGCGCAGGCGGCTCCGGGTGCGCCACCTGCGTCGCCAGCTGCCGGTTGGATCCAGATGTTTTCGAAGATATGGGCATCGCGTAGTTTGGCGTTGCAGACGCAGTTCAGCGCGACGCCTCCAGCCATTACCAGGTTCGGGCATTGGGTTAACTCGCGGGCCGTGCGGGCGAGCTTTTCGACTATGTATTCTGTTACCTGTTGCGCGGCGAGGGCGAGGCTGATGTGGGCTGGTTGTATTTCGGACTCGGGTTCACGGCGGTTTATGCCGAACAGCAGGTGCCAACGGCGATCGTTCGTCATTGTACTGCCGCTTATGAAGTTGAAGTAGGACATGTTTAGGATCAGTGATCCGTCGTGGCGCACGTCTACGAGTGTGTCGAGGATCTTTTCACGGAAGCTTTGTACTTGGGCTGAACCAGGATCTCCGTAGGGTGCAAGGCCCATGAGCTTGTATTCGCCGCTGTTTACTCTGAAGCCGAGGTAATAGGTGAAAGCCGAGTATAATAATCCCACGGAATGTGGGAAGTGCAGCTCGCGGAGGATCTTAATTCCTGATGAGCTGCCGTGGCTTATTGTTGTTGTGGCCCATTCGCCGACTCCGTCTATTGTGAGTATAGCGGCTTCGTTGTATGGGCATGGATAGAAGGCACTGGCTGCGTGCGACAGGTGATGTTCTGAGAATAATATTGGGATGCGCGTGTTGGCGAGTTGTGTGAGCTTTTTACGAATCAGCCTTTTCATGAACAGTTTTTCGCGGATCCATACCGGCATGGCCGTTATGAAGCGCGTCATTCCTTTTGGGGCGAAGGCGTGGAAGCTTTCCAGCAGGCGCTCGAACTTCAGGAAAGGTTTATCGTAGAACACGACGGCGGTGAGGTCGGCATATGTTATGCCGGCTTCGTGCATTACGTAGGCTATGGCATTTTCGGGAAATGCGTCATCGTGTCGAATACGGCTGAAGCGTTCTTCCTGCGCGGCGGCGATGAGCTCTCCGTCTACGATGATGGCGGCTGCGCTGTCGTGGTAAAATGCGGCGATACCGAGTATGGCAATGGGCACGGCGTCAGAATAATGTGTATATAAAGGGTGACAAGGCTGTTCCGCCTGTGGCTATAATGAGCCACGACAACAACAGTAAGATAATTATGAGTGGCAGCAGCCAGTACTTTTTGCGGGCTGCCAGGAACTGGAAGAACTCGATAAGGTATTCCATATACTATATGTTATTTTAAAAGCCTTTTTGAAAATCTTTCGCGGTATATACGTGGTCGCGAACGTTCATTACGGACGTTGCCGTTTTTTTAAATGTGAGTATTTTCAGGTTGTCTCTACCTGACAGTCTCCGGAGCCATGCTACGGGTGTTACTACTATGAGGAACACTACGCCTAATATTATAGCCGGGCCGATGCGATTCAGGATTGCGGTAAGGTGATACCAGATCCAGGCGAGGGGATGGTACAGGCGTGGTGCCAGTAGGGCTATCAATGCCTGGGCGGCTGCGATTTTTGTCAGGAGGGTGTTGTTGGTGTGGTGAGCTGATAGTAGTGTTATGAGTATTGTTAGTAGGGCGATTTCGAGGTGTTCTTTTTTTGTGATGGTGGGGGGTGGTGTCATGGGGGGTGGTTGTTTGTTGGTGTATGTGGTGGGTACTTGGTTGTTGTTTGGAGTGTGGGGTTCGTTGGCATGTGGGGGGCGCGGTAGTCGCAGACTGCGGCATGATGGGTTGTTTGGAGTGCGGGGCACGGCAAGTCGCAGACTTGTCAGCTACGTCTTCGCGATTAATTGTTCTGAGGAAGCCGGCCGGTGTGTGGTGTTCTGATAACGGTTGGTGCGGGCGGTATACGGCAGTCTAAGAAATCAACATGAAAGGCACCGCCGAGTTACTCGGGGCACGGCAAGTCACGCTCCGCTTAAGAAATCGCCAGCTGGATACCAACTTCCGTTGAGGGTCAGTCACAGACTGAAACATGATGGGCACAAGTTGCAAACTTGCGCCAAACCCTAGCCAAGCCTGCGCTTGACTTTGATGACAGTACCTTGCGCCAGTTAGACGCCTTGCGGCAAAACCCACATAATAAGGCTTGACTTGCACGACAGTACCTTGCGTCAGCTGTAGCCAGCCCAGTTCACGGCAGTCATCCCGAGTACTCGGGACAGACTTGCGCCAATTCCCAGCCAGTCTTAGCATTGTGTATAAGTAGTTATATAACATAAAATTTGACTTTGATGACAGTACCTTGCGCCAATTCCCGGCCAGTCTCAGCCTCGTGTAAGTAACCATGTCACTAAGGGTTGACTTTGATGACAGGACCTTGCGTCAGCTGATATTTATAGATGGGTTTGTTTGTTGGTGAGGTGTGTGGCGAGTGAGCGGGCTTCTTTGTTGGCGGCGTCTATGCGGAGTACTTTGTTTATGTATTTGTGGGCACCTTCTATGTTATCCATTTTAAAATAGGTGTGGGCTATCCGGTTGATTACGGCTACGTTGAGGCTATCGGTTTTCAGGGTTTCCTTCATGCCTACTACTTCTTCTACCTGTGCTTTGAGTCGTTCGAGGTTGAATTCGGATGTGTTGTGTTTCATGCCGTAGTTTATGTATGGGAGGGCTTCGAAGGGTTTGTCTTGCTGGAGATACAGTACAAAAAGGTAGCGTGCTTTTTCGAATGTGGGGTCAATGTCGAATGCCTGTTCGAAGTATGTGGTTGCTTTGGTGGTATTGCCGAGGCGGCCGTTCAGCATGGCGGTTTTTTCGTAGTATGCCTGCTCCGTTGGGTGTTCCAATACGAGGCCTTCTATTATCTTTTCGGCTTTTGCCAGGGCCTGATGGGTTATATAATGCTTATAGGCGCTGTCCATGGCTTGTGGCCAGTCGAGCTGGCGTTTGGCCAGGCGCCAAGCCAGTTTGCTTTCGTAATTATCGGCTGTTACTGTGTCGTGCTGTAATACTTCTGTGAAGGGCCAGCTGTGTTTCAGCATTGCTATTTTGCAGAGTCCTGTCAATGAATCTATCGTTGTGATGGGCATGTTTGCCATCAGTTGGCCGAATGTCATTTCTTTTTCATAGAGTATTGTAAAGATCTTTTGGGATTTGAGGGCGTCGTAGAAGGCATCTGAGATCAGCGCATAGCCATCTAGGTTTGGATGGACGTGTTCCAGTACCAGGCTGTTGCCGGTGATGCCGTTTGATGAATGTTTGGCGAAGATGGCCTCCGTATCTACGCAGTGTGCGTTGGGATATTGCCGGCATGTTTCGCGGATGATCCTGTTCAGCACTGATGGTGCGCGGAAGCGGAGCATGTCGAGATCCCGGGCCGCGGTGAGGTGCTTCAGGGCCGCGGTATCATTTCCATTACGCAGTGCCAGTTGCCCCAGGTAATAACGGCAGAGGGCGTGGCGGTTATAGTCGGCGTTAGCTTTCTGAAGCAGCGTGTACGCTGTTGTCGTGTCGTTCGCTTCGAGTGCACGCAGGGCCTGTCTGTAGCTTGTGTGGAATATTCGATGTTCTGAGGTGTCGGGTATTTGTGAATGAAACGGTTTCATGTCGCGCACATTGCTGACCAGCGTACTTACAAATACGGGGATGTTGTGTTTGCTCAGTGTACTGAGCGTGGCGTCGAGGTTTTGGCTGAATTGCTCAATTCCCTGATTATATTGTTCGGAGCTGTAGGGTATGTTTTCCTCGGCCACCATCATTTTCATACGTGTGCCGTCGGTGTGTGTGTCTTGCTTTCCGAACTTACGGATCAGCGATGTGAGCCCTTGCACCAGGCGAAGGCTACGTAGTCGGAGTACAAGATCTATCAGCGTGCGGTTGTTTCCGATCTGTTCGGTTGAGGCAACGCCCAATGTTCCGTAGTATTCGTTGTGACCGGTGTAGATTAGTACGGCATCGGGGCTGTACTGTGCGAGCTCGCGTGCAAAATCCAGCACGGTGTGTGTGTTTACGGCGGTAAGCGAGAGGTTTATGATCTCAAACTCGCGACCGGGATATGTATTCATGAGCCTGTACTGGAGCCAGCGGTGAAACGAGCCGTTGTGAAAGTATGGGTAGCCTATTGTTGTAGATTCGCCCAATACGAACAGGCGGAGTGTATTCGGTTGTTTTTCTTTTTTAAACAGCTCGGTGTTGCCGGTAGTGGCCAGCCCGGGGTTTGTAAAGTAACGGCGTGATGCTTTGGGGTTAAACACGAGATACCGGTTGTCGTGTGGATACTCGATGAAGAGGTCCATGTTGTCGCCATAGCCGCACACGCGCAGCAATACTTCGGCCAGCACCAATATCGCTACCGACAGCAGCAACGCTATGGCGGTGTATGCGGCTTTGCGTGCCTGTGGTATTGCGGGCGTGGGGCGGTTGGCGGGTCTCATTTTCGTTCGGGCATGTTAAATGTCAGGGGTTTTTCGCCTCGCAGCATTTTGGCAGCTTCGCCGGTAAGCCACAGGTAGTGATCGGAAGGTTTGTGATCCATGGTGATGAACTCTGTGGCCTTTCCTACGGGTGGTGTGTCTGATCCTTTAAAGATGGCTGTACCTTCGTTCACCTCGTCGAACATTGCCACGTAGAGCATACGTGCGCCGGTATTGATGGCGGTGGATATGAGCTGCCAGTAGAAGCGGCCGCCCTGGCGAGGTATGGAGCCCACGGGTTTTATATCATCGGGGAATGCGTGGACGCTGAGGTTGTGCCAGCTGAAACCGGGATATACGCAGGGTACATAGTCAACATTATTCTCACGGCACCACTTCATGTCGTCTGCTAGTATGTCGCGGAAGCGGTTCATGTCTTCGTGCAGCAGTGGTGAGAAACGCTGCACAGCCCAGGGCAGGACTATGTCTGCCTGCTTGATCAGCTCGTGCAGGTAAGGGTCTGGCAGGCAGTCTGCATTGAGGGTTCGCCATGCTGTGGGCACTCCGAGCATTACACTGCAATTGCCGTACACGGGATCTGTTTTGAGGAAGTTGATCAACCGCTCGAGGCCGATATTACGCGTGTTATATGGCCTGTCCGGGAAGCCGACTCCCCATATTACCACGAGTGGCTTACCGCGGTGGTGCAGGTATGTTTTTTCGCCTTTCTGGTTTGTTACGTTGATCTGGTCTACGAGGTATTTCCAGTCTTCTATTATCGACGAGCAATCTTCGCCGTTTGCTTTCAGGCCTGACAGGTCGTACATCACGGCTATGGCGCGTTTGTTCCGGGAGGCTGCTTCGAGGGCATTCTGCAGTATGGTTGTGGACTCCTGCTTACGGTTATTGTCGCGGGTGTCGTCGAAGAAGCGTTGCATAAATACGCCGTCCACGCCATATTCTTTCATCCATTTGAAATGTATGTCTACCGTGCTCTTGTCGACGGAGCTGAAGAACCGTGCTTTTTTTCCATCGGGCAGTTTGAAAGGTGTTTCATATGTTTTCTCGTATTCGCTTACATCGGGCCACATGTCGATGCTGGATCGACTTTCGTCGCCATAGGCATAATGTTTCGCGGTGCTGCCATCGCCGGCGGCGCGAAACCAGCCCTGATAGCCGGCCATAACCAGGCCGTTGTATGAAGGGTAAAGGGTTGTAGCGCTGTGCTTGCTTTGTGCGATGGTTGCGGCATTAACAAGCAGCGCAACGATGAGTATGAAATAATGTTTGCGGTATGACATGTTCAGGGGTGTATATAATTTCGGATGTAACGTGTACACTAGTTTGTATAGGCCATGAAGGCCGCTATAGCATTGCCCGTGTCCTTTCGGGCAGGCTATAGCAGGTGCTTCACGGTTTAAAGCTCAGTATCCGGGGTTCTGTTGCCACTTGGGGTTGCGGAACCACTCGTTCAGCGGTATTGGGGCGAGGTATTTGTTTTGAGGATTTGTTTTTACGGCGTCGGGTATCGGGTTTTCCTTCGGTGTTGTCGGGTTCCACATTTCTTCGTTGCGTGCGGCTATAACCTGAGGCAACAACTGGAGCCGTACTATGTCGAACCACCGGATGCCGAACTCGCCGGCAAATTCGTATGCGCGTTCGTGGACTACAGAATCACGGAAAGCTTCTTTTGAAAGTCCTTCGGTAAGATCGGGCAGGCCGGCGCGGCGGCGTACGGTATTGACGGCTCCATACGCTTCGGCTGATGGTGCGCCTGTGGCCATGGCAGAGGCTTCGGCGTAGTTCAGCAGTACCAGCGGGAAGCGGATTATATCCAGCGTTTTGTTTGTGCTGGGATTCATTGTGAGGATGGATGTTTCGGTTTCCGAGACGCCATCGCCGTTTAGTCCGGCGCGGAATTTTTTATAATATGGATGGAGCCCGTGTGTTTCCGGTGAATCCCAAGGTACAAGCCTATAGCTATTATCTGTTTGCTTTAGCTTGATGGTTGTGTAGAAGGTAGCGTCTGTACGTTCGCATGCGGGAGCGTCCAGATAGAAATTTATTTCGGGATAATAGTCGTCCCAGCCGGTAGAGCCGCTTAGTGATGCTTCTTCCAGCGGGACACATGATGAGCCGAAGCTACGTTGCGGCAGGCCACCGCCGATGTTGTATTGCAATGCGAATACCGATTCGGAATTGTTGTTGGTTGTGAACACGGTGGCATAGTCATCTACCAGCGTGTATTTTTTTGTATTCATTACTTCGAGTGCTTCGACGGCTGCGAGGGCGTAGTTACTGGTTTCATTCAGCGGCCAGCCGGCCATGGTCAGGTATACATCGGCCAGCATAGCGGTAGCCGCGAGCTTGTTGGCTTTGCCTGGTTCGCCGGGGAATGCTTCGGGCAGCAGGCTTTTGGCTGTTTTGAGATCGTTCACTATGGCGGTGTATATATCGGGTACCTGTGCGCGGTCGGGGCGGTCGTCCACGGCGATCGGTTCCAGTATAAGCGGCACCTGACCAAATGTGCGGACCAGGTTGTAATATCCCCATGCGCGCAGGAAGTATGCCTGGCCCGCGGAATGGTTCTTTTCTTCTTCGCTGGAGTTTACACGTGCATAGTTAGCCAGTACGTTGTTTGCCTGGTATATAGCGGTCCATGGGCCTTGCCACTGGGCTACGAGACCCTGATTACCGCTGCTGCCGCTCAGCCTGTCGAAATCGCGGAAGTCGGCTTTGTTCAGTGCGGGGTCCGTTGTGAGGTCGTCGGCCCCGAAGTATGATGTCATGCGGCTGGTAAAGCCGTATGCGCCGTCGATCGCGAATTGTACATATATCGCGGAAACGGCGGCATCGAGGTCGGTTTGTGTTTTAAATGTTGTCTGAGCGGTAAGGCTTGCTTTGGGGTCTTCGGAAAGGTCCTGGCAGCCTGATATTGCGAGCAGGGCCAGCAATGTTAATGAGATGGAATATTTTCTGTTCATAATGTTCAGCATTTTTTGGTTCGATACGTTGGCATTATGCGGTGATATTAAAAGCCTACACGTAAGCCCATGGTGTATGTACGCGGATTGGGTATAACGCCCATCTCGAGTCCCTGGGTTATTGCGTTGTTAGCGCTAGCGTTGCTCACTTCGGGATCGTAGCCCGGATACTTCGTTATCCACAGTATGTTTTGCGCACTGCCATAGATCTCGAGGCTTCGTATTTTTATACGTGTCAGTAATGCAGCCGGTACATGGTATGAGAGCGAGATGTTCTTCATTTTGATATAGCTGCCATTGTATACATAGCGGCTGCTGTTTATGAAGTTCTTGCCCGTGCTGCTGAATGCGGGGTTGTCGGTTTCATGCTCCGGTGTCCATACGTTCAGCGCGTCGGCTGTTACAGCATTGTATGCCTGGCCCTGGCCGCCCCAGAGGTATGCCATGGTCTGTGAATAGATCTGGTTGCCCTGTGTGCCCTGGAACATGAAGCTCAACGCGAAGTTTCCGTAGGTTACGTCGTTAATGAAGCCGATGGAAAATTTCGGTGTACCGTTTCCGATTACCATGAGGTCGGCGGAGTTGTATACTTTATCATTGCCGACGTCGGTATACCTTGGATCGCCGGGTTTCATTCCGAAGGCTGCAGCTTCGGCGGCTTCGCTTGTCTTCCAGGTGCCGATGTACTGATAGCCGTAGAACTCACCCAACGGGCGGCCAACGCGCAGGAGCGATGTGCCGGTTTGTGCGGAGCCGATATTGTTTACGGTTATGTTATCGAGGCCGCCGAGGTCTGTCACGCGGTTTCTGTTAAACGATATTGTGAAGAAGCTGTTCCAGGTTATTGCTTTGTTCGATACGGGTATGCCTTTTATTGCGAATTCCATGCCCTTGTTCTCGATGGTTCCGATGTTACGCTGGTAGTTTCCGCCACCGAGGTAATAGGGAGCCTGGTAGTTGTATAACAGATCGGTTATGTTCTTGTGATAGAAATCGGCGGTAAATGTCAACCTGTTGTTAAGGAAAGCGGCGTCGAAGCCTATATCTACCTGTTCCGTTGTTTCCCACTTGAGGCTTTGGGAGACGGGAGATCCGAGTGGTGTGGATACGCTTGGTGTGGTGCCGTCGTAATAGTAGTTGGGGTGCTCGCCGCCGGTTGTTATGCGGGCTATGGTTGAATATGGATCTACGGCCTGGTTACCGGTTTTGCCATAGCTGGCGCGCACCTTGAGGTCGTCGAATATGCGGTTACTTTCCATAAACCGTTCATTGGCGATGTTCCAGCCCAGCGCTACCGATGGGAATGTGCTATACTTATCGGTAAGGTGCGACGAGCCGTCTGTGCGCACGCTGGCCGTTAATAAGTATTTGTTTCTGAATGAATAATTCACGCGACCCATATATGACTGGAGGGCATCGGCCCAATATCCTGATGACGTCAGCTGTGTTTTGCCGAGATTAAGGTTATAGTATCCGAGGGAGTATGTAGAGAGGTTGCGGGCAAGCGCCGTTACGTCGGTGTTCTGCCGATTCTGTTGTTCGTAGAGGGCTGTTACCGTGAGCGCGTGGTCGCCAAATTTGTGGCTATAGGTAAGGAAGTTGCTGTTCTGGTACGCGCGGTAGCGGCTTGAACCGGCTTGTGCATAGTCGCTGCCTGCAAGGCCGTTGGAGGTTTCGGGTCCGCGCAGGTTTTGTGTGAACTGCGACTGGATCTCATAGGAGTTTGTGGATGTGAACGTTAGGTCGGGCAGGATATGATATGTGAGTATGCCGATACCTGTTACGTTGGTTGTGCGGGTATCGTCGAACTGGTTGTTGGCCTGTGCTACGGGGTTGAATCCTTTCGAGCCGTACTTCGAGCTCCTGATATATTGACCTGTTGCGGGATCGCGTATGGGCGACGTGGGGTCCCAGATGTTTGCTTCCGAGAACGGATCTGTAAGGTCTCCCTGATAGCCTGTATTCCGGCTTTGGGGCAGAAGCGCGACGATCTTGAACTGTGCGTCTATCTTCTTGTTCAACTTTATGCCGACGTTGGTACGGAACGTTGAGCGTTTATAATACTGGTTGAGTATAAGTCCGGGCTGATCGAGGTGATTGAACGAGACGAGGTAGTTTACGTTATCTGTACCGCCGGATACATCGAGCTGGTAGTTTTGTATCCAGGGTTTGCGTTGCAGCTCGTGCTGCCAGTCTGTGCCGCCGTTTGTACGGAGGTTTTCGAGCTGTGCATCGGTGAACTTATCTGTCGATGCAGGGTCGGTTACCGCGTATTGGGCGTTTACGGTGCGTGCAAAGTCGTATGAGTTCATTATGTTGAGCTGGCGCGGTATGCTGGCTTTGCTGAACCATGTGCTGAAGTTTACGCGTGCCTCGCCTTTTTTGCCTGTTCTTGTGGTGATGATGACCACGCCGTTGGATCCACGTGAGCCGTAGATAGCGGTGGCTGATGCATCTTTCAGGATTTCCAGGGATTCGATATCGCTGGGCACTATCGATTCGATATTGCCTCCGATGTATCCGTCTATTACATATAGCGGGTTGTTATTGCCGGTGATGGAGTTCGCGCCACGGATGCGTACACTCAATGGTGTGCCGGGCTGTCCGCTGTTACTGGATACCACGACACCGGGTGTTGTTCCCTGCAGGGCCTGCTCGACGCGGGTGAGTGGTCGCTTTACGATCTCATCGGCTTTTACGGTGCTGGTGGCGCCGGTGACATCGCGTTTCTGCTGTGTACCGTATCCTACCACGACTACTTCGTCAAGCATCGGCAGGTCGGCCGGCAGCGCGAGGTCGATCGTTGTGC
>Ga0247762_1000550_pt1 | contig 10245 bp, 15 predicted proteins | sample UWRJL081202R4_FD_181016 | JGI IMG/M metagenome (GOLD analysis project Ga0247762, IMG submission 181016) | Plant litter microbial communities from Arlington Agricultural Research Station in Wisconsin, United States - UWRJ-L081-202R-4 | ecosystem: Environmental > Terrestrial > Plant litter >...
CGCCTTGCGCACCCTCTGCTACCAGGGCTGGACCGACGCGATCCGATCGCGCCACCCGGCAGAGAAGATCTGGACCTTCTGGGACTATCAGGCCGGCGCCTGGCAGCGCGACGCGGGCTTCCGCATCGACCATCTGCTGCTGAGCCCCGGCGCCGCCGACCGGCTGGCCGATGCGGGCGTGGACAAGGAACATCGCGGCCGCGAAAGGGCCAGCGACCATGCGCCGACCTGGGCCGTGCTGCGCGGCTGAGCGCCTATGATGCTCTGATCCGGATCAGCGGGCGCGATTTCGTTTCGCGGACGGCCCGCGCCCGCCGGCACGGGTCGTGTCTTTCCCGCTCCTCAATCCGCATCCGCCGGCATGGCGCGCGGGCCTTCGGGGAAGAGATAGCCGGGATCGAAGCCGCTCAGCTTGCGCATCTCCTCCCAATTCTCGATCGTGATCATCCGCCCGACCGTGCGGATATAGCGCTGCGTGCGCAGCCATTGGATCATCCGATTGGTATGCACATGGGTGAGGCCCAGCGCATCGGCGAGCCCCGCCTGGGTGACGGGAAGTTCGAAGCTGCCGTCCACCAGGCCGCCCGCGGCATCCAGCCGGCTGGCGAATTCGAGCAGCAGATGCGCGGTGCGCTCCTGCGCGCTGCGGCGGCCGACATTGACCGTCCATTCGCGCGAGATGCCGGCATCCACCAGCGTATCGAACCACAGCGCCTGCGCGACCGCGGGATGGCGATCGGCGACCGCCTGGAGATCGCCCTGCGCGACCGAGACCGTGACCGCCGCCGTATGGGCATGGATCGAATGATCCAGCGCGGGCATCAGCAGCATCTGCAGATCGATCATGTCCCCCGGCATATGGAAGGACAGGATCTGGCGCGCGCCATCGCGCAGGATGCGGTGGCGGCTGACCAGCCCTTCCTCCACCATGGCGCAGCGCACCGGGCGTTCGCCCTCGCGCAGGATATCATGGAATGCAGCATGGCTGTGCCGCTCGGCGGGCAGCGCGAGCAGCGCGGCGGTGCCCGCATCGGGCAAAGGATGGCGCCGGTTGAGCTTGGCGACGAATCTGGCAATCGACGGAAATGGCGGCGGCATCGGACTCCCCTTGGCGGGAGCGTGCGCCCGTCTCGCCATCGCCATCGCGGACTCATGGCCATAATGCGCGCGTTTTACGTTGATTCATGTTAAATTCTAACTTGTATCGATCAAATAACGATCCCGGCAATTGGCCATTTTCATCCTCTGCCCGTTGATAAGATGGGAAATCGGCGAAATGCCCGCAGAACGGCATCGCCGCGAGCCCGCTTCCGCCAAGAAGCGCAATCGAGGAGACTGGAGATGGAGAAGCACGATCGGAACTATTATCTGGAGCGGGTTCGCGCCGAGCGCGAAATGGCGCTGCTGACGCGCGATCCCGCCGCGCGGCGCGCGCATATCTCGCTGGCAGAAGCCTATATCATGCGGGTATTGGCGATGGACGAGGTGAAGCAGCATGGCTGATGGCCCGATCGTGCAGAAAAATGCACCATATAGGATAAAAGGATTGACAGCGTAACGCTGTTATGGCACTAATCCTGATCATCGACACATGCGATTCGGCGCCGGCGGGTGCCGCGACCAAAGGCTGGAGGAGCGAATGGGCTCCGCCGGCCTTTTGCGTTTCGGGGATATGGGATGAAAGAGACGAACGAGCCCGAATTGGAGATCCGATCCGGCAGCCGGGGCGGGCAGCAGGTGCGCATTGTCGACGGCAAGCACTGGACCGAGGCGATCCGGGGTACGTTTCTGGACCAATTGGCGCTTTCCGCCAATGTCCGCGCTTCGGCGCAGGCGGTCAACATGAGCTTCCAGGGCGCCTATAAATTGCGCCGGCGCGACGCCGATTTCGCGCGCGGATGGGACGTCGCGCTGCGCGAAGGATATGCCATGCTGGAGCTGGAGATGCTGCACCGCGCGCGCTTTGGATCCACGCGGACCATCACCGAGCGCAGCGACACGGCGCTGGTCTGCGAGACGATGGTGCACGATTATCCGGACGGCCTTGCCATGCGGCTGCTGGCGCTGCACCAGGCGCGGATCGACGCGGCGGCCGCGCTGCCGTCTCCCCCGGCGCCCGGAGAGGGCAAGGTGCTCAAGCTCGACTATCTGACCACGGTGCTCGACGCGATGCGCGATCGCTTGCCCGATGCGAAGGATGCAGACGATCGGATGGGCGGGCAGGCGGGCAGGCCAGCGAGCGGGGCATGACCAAACGGCCTGGCGCGGACGCGTCGCTGGCCGAATGGCTTGCCGCCTGCGCGCCGGGCGACGTGCAGACCGCGCTGGGCCTGCTGGAGCTGGACGAGGATGCGCTGCGCTGGCTCTGGCCCTTCTGGGCGCGGGGCGGGCAGATGCCGCCGCCGGGCGATTGGGCGATCTGGCTGATGATGGCCGGGCGCGGCTTCGGCAAGACCCGCGCCGGCGCCGAATGGGTCCGCGCCATGGCCGCGGAATATCCCGGCTGCGCGATCGCGCTGGTGGGCGCGACCGCGGGGGAGGCGCGCTCGGTGATGGTGGAGGGGGTGAGCGGATTGCTCGCCGTCTCCCCCGAGACCGAGCAATTGCTGTGGGCGCCCTCGCTGGGGCGGCTGCGCTGGGGAAACGGATCGCAGGCGGTGCTGTTTTCCGCGGCCGAGCCGGACAGCCTGCGCGGCCCCGAATTCCATTTCGCCTGGGCCGACGAAGTGGCCAAATGGCACCGCGCCGAGACGGCATGGGACACGCTGATGCTGGCACTGCGCAAGGGCAGCCGGCCGCGCGCGCTGGCGACGACCACGCCGCGCGCCATCCCGCTGATGCGGCGGCTGGCGGCGGATCCGCGCGTGGCACGGACGCGCGGCGCGACCGCCGACAATGCCGCGCACCTGCCGCCGGTCTTCCTGGCGGAGATGGCGCGCGCCTATGGCGGGACGCGGCTGGGGCGGCAGGAACTGGGCGGCGAACTGATCGAGGAGGTGGCGGGCGCACTGTGGACCCGCGGCGGGATCGAGGCGCGGCGGGTGGCCGCGGCGCCCGAACTGGTGCGCGTGGTGATCGGGGTGGACCCGCCGGCCACGTCCGAGGGCGATGCCTGCGGGATCGTCGCGGTGGGGCTGGGCGCGGACGGTGCGGCCTATGTGCTGGAGGATGCGAGCGTGGAAAATGCCTCGCCGGAGACCTGGGCGCGCGCGGTCTCGGCCGCGGTCGCGCGGCACGAGGCGGAGCGGGTGATCGCCGAGGTCAACAATGGCGGGGAGATGGTGCGTTCGGTGCTGGAGGCGGCGGATATCGGCCTGGCCGTGAAGATGGTGCATGCGCGGCGCGGCAAATCGGCGCGCGCCGAGCCGGTCGCGGCGCTGTACGAACGCGGGCGGGCATTTCATGCGGGCGCCTTTCCCGCGCTGGAAGACCAATTGTGCGGGATGCTGGGCGCGGGCGGCTATGAAGGGCCGGGACGCAGCCCGGATCGGGCGGATGCGCTGGTGTGGGCGATGACCGAGCTGATGCTGGGCAGGAGGGCGGCGCCGCGGGTGCGGGCGGTGTGAGGTTGCAGCGGTTTCGGGTAAGGCTTAGTGTCTTTCTGCCCAATGCGGAGCAATGGCGATGCCCGACCGGATCGAACTCGATGTGCACCTGGCCCGCGATGCGGAGACGGGACGCTGGTATGTCGCGCAATCGGACATTCCGGGGCTGTGGCTGGAGGCGGATGACCCGATCGCGCTGATGGAGCGCATTTCGCTCGCGGCGCCGGAACTGATCGAGTTGAACACGGCTGGCGCGCCGGCGGTGGATCGCGCCAGTGCGCGGCATCGCATCCGGCCGGTCTTCGACAGTCCGCTCGAACTCGCCTATGTGTGACGTCCGGTGGGGCGCTATTATCGCGTGGTCCGCGAGGCGCTGATCGCGGCGGGATGCATTTTCGTCCGGCAGGGCAAGGGCGATCACGAAATCTGGTTCAGCCCGATCACGCGCCGCAATGTCACGCCGGATCGCGGCATGCAGGTGAGGCACACCGCCAATGGCACATTGAAGGATGCCGGGCTGCCCAAGATGTTCTGAGGATCAGAGCGCGTTCACATAGGCTTTCGAACAGTCCATCAGCGCTTTCAGCCCCGGGCCGGCGTCGCTGGCGTCGAAGGCGTAGAGCGGCTGGCCGGCGCGGGTGATGGCCAAGGCGAAGCCGTTCGGCCGGGCCCTGGCCAATGTCTCCAACGGGAGGATCATGGCATAGCCGCCCGGGCTGCCGTCCGTGGCGGGGACGCCGGTGGCGGGGAGGATCTGCGGCGGATCCGTATCGAAGGCGAGCGCGAGATCGGGATCGTCGCCGGGCTGGACCGTGGCGATGGCCGGCGCCGAGATGGCGATGCCGCCCGCGCTGTTCGCGCTGGGACCGATGAGCATCAGCATGTCGTCGCCCGACCATTTGCTGAGCGCGCAATTGATCTCGTCGGCCTCGAGCATCCAGCCGCCGGGCTGGGGGCGCGGTTCCTGCACGGCCGGGGCGCTGGCGAGGAGCATGGCGGCAATCGAGAGCAGGGCGAATGGGGGCATCATCTCTCCTGGGTCTGTTTTGCCACAGGATGACGCGGGTTGGCGCGGGTGTCCAATTTTTCTCCCTCGCCCCGCAGGGGAGAGGGCGCGAGCGTTGGCGCCCCAATCTTCATCGGGGTGCCTGCTCGCAGCGGGTAAGGGGTTCGGTGTGGGTCGATTGACACCGAATCCCCTCACCCAGCTCCGCCTAAGTTCGCGAAAAGTCGCTCACTAAGGCTGCGCAACCCTCTCCCAATGGGAGAGGGAAGAATGGGAGATCCTTATGAACTGGTTTGGACGCAAGGCGGCCGTGCGCGATGCGGCGCGGCCGGTGCTGGCGCGCGCGCTTGCCGGGGTGGCGATGGGGGAGTGGCCGCGCTCCTATGAGGCGCAGGTGCGCGAGGCCTATCTGGGCAATGCCGTGGCGCAGCGATCGGTGAAGCTGATCGCGGAAAGCGTGGGGGGCGCGCCGCTGGGCGGATCGGACCCGGCGCTGGTCGCGCTGGTGGCCGCGCGATCGGCGGGGCAGGCGCTGCTCGAGACGGTCGCGGCGCATCTTTTGCTCCACGGCAATGCCTATGTGCAGATCCTGCCGGACAGTGGCGGACGGCCGGGCGAGCTTTACGCGCTGCGCCCCGAGCGCGTCTCGATCGCGCCCGATGCGCAGGGCTGGCCCGCTGCCTATGGCTATCGCGTCGGCGTGCGCGAGACGCGCTTCGCGCCGGACGAGATCGTGCACGTCAAAGCCTTTCATCCGGCGGACGACCATTATGGGCTGGGCTGCCTGGGCGCGGCGGCGGGGGCGGTGGCCATCCACAATGCCGCGACGCGCTGGAACAAGGCGCTGCTGGACAATGCCGCGCGGCCGAGCGGGGCCCTGGTGTTCGATGCGGGCGACGGGGCGGCGCTCTCCGCGGCGCAGTTCGACCGGCTGAAGGCCGAGCTGGAAAGCGAATTCTCCGGCGCGGGCAATGCCGGGCGGCCGATGCTGCTGGAGGGCGGCCTTAGCTGGCAGGCGATGTCGCTCAGCCCGGCGGACATGGATTTCGTCGGGCTGAAGGCCGCGGCGGCGCGCGAGATCGCGCTGGCGTTCGGCGTGCCGCCGATGCTGCTCGGGCTGCCCGGGGATGCGACCTATGCCAATTATCGCGAAGCCAATCGCGCCTTGTGGCGCCTGGCCGTGCTGCCGCTGGCGGACAAGATTTTGAGCGGGATCGCGCAAGGGGTGGCGCGCTGGTGGCCGGGGGCGGCGCTGGCGGTGGACCTCGACCGGGTGACCGCGCTGGCGGAGGATCGCGAGCGGCTGTGGGCGCAGGTGAGCGCGGCGGATTTCCTGGATGCGGGGGAGAAACGGGCGTTGCTGGGGCTGTGAGCCATATGGGTGATATTTATTCAAAGTGTGATGCTGATTCGGTACCAATTTGGCAAGATGCAGAGGTGCGTGGGTCGGTGCTGCCCTCTCCCCGGCGGGGAGAGGGCGCGAAACTTGGCGCTTTAGTGCCTAGTTGCAGCGGTGAGGGGGCCGATGCTGGGCGTCTGACACCGAACCCCCTCACCCAGCTCCGCCTAAGCTCCTTCGTCGCTAAGGCTGCGCAACCCTCTCCCCGATGGGGAGAGGGAGGTGTTCTGATTTTCCCCCCTTCCCTTTGGAGATCCATCATGGCCATCGATCCCTTGCTCGCCCGTCTGATCGCGCAGGCGGAGGCGCGGGGCGGGGATCTGGTGACCTGCCAGGCGATCGCCGAGGAGGCCAGCGCGTGCGGCGCGGAGCGGGCGCTCGCGCGGCTGGGGCTCGCGGACGAAAAGGCCCGCAGCGACATCGGCGAACTCAGGGAGCTGCTCTCCGCCTGGCGCGACGCCAAGCGGACGGCGCGCAACGAGGTGGTGGGATGGATGATCCGGATAATGCTCGCATTGCTGCTGCTGGGACTGGCCGCACGGCTGGGGCTGGTGGCGCTGGTGAAGGCGTGAAATCCTCCCCTTCGGGGGGAGTGTCGGATCTGGACCGGGATTTGGACTCTTCCGGGCACATCCCGCCCCACCACCACCGGCCTGCGGCCGGCGGTCCCCCTCCCCCGGAGGGGGAGGATATGGGGCTCCGCTTCGCGGGCTATGCGGCGGTGTTCGATCGGGTGGATCGTGGCGGGGACGTGGTGCGCAGGGGGGCGTTTCGCGGCGCCTCCGCCGATGTGCCCTTGCTGTGGCAGCATGGCGCCGGGACGCCGATCGGGCGGGTGGAGCGCGTCGCCGAGGATGCGCACGGGCTGCGCGTGATCGGGCGGCTGACCGGCGAGACCCAGGCGGGGCGCGAGGCGGGGGCCTTGCTGCGCGCCGGGGCAATCAAGGATTGAGCTTCGGATATCGGGTGAAGGCCCAGAGACGCGGCGCGGCGCGGGAGCTGACCGCGCTGGAGCTGGTCGAGATCAGCCTGGTGACCTTTCCGATGCAACCGCTGGCCAGGGTGCATGCGGTGGAACGCGCAGATTGAATTTCACCGTGTCGCCCCAGCGCAGGCTGGGGCGACACGGTGGGTGAGGGGGGGCGGTGCCGGGTGTTCGACATCCGACACCCTCACCCAGCTCTCCCTCAAGGGAGAGGGAATTTTTGTGAGGAGACCGACATGTACGAGGTGAAGGCGGAAGGGCTCGAGGAGAGCTTCGAGGGCGTGGCGGCACAGGCGGCGATCGATGCCTTGCGCGGCGAAGTGACCGACCTGCGGGGCAGGGTGGATGCGGCGTGCGTCGCCGCGGCGCGCCCGGCGCTGGGCGGGGCCAAGGCGGAGGAGGATCCCGCGCGCACGGCGTTCGTGGACGGCTATCTGCGCAAGGGGATCGAGAGCGGGGTGGAGCGCAAGAGCCTCACGACGCTGACCCCCGCGGACGGCGGCTATGCCGTGCCGCGCGAGATCGACGCGGTGATCGACGCGACGTTGAAGAGCATCTCGCCGATCCGCACGATCGCCAATGTGGTGCAGGTGGGGACGAGCGGCTATCGCAAACTGGTCTCGATCGGCAGCACCGCTTCGGGCTGGGTGGCGGAGACCGCGGCGCGGCCCGAGACCGATACCGCCGATTTCGCCGAGATCGCGCCGCCGATGGGCGAACTCTATGCCAATCCCGCGGCGAGCCAGGCGATGCTGGACGATGCGGCGTTCGACGTGGAGGCCTGGCTGGCCAATGAGATCGCCACCGAATTCGCGCGGGCCGAGGGGGCGGCGTTCGTCTCGGGCAATGGGACGAGCAAGCCCAAAGGGTTCCTGGCGGGGACGATCACCAATGAGGCGGACGGCGTGCGCGCCTTCGGCACGATCCAATATCTGGCGAGCGGCGCGGCGGGGGCGTTCGCGGCCGCCAATCCGCAGGACCGGCTGATCGACCTGATCCAGATTTTGCGCTCGCCCTATCGGCAAGGCGCTTCGTTCGTGATGAATGCGGCGACGCTTTCGGTGATCCGCAAGTTCAAGACCGCGGACGGGGCGTTCCTGTGGCAGCCCGGGCTGATCGAGGGGCGCCCGGATACGCTGCTGGGCTATCCGGTGGTGGAGGCGGCGGACATGCCGGATATCGCGGCCAACTCCTACTCGATCGCCTTCGGCAATTTCCGCGCCGGCTATCTGATCGCCGAACGCGCCGAGACGCAGATCCTGCGCGATCCCTTCACCAACAAGCCGTTCGTGCATTTCTATGCGACCAAGCGGGTGGGGGGCGCAGTGACCAATTCGGAGGCGATCAAGCTGATGAAGTTCGCGGTTTCGTGAATCGGCCGGGCGCCGCTGTTCTTTGCGTTCGGCGGCGTCCGGTCCCCCTCACCCAGCTTCGACTAGGCGCTGAAGCGCCAAGTCTGCGCAACCCTCTCCCCGCAGGGGAGAGGGAGGAGGCGGTGCCCATGTCTTTCTATCTCAAGGACCCGCAATCGCGGGTCGAATGTCCCATGGCCTGGGATGCCGGGCTGCTGGGCGCGGCGGCGATCGTGGGCAGCGGCTGGACGGCGGAACCCGCGGGGCTGACGATCGAGGATGCGGGCGTCGGCGGCGCGGTGACTCGGGTGACGATCAGCGGCGGGCAGGCCGGCATGGTCTATCGCCTGGCCAATCGCGTGACGCTTTCGGACGGGCGCAGCGACGTGCGATCGATCCTCATCCGCGTGGAACCGCGGTGATGGCCGCCGCGATCCCCGCGCTGCTGCCGGTGTCGCTGGAAGAGGCGCGCGCCTTCCTGCGGATCGAGACCGGGGGCGAGGATGCGCTGCTCGCCGGATTGCTGCGATCGGCGACCGACCTGTGCGAGGCCTTTACCGGCCATGCGCTGATCGTGCGCGACGTGGCGGAGATACTGGGCGCCGGCAGCGGCTGGCGGCGGCTGGAACGGGCGCCGGTACGCGCGATCGCTGGGGTGACCGGATTGCCCGCGGAGGGCGCGCCCTTCGCGCTGGCGGCGGATGCCTATGCGATCGAGATCGATGCGCAGGGCGAAGGCTGGGTGCGCGTAACGCGGCCCGGCGCGGCGGGGCGGGTGTGCGTGGCGTATACCGCCGGGATGGCGGAGGAATGGAATGGCGTGCCGGAGGCGCTGCGCCAGGGCATATTGCGGCTGGCGGCGCATCTCTTCACCCAGCGCGACGGGGCGCGGGACGCGGGGCCGCCGGCGGCGGTGACCGCCTTGTGGCGGCCGTGGCGGCGGATGCGGCTGTGACGCTGGAGGGCGGCGCGCGGATCGCCGCCGCTGCGGCGGATCGCGCGGCGGCGCGAGTGGCGGACGCTGTCGCGGACGCCTTTCCCGACCTGGTGGTGACGCGATCGGGCGGGCGGATCGAGATCGCCGGGCGCGGGCTGAGGGCGCGCGTGCTGCGCGAGGCGCGGCTGCGCTGGATCGGAGGAATGCTCAGATGACGGCGGAACAGGCGGTGCGCGCGAGCCTGGCGGCGGCGCTGCGCGGGCATGCGGGATTGCGCGCGGGGCTGAACGCGGTGCTGGACGGCGCGGGCGGACGCGCGACGGCGCCTTATGCAGTGATCGGCGACCTGCTGGCGGCCGATTGGGGCACCAAGACCGCGGCGGGGCGCGAGTTGCGCTGTGCGGTGACGATCCGGGATGCGGCCGAGACGCCCGCGCGGCTGGAAGGGCTGATGGCGCTGGCCGGGGAGGCGATCGAGGCGATGGCGCGCGCGCGGGGCGGCTGGCGCGTGGCGAGCCTGGCGTTCGTGCGCAGCCGGATCGGGCGCGATGGAGCGAACGGGTGGTTGGGGGTGGTGGACTATCGGGTGCGGGTTCTGGCGGAATAAGGGGATGGTGTCATCCCAGCGAAGGCTGGGATCCCGCGGTGCACGCGACCAAATCGATGGATCCCAGCCTTCGCTGGGATGACACCCTTCTCATGGAAACTTCCGTCCCTCGCTCACCCCTTCTTGGCGGGCGAGGTCTTGGTGTCGAAATAATCTTTGTAGCGATCCTTGGCGCTGTCGAGGAAATCGTCGGCATCCACCTTGAAGCTCTCCGCGGAGTCCTTGGCCTTGATGCCGTCCGCGGCATCGGCGGCGAGATAGGCGGTTTTCCACGCATCGAGCTTGGGCTGGCAGGTGACGACCACCGCGCTGTTGAACGCATCGGGCTCGACCTTCTTGTCGAGGCCGTCGCGCAGCTCGGTATCGATGCAGGCGAGATAGGCGTCGCGCGCCGAATAAGCGGTGTCGGTGGGA
>Ga0247762_1000551_pt1 | contig 10235 bp, 9 predicted proteins | sample UWRJL081202R4_FD_181016 | JGI IMG/M metagenome (GOLD analysis project Ga0247762, IMG submission 181016) | Plant litter microbial communities from Arlington Agricultural Research Station in Wisconsin, United States - UWRJ-L081-202R-4 | ecosystem: Environmental > Terrestrial > Plant litter >...
CAGGGGCGCCAGCAGGCGACGCCGGACATCGGCCCCGGCGTCGGCCCGTCCTACCAGCGCGCGAGCATCCCCTACATCTCGCCCAAGCCCGTCCAGGGCTCGGCCGACTACGCCGAGGCCGACGTCCCGCGCGCCCAGGATCCCGGCGGCGCGCCGATCCGCTTCGACCCGCGCGACCCGACCGCGCCGGTCGCGGTCGGGCCGGGCGGCGGCGGCGCGGAGCGCGCCAGCAACCTCGTCGCCGCGCCCACGCTGATCGACCTCGACGGCGCCGCCATCGTCGGCCGCCGCGATGACGGCACCGCGATCCTGCGCGTCGACGACGGCGCCACGCGGGTCACCGCCACCGCGCGGCATCCGCTGCCGGTGACCGCGGGCGCCGTCCTCTCGCTGCTCGGCCTCGTCGCGCTCGGCGCCGTCCTGGTGCTCAGGCCAGGTGCCAGAGGGCGGACGTCCCGACCGCCTCGCGACGCACGCGGCCCTCGGCCGCCGCGGCGATGAGCGCCTGCTCGGCCGCGTCCTCGTCCAGCTCGCCCAGGTTGGTGGTCATGCAGGCCGCGACCTCGCGGGTGACGGGCGCGTAGGGGAGGGCGGAGAGGACCTCGACGGGGTCCTCGGCCGCCGGGCGGCGGGTCAGGGACACGTCCAGGTTCGCCAAGGCCGTGTCATAGGCCTCGACCGGCTGGAAGCCGCCGACCTCCAGGCTCGCGCCCTCGGCGGTGCGGAAGATGATCGACGGCGCGGTGTAGCGGACGGCGCCGTCGGTGTTGGCCTCGCGGCCCTGGGCCTCGGTCGGCGTGCCGGCCGCGGTGCGCGACTGGGCGCGGTCGGACTGGTAGGCGGCCTCGACGTCCTCGTCGCCGATCGCGGCCACCAGCGCGGCCGCGTCGATCCCGGCGATCGGGCGCTCCTGGAGGGCCGCGACGAGGTCCTCCGGGTCGTCGAGGAGCAGGGTGGTGGTGAACTGCGCGAGCTGCAGCGCGCGGAACACGGCGAGCTCGGCGTCCGCGCCGTGGCGCAGGCGCGCCGCGACCACCAGGCGGCACGCGGTGCCCGTCCCGGTGACGCGCTCGCGCGGCTGGCCGCCGAACGGCATGCCGAAGCGCCGTCCGAACGTGCGGTAGCCCTGAGCGCTGCGCGCCGGCGTGTAACCGCTCTTCACATAGCGGTCGGGGTCCTCGGAAAGGCCGATCAGCACCAGGCGCCAGTCGAGCTGCGCGCCGAAGCGCCAGCGCAGCACCGCGTGCGCGGGCGACGCGGAGTACGCCCAGGGGCAGTGGGGATCGCTGAAGTGGGTGAGGGAGACGGTGGAGGACGGCATCGACCGAATGGTTGCACGGTCAACCGTCCCTTGTCGAGCAGAGGACTCGAGAACGTTCAAGCACAAGATCTTGCGGCTACTACTTGCACTAGAGACGACTTATAGGCAAGGATTTGCTTCGCGCGCGGCGAAGGTCCCGCGCGACGCAGTGCAAACCAATACGAGGAGGCCAACCATGGCTACGGAACGCCCCAGCGGCCTGAAGCAGCGGTCGTACCTGATCGGCGCCGACGAGATCAACTGGCTCGAGACGGCCGCCGGCAAGACGAAGCTGACCCAGAGCGACCTGGTCCGCCTGGCGCTGCAGCGCCTGCGCAAGGACCTCGGTGCTGCTCGCAGCCTGAAGCTCGAGGCCGTCGAGACGCTCGCCAAGGGCACCAAGTGGGCGCCGGTCAAGCGCGGTGGCCCGCGCCGCCGCTCGTCCTAGCGGACGCTTTTCGACCGCAACGTCACGCTCCTGAGCGCCCCGGCGCCGCGGTGGACGGACGTCCGAAGACGGGCATCCACACTGCGGGGCCGGGGCGTGGCGGTCGATCTACGGGGCGTCCCATGTCTTCCGCCGTCGAGTTCGACTACGTCCGCATCATCAACCTGGCTCGTCTCGAGCTGGAGTCCGCGGGCAACCCGTCCTTCGTGGTCATCATCATCGACCTGGCCGGCGAGGTGCACCTGGTGCCGATGGTCTACGCGACGATCGGTCCGGCGTCGGACCACGCGAGCCGTCTGGGCCGCGCCGCCTTCGACACCGGCGAGCGCGTCGTCATCGTCAGCCGCTCGGCCGCCGGCCGCCGCGCGATGTTCACCGTGGTCGAGCCGCGCACCATGCGCAAGCTCCACACGCGCCTCGAGGTCATCGAGGAGACGTTCGCGGAGATGGACACCAAGATCTAGGCCGCGGCGGGTGGGTGGGCCGGCGTCCCCGCGGGCTCGTCGCGCGCGTCCGCGACGGCCTTGTACCAGAGGAGCTGCATCGGCTCCTCGTCGGTGAACTGCCAGCCCGGCTCGCCGAACAGCAGCGCGAGCTCGTCGCGGATCGTCGCGTAGAAGCCGCGCCGGTCCGACCGCCACGACTCGAGGTCGGTGCCGCCGACGTCGTCGGGGTCGAGCCAGTCGTCGTCGATGTCCATGAACGGCACCGACGCCACGCCGGTGACCTCGACGGTCGCGCGGCGGCGCCCGAGGTGGTCCATCACCGGCAGCCGCTGGCCGACGCGCGGCGCGCCGCCTTCCAGCTCCCACTCGCGCGCGAGCGTCACCGACAGCGTCTTGCGGCCGCCGATCACGGCCTGGATGTTGCGCTCGCCGCGGCCGCCGTCGTCCGGGTGCCCGAACTCCAGGAACGGCTCGTGCGCGCTGCGCCACGGCGCGAGCGGGATCACGGCCTTCAAGGTGGTGCCCTTGCCCTCGGGCGACTCCACCGACAACTCGCCGCCGAGCGCGGCGACGCGATCGCGCAGCCCGGCCAGCCCGCTGCCGTCGCCGCCCGCCGCGCCGGCGCCGCCGCGGCCGTCGTCGGTGAGCGTGATCACGGCCTCGCCGAGGAGGTTCGTCGCGCTCACCCGCGCGCTGCCGGCCTGCGCGTGCTTGACCGTGTTGGTCAGGCCCTCGGACGCGAGGTAGAACGCGGTCAGCTCGACCGGCGCGGGCAGGCGGCGGTCCGGCAGGGCGTCGATGTGCAGCGGGATCGGCGACCGCGCGGCCAGCGCCTCCAGCGCGGAGCCCAGGCCCTTCTCGGTCAGCCCGGCGGGGTGCAGGCCGCGCGCCAGCTCGCGCAGCTCGTCGGTGGCCAGGCGGGCCTCCTCCTGCGCGCGCTCCAGCAGCTCCAGCGCGACCGGGTCGAGGTCGTCGCCGAGCTTGCGGCGCGCGATGCCGATCAGGTGGCCGAGCGCGACGATCCGCTGCTGCGCGCCGTCGTGCAGGTCGCGGCCGATCCGCTGGCGCTCGCCGTCGGCGGCGTCCAGGACGCGGGCGCGCGCGGCGGCGACCTCGGCGTCGCGGGCGCGCAGCGCGGTCGCGTGGCGGCGGCGCTCGATCTCCGCGCCCGCGCGCGCCGCGAAGATCCGCAGCACCGCCAGCTCGTCGCCGTCGGGCTCCATCGGCCGCGAGGCCATCAGCGCCACGTAGCCGACCTGCTCGTCGCCCGCGCCCGGGAGCGAGACGCCGAGGTAGGAGTCCAGCCCGAAGTCGCGGACGTAGCGGTCGTCGGGGTAGAGGCCGGTCGTCCCGGCGGGCAGCACGAGCAGCCCGTCGCGCACGACGACCGCGCACGGCATCGTGTCGTCGATGTCGAACTCGTAGCCCTCGTCCATCTCGACGCCGTCCTGCCAGCGCGCGAGGACGCGCACGCGGCCGGCGGCGGGCGCGGGCAGGTGCTCGCCGATGAACGCCAGCTCGGCGCCGAAGGCGGCGGCCAGGTGGCGGACCATCGCGCGCAGGAACGCGTCCCCGACGTACCCGGCGGTCCCGCCCGCGAGCCGGCGCAGCAGGTCGCGCTCGCGCACGGTCGGCGGTGGAGATGGCCCTTCGGCGGTCGGCACGGGCGCCGGATGCTACCCGTGCCGACCGCGGCTCAGGGTGCGGCTACCGCGTGTTCAAGGCCACGCCGCGCGGCAGCGTGAACGTCGGGTAGCTGCGCGGGTTGGAGGCCTTCTCGCGGACGCTGGTCGCGAGGCGGTAGACCGCCGCGCTCTGGCCCTTGGGCGCCGGGACCGAGACCGAGAACGTGCCGTCGGCGCGCGGCTTGAAGCGCTTGACGAGCACGACCTTGCGGCACGAGACGCGGCGCACGACGCGCACGTCGGAGACCGGCGTCGTCAGCGGGCCCACGACGCGGCCGGTGATCCTCACCGTCTTGCCGTCGGCGCTGGACTTCAGCGTCGACACGGTCAGCCGGCGCTGGAGCTTGAGCGGCAGCGACAGCTCCTTGCCGATCTCCGCGCGGTAGCGCAAGGTGTTGGACTCGCGGTGCGAGGCCATCACCGCGGCGGGCGGCATCGGCGCGGTCGTCTCGAAGGACCCGTCCTGCTTGACGATCGCGTGCGCGACGACCTTGTCGCCGCGGCGCAGCCGGATCGCCACCTTCTTGCCGACGTAGTCGCGGTTGGCCGCGCCGATCAGCTTGACGCGCCCGTTCTGCTTGAGGACGTCGACGAGGATCAGCTTGCGGTCGCCGCACGCCAGCAGCTGGTCGGAGACGCTCTGGCCGGCCACCGTCGAGGTGGTGGTCTTGGTGGTCGTCGTCGTGGTGGTCCTCGTCGTCACGCAGGCGTCGGAGGCCGCGCCGACCTTCGCCTCGCCGATCGTCGCGTCGAGGATCGACTGGCCGCCGAGCGAGATGACGGCGTGCAGCGCCCGCTGGGTCAGCGTGCCGCCGGCGACCGTCTGCTCGCTGGGCGAGACCGTCACCTGCGCCAGCGCGGCCGGGATCTGGATCGGCGGGATCGCGGCGATCGCGGCCTGGACCTGGCTGAGGACGGGCTGCAGCAGGGTGAAGGCGATCGGGGTCAGCCCGGTCGGGTCGTAGATCGCCAGCTTGGACAGGTCGAGGCTCGACAGCGAGATCGAGCGGCTGTCGATCAGCGGCAGGACGGTCGTGACCGCGCCGTCGAGGCCGAGGTCCTGGCCGAGGACCTTCAGGCCGGTGATCGTGCTGTTGCCCGCCAGCGCCGGGACGCCCGCCTGGCAGGAGACGCCGGCGTTGGAGGTCAGCAGGTCGGCCGACAGCAGCGACGGGACCGCGTCCGGGATCAGGCCCAGCAGCGTCTGCTTGACGTCGATCGTCAGGCCGGTGATCGACGGCAGGCCCGGGATCGGCAGCGGCAGCGCCGGGATCGGCACCGAGATCGGCGGCAGCGGCAGCGCGTTGATCGCGTCGACGACCTGCTGGCGGCCCATCGCGAGGATCTCGGGCGAGGGGACGATCGCCAGGCCGGCCAGCCCGCCGGTCGCCGCGCCGGTGGCCGCGGCGCCGTCGTAGGCGGTGCGCGCGGTCAGCACGGAGGCGTTCAGCAGCGACGGCAGGCTGACGCCCGGGATCGCCTCGCCGGTGGCGCAGGCGCCGTCACGGCCCTGGACGACGGGCTCGATCGGCGTCGAGCCCAGGATCGTGGCCCGCAGCGGCGAGGCCTCGCAGTGGAACGTCGGCGCGGCCTGCGCGGAGGCGCCGACGAGCGCCAGCAACGACGAGATGGCGGCGGTGGCGAGCGCGACGCGCGAGAGCATGGACTTCATGAAGGGACCCCTGTCTTCCCTGGCCTGGACACGGGCGCCTCCCCCGGCGCCCGCCGGTCGACTACCCATCCGGCGCGGGTTTCACACCGCACCGGATGGATGATCGTCAGGCGGGTCCTACTGCAGCGCCATCTTCGGCTCGCCGGCGCTCGTGAGCCCGGTGCCGGAGATCGTGCAGGTGCCGCCCTTGGGCGTGCCGCCGTTGTAGGCCTGGCGCACGCAGTTGCGCAGCGCCAGCTCGCCCCAGTAGTTGGGGTGCAGCGACTCCTGGACCTGGTAGGGGCCGAAGACCGTCGAGACCGTGCGGATCTGGTTGACCCACTCGGTGTTGTCGACGGCGCCGGCCTGCGTCCAGGACGTCAGGCCCTTCTCCTCCAGCAGCCCGACCGTGTTCTCGCACAGGCGGCGGCCGTTGAAGGCCGACTGCAGCTCGAGGATCTTGATGTTGGACAGGCCCGTGGCGGTGGCCGCGCTCTTGACCGCGTTGTTGATCGTCGGCAGCGCGGTGGCGTTGGCCCAGTTGGCGTCGTTGTTCCAGAACCCGCAGCCGCCGGTGTTCTGGCGCGTGTAGCCGGACTCGCCGTAGCGGAAGCCCGAGCCGGGCGGCAGCGGCGACTCGTAGTCCTGCACGACGATCTTGTAGGCGCTGTCGGCGTAGCCCGCGTTCAGCATCGCCTGGCGGATGTTCAGGATCCCGTTCTTGATCGCCGTCGTCTGCGCCGCGATGTTCGCCGAGGTGAAGTTGGCGGTCACCGACGAGTCGTCGTTGCAGTAGTCCTTCCACCACGTCGGCGACGTCAGCCAGTCGACGACGCAGGACTGCACGATCGACGCGAAGTTGAAGTTGTTGCCGCCGATCGACAGCGAGATCATCTTCACGTTGTGCGTGGCGGCGAACTGCTGCAGCGCGAGCGCCTGGCCCTGCTTGGCGCCGTTGGAGTAGAAGTCCAGGCCGGGCTTGAAGCTGTCGCCGTCCGACGTCGACGTCTTCGCGCCGCTGCACGCGAGGTTCACGCCGTTGACGCCGCCGCCGATGAAGACCTCGGCCGCCTTGGACCGGTGGCACCCGCTGATCTGCTCCGCCGTGTTGGACGCGTTGTCGTAGTAGGCGGTGGGCCCGAGCGCGTCGATCCACGACGAGCCCTGGTTGGAGTTGCCGGCCCAGCGGCCGGCCTCACCCGAGATGTAGGAGTCGCCGACGCTGGCGACGTAGGGGGTCCCGACCCCGGGTCCGTCCGCGCGCGCGACGCCGCCTCCGTGCAGCGCCAGCGCGCCGAGCACCGCGATCGCGACCACGACCCCATGACGGCGCGCGCTGTCGCGCGCCGTCGAGATGTACGACATGTTCGGCTCCTCCTGCTTTGACCCACGAGCGCCCTGGTGACGCTCGACACGTGAGCGAACGTAACCGGTCGAGACGCGGCCGTGTGGCATCTTCCTGCCACGTGTCTCACCGGCGACCGCGCGGACGCTGCTAGCCTGAGGAGGGCGTAGGACACCGATGTCCTACGCGAGGCAGCTACTTGGGTCCCGCCAGGAGATGGCGGTTCGGGTCAGCAGTCTCCCCGAATCGTCCGCGGCGAATAGAAACGCCGCACTGGAGTTCCCCCATATGTCTTCCAAGACCTTCGCCGACCTCGGCGTGTCCAAGGCCGTGTCCACGGCGCTGGAGAAGCGTGGCTTCACCGAGCCGTTCGCCATCCAGAACCTGATCATCGGCGACATCCTCGAGGGCCGCGACGTCCTCGCGAAGTCGCCGACCGGCTCGGGCAAGACGCTGGCCTTCGGCGTCCCGATGCTCGACCGCCTCAACGCCAACGGCTACGGCCGCCCGTCGGCCCTCGTGCTGGCGCCGACGCGCGAGCTCGCCTCGCAGATCGTGGACGAGCTCTACCCGCTGGCCCACGCCCGCGCGCTGAAGATCACCACGGTCTACGGCGGCGTCGGCATCAACAAGCAGGAGCGCGAGGCCGTCAACTCGCACATTGTCGTCGCGACGCCCGGCCGCCTCGAGGACCTCCTGCAGCGCGGCAAGCTGAAGCTCGACAACGTCGACTTCCTCGTGCTGGACGAGGCCGACCGGATGCTCGACATGGGCTTCCGCCCGGCCGTCGACCGGATCGTCGCCAAGTGCCCGCGCAACCGCCAGACGGTCTTCCTGTCCGCGACGCTGGACGGCACCGCCGGCCAGATCGCCCGCGAGTACACGAACAACCCGGCCGAGCACGCGATCGAGCCGGACATCGACCGCCTCGCCGCGATCGAGCACCGCTTCGTCGCCGTCGAGCGCGACGACCGCCTCACGCTGCTGGTCCGCGAGCTGCGGGCCGACCGCGACCTCGCGCTCGTCTTCGTCCGCACCAAGCACGGCGCCGACCGGCTCGTCAAGCGCCTGCTGCGCGAGGGCGTCAAGGCCGTGGCGATGCACGGCGACAAGTCCCAGCGCCAGCGCGAGCGCGCCCTGGACCAGTTCGAGCGCGGCGAGGTCGACACGCTCGTCGCCACCGACGTCGCCGCCCGCGGCATCGACGTCCGCGACATCTCGCACGTCATCAACTTCGATCCGCCCGAGGACGGCGACACCTACACGCACCGCGTCGGCCGCACCGGCCGCGCCGGGCGCACCGGCGAGGGCGTCACGTTCGTCGGCGCCGAGCAGGCGGGCGACGTCCAGAAGATGGCGTCCCAGCTCGGGATCCTCGACCAGTTCGGCCAGTCCGGCCTGCTGCGCAGCGAGCGCGGCGGGGCCAAGCCGCCGGCCCATGGCGGCCAGCCGCGCACGACGGGCGCGCGCAAGCGCACCCGCTCGCGCTCCCGCAAGGGCAGCGGCGCCACGTCGGGCCGCCACTCGCGCTAAGGCGCCCGGCGCGTCGGCGCCCGGTACGCTCCGCGCGTGCTGGGCGCCGTCATCCTCGGACTCTTCGCGGGCTACCTCGGCCGGGCGCTGACGCCCGGCCCCGGCCCGTCCGGCTGCTTCCCGACGCTGGCCATCGGCCTCGTCGGGTCGCTGGTCGGCTACTTCGTCTTCACCGAGGCGCTGGGGATCGGCGACGCCGAGATCCTCGACCTCGGCGGCCTGCCCGGCGCGGTGCTCGGCACGATCCTCGTGCTCGTCGTCCTTCAGGCGATCGGGCGGTCCGCGCCCCGATGACCGCCCGCGACGTGCCGATCCGGGGCGACATGATCCGCCTCGGCCAGCTGCTCAAGCTCGCCGACGTCGTCGACGGCGGCGGTGAGGTCAAGGACTTCCTGATGGAGGTCGACGTGACCGTCAACGGCGAGCTCGAGGACCGCCGCGGCCGCCAGCTGCACCCGGGCGACGTCGTCGTCATCGGCGACGAGGAGGAGCTGCGCGTGGTCGGGGCCGACGCGTGAAGGGCGTGCGCTGGCTGATCCTCGCGCTCGCGATCGTGGCGATCGGCGGGATGGCGGCGCTGTCGTCCTCCGGCGGCGACGACGACGACACGACCACGTCGTCCGCTGGCCCGTCCTCCACGACCGCGACCGAGGTCGCCCAGGCGCCCGCCGACGCGGTCGCGATCGACTTCGCCTACTCGCCCGAGAAGGACGACCTGCTCAAGCCGCTGATCAAGGAGTTCAACCGCTCCGGCGCGCAGGTCGGCGGGCGGCCGGTGTTCGTCTCCGGCCAGAGCGTCGCGTCGGGCGACAGCGAGCTGGCGATCGCCAAGGGCCGCGCCAAGCCGGTCGCGTGGTCGCCGGCCTCGTCGCTCTGGGGCCGCCTGCTCAACTACGAGACCGACCTGAAGTACGTGCCCGACGACAACCCGTCGCTGGTGCGCACGCCGCTGGTCATCGCGATGTGGGAGCCGATGGCCAAGGCCCTCGGCTGGCCCAAGAAGGCGCTCGGCTGGAGCGACATCCTCAAGCTGGCCCGCAGCGGCGCCGGCTGGGGCGACTTCGGCCATCCGGAGTTCGGCGACTTCAAGCTCGTGCACACCAACCCGGACTTCTCGACCGCGGGGCTGTCGGCGGTCGTCGCCGAGTACTACTCGGCGACCGGCAAGAAGGAGGGGCTGGTCGAGGCCGACATCGCCAAGGCGCGCGCCCAGGTCAAGGCCATCGAGTCGTCGATCGTCCACTACGGCGACACGACGCTGTTCATCGAGGAGCAGCTGCGCAAGGAGGGCCCGGGCTACGCGTCCGCGGTCGCGATGGAGGAGGCGACGCTGGTCGACTTCAACAAGAACCGCGGCACGCAGGACCGGCTCGTCGGCATCTACCCGCGCGAGGGCACGTTCTACAGCGACGACCCCTACATCACGCTGAACGCCGCGTGGGTGACGCCCGAGCAGAAGCAGGGCTCGGCGCTGTTCCAGAAGTTCCTGGCCCAGAAGCTGACCGCCGAATCGGTCGGGCGCTACGGCTTCCGGCCGGGGACGACCGACGCCGGCTCGGACGCCAAGACGCTGTCCGCGCCGCTGGACGCCGAGCACGGCGTCGACCCCGAGCAGCCCAAGCGCGTGCTCGGCCTGCCGGAGCCGCGCGTGCTGGCCAAGCTCAAGGAGGCGTGGCGCGCGGACCGCAAGCCCGCCAACGTGCTGCTCGTGCTCGACACGTCCGGCTCGATGGTCCAGGAGGACCGGCTGGCGCGCGCCAAGCAGGGGCTGACCGCGTTCCTGGGGCAGGTCGCGTCGCAGGACCGCGTCGGGCTGACGACGTTCTC
>Ga0247762_1000552_pt1 | contig 10233 bp, 8 predicted proteins | sample UWRJL081202R4_FD_181016 | JGI IMG/M metagenome (GOLD analysis project Ga0247762, IMG submission 181016) | Plant litter microbial communities from Arlington Agricultural Research Station in Wisconsin, United States - UWRJ-L081-202R-4 | ecosystem: Environmental > Terrestrial > Plant litter >...
ATCGCCGTCCTCCGGTTGAAGGATGCACGGAGGGCGGCACCTGGCCATCTGCTCGTGTTCGCCCACGGACCATCGTCGAACGAACGTCTAACTTTAGGCCCGCAACGGCGACTTCTCAGCCCGACGCTCCGAAACATGCACTGGGCGCCGCCTTCCTGTGGGCGGCGCAGACCGACAAAGGCACACCCGTCGCGAGGCGGGGCCGCAAAGCCAAGGACCTCCAGCAGGAGGCCGCCTGGTTACCGAAGGAGTTCCCCAGTGTTCATCACCCCTGTTTGCTACGGGAGGCGTCTGCATGCCCTCCTCGTAGGCCTCCTGACGCTTGTGGCCGCGACGTTCGCGGTCCTCGCGCTCTCCCCCGTCGCTCACGCAGCGAGCGCCAAGAGCGCTCCGCCGAGCGCCAAGAGCGCCCTGCCGAGCGCCAAGGCCTGCATCAAGCCGAAGACGACCGCCGGCCGCAAGGCCTGCGCCAAGCGCAAGAAGGCGCTGGCCGCCTCCGCCAAGCCCGGCTCCAAGAAGAGCCGGAAGCCCAACACGAAGCCCGCCGTCGTCAAGGCGCCGGTCATCGTCAAGGCGCCGACCACCACGCCGGCCACCACGCCGGTCGCCACCGCTCCCGCCACCCCGGCGTCGACGCCGTCGACGCCGGCCACCCCGTCCACCACCAGCGACAGCGCCATCAGCACGACGACGACGCGCCTCTACTCGGCCTCCAGCCCGTTCAACACCAAGATCCCGACGACCCCGCGGATCGCGTCGAACTCGTCCGCGATGGTCAACGCCTCGCTGCTGAACTACAAGTCCAGCGCGAACTTCGCGAACTCCGACGACTGGGGCATCTCGATCGTCAACGCTCGCTCGAGCGACCCGCAGCGCTCGGTCGGCGTCTTCAACTGGGGCTACGGCGGCGACATCTCCGCCCCGGCGGTCCGCATCCCCGACGGCGCCGCGCCGACGAAGGGCAGCGACCACCACCTCGTCGTCCTCGACGGCGACCGCGAGCTGGACATGTGGGTCGCCGAGCAGCAGACGGGCGGCTCCTGGCTGGCCGGCGCCCGCGCCGTCAGCTCCGCGACGGGCAACGGCATCGCCGGCCCGATCTCGGGCAACGCCGCCGGCTTCGCGCTGGCCGCGGGCGTCATCCGCCCCGAGGAGATCAAGGCCGGGCGCGTCGACCACGCGCTCGTCTTCACCTCGCCCTACGTGCGCAACACGTTCGTCGCGCCCGCCGTCCACGGCGACGGCCGCCAGAGCGACCCCAACGCGATGCCGATGGGCACGCGCATCCAGCTCGACCCTGCGGTCGACATCTCGGGGCTGGCGCGCCCGCAGCGGATCATGGCCCAGGCGCTGAAGGACTACGGCGCCTACCTGGTCGACTCTTCCGGCTCGCTGGCGATCCGCGGCGAGGCGAGCGTCGGGCGCGCCAGCACCGGCGGCCCGTCGGACATCTGGTCGCCCGCCGGGGTCACCGACACGGGTCTCTCCGCGATCCCGTGGAGCAAGATGCGCGTGATCGCGTCCTAGCACCCGGACCGGGAGCGGATCCTCAGGATCCGCTCCTATCCTGGTCCTGGTGACGTCCCGCCCGGCCCGGTCCCCCCTGCTCGGCCGCGCCGTGGCCGCCGCCCTCGCAGCCGGGCTGGTGCTCGCCCTCGTGCTGCGCGCAGAGGGCGACGGACCGGCCCGCGGCGCCGTCCCCCGGACGACGTCCGCGGCGTCCTTCGTCGACGCGCCGGTGCCGGCGCGGCCGCGGCTGGCCCGCCGTTCGGCGGCGATGGTCCGCAGCTCGATCCTGCCCTACGTCCGGACCGCGAACCTGGCGGGCTCAGAGCACTGGGGCATCCCGGTCGCCACCGCGCGGGCGACCGACCCGGTCCGGCGCGTGACGCTGTTCCGCTGGGGCTTCGGCCCCAAGCGGACCGTGCGCTTCCGGATCCCGGACGCCGCGCAGCCGTCGCAGGGCTCCGACCACCACCTGGCGGTCATCGACGGCGACCGCGAGCTCGATCTGTGGGCCGCGCGCCGCGTCGGCGGCGGCGACCTCAAGGCGGGCGCGGCCGTCGTCGTGCCCCGCGACGCCGGCGGCATCGCGGGCGCGGTGGCCGGCACCGCCGCCGGCTTCACGCTGACCGCCGGGATCGTGCGCGCCGACGAGTTGGCCGCCGGCCGCATCGACCACGCGCTCGTCTTCACCGTCCCGCGCGTTCACCCCAGCTACGTCGCCCCGGCCGTGCACACCGACGGGCGCGCTCGCAACCGCGATGCGCTCCCGATGGGCACGCGCATCCAGCTCGACCCGGCCGCCGACCTCAGCGGCCTGCCGCGCACCCAGCGGGTCGTCGCTCGCGCGCTGCAGGTCTACGGCGCCTACCTGGTCGACTCCTCGGGCTCGCTGGCCGTCCGTGCCGAGGCGCCGGCGACCGGCGCCGGCGCCTGGGCGCGGGCGGGCCTGGCCGACCTCTCGCTGGGCGCGATCCCGTGGTCGCGCGTGCGCGTCCTGGCTCCGTGACGGCCGAGAAGCATCCACCGACGCATCACTCCCTCTAGCGGTGCGGCATCATGCAGGGCGTGTCTCATCACGTTCGGGGGAAGTCCAGGCGCGCGTCCCTGCGCGCGCTCGCCATCGGCGCGGCCACCGCGATCACGCTCGCCGGAGCCGGGGCGCAGGCCGCATCCGCCGTGCCGCTGCTGGGGATCCAGGGGGACGGCGTCAACCGCGCGACGCCCGCGGCGGCGATCTCCAAGACGGTTGGCGAGGGCAAGTCGGTCCACGCCAAGGTCATGCGCTTCGAGGTCTCCTGGGCAGCGCTGGAGCCCACCGCGCAGGGCGTCCGCGACCCCGCCGTGGTCTCGTCGATCGACGCCTTCGTCGACAGCGCCCAGCGCGCCGGAATCCGACCGCTCATGTTCCTGGATCGCACGCCGTGCTGGGCCTCCTCCGCGCCGGCGAACCTCAAACGCGGCTGCGCGGGCTCCGACGCCAACCGCTTCGACGTCTGGCGCTACGCGCCGTCGGACCCGGACAGCGCCGTGCCGGTCCTGACGTTCCTGGCGCAGCGCTACGGCGACCGCCTCGCGGCGCTGCAGCTGTGGAACGAGCCCGACCAGGCCAACGAGAAGTACTGGAAGGGCCCCGACAAGATCGCGCGCTACGTCGGCCTGGCCAAGGCCGCCTACCCGGCGATCAAGGCCGCCAGCCCCGCGCTCCCGGTCCTGGCCGGGTCGTTCGTCGGCGTCGACGGCCGCTGGCTCACCGCGCTCTACAAGGCCGGCCTGAAAGGCTCCTACGACGGCCTGTCGGTGCAGTTCTACGACCGCCCGCTGGCCGCGCTGAAGGCCACGCGCGCCCTGCAGCGGCGCTTCGGGGACACCAAGCCCCTGTGGCTGACCGAGTTCGGCTACACGTCCTGTGCCGGGAAGAACGGGCGACCCGCGTTCCTGGCCGACCACCCGTGCGTCACCCGAGCGGTCCAGGCGCGCAACCTCGGGGACGTCTTCGCCGCGACGGCCCGCTCGTCGTGGCTGGGCGCCGTGATCTCCTACGCGCTGCGCGACGAGGACCGCGCCTACCAGTTCGGCGTGCTGGACGCCAAGGGCGTCAAGAAGCCGTCCTTCGCCATGGTGCGCCGAGCGCTGGGCGGCAAGCCGGGCGTGATTCGCAAGCCGACGCTGCGCCTGCGGATCCGCCAGGGTCGCGCGATCGTCTCCGGCAGCGGCCCGGGCATCGACGAGTACAAGCTGCGCGTCTACGTCCACGGACAGCTGGCCTACCGGGCCAGGGTGGCGATGACGCGCTCCAACCGCTTCTCGATCACGCTGCCGCGCGTGATCGGCACGAGCGGGCTGAGCGCGACGCTGACCGCCGGCTGGACCGGCAAGGCCGTTCGCGCCAAGCGCTAATCGCCGAGGATCCTCGCCGGCAGCTCCTCGCACCAGGCGGGGACGCGGTCGGCGAGGTGCGCGGCCTCCAGGTCGGCCAGGAGGCGCGGCGGGCGCCGGATGACCGAGTGCGCGTCGCTGACCGCGTTGTGCACCAGGTCGGCCTTGACCAGCCGCTGGGCGACGGCTCGCACCTGGCGGCCGAAGTGGCCGGTGAACGAGCCGGCGGTCACCGACACGCGCGCGCCCTCGCCGACGAGCGCCGCGAGGCGGTCGAGGTCGCGCTGGAAGAGGCGGCAGCGCTCCGGGTGCGCGAGCAGGACCTCGTGGCCTGCGTCGTGCACCGAGGCCACGGCGGCCTCGATCGGGAAGTCGGCGTTCATCGGCGGCTCGAGCAGGATCCAGCGGCCGCCTCCGAGCGTGAGCGCGGCGAGCTCGGTCGCGTCGAGGTTGGGCAGGTAGGAGGCGGCGACCTCGGCCCCGGGCTCGACGACCAACGGCACGCGGTGGCGCTCCAGCTCCGCGCGAAGCTCGTCGAGTCGCTCGCGCATCGTCGCGGCCTCGGTCGGGATGCTCAGGTTGACGTGCGGCGTCGCGACGACCCGCTCGACGCCCCCGGCGACCAGCTTCAGCGCGAGGGCGACGGCCTCGCCGATGGTGCGGGGCCCATCATCGACGCCGGGCAGGATGTGGCAGTGCAGGTCGGTCGGCACGGGGACAGGTGTCTAGCAGCTCGGACGAGCGTCACGAGCCCCCGGCGCCGGTCGCCCAGCCGCCAGAGGGCGACCGCCGCGCCTACCTCCGGCTGGCCAGGAAGAAGTAGATGAGCTGGCTGAGCGCGGCGACGAACGCGGCCACGTAGGTCCACGCCGCGGCGTTGAGCACCTTCTTCGCCCAGTCGAGCTCGTCGGCCTCCAGGAGGCGGCCGTCGCTGAGCGCGACGAGCGCGCGCTTGGAGGCGTCGAACTCCACCGGCAGCGTGATCAGCTGGAAGGCGACGATCGCCGTGAACAGCGCCAGGCCGATGGTGGTCAGGCCGGTCGCGTTGAGGATCAGCCCGACGAAGATGATCGGGATCGCCAGCGACGAGCCGATCGAGGCGACCGGGACGAACGTCTGGCGCACCCGCATCGGCAGGTAGTTGCGCGCGTCCTGGATCGCGTGGCCGGCCTCGTGCGCGGCGACGCCGAGGGCGGCGACGCTGCTGGCCTGGCCTACGTCGGCGCTGAGGTTCAGCGTCCGGTTGCGCGGGTCGTAGTGGTCGCTGAGCGTGCCGTCGACCGCGCGGATCTCCACGCCCTGCAGGCCGGAGGCGCGCACGACGGCCGCGGCCGCCTGGGCGCCGGTCATGCCGTTGCGCACGGGGACCTGGCTGTACTTCGCGAAGGTTCGCTTCACCATCGACTGCGCCCACAGGCCGAGGCCGAGCGGGACGATCATGGTGACGAGCCACACCAATGTGAGGGATGACATGGCCCTGACGGTAGGCGCGGATGCTTACGGCGTTCTAAGGGTCGTGTGCGCACTCCCTGGGGAGTACGCCGCCGGGAGGACGACAGGCCGCGCGGGATGACCTACCGTTCGCCCGTGCACGCGATCGCTCGTGAGCAGGGCCGCGCCCTGCGCCTGGATCCCGTCGCGCGCGACAGCGTGGCCGCGCTGGCCTGCGCGGCGGCCCTGGTCATCTGCGCGGCGGCCAACGACCAGGGCGGCCGGGCCGACCTCCTCGCGTGCGTGCTGGCGGTCGTGGCGTGCGCGCCGGTCGCGCTGCGCACGATCGACCCCGTCATGTCGCTCGTCGGCGTCAGCGCGGGCTCGTTCCTGGCGCTGGCGACGTTCAAGCCCCAGGCGATGGTGATCCTGCCGGTCGGGCTCGTGCTCTACACCGTCGCGGTCACCGGCACGCGCCTGCGGACCGCGATCGTCGCGGGGGCGTCGTTCAAGCTGACGGTCGTCGCGATGGCGGTCTTCCCCGCGGGCGACCACGACGTCTTCACGATGGAGGTCCTCGAGAAGGTCGCGCTGGTGCTGCTGCCGCTGATCGTGGGCGAGGCGGTCCGCATGAACTGCGTGGCCAAGCGCGTGCAGTCCGAGCGGCTGGAGCGCGACGCCGACCATCGCCTCGAGCAGGAGCGCCTGCGGATCGCCCGTGAAGTCCATGACGTGGTGGCGCATTCGATGGTCGCGATCAACGTGCAGGCGGGCGTCGCCGCGCACCTGATGGACCGCCGGCCGGAGGCGGCGCGCGACGCGCTGCACGACATCAAGCGCGTGTCGGGCGACGCGCTGCGCGACCTGCGCGCGACGCTCGGCGTGCTGCGCGCCGGGTCGCCCGACGAGCCCGCGCCGACGCGCCCCGTGCCGGGGCTGGACGGGCTCGACGAGCTGGCGGGGCGGCTGCGCGCGGCGGGCATCGACGTCGGCGTGACCGTGCGCGGGGGCGGCGACGGCCGCTCGCTGCCGTCGGCCCTGGAGGGCGCGGGCTTCCGGATCGTGCAGGAGGCGCTGACCAACGTCCTGCGCCACAGCGGCGCGCGGGCGGCGCAGGTCGACGTCGCGGTCGGGCCGCACGGGCTGGCGATCGAGGTCGTCGACGACGGGCCCGACGGCGCCGTCGTCGCCCCGGCCGGCGGCGGCTCCGGCAACGGCCTGCGCGGGATGCGCGAGCGGGCGGCGGCCGTCGGCGGATCGCTCGAGGCGGGCCCGCGCGAGGGCGGCGGGTGGCGCGTGGCGGCGCGGCTGCCGCTCGGGGTGACCGCGTGACGCGGATCCTGCTCGCCGACGACCAGGCGCTGGTGCGCGCGGGATTCGGCGCGCTGCTGGACGCCGAGGACGGCTTCGAGGTGGTCGGCGCGGCCGCCGACGGCGAGGAGGCGGTCGCGCTCGCGCGCGAGCTGGTGCCCGACGTCGTGCTGATGGACGTGCGGATGCCGCGCCTGGACGGGCTGGAGGCGACCGCGCAGATCACCGCCGACCCGTGCTGCGCGCAGACGCGCGTGATCGTGCTGACGACCTTCGAGCTGGACGAGTACGTCTTCGCGGCGCTGCGCGCGGGCGCGTCGGGGTTCTTGTTGAAGGACATCGAGCCCGCCGACCTGCTGGCCGCGGTGCGCGTGGTCGCGGCGGGCGACGCGCTCCTGGCGCCGCGGATCACGCGGCGGCTGATCGAGGCGTTCGCCGCGCAAGGGCCGCCGCCGGGCGCCGCCGCGTCCGGCCCGCCGCCGCGCGGCCTGGAGGAGCTGACCGCCCGCGAGCGCGAGGTGCTCGCGCTGGTCGGCGAGGGCCTCTCCAACCACGAGATCGCCGAGCGCCTGGTCCTCTCGCCGCTGACCGCCAAGACCCACGTGTCGCGGCTGTTCGCCAAGCTCGCCGTGCGCGACCGCGCGCAGCTGGTCGTGCTCGCCTACGAGTCCGGCCTCGTCGTCCCCGGGGAGCAGGCCGCGCCGGCGAGTGCTCCCCCGGGAGCAGGCTGAAGAGCCTCCCGCAGGCCGACGACAGGGCGCCCGGCCCGGCTTAGGTTGCCGGGCCATGACCTCTCTCCCCTCCCTTGCGCGCTGGGCCGGACGACACCGGCGCGTGGTCATCGGTGGCTGGCTGGCCGCGCTCGTCGTCGCGCTCGTCGCGGGCAGCGCCCTCAAGGGCGAGTACACCGCCGACTACGCCACGCCCGGATCCGACAGCGCGGCCGCGCAGGACCTGCTCGCCGAGCGGTTCCCCGACCAGGCCGAGAACGGCGCGTCGTTCGTGTGGCGGTCGGCGGCCGGCGCCGATGCCCCGGCGGTGCGGGCGCGCGTCGACGCGGCGTTGAAGCGGGCGGGCGCGCTGGAGGGCATCGCGGGCACGCCGTCGGTGCGCGGCGCCGAGCTGTCGGCCGACGGCCGCACGGGCGTGGTCCGGATCGGCGTCGACCAGCGGCCGGACACGATCCCGGAGTCGACGGGCAAGGCATTGGTGTCGCTCGCGCACGGCGTCGCCGCCGGCGGGGCGGGCGTCGACGCGGCGGTCGAGAGCCGCTGGATCCCGGGCGTGCAGGACGAGTCGCAGCCGTCGTCGGAGGCGATCGGGATCGCGGCCGCGCTGGTCGTGCTGCTGCTGACGCTCGGCACGGTCGTGGCGGCGGGCCTGCCGCTGCTGACCGCGGTCTTCGGGCTGGGCGTGTCGGCGTCGATCGTCGGCGTGCTGGCGGCGGCGATGGACATCCCGGACTGGGCGCCGGCGCTCGGGACGATGATGGGGCTCGGCGTCGGGATCGACTACGTGCTGTTGATCGTCACGCGCCATCGCAGCGCGATGGCCGGCGGCGCGGCGCCCGCCGAGGCGGCCGCGGAGGCGCTGGGCACGGCGGGGCGCTCGGTGCTCGTCGCGGGCTCGACCGTCGTCGTGAGCATGTTGGGGTTGTTCCTGATGCGCCTGCCGTACCTGTACGGCGCGGCGCTGGCCGCGATGGTCGCGGTCCTGGTCGTGATGGCCGCGGCGGTGACGCTGGTCCCGGCGCTGCTGGTCGCCGCGGGGCCGCGGATCGAGCGGCTGCGGGTGCCGGGCGTGCGGGGCGCCGGCGCGTCCGCCGGCGACGCGGTCGCCGCCTCCGGCGATCGCGCCCTCTCCGCGCGCTGGGCGCGCGCGGTGCAGCGCCGGCCGCTGGTGGCGGTGCTCGCCGCGGTGCTCGTCCTGGCGGTGCTGACCGTCCCGGCGACGACGCTGCGCCTCGGCTTCCCCGACGCCGGCAACGACCAGGCCGGCACGACGACGCGCGAGGCCTATGACATGATCGCCGCCGGCTTCGGGCCGGGCGCCAACGGGCCGCTGACGCTGGTCGCCGCGACGCCGTCGGCCGGGCAGAAGGCCGCGCTGACGCGGCTCGCGGAGAAGTTGAAGGACTCGCCGGACGTGGTGCGCGTCTCGCCCGTCCAGCCCAGCGGTCGCGACAGCGCCGCCGGCCTGGTCCTGGTGACGCCGCGCGCGTCGCCGCAGGACTCGGGGACCGCCGACCTCGTCGACCGCCTGCGCGACGGGCCGGTGGCCGCGTCCGGCCTGCGCGACGTGCACGTCGGCGGCGCGACCGCGTCGAGCGTCGACCAGTCCGCGGCAACCGCGCGGCGCCTGCCGCTGTTCATCGGCGGCGTGGTCGGGTTGTCATTGTTGTTGCTCCTGGTCGCCTTCCGCGCGCCGCTGGTGGCGGTCAAGGCGGGGATCATGAACCTGCTGTCGATCGGCGCGGCCTACGGCGTCGTCGGGCTGCTGGCCCAGGGCGGCTGGGCGGGGAAGCTCGTGGGCATCGACACCGAGCTGCCGGTGCCGCCGTTCATCCCCGTGATCATGTTCGCGGTCCTGTTCGGGTTGTCGATGGACTACGAGGTGTTCCTGCTGTCGCGGGTGCGCGAGCGCTACGACGTGCACGGCGACGCGTCGCGCGCGGTCGTCGAGGGCGTGGCCCGCACGGCGCGGGTGATCACGGCGGCAGCGGCGATCATGGTCGCGGTGTTCGCGGCGTTCGCGTTCAGCGACCAGGTCTTCCTGAAGCTGATCGGGCTCGGGCTGGCCGCCGCGATCCTCGTGGACGCGACGATCGTCCGGATGGTCCTCGCGCCCGCGGTGATGCAGCTGCTCGGCGACCGGACCTGGTGGCGCCCGGCGTGGCTGGACCGCGTCCTGCCGCGCATGGCGCCGGAGGCCGTCTAGACGGGGACCACGCCGTTGCGCTTCCAGGGGCGCTGGACGCGCTTGCCCTCGGCCATCTCCAGCCCGCGGCAGATCGTCGGGCGCGTCTCGCGCGGGTCGATGACGTCGTCGATCATCGCGTTCTTGGCCGGGATGTAGGGGTCGATGATCTGCTTGTAGGCGGCGATCAGCTCGGCCTTCTTGGCGGCGGGGTCCTCGGCGGCCTCGACCTGCTTGCGGAAGACGATCTCGACCGCGCCCTCGGCGCCCATCACCGAGATCTCGGCCGACGGCCAGGCGACGATCAGGTCCGGCTCGTAGGCGCGGCCGTTCATCACGTAGTAGCCGGCGCCGTAGCCCTTGCGCAGCACGACGGTGATCTTCGGCACAGTCGCGTTGGCGACGGCGTAGAGCATCTTCGCGCCGTGGCGGATGATCCCGGCCTGCTCGACCTTCGTCCCCACCATGAACCCGGGCACGTCCATCAGGAAGACGAGCGGGATCCCGAAGGCGTTGCAGAGGTTGACGAAGCGGGCGGCCTTGTCGGCGGAGTCGTTGTCGAGGATGCCGCCGAGCTGCTTGGGCTGGTTGGCGACGATGCCCGCCGGGCGCCCGCCGAAGCGCGCGAAGCCCGTGATGATGGTCTTGGCGAACTGCGGCTTCATGTCGAAGAACTCGCCGTCGTCGGTGATG
>Ga0247762_1000553_pt1 | contig 10232 bp, 6 predicted proteins | sample UWRJL081202R4_FD_181016 | JGI IMG/M metagenome (GOLD analysis project Ga0247762, IMG submission 181016) | Plant litter microbial communities from Arlington Agricultural Research Station in Wisconsin, United States - UWRJ-L081-202R-4 | ecosystem: Environmental > Terrestrial > Plant litter >...
GCGTCAGTCGCGCTGAGCGCACTCAGCATTGTTTCGGTCGCGCTACGTTTTTTAGCAAGATGGAAGAAGCGCATTCAAATACAGTGGGACGATTGGCTATGTCTTCCTAGTTTGGTACGGTCGACCAGCTGTCCATGCGCATTAAAGCATCACCGTCTGCGACGCTGTTTTGAGGCTAATTTGGTCTGAATAAATAGCTTCTCGTAATTTGCTTGGGCGTGGAAAACATCTTCTGTGGGTTTGCTATCAAAAATCAGAACAATACATTCACTAACCGACACCAATCTGTAGCCGTCAAATATGGTGCAGGCAAGCATCTGCTGGGCGTGAACCTAATGACCATATGGAGGCTTGTACAGGTCAGCGCAGAAGGTGCCGCGGAAATTGCGCTATCAGCGAGCTGACGCGCAGTTTAGATCGGTTTCTATATTACCCTGACATATACGTTTATTAACCTGACTCTGAAAATGTCTATTTTACTGTCATACATCCGTTTGTTCGGGTTAAACTATACCTGGCTCCGTACGATTACGTTTGCCGCCATGGCATACACAATTGGCTGGGCTGTCGCATACTTTCTGGTCATAATACTGCAATGGTACGTAGAGTCAAGAATAAAAGATCTTCTGCAAACCGTGAAGAAGTCTAATAGCGCACAAAGCCGCCCAACTAGTTATTACTGGGATCAAGTCCACTTTGGATCCAATGCCAAAGGCGTGTGCACCGTCAGCCCACAACTAACGCCAGTTGTCACGAGTGCACTCAATACGGCTGGTGACATTGTAGTTCTCTGTATTCCTATCTTCACACTGAACAAACTCCGACTGAAGCGCAAGAAGAAGATCGCTCTAATTTCTGTGTTTTGCTTGGGCGGATTGTAAGTACTTTGCCCCAGTCCTCCAGCGCACAGCAACGCTCACTCGACTACTCAGTGCATGCATCGCTAGTATTATAAGGCTTTATTTTATGACCAAAGCGACAGACTTGTCAGAGGATATGACATGTAAGTAAATTCCTCCTCATTTTGTTTGGAATTGCCTGTCCCGTCCGCTCCTGTACTCCCGTCAACTATCTCCCGTTATTGGCGGGGCCTTCCACACCAGAATCTCTAAAGCAGCCACTAATACAATCTAGATAAAATGGGTATTGTTTACCTGTGCACCTTGATCGAAGCGGCAATAGGTCTGATGAGCGCTTGTTTTCCAACTATGTGGCCGTTGATTAAGAGTCTAGTTGGCGGAAAAGGCAGCACGAAGTACGGTTATCCTAGCAATAGCAATAACTCCCGACCCAGGCGGCGGTTGGAAGAGGACCAAATTGAACTAAGCAAGTGCGACGACTCAATGCATTTCGAGGAACAGTCGGAAACAAGTGTGGCAAAACGGTCGGACTTAGACAGCGTAGTGTAAACTTACGATTACAATGCACTGAACTCTTCGCCGTGATCAGAGTGATCCTAGAGCTCTGTGGCAGCAAGTGCTAAGTTGTTATGCGATGAACCTTTTCAAACAGCTATCTTTCATTCAAATAAACTACATTTCTAGTTTCTAGAATAATCCAAGGCTTTGACCTGTCTTATCTATGGTAGATTTAAGCACCGTGTCGACGTCCACCACCTCCTCGATCTCCTCCACCGCTTCCTGCCTTTCCTCATTCAAGAGCTTGATCTGTTGTCTATAGAAAATGAGCCATTCATTCAATTACTCTGAACTTTAGAAAGACACACAGCTTCGGAACCGGGTCTCTACTCCACTGAGCGGGGGGGACGTCCACTGCCTCCTCGCCCTCCTCCACCGCCACCTCCCTTTCGTCGCTCAAGAGCTAGATTTGTTGTCTATATGCTATGAGCCATCATTCAATGACTTTGAACTTTAGAAAGACTCACAACTTCGGAATTAGATCTCTCCACCATCCCGGGAGGGGGACGTCGACCTCCTCGGCCTCCTTGTCTTTTCTCAAGAGCGAGGTTTGTTGTCTATACGCTATGAGCGATTCATTCAAAAGAACCCGGCCTGTGGAGATACTTACAGCTTCATCAGATCTCTCCATCATTCCGGGAGGGGGACGTCTGCCTCCTCGGCCCCCCTGTCTTTTCTCAAGAGCTATATCTGCTATCTACACAGTATGAGCGACGTCTCCAACAATTACACGGATCTTCGGAGATACTTACAGCTTCAGACGCAGATCTCTCTGCCAATCCAGGAGGGGGACGTCTCTCTCCTCGGCCTCCCTGTCTTTTCTCAAGAGCTAGATGTGCTATCTATACGTTGTGAGCAACTTCTCCAATAATACCCGAAACTCTTGAAATGCTCACAACTTCAGAATCCGACAGTGCCGGTTGTGCAGCCAGACCATCGCTAGCTTCTAAAGTAGGAAGGCTAGAGACAATTGCACTATTCAACATTAGTCTGTAACTTATACTGTGCGTCAGAGTGATATACCTAAGTGCGATAATGATTGCGTATGAGAGCTTCATGTCGAATCAATAAAAGGTAAATTCAGTTTGCGAAAGGGTTGTAGACTTGATGGAGGATATCTAGTGTAGGAACTTCAGGAGCTTAAATATTTCTAGCTGCTGCAAATTTTACGCCTATTAATCCTATTGCCTACTCTTGTCCAGCTCTGGCGTGTCTCCATCACCGCGATTAATCCGAATCATCTACCGAAAGCATGATATGCGTAGCCCGCGAACCAAGATGGCGGGACTTGTGTCAGCCTAAGGATTGCTGCGCCAGGATTCAGGAGTTGTGGGGTGGTTTAATGCAACCAGGTTGGGATTACCTGTTTACCGGGGCTATAAGCGCCAGAGGATCAACAAACACTGAACAAGAAACTGAGCTTTAGATATACACAAGTCAAATACCTTTGGCTCCTTAAACCCGGGGATACCAGCATCCTGGGATATTCTAGGGCACTCCGCTGTTGCATGATGTAAACTAGGACGTAGAATCCATGGAAGATCGGCAAGTAGTGGGATGCAATACACGCCTCACCGGTGTTAGCCAAGTACTATTGTGAAACAAGCACGATAACAGAGCGCAACATCGCATAAAATAGCCACATCAGGCCAAAAGTGTGGCTGGAGTTGGTTAAAAGGTCGTATGATAATCATGATATGATGCATCCTTCGCTAGGTAATGCATCGGTAGTTAGCAATAGTATTCTAAGTGTAGTGATCGACGTTTCGCAGTCATGAGGCTGGCTGCGCCAGAGCGAATCACATAGGTGCCATGATAGTCGGAGCGAAACCTAAAAATAGCCTAACGACATTTTAGAGTCTACTGGAAATCCATACAGATTATTTTTCTAGCATTCGGGCTTTGAGTGATTAACTGACCTGATACACGTCTCATGATAATAAAGTGAAAACGAGAATAATGTGCACTTTTTATATGCCTCATTTCTCTCTATTCTGCCCCTTGATGCTACTGCCTACTGGTATGGAGCAAAAGAAATGAGGCACGGGCGGGATCTACACACTGCATACCTTTGTTAACCTGCTTCCATATCTCTCCACACTAGCTTTAATCAAGTAAGCAGCACTCTTTTGGCTTTTTAGGAACACAGAGCGGGGCACTATTGGCCAGCCACGGGTCGGTTATTTCATTCCGGCTAACTCGCCGAGCGACCTTGACAAGTCCTCTGCACGAGAACCTGTAGGTTGTCTGGTGACATATGCAGAAACAACCAACATAGTATTGCGGGGAGAGGAGAACGGATGACGTGGCAACCCTTTTCGGCTATCGTCCGATTTGATTGGCGTAGGAGGCCTTTCTTCAGCTGCGCTAGCTTGTTCACGCATAGAGTGGCGTTTCCCTTTGAAGCTGAAATCTGCGGTGGCTTGAAAGCGCATAAGTCACCGGGCATCACTGCAGACTCTTAGAGTAGTTCACTTGGAGTTACTGTCTCATGAAAACAGTATATAAAGCCCATCTCAATTTTTCATCTATCCAAGTTGAAAGATATAGCCAAACATAGTGTGTTCTAGGCGCAAATCATTCTAGTTAGGAGCAGCCATGTCACAGTACGACCCTCTACACCATTCTCGATCAAGAAAGTGCTAACCACATAACAGAGATGCCCAGCAAGTTGTTGTCGTGTCTAGTGCAGCCACTAGTCGATCATTCGAATGCGAAACCCCAGCGACTGAGCGTAGTATTCTGCGCCTTCAAGAGGCACTGCCGTTTCCAGAAAAGTTCGAGGATGTTTTGTCTTGGACCAATGAATTTGTAGAACGCATAGCGCAGCAGACAAAGAAGGAACAAAAAGTAAAATTCTTAATGAACAGCGCGCGACAACTCATCTTGTGTTCGCTAACACACTCTTAGAATCACAAAACGCTTGAGAACGAGATTGCAGACGTCCGAGCGCAGCTCCAGGAATCTCAAAAGCAGCTTACTATGAGGACAGAGGAGAAGTTGGCGGTTCAAAACGAGACTGTAGATCTGAAAGCAAAGCTTCAAGAAGCTCAACAGCAGCTTACCATAAGAACAGAGGAGAACACAAGGGTTCAAAAAGAGACCGTAGATCTGAAAGCTAAACTACAGGATGTTCAACAGCAGCTTACTGTAAGAACAGAGGAGAAGACAGCCATTCAAAAAGAGACCGTAGATCTGCAAGCAAAACTCCAAGAAGCTCAAAGGCAGGTTACTTCAAGAGCAGAAGAAAAGACAGCGCTGGACAAGGTTGCCACAGATCTCAAAGGGCAGCTCCAGGAATCTCAAAAACAGCTTGCCTCAAAGATCAACGAAAATAACTTACTTCAAGCAAGCGTAGTATCCATTCAGGCCAGTGTGGATCAGTTCAAGAAAGACAACACCAAACTTCAGTCCGATATATCCAAGCTTTCTTCATCAGTAAAGAGGCCTATTCTTAGCGCTGCATGGTTTAAAAGCACATCCTATGCCTTCTACATCGACAAAAATACTCAGGTAATCCGATATTCCACTTTTACATACGGAAAGCCTGCAATCGGATCAGACCTCGTTGTCGATGGTCAGGTGGTAAAAACAAATGGCAACAATCTTTCTGCTGCTATCTCGAACAATTCTGAGCTTGGCCTATTTTACACAGATGAGGGAGGTAAGATTCTTTACGCGAGTATAACTGCGCCAGGTCAAACTTGGGTTAAGGGAACGCCATTGTCAGGAAATGTGAAAGTCAAGGATTCTACATTTGTGGCTGTTGATGGTGGTTCAAGCATCAAATATGTCGTTTATTACTTGAACGAGAGCACTCCTGCAAATATACTAGAGGTTACATGGCTTAATAACGCTGACACTACATGGACATCTTCTACAGCTTCATTACTTTAGATTTCAAGATGTAGAACCCTTGGAATATTCAACATATTTGATGTATGGCTCAGTAGACTTGATTGATAGGGACAAGCGCATAAACATACCCATTCGCATACCTTGCAAAGGTATGTGACAAGTTGCTCCTTAATATGACACTGGCAAAATCTTTTCTTTACTTACCAAGGCATAAGCAAGGACAATCCACCACAGGTTCTATGCGTTGGGCAGCAGTCATGTCACGTGAAGCCCCCTCGGTGGCGTCTCGATGACCAGCTGAAACCTGAAGAATACAAAAGGTAAAACGCGCCGGCCATCTTCATGTTAGTTGCAAACTAACCCAAAGAGCCATTACCATCATTCGTAACCATGAATCCCGAAAATGACTTCGTCATGGTGGATTACGACGACGCCGTTGCCACTACCCTCCCTTTCGAAACTCCCGATGTGATTGACAGACTCCGAGTCTGGTTGGCCCACACCGAATACATGTCTGCAGGAAATGAATACATGAAGCATCTGCACTCATATGTTCCAGGTACCGGAGATTGGCTACGACAATCAGAGAGCGTGCGGCAGTGGCACAACTCTGATGCCGTTGGTTGTCTTTGGATCAACGGCATGCCTGGCTCTGGGAAGTCTGTGTGGGCGGCAGTCGAGGCCCGGCGCCTTGCGGAGGAGAAAGGTGTACCAACATTGTTTTTCTTCTTCCGTCAGATTGTCGCTACGAATCATGACCCCCATTTTCTGGTCCGAGATTGGATGGCTCAACTTCTTTCCTATAGCCCAACGCTGCAGAACAGCTTGAAAAACTACATAGAAAAAGGCCGGGCCGTGGGCGATGTACCATTGAAAGAGCTATGGGATAAACTATGCGATGCTTTGAAACTGATACAAGCGGTTTACTGTATCGCCGATGCACTCGACGAAATGGACGATGGACATGACGAGTTTCTAGTTGCACTCTTGAACCTGGGCAAGTTGCGTCCCAAATCAATCAAGGTCTTGCTTACTAGTCGCCCGATTACACGCATTGCTGCTATCATGCGTGACTCATCGGTTATGAGCATTAGTCTTGAAAGAAAAAAGACGGACCCCGACATAGTGCAATACGTTAATGTGAGGTTGGCTGGATTGAGTGACAAATTAAGTCAAGCAAAGAAGGAAGAGCTAAAGAACGCAATCTGTAATTGGGCGAAGGGTCTATTCCTCTACGCTAGGCTTATGACCGACAACCTTTTCAGATGTGTAAGCGAGGGCACGGTTACTGAGGAGTCCCTCCCACAGTGGCTTAAAAGTCTCCCGACAAATCTAAATGAACTATACACGTCCTTGTTAGCAGAGCAATCAGTGCGGTCGGGCATTCCCCAAGATCTTCAGCTGGCTATCCTCCAGTCGGTTACCCATTCCGTCCGTCCTCTACGACTTCTCGAGTTGGCAGCAATATTGACCCTCAGCCGAGAAGAAGTACCATTAAAAGAAGCAAAAGATTTTGTCCGGGAGTCTTGTGGTCGGCTTCTGGAAACTCTTGAGGACGAGACTGTATCGGTCATTCATCATTCCTTCACCGAATTCCTCACAGAAACAAACCCGGATGAGGGCATCAACCCAGTTCACAGATTTCCTGTCATCTGTTCTATGAGTGCCCATAGTGCTCTAGCTCTCATGTGCATTCGTTATTTGAGCGCTAGCGCTGCCTCGTCTCTATCTAGCGATGAATCAGACGCGGACCAGGAATCTAGCGAGCTTGCAACAGAAGAAGAGTCTAAAAGTGAAGATTATGGAAAGCTCCTCAATTTAAGGCAATGCGCTTGCCTTTTCGTTTCTTCCCCTGACCCCTATCCACGCCCATCAACACGGATTCGACAGCTGAAGCTCCAAATGCCCTTTTTGAACTATGCCGCAGATTACGTAGCCCATCATTTAAACAGAGCAGATATAAACGATGTGGCTAGAAGTGGCGTTCTCGAGTCAATTTTTAGCCAAGGAAAACCTGCATTTATGTTGTGGCTGCGCATGAAGTGGACTTCTCCTCCTTCCCTAAAAATTAATCCCCTCCATATAGCAGCATATCTGGGCCTGAGCGACTACTTGCAATATTTGATTAGCGCTGGGACTCCTGTTGATGTCAGAGACAATGAGGGACGGACAGCCATATCATATGCCGCGCAAGAAGGCCACGAAAAGATCGTAGACATTCTTATCGATCACGGAGCAGACCCAAATTTAGAGGATGCCATTGGCCTAGCACCTCTCCACCACGCCGCCGGAGCAAATCATGCCCGTATTATCAAACTTCTACTGCACAAAGGGGTACATCCACTCACTCAGAAAAAAAAGCACTCAAGGGCAGGCACATTTGACCTCTTCCATCATCAGGGTGAGACGGCAGTGTACTATGCGTGCAAGAGGGGCCATGCAGAGACAGTGGCTGAATTTATTGATTACTTGGACTCTGATAAACTATGCGAATGCTTGAATGCTATGGCAAAGGAAGGAAATATCGAAGCAGTTTCCGTGCTCCTAAGGACAGGTAAAGTGCCGATTGATGGATTGGCAGACGGGAAAACCGCCCTATTCAACGCCGCTTCCTCAACTAGCATAGATATTATCAAAATACTGCTAGAAAACGGAGCTAACCCGAATCTTCCTCGTCCAGAGACTGATTCGGATAGATTCCAGGGATGCTGCATCAATATTGGATATGAGAAAGAGTTGGTTGTTGGCTTAACGCCAATACATGAATTTGTGCGCGAAGCGGTACATCGACCCTACAAGTATAACGAAGGTGGGCGCGACTGCTTGATGCATCTTCTCAAGGCTGGCGGTGACCCCCTCGTAAAAACGACAAAGGGAATGACTCCACTCCATATAGCTTGCGCGAAACCGCGAACGACAGGGTTTTCGCAGTTGGACGTCACGGTCTCCGCAACAATTGCAGAGCATTTACTAGAACTTGGTGCAGACCCGTCCGCTGCGGCAAATGATGGGCAAACTCCGCTACATTACGCGATCTGGAGCATTCAGCTCATTGAAATTCTCGTCAAGCATGGCGCCGACATCAACGCCACTGACTACGAAGGACAAAGTGCCTTGGCGCGGCTTCTGTGGTACAGCTACTCCAAGGATTTCATCAATATTCTTCAGAAACTCTTGGAACTGGGTGCAGATTGCAACAGTCCCGATCGGAACGGAACTACTCCAGTTCACGTTGCTTTCAGAAATCACGCTCAAAGCACTCAAGTTCTTACAATGCTGAGGCAGTACGGCGGGGATATTTCGAGGAAGAATTATGAGGGGGATTCACCCATGTTCTTCCTCAACGATCGCTGTACGGAAGAATTCCTGCGCGAACTAGTTGCAATTGGTTTAGACCTCAACACAACAACAGATCGAAAGGGCCGCAATCTCCTTCTCAAGTTCGTTGATTCTTATAACTATAAAGTGGATGGCCTCCCCTTATTGCTTAAGATGGGCTGCGATATAGCCTCTAGAGACATTACCGGTTCGACAGTTCTTCACAAGGTGGTATGTAAAGCACCCGCTCTCAAAGCGTTTGAAATGCTAGTACAAGCGGGTGCGGACCCGAATTGGGTCACCTTCGCTGGAAATTCCCCCTTGCACGAGATCGCCCAGTTCAAATACGTGGAGCTAGACGAGGTCAAGGAAGTAGTTGGAGCCTTATTATCTCAGGGTAGCTCGATCGTAGCCAAGAATAGGGCAGGCCAAACTCCATTGCACCTGGCAATTACCACTTACGTTTTCAACGAGCAAAGAAGAGGGCGGTTCATCGACTTTTTGATTGACAAAGTAACTTCTTCCCACTGCGATCTCAACGTGCAGGACAACAGCGGCTCGAGTCCAGTTCACTATGCAGCCATGACTTCCGAGTTCCACCTAGCCCGGCTGCTGAAAGCGGGTGCCGATATCTGGATCCGTAATTTTGAAGGCCTTACTCCACTTCATGTTGCGGCTCGCGCTTCCCAGAGCAACGCCGTTGCGGTTCTCTTGCGAGAAAGCAAACGACAAGGTCTGCTAAACAAATATGTAGACCAGAAAGACTACCGATTGAGAACGGCTCTTCATTATGCCTGCCGATCGGGCCATGCAGAAAGTGTTCGGTTACTGCTAGAGAATGGTGCCAGCCATGCGGCAAGAGACCGCTGGGAGCGCACACCTATACATTCGCTTGCCGAACTTCCACAAGAAAAAGAATACCTTCAAAGTTTTTCCTGGAGAGGATCCGATTGGGTCTCCTCTCGTTATGCTGAGCTGAGAGGTATTGGCTATGATAGGGGAAATGACAAAACTTACGATGCGGATAACTCTATTAGCCCATTTGATATCGCTGAAATCGTAGCTACTCGAGGTCCAGGACGAGTGGTCGATATCCTAAACATGCTGGTCGAATTTGGAGCTGACCTTGAAGCCAAGGAGATCTCAAACATGACTCCTATGGACGTTGCTGCATATACATCATGCAGCGAGCTGTTACAAGAGCTGAAAAATCGCGGTCTTCGGTCAAAAGATGGCATACCCGAGACTGTTCTTTGCATAAGCAACGCTGAAGACGCTAGATTACTTAGTCAAGAGGCTGGCCAGGACGTAGAAAAGCAGCGAAAGATATTTCGAGTGCTTCTTGAGGCCCATAACTACGTACTGTTTAAGGAGTTTTCTCGCTACGCAGACGTCAAGAGCACTTTACAGGACTCTGGTACAGTTCTTCACGAACTAGTAGATCTAGGTCACATACCGCTTCTTGAGACGTTCATTGCGGACGTCATAGAATTTGAACGATCTGGAATCGCGATACGTGGAAGAACCTGCAACACGTTACTGATAACTGCTTGCACGCGAAGCCTGCCAAGTTTACATATAATCAAATTCCTGGTTGAGAAGGCGGGAGTGGACATGGACTGCGCGGCTAGCGTCAAG
>Ga0247762_1000555_pt1 | contig 10231 bp, 19 predicted proteins | sample UWRJL081202R4_FD_181016 | JGI IMG/M metagenome (GOLD analysis project Ga0247762, IMG submission 181016) | Plant litter microbial communities from Arlington Agricultural Research Station in Wisconsin, United States - UWRJ-L081-202R-4 | ecosystem: Environmental > Terrestrial > Plant litter >...
ACCGGGCGGGTACGCCCGGCGCTCGACGCCGCACTTGTCGGTGAGGCAGCGCTCGCCCTTGAGGAAGAGCTTCTGCCCTTCGCGGCGGCACTGCTTGCACTGGGGGCTGGTGTCACGAGCCATTGCGTCTAAGTCCTAAACGCGGCGCCGCTTGCGAGGGCGGCAGCCGTTGTGGGCCTGCGGGGTAACGTCCTTCACGCCCGTCACTTCGAGGCCGGCGGCCTGAAGCGAGCGGATCGCGGTCTCACGGCCGGAGCCGGGACCCTTCACGAAGACCTCGACCTTCTGGAGGCCCTGCTCGATGCCCTTGCGGGCAGCGGCGTCGGCCGTGACCTGCGCGGCGAACGGGGTCGACTTGCGGGAGCCCTTGAAGCCGGCGCCGCCGGCGGACTCCCACGCGATCACGTTGCCCTCGCGGTCCGTGAGGGAGACGATCGTGTTGTTGAACGAGGTCTTGATGTGGGCCTGGCCGACCGGGATGTTCTTCTTCGGCTTGCGGCGGCCACGCTGCGGGCGCTTGGGAGCGGGCACTACTTCTTACCAGCCTTCTTCTTACCCGCGATCGACATGCGCTTCGGGCCCTTGCGCGTGCGAGCGTTGGTCTTGGTGTTCTGACCCCGGACCGGCAGGCCGCGCCGGTGGCGCAGGCCGCGGTAGCACCCGATCTCCATCAGGCGCTTGATGTTCTGCGAGCGCTCACGGCGCAGGTCGCCCTCGACCGTGAGCTGGTCGACGGCGTCGCGAAGCTTGGTGACCTCGTCCTCGGTCAGATCGCGGACCTTGCGGTCGCGATCGATCCCGGCGTCGCTCAGGAGCTTGTTGGACGTCGAACGGCCAATGCCGTAGATGTAGGTCAGACCGACCTCGACGCGCTTGTTGAGGGGAACGTTGACCCCGGCGATTCGAGCCATGACTCAACTACCCCTGACGCTGCTTGTGGCGGGGGTTCTGGCAGATGACGAGCACCGCGCCGTGGCGGCGGATGATCTTGCACTTCTCGCACATCGGCTTGACCGACGGTCGTACCTTCATGGTCCCTTTCCAAGAGTTTGGCCCGGTGACGCGCTCTGGTTGCCGCGGGAGCAACCGCTGCTACGTCACGGATGGCGCGCACGCAGGGGCAGTGCGCACGCGCGGACAGTTGAAGATAGCAAAGGCGTTCGCGTGCCGTCTGGTGGCGAACGAATGCCGGGTTCGAGCCGCGTCGAAGGCGGGCCTCAAAGCCCGTCGTCACCCTCGTGCCACGGGTTCATGATGCGCGGCCCGTCCTCGGTCACCGCGATCGTGAACTCGAAGTGCGCGGCCAGCGACCCGTCCTGGGAGTAGATCGCCCAGCCGTCGTCGCCCATCCGCACCATGTGGCGCCCGGCGGTCGTCATCGGCTCAACGGCGAAGACCATCCCCGGCTCCAGCAGCGGGCCGCTGCCGGCCGCGCCGTAGTTCGGGATCTGCGGGTCCTCGTGCATGTCGCGCCCGATGCCGTGGCCGACCAGCGACCGGACGACCGACAGGCCCGCGCCCTCGACCGTGGTCTGCACCGCGTTGGAGACGTCGCCGAGGTGGTTGCCCGGCCGGCACGCCTCGACGGCGTCGAAGAGCGACTGGCGCGTGACGTCCAGGAGCTTGCCGGCCACCGGCGTCACGGGGCCGACCGGGAACGTGACCGCGCCGTCGGCGACCCACCCGTTCTTGGTGACGCCGATGTCGATCGAGATGACGTCGCCGCCGCCCAGCCGGTACGGGCCGGGGATGCCGTGGACGACCATCGCGTTGGGCGACGCGCAGATCGACCCGGTGAACCCGCGGTAGCCCTTGAACGACGGCACCGCGCCCTCGGAGCGGATGAAGTCCTCGGCGACCGCGTCCAGCTCGGCGGTCGAGACGCCTTCGCGGATCTCGCCGGCGACGAGCTTCATGCACCGCGCGTGGATCTCCCCCGCGACGGCCATCTTCTCGATCTCGGCGGGGGACTTCTTGATGATCACGGCTTAGAGGCTACGCAACGCGCTGCGCGCGCTAGATCGCGTCTTCGAGCCGCAGCGTCGCGATCGTGGCCCGGATGTGGTCGTGGACCTCGGTCGGGGTGCGCGACCCGTCGAAGCGCCGCAGCAGGTCGCGCGCCTCGTAGTACTCGACCAGCGGCTCGGTCTCGTCGTGGTAGGTGACCAGCCGCTTGGAGATGACCTCGGGCTTGTCGTCGTCGCGCTGGATCAGCTTGGAGCCGTCCTGGTCGCAGACGCCCTCGTGCTTGGGCGGGTCGAAGTCGACGTGGTAGGTGTGCCCGTTCTTGGCGCACGTCCGACGGCCGGAGAGGCGGCGGATGACCTCCTCGTCGGGCACGTCGATCAGCAGCACCGCGGTCAGCTTGCGGCCGACCTTCTCCAGCGCCTCGGCGAGCGCGTCGGCCTGCGAGATCTTGCGCGGGAAGCCGTCCAGCAGGAAGCCGTCGGCCGCGTCGGCGCCGTCGAGCGCCTCCAGCAGCACCCCGACGATCAGCTCGTCGGGGACGAGCTTGCCGTCGTCCATGTAGGCCTTGGCCTGCTTGCCCAGCTCGGTGCCGTCGGCCACCGCCTTGCGCAGGATGTTGCCTGTCGCGAAGTAGGGCAGGCCGAAGTCCTGCTGGATCCGCTCTGCTTGGGTGCCCTTACCGGCGCCGGGAGGCCCGACCAGGATGAGGTTCAGTTCTGACACGGACTCGCTCACGGCATCGCTGCGAACCGGGGCCTCGAGGCCACCGGTCCCGGGAAGGTCGGCCATCCTACTTGAGGAAGCCCTCGTAGTTGCGCATCATCAGCTGGGCCTCGAGTTGCTTCATCGTGTCGAGGGCCACGCCGATGACGATCAGCAGCGACGTGCCGCCGAACTGGAACGACTGCGTCGCGCCGGTGAGCGCGATCACGATCGTCGGAAGCGCCGCGACCGCGGCGAGGTACAAGGCGCCCGGGAACGTGAGCCGGGCGAGGATGCGATCCAGGAACTCCGCGGTGGGCCGGCCTGGCCTCACCCCCGGGATGAACCCGCCGTACTTCTTCAGGTTCTCGGCCTGATCGACGGGGTTGAACGTCACCGCCGTGTAGAAGTACGTGAACAAGATGATGAAGATCGCTTCGCCGATGACGTACGGCGCCTTCCCCGGGTTGAGGAAGTTCGCGACGTCGTGCGTGAAGTTGGTGTTGATCAGCTGGCCGACCGTGGGCGGGAAGGCCATGATCGACGCGGCGAAGATGACCGGGATGACGCCGGCCATGTTCACGCGCAGCGGCAGGTAGGTCTGCCCGCCGCCGCTCATCCGGCGGCCGATGACGCGTTTGGCGTACTGCACCGGGATCCGGCGCTGGCCCTCCTGGATGAAGACGATCGCGCAGACGACGCCGAGCGCGAGGAACGGCATCATCACGACGAAGACCTGGTCGGGGTTGTTCCACCACGACTGGATGCCGCTGGGCAGGCGCGCCACGATCGAGGCGAAGATCATCAGCGAGATGCCGTTGCCGATGCCGCGCTGCGTGATGAGCTCGCCCATCCACATCAGCAGCACCGTGCCCGCGGTCAGGCACATGACGATCAGGAAGACGTGGGCGGTGTCGAACTCGCTGATGATCTTCTCGCCCGTCGACGGCGCCAGCGACTTGAAGAGGAAGACGTAGCCGATCGACTGGGCGAACGCGAGGCCCACCGTGAGGTAGCGCGTGTACTGCGTGATGCGCGCCTGGCCGACCTCGCCCTCCTTCTGGAGCTTCTCCAGCGAGGGCACCACGACGGTCAGCAGCTGCAGGATGATCGACGCCGTGATGTAGGGCATGATGCCCAGCGCGAACAGCGCGATCCGGCTCAGGCCGCCGCCGCTGAACGTGTTCAGCAGGTTCAGGATGCCGCCGCCGCCGAACGACTCCTGCGCGTCCTTGACCGCCTGGACGTTGACGCCCGGGACGGGGATGTGGGAGCCGACGCGGTAGAGGGCAAGGATCAGCGCCGTGAAGGCGAGCTTCTTGCGGATCTCCGGGACGGTGAACGCGCTCAGGATCGTGGACAGCATGGGAGATCGCGAAGGGTATCCGACATGCGCGCCTACCGGCCCGCCCGCCGTTGCCGCCCTGTCAACGATCGTCGCGGCGGCGCTTCACGTCGACGAACGCGTCGAGCTGCGACGGTTCCAACCCGAACGATGCCGCGCCCGCCGTCTCGAAGCGGTAGACGGCGAGCGCGAACAGCTCGTCCAGCGCGCGCGTGACCGTGATCGCCGCCAGCAGCAGCGCGCCGCCGCCCGCCGCCAGCGCGACGCCCGCCGCGCCGCCGGCCGCCAGGCCGCCGAGCAGCAGCAGCCCGCCAGGGAGCGTCGCCACGAACGAGACGAAGCTGACCGAGACCGTGCCGCCGAGGCTCTCGCCCCACCGCGCCCGGAAGAGCTCGACCGACCGCTTCGCCGCCCGCCGCGCACCCACGTCCTCCAGCGCCAGCACAGGGATCGCGAACATCGTCCCCAGCGACCACGCCGCGCCGAGCAGCCACGACGCCAGCGCGCCGCCGAACGGCAGCTTGTCGGCGAGCCAGTCCAGGGCCGCGCCGACGCCGACCGACAGCAGCGACCAGGCGAGGATCGGCCGCCAGCGCGCACGCGCCGCCGCGAAGCCCTGGCGCGCCGTGCAGCGCCGTCCCTCGAACCGCGCCTGCGCCATCCGCACCAGCGCGACGTTGCAGAACGTCGAGACGATCGTCGCCGGCAGCGCGATCGCCGTCAACGAGACTCGATCATGTTCAGCAAGGATGCCCATTCCGGCGAGGCGATCAACCCGGAACGACCGAGGGCCCCGGTCGCCCGGGGCCCTCGATGAAGCGGTGCGGCGCCCGGGGGCGCGGCGGCGAGCCCTAGGACTCGACGACGACCACGGTGCCGCCGGCGGCCTCGATGGCCTCCTTGGCGGACGCGGAGAACTTGTGCGCGTGGACCGTCAGCGGCTTGCTGATCGAGCCCTTGGCCAGGATCTTGACCGGGACGTCGCCCTTCTTGGCCAGGCCGGAGGACTTCAGCGCGTCGAGGGTGACCTCGGCGTTGGCGTCGAAGCGGCGCTCCAGGTCCTGGATGTTCACGCCCTGGGTGGAGGTGCGGAACATCTCGAACGGCATCGACTTCTTCATGTGCGGACCGCGCAGCTTGCGCATCCGCATGTGGATCGGCATCTGGCCGCCCTCGAACCGCGCGCGGTCCTTGGCGCCGGAGCGCGATCCGTAGCCCTTCTGGCCACGGCCAGAGGTCTTGCCCAGGCCGGAGCCCTCGCCGCGGCCGACGCGCTTGCGCGGCCTGCGGGAGCCGGGGGCCGGCTTGAGGTTGTGGAGCCCGATGGGCTCGTCCTTCTCGATCTCGTCAGCCATGTGGCTAGTCCTCCTCGACCTTCACGAGGTGCCGGACACGGTGGAGCATCCCGCGGGACTGCTCGTTGTCCTTGACCTCGACCGTCTGGCCGATCTTGCGGAGCCCCAAGGAGCGCAACGTGTCGATCTGGCGCTGGTTGGAGCCGTTCTTGCTCTTGATCTGGGTGACCTTGGGCATTACTCCGCGGCCTCCTGCGCCGGCGCCGCGGCCTCCTCGGCCGGCGCCTCCTCGGTCGCGACGGCCACGGCGCCCTCTTCGGCGGCGAGCTCGCCCTCGGCCTCGGCCTCGGTCTCGAAGGCCGCGAGCGTCTCGGCGGCGGGCGCCTCGTTGCTCAGGCCCAGGACCTCGGCGATCGACAGGCCGCGGATCTGCGCGACCTCCTCCGGCGTGCGGAGGTCCTGGAGACCGGCCAGCGTGGCCTTGACCAGGTTGATCGGGTTCTGGGTGCCGAGCGACTTGCTCAGGATGTCGTGAATGCCCGCGAGCTCCAGCACCGCGCGGACGCCGCCGCCGGCGATGACGCCCGTACCGGGCGAGGCCGGCTTGAGCAGCACGCGGCCGGAGCCGAAGATGCCCACCACGGGGTGCGTGATCGTCGAGCCGTGCTTGGGCACGCGGTACAGGTTCTTCTTGGCCTGCTCGACACCCTTCTGGATGGCGATCGGGACCTCGTTGGCCTTGCCGTAGCCGATGCCGACCACGGAGTTCTCGTCGCCCACGACGACCAGCGCCGTGAACGAGAACCGCCGGCCGCCCTTGACGACCTTGGCGACGCGGTTGATCTCGACGACCCGCTCCTGCAGGTCGAGGCCGGCCGGCGAGACAACGCGGTCGGCGAAGCTGTCGTGCCTCATACCGTCAGTCCTCCCTCGCGGACGCCGTCGGCGAAGGCCTTGACGCGTCCGTGGTACTGGTAGCCGCCGCGATCGAACACGGCGGACTCGACGCCGGCGGCCTTCGCGCGCTGCGCGAGAAGCTCCCCGGCCTTGGCGCTCTGCTCGCCCTTGGCGAGCTCGCGCAGCTCCGGCTCCGTCCACTGGACGGCGGCGATCGTCGTACCGCTGAGGTCGTCGACCAGCTGGGCGAAGATGCCGCGGTTGGACCGGCGCACCGAGATGCGGGGGCGCTCGGCCGTGCCCGTGACCTTCGCGCGCACGCGGCGACGGCGCTTGAGGCGACGCTGTTCAGGGGTCTTGATGCTCATGCTCGCTTACCGACCTTGCGGGCGACGTACTCGCCCTCGTAGCGGATGCCCTTGCCCTTGTAGGGCTCCGGCGGCCGCTGCTTGCGGATGTTGGCGGCGATCTCGCCGACCAGCTGCTTGTCAATGCCCTTGACGATCACTCGCGTGGGCTGCGGGACCTCGAACTCGATCCCGTCCGGCGCCTTGATCGACACCGGGTGGGAGTAGCCGAGGGCCAGCTCCAGGTCCCGGCCCTTGAGCGCGGCGCGGTAGCCGACGCCCTGGATCTCCAGGGTCTTCTGGTAGCCGTCGGTGACGCCGATGACCATGTTGGCCACGAGCGAGCGGTACAGGCCGTGCATGGCCCGGTGCTCGCCGCGGTCGGTCGGGCGGGTGACCGTGATGATGTTCTCGTTCTGCTCCACCGTGATGTCACGGTGGATGCGCTCCACGAGCTCGCCCTTGGGACCGTTGACGCGAACCGACTCCGGCTCGATGGCGACGGTGACCCCGGCGGGGACCTCGATGGGCTTACGACCAATGCGACTCATCGAGCGATCACCAAACCTTTGCCACGAATGGCAAAGCAATTGCTGTGCAAGTAGCTCACGGCTACCACACCTTTGCCACGACTTCGCCGCCGATGCCTCGGCGGCGGGCCTCGTGGCCGGTCATGACGCCCTGGGACGTCGAAACGATGGCGGTGCCCATGCCACCCAGCACCTTGGGGATGCCGGAGGCGGGGACGTAGTAGCGCTGGCCCGGACGCGACGCGCGCTGCAGCCCGGACACGACGGACTTGCGGTCCTCCGTGTACTTGAGCTGAATGCGGATCAGCGAGCCGGGATGGTCGCTATTCGGCGCCTCGGTCTCCCACGCCTCGATGTAGCCCTGCTCGGCGAGGATGCGGGTCATCTCGCGCTTGAGCTTCGAAGCGGGGATCTCGACGACGTCGTGCTGCGCGCGAATCGCATTGCGAATGCGCGTCAGGTAGTCGGCGACAGGATCGGTCATCGACATATCGGACCTACCAGCTCGACTTCGTCATGCCGGGGATGAAGCCGTTGTGCGCGAGCTCGCGGAGGCAGATCCGGCAGACGCCGAACTTGCGGTAGACCGCGCGGCTGCGACCGCACTTGCGGCACCGGGTGTACTCCCGGGTCTTGTACTTGGACCCGCGCTGCTGGCGGACCTTCTGGGACGTCTTGGCCACGGGTCTAGCTCTCCTGGGTGCCGTCGGCGGTCACGTACGGGTTGCCCTCACGGCTGAAGGGCATGCCGAACGCCTCAAGCAGCGCGTAGGTCTCCTCTTTGGACTTCGCCGTCGTGGTGATGGCGATGTCGAGGCCGCGCACGTTGTCGATGGCGTCGTAGTCGATCTCGGGGAAGATGATCTGCTCCTTGAGGCCCATCGAGTAGCTGCCGCGGCCGTCGAAGGACGTCGGCTTGAGCCCGCGGAAGTCCCGGGTGCGCGGAAGCGCGACCGAGATGAGGCGGTCGAGGAACTCGTAGGCGCGATCCCCGCGCAGCGTCACGGAGACGCCGACGGGCATGCCCTCGCGGACCTTGAACTGGGCGATGGACTTGCGGGCGCGCCGGATCGACGGCTTCTGGCCGGCGATCGTCGCGAGCTGCTCGGCGGCGGCATCGAGAAGCTTCGAATCCTGCTTGGCGTCACCGACGCCCATGTTCAGGGTGATCTTCACGAGCTTGGGCGCCTGCATGTAGCTCGAGTAGCCGAAGCGCTCGATGAGCGCAGGACGGATCTGCTCGAGGTACTGCGTCTTAAAGCGTGCGGTCTGGGTGGCTGCGGCTTCCATGGTTCCTGGCGGCCTTAGTCGAACTTCGTCCCGGACCCGCGGGCCACGCGGTTGCGCTTGCCGTCCTCGCGGACGACACCGACGCGCGTGCCCTTCTTGGTCTTGGGATCAAGAAGCTGGACGTTGCTGATGTGGATGGGGCCTTCGCGCTCGATCACCCCGGCCTCGACCTGAGGCGCGTTGGGGAGCGGGCGCTGATGGCGCTTGACGATGTTGATGCCCTCGACGGTGACCCGCTCCTTGGCGGGATCGACCTTGAGCACCTTGCCGGTCTTGCCGCGATCCTTGCCGGCGATCACGACGACCTCGTCGTCACGACGGATCTTCAAGCCCATGGCTAGAGCACCTCCGGTGCGAGCGAGATGATCTTCATGTAGTTGCGGTCGCGCAGCTCGCGGGCCACCGGCCCGAAGATGCGCGTGCCGCGCGGGTTGCCCGCGGCATCGATGATCACGGCGGCGTTCTCGTCGAAGGCGATGTAGGTGCCGTCCTCGCGCCCGAACTCCTTCTTCGTGCGCACGACGACGGCCTTGACGACCTCGCCCTTCTTGACCGTGCCCTGCGGGCTGGCGGTCTTGACCGTGGCGGTGATCACGTCGCCGACGTGCGCGTAGCGGCGCTTGGAGCCGCCCTGCACGCGGATGACGAGGATCTCGCGGGCGCCGGTGTTGTCGGCGACCTTGAGGCGTGTCTCGTTCTGGATCATGCCGTCACCTCACGGGTGACCGCGACCTTGGTGCGGCGGGACAGGACGATCACTTGGCACGCTCCAGGATCTCGACCAGGCGCCAGCGCTTGGTGGCGCTCAGCGGGCGGGACTCGATGATGCGAACGGTGTCGCCGGCGTTGGCGTCGTTGTTCTCATCGTGAGCGTGCAGCGTCGTCGAGCTGCGCACGATCTTCTGGTAGCGACGGTGACGACGGGCCGTGTCGATGCGGACCGTGATCGTCTTGTCGGCCTTGTTGGAGACGACGGTGCCGAGGCGCTCCTTCGGGGCGCCCGGGCCGTGCTCGACCGGCGACGCCGTCTTGGCGGGGCCGGGCTCGCCGCGCTTCTCATTGCGCTTGGCCCGCGCGTTGGCGCGGTAGCGCGAGCGAGCGGCGGCCTTGGCCTTGCGGGCCTCGGCGCGCTCCTCCGGCGTCGCGCCGCGGCGCACGCCGCGACGGGCGCGGGCGGCGACCTTGCGCTCCTTGGGGGTGAGTGGGGTGACCGGCTCGGCGGGCTCGGCAGCAGCCTCGGGGGCCGCCGCGGCCTCGGCCGCGGGAGCAGCGGTGGTCTCCTCCGTCGCGTCGGCGACGGGGGTGACCTGCTCTTCGGTCGTGTCGGGGGTCTCGTCAGCCATGGCTACTTGTTCGTGTCGATCCCGCGCTGGCGGGCGATGGTCAGGGCGCGAGCGAGGTCGCGCTTGCCGGTCTTGAGGCCGGCGGTGTTCTCCAGCTCGCCGGTGGCGTGCTGGAACCGCAGGCCGAAGAGGTCGCGACGCACGGTCTTGATGTGGTCGACGAGCTCGTCGTCGGGAAGGTCCCGGATCTCACGCGAGGTGCTCACGCGTTGTCCTCCGCGGTCACGATCTTGGTGCGGACGGGCAGCTTCATCCCGGCCAGGCGCAAGGCCTCGCGGGCGAGGGGCTCCGGCACGCCGGCCAGCTCGAACATCACGCGGCCCGGCTTGACGACGGCGACCCAGCCCTCGGGCGAGCCCTTGCCGGAGCCCATGCGGGTCTCGGCCGGCTTCTTGGTGACGGGCTTGTCCGGATAGACGTTGATCCAGACCTTGCCGCCACGCTTGATCTTGCGCGTCATCGCGATACGAGCGGCTTCGATCTGGCGGTTCGTCAGCCAGCCGGCGTCAAGCGA
>Ga0247762_1000556_pt1 | contig 10225 bp, 5 predicted proteins | sample UWRJL081202R4_FD_181016 | JGI IMG/M metagenome (GOLD analysis project Ga0247762, IMG submission 181016) | Plant litter microbial communities from Arlington Agricultural Research Station in Wisconsin, United States - UWRJ-L081-202R-4 | ecosystem: Environmental > Terrestrial > Plant litter >...
TTGTAGCGGTGGATGTCAAAGAAGGAACGGAAGCCTATAAAACCGGATCAACTACTCCCCCGACGGGGCCGGCGCTGCAGCAGGAATTTCCGGAGATCGAGAGCTTTGCGCGGCTGGCTTTCTGGTTTGACGATGTTGTTGTGTCGAAAGATGACCTGACGTTTGCAGAGCCGGGAATTGTAGGAGCCGATTCCTCTGTATTCAATATTTTTACGATTCCCTTTATATCCGGCAATCCTAAGACAGCGCTTACAGAACCTAATACTGTAGTGATCACAGAAACGATTGCGGCTAAATATTTCAAAGGCGAGAATCCTATGGGCAAAACCTTGCAATTCGACCACTTCTTTGGCGACTGCAAAGTAACCGGTGTCGTGAAAGATTATCCCGACAACAGTCATTTTGATTTCGGTATTCTGCTGTCCTTAAGTACTTTTCAGACCATCCATTTCGATTTCACCAATAGCTGGGGCAACCATACATTTTCTACCTATATATTATTGAATAAGCACGCTAATGCGGCAGACCTGGAGGATAGACTTCCAAAATTTGTAAAGACGCAGCTGGATCCCTACCTGATCAGGCGTTATCAAAAATCGTACGACGAGATGTATAAAGGCAACGACCATTATTCTTTATTCCTTGAACCTCTCCATAAGCTGCACCTGGGCAATTTGCTGGATGATGATCAGGAGGGCAGAAAGACACTTGTGTATGCGCTGGCTTTGATAGGCTTCATTATCCTGACGCTGGTTTGTATAAACTACACCAACCTGGCGACGGTGCTGTCGTATTCGAGAGCACGCGAGGTTGGGATCCGCAAAGTATCCGGCAGCAGGGGTAACACCTTACTGATGCAATTTCTGACAGAATCTATCGTCATCGCTTTTATCGGGCTATTTTTCGGATTGGTTATTATCGAGTCGTTCCTACCGCTTTTTAACAGTCTAACCGGGCAATCGCTTCATATTGACTATACCAACCCGGTTGCAGCATGCGGACTGGTTATCTTCACGTTATTTATGGGTCTACTGGCTGGAATTTATCCAGCATTGAATTTTGCGTCGTTCAATGCGGTCCGGGCATTGAAAGGTGATTCGGGGGATATCCGCAAGCGACAGTGGATAAGAAACAGTCTCGTTGTTTTTCAATTCACGGTTTGCATCGTGATGACCGTCTGTACGATTGTGGTATACAACCAGCTTTCCTACATGACGAACAAGAATGTAGGCTTCGGCAAAGACCAGGTGCTTGTTATCAAGAGAGCCGATGGGTTGAAGGAGAATAAGACGGCTTTTAAAAACGAGCTGAAGAAGTTGTCCGGAATTGCGGGTGTTAGTTTCACAGAAACCACGCCCGGCAGACATTTCAACGGACACTCACAGCATTTTAAAGGAAGAGCAACCACCGATGAGAGAGTGGTGTATCCGTTCTTCGCCGACGAAGATCTATTACAGACTCTCGATATTGAGCTGCTGGCGGGACAATCATTCAAAGAACAGGGTACTGCACAGCCAAAAGCTTTACTGAACGAGGCTGCGGTACGCGAACTTGGGCTTGACAATCCGCTGGCGGAGAAGATCGACAACGGCACGATGGGCAACAAAGAGGTGGATGTTATCGGTGTGGTAAAAGACTTCCACTTCAAATCCTTTCACTATCAGGTGGAGCCGCTTGTCATATATCCTTTAAATGTAGACAACGATCCTCATCACAATGCAACGTTTATCCTCGTAAAGATCAGCTCTCAAGATGTTCCTGCAACACTTCAATATATCGAGAGGCAATGGAAAACGTTTGCCGGAAACTATCCATTCGAATATTCGTTTATGGACGACGACTTCAATAAGCTTTTCGAAAGAGAAAGTACATTAGCAAAAGTATATTCGATTTTTTCGATCATCTCGATTCTGATCGCCTGTCTCGGATTGCTGGGCCTCACGGCGTATTTTGTTAATAAGCGAACCAAAGAGATCGGCATCCGCAAGATCGTAGGCGCTTCGGTGACAAACATCGCGATACTTCTTTCACGTCAGTTTGTCAGCTGGATTTTGATTTCGATTGCCGTCGGGTCTGCTCTATCGTGGTACCTGATGCATCAGTGGCTTCAGCGCTTCGCCTATAAAACACCAATAACCTTGTGGATGTTTGCCGCCTCTGGAGCGTTAGTCCTGGTGGTTGCTTTTATTGCTGTAGGCCGGCACCTGTACCAGGCTGCAACCCGGAATCCCGTTGAAACACTCCGATACGAATAGTCACTAAAAAATATTTTTCCTGTAAATTCTACTGCGCAAATACATTGCGCACCTGGATTGTCTTTTTGTATCGTACAAAACGATAACAAATCGTATGACACTCGAAAGATTATACAAGACGCTCCAGGAAAGAAAACGCCCCGAAGATGTTGCTCTCATGATTTACGAGATCATGAAAGACGACCTTAACAAGCAGGAGCTTTCCATCCTCGACAAGGCCGCGCAAGGTGCGCTGAAGCGTACGCTCTGGGCCTACACGTCTATGCTGCAAACCTTCGCCCGCCCGGTGGGTATGGGTATGAAGCTGCGCAAGGCAGGTGAGCTGTTCGAGGCGGCTGAGCCAAAAGATGAGGACGCGGATAATCCGGTAGTGGTCGAGGCTTTTATACGCTATATAAGCCCGGAAATACGCAAGCATTTCGGTGGTAACGATTTTTTGAAAGACCGGCTTAACCGCGAGCAGCGCGAAGCTGCCGGCCTCGATATATCCAAGAGAAAGTATAACAAGCTGTTTCGCGTGCTTACACGCATGGAGAAGCGATTGCTATCCATGATAGACGAGTGGAAAAAGTTCGAGCTGGTGAACATAGCCAAGCACGGCCTTGCTCACCACATTACGTGGGAAGACTTTTCGCAGGACGTTAACACGGCGTGCTTTATAGCCTACTATACATCACGCTGTAATTTAAGAAGTGTGTTTACCGCGGGCAGCCAGGAGCGGCCATACGACGAAATTGCCGATATGCTGTTCGCGCGGTGTAGCGCTAAGTCACCGATGCAGAGCTCATTTTTCTCAGGCTTCAAGTCGTCTAACCGTGTTGCCGCCCATGCGATAACAACGAACTGGTTCGCCATTGCTCACGTGTATCCGGATGCGACGGTGGTGGAGAAGCTGAACGAAGAGCAGAAGGGCGAGTTGTTAGGCCGTTGGACAACCATTCTGCAAGAGATTGCGGTACGATTGGGTGCCGTGTGGCAACACTCCAACATTGCGCGCGATACGATGATCGTGCGACGTGGTAACGACTCCAGCACATGGAATGCCATGGCTGGCGCGTGGAACAAAGCCCGCGATAACTGGATGAGCCTGATCTATGCTCTTGGGCTTTCGGAAATACTGGAGTCTGTCTGCTTTGGTAAAGTGCTGCGCCTGATGGCAGCCGACGTGGCGTATTGGCACCGGGCGGTCGGTGGTGGCCTGGACCCGAATACCTTTGTATGGGGTGAGCTGCCATTGCCGTGGGAAGTGTTTGAAGGCCGCAATACCTGTACTTTACAAACCGTGCGCGACGTATGCAAGCGTCATAATTTAGACCCAGAGAAATCCGGCTGGCTGGCGCCGCGTCCGAAGGGCAAGGTAGCAGCATTCAAGCCCACGCCTGAGCTGGTACACGGTGTAACGGTAGGAAATCCCTTCCTGGCAAAAGTACTGCGCGAGCGCGGTTACTACTCCGGCAAGAAAGCATGGGCGTTGAACCCATCTGATAATTAAGAACGTATTCGGGATAGTTCAGCGGTAGAACAGCCGGCTCTCCATCCGGCCTGACGCAGGTTCGAGCCCTGCTCCCGAATCAGAAAGTTTACTTCGATGGCGCAGCGGTAGCGCACCCGGCTCTTATCCGGGAGGACACAGGTTCGAGCCCTGTTCGGAGTATCTTTTTAAAACAACATTCAAGAGAAATGCTCCGATAGCCCAGTGGTAGCGGCGCCCGGCTCTGGGACCGGGAAGACGCAGGTTCGAGCCCTGTTCGGAGTATTTCTTTTAATGAATGCGATCCGTTCGCTCGCATTCCTTTCTTCATGTATATAGGGAGCTGCCGTCACTAAACTAAGGCAGCTCCTCTGTATATCAATTGAATAATTCTGCTAATGCCTTATTGAGCTCTTCGCCACGCAGATCGCGCTTCACTATCCTTCCTTGCGGGTCTATCAGGAAATTTGCCGGTATAGCACGAACACCGTATTGAATAGCCGCTACATTATTCCATCCCTTCAGGTCGGATACCTGTGCCCATGGAAGGTCATCTTTCTCCACCGCCTTTATCCACTTACCCGAATCATCATCCAGTGATACCGCCAGGACGTTGAACCCTTTATCTTTATATTTCAGGTAAGCGGCACGCAGGTTTGGATTCTCTGCGCGGCATGGGCCACACCAGCTTGCCCAGAACTCCAGCAGTACATACTTGCCCTTGTAAGCAGACAAACTCACGAAATCTCCTTTAACATTCTTTTGCGTAAAATCTGTCGCGTTATTGCCAATGGCTACTTTCTCCAGATTCGCCAGCCGCACTTCGATTTCTTTTCCTTTTTCGGTTTTCTGGAGCGTTGGGTTAAGACCGGCGAAAATGCTTTTCGCTTCCTTATAGTTCGTGTCGTTGGTCCAGTTCAAAAGCTCCTGCAACGTCACCACGCTATTCGGATGCGTCAGAATAAATTGCTTACGTATCTCCGATTCGTACTTGTATAGCTTGTCGGCCTCCTGTTTCAGGCTGTCTGCGCGCTGCCATAGCGTTGTTACCTTTTGCCGGTGCACGCCCACCTGGTCCTCGAGCGCAGCAAATTCATCCTGGGCTTTCGAGCCGCTTATGATGATTTTATCCGGGGCGTCGGCGTCACCAGTAACCTTCATGGGCACATTCTCTGCATAAAACACCTTTTGCAGACTTCGCGTTTTGCTATGCAGAAAAAGCATCTGTGGTTCGCTTACTTTGAATTTAAAAGAAAATGAACCGTCTTTAACCAGACACGAATCGTTCGCTGCCGCGCCGTTGACGGTATGCGCGAGGTAAATGTATTTATCCGTAAATCCATTGATCTTCCCTGTCAGCGAAAATCCATCGGGGCCTGATCGTTGTGTAAATGCGAGACCAGTCGCTGCCATTGAAAGAATGGCGAAATATGAAATAACTTTCTTCATGATTGTTTAAACTTTACTTTTATAAAATTACTGTCGGTTGTTTTAGTTTTTTCTAACCACTACATCCACCGGGTAGCCCGGTATATTGTCGATTACTTTATACACGTTTCCATTTTGACCAGTGCTTACATCGAGGTAATGCAAACTACCTTCAACACCGGCCACCAGCAGGTCTTCGCTCACCAGCTTGATCATGGTTACTTTCTTACCGCCGAAGTCCGCATCGAGCGGTCGGACTTCCTGGTTGGTCGGATTGTAGCGGTACACTTTATCGTCCGAGGTGAAGTAAATTATTTCGAAGAGTGATGACTGCCATTGAGAGTCTTCCCTGAGCAGGCTGGCGCCTGGAAACTCACGAAACCCCTTTACGAAAAATACGCCAGGCACATCCTGGAACTTATATTCATAGATACCCCCATCGTCGGATTTTCCGAACGCATACGATGTTTCAGGATTAATATTCATCAGGGCCAGTAAGTCTATTTTCAAGTCCTTTGGATCGAATACATCACCCTCTGTCATCGGGATAACCTGATAGTCAGAGGCCATGTAGTTCATATTGATATCAAACTGTACGAACCGTCTCTCATTTTTATCGAACGCCAGGTAATGTGAGCCGTAAAAGTTAAACTGTGAAGCAAGGTCATACTCGCCAACCGCCGCATCTCCATAGAAACCGAAAATGGGACTACACGGACACGTCTGCCACTGCCCACAGTAGAGCTTACCGCTGAACACGCCCGTGGATACGCCGTTGGATACCGTGCGAAGCGATTCTCCGCGGACACCTGCCGGCAGGTCAAAGAAATTATCTTCCAGGTTTCGCACTCGCAGCATCGTAGAGGCATCTATGATGACGCCGGGTTTATTTTCCTCGCCGGTTAATACATGATAAGCTTTTAGCCAGGCATGGTCCACGATGATGATCTGTTTAGGATCCTTCGGTAGATTTTCGCCATGCAGCGCCTCGAATAAATTAGCGCGCAGATCCGTTCCTCCTTTGATAAAAGAAAGTCTGGCAACGCCCTCATCATTGCTCAACACCACGGTGCCCGACGAAAATTCTGTGCGGCCTTCTATCGTGAAATCATAGAAATACTTCATGCCGTTGCTATGATTACTGATCGTCAGCTTGGCGCCGTATTTATCGGGCTTCAGATTGAAAAGCATTCGCAAGACGGGCCCCGAATAATTCTCCGCCCGCAGATCTACGTGATTGGCAATCTGCCAATCGAATGTAAGCTGATCCGTTCCCATCAGCGAGTGCTCTATATGGGGTTTAACGATAAGGCTATCCCCTACGTACCCTGCGAACGTCTGGCCTTCCAGACCCGAGACCTTCGGATCTTCCACATCATGATAGGTGTAATTCCCCTGGTCGTCATAGCATGATATCACGATTATGCCTGCGATAAAGAGAAGAAACATATTGACAATAGTATTTTTCATGATCATACCTGGATTTAAACATGTTAGTAGTCTGTGGATACAAACTTTTTATTCTCATCGAGAAAGTAGTAGTCTCCGTCCTGTTCGTTGTAAACCAATTTGTACTTTCTGAACTGATTGGCTGTGTTGTAGAATTCATAGACACCCGGCTCCACCTCGTCGGCAGTGTATTCCGGATGATCTTTGAGCCATAAAAAAGGTTTAATTATCAACGCTTTGAACTTGCCGATAAGGTACAGGTCATAAGGGATGAGGAGTCCATTGTCTCCGTCATAATTTGGGATCAGGTTTTTATTTTCGATATCGCCAAGCGCGATAAGGTAAAGCGCATGTTTGGTGCGGGTATACGATCCAAGTTCGCCCTCCCAATTCGTCCACCAGTCCGGGCGTTCCAGGCGATTCGAGAACATAATGTTCGCGTAGCTGTTTTCCGGCACGTTCACATTGAAGTCTTCTGTTCCTGCCAGCTCCAGTTTGAGATTGAACGACTGCGTTTCCATCTGAGGATCTTTATTCAGAAGAATCACAGGCAGCATTGCACCGCCGGAGTCAGCGGGTATAATATAGAATTCCTCCAGGGCTTTATAGTGAACACCCTCCTGCGCCGTTGTGGAGTCGAGGTCTACAATCACTTTGAATTTACGTGGTTTGGGTATCCTTAGACCTGAGATTGTCACCGGGATATAAACCGTATCGGAAGACTTTTGATTTTCGGCAAAGGAATACACTGTTTTGCGTGGATCCTGCATACCCTCGGGAAACAGTTCCTGGTCAGACACCTGCGCCACCGAAAGACCGGCGGTAGTGCCTATGCCGAAATAAATATTATCCTTGGGAGTATATACAAAATCGGCATCCTCGGTATCACAGGAAACGAGTATCACACCAAGTGTGTATAGGTATAAATATATTTTCTTCATAGTCTGACGTTTTAACCACGTTGTCCAAATTCAACTTCCGCATCGGGCATGGGCAGCACATAGATGTCGTTTGTTGCGGGAATCACCGATCCATCCAGCGCCTTTATATTCCGGTTCAGACGTTTGAACATATAGAAAGCCTGTCCCTCGCCGTAGAATTCTTTACGGGCTTCCTTTACGAGTTCGTCCAACAGTTTTTCTTTTGATCCTTCGGTTATCGCATAAGGGCCACCGATACCACGGTGTAGCCTCACCTCATTGAAATACTCCCAGGCTGCATTTGGATCGTTCAGATATATGCTTTCTGCCGCGATGTAATACATTTCGCTCAGGCGAATGGCTGGGGCCACCAACGGATGCCGGTTCGCATTGGTCTCGCGATGATACTTCATGAGGTCAAGACGCGTAACAGATGATGCTGTAGTATGTTTAAACCATTGTTTATACCGTAAGTCTTCTCCACCTACACCCGCGGTTTCGTAGATGGCGTTACCCGGATCTTCCCGCACATACAGCGATGTGCTTCCAAGCTCAAACCGGTCGTGGAGATCTGTCTGTCGGCTGGATATGGACCAGGAAAAAATGAGCTCAGGATACATAACACGATCCTTCATTTCCGCATCCACCTCCGCAAAGTCATCCGGTTTTACCCAGGGGAATTTATTTGCATTGATCACCTCCCTGGCATTATCGAGAGCAGACTGCAGCGTACCACGGCACAGATATGCCCGGGCAAGCGTGCCGCAAACGGCGTAGTAATTCATCCTCTGTCTCCTGTTCTGAAGAAACAGGTCTCCCGACAGTTCATTGGAACCGTCGTCGGGCAGGTCGTCGGAATCTTCGTCCGTATCAGTGGGATATCCTATTTTATATGTGCCTGCGATAATAGGATCCGCATTCTTTAAAAGTTTCTTCGCTGCTTCGAGGTCGGTGATAATGCTATCGAGCGCTGCCTCAATGCTAATCTGCCGGGTTACCTGGTTAGAGAAGGCCGTTACATATGGAATAGCCGGAGCCCCGGCACCTGATATTAAAGAGGGGGCGAACATGCGTAGTGCATCGAGATGCAGGTAGGCACGCAGGGCCAACGCCTCTCCTTTGACAATCTTATATTCAAAATCGGTAAGAATATGCTCCTGTACATCGGTATTATCAATCAACAGATTACAGTTACCGATTGCATTGTACAACCCAAGCCACACATTATTTTTCCAGGTAATGAAGTTCCTGTCTTTATAATTGAACTTCATTGTCTCCGCGTACGGGTATTTTGTCACCGACAGATTCTGTACCGAGTAGTTCTGCGCGAGCACATCCAGAAAACCGAACGTCAGCTCATCGCCATACAGATCGGCCTGAGCGCAACGGGAGTATACTCCGTTGAGCGCCTCCATAAAGCCTTCCGGAGTTTGAAAGAGAATATCTTTATCGATCTGCGACTGCGGCTTAACATCGAGGTAGTCGGAGCATGCGGTCAGCGCAATCATTGCTATGCCAAAGAGTATATACTTTTTCATGTTCGATAGCATTTAGAATCGGGTTTGTACGGAAAGTGTAAACGTTCTGGCAAAAGGGTAGTCAATGCCGCGCTCCATTTTTACAGATGACCAGCGCCACGGATCGTTGGCTGTAAGTACGATGCGGAGCATCTGCATACGAAGTCGGTTCTTCCACGAAGCCGGCGCATCATACGTCAGGCTTGCCGTTTTCAGCTCGAGGTAATTATTAGACTGTACGAAGCGTGACGAAGCCATCGTCGGGTTGGTGTCGGCAATATTCTTAAAAAAGGTATGATCACCTGGTTTCTTCCAACGTTGATCAAGTACCCGTTGGTCTACGTTATACCGTGGATTCGCATTCTCCACCCGATCGATAAGTGTCTGATTAAACTGATCTCCTCCCATGTTGGTATAGAAGGTCAGGAACAACATCCAGTTTTTATAGGACAGCGTTCCTCCCAATGTTCCATACAGCGTGGGCGTTTTATCTCCAACCGGGGCTACATCGCGAACGTCGTACGTATACGTAAGTGTGCCGTCCTGTTTCACATAGATCTCTCTTCCATTTTCCGGGTCTATTCCCCTGGAGGGCACGGCATAAATGGTTTCGAGTGATCGACCTTCGTAAAAACGCAGCAGCGGTACGGAGCGGTATTCATCGGTTTGCTGCTCGGCATCGGCATCTGCGTTGTACTTCTGCAGCGAGCTGGCGATGCTCTTTAGTGTATTCCGGTTGTGTGTCATATTGGCATTCAGGGTCAGAGTCCACTCACGGCGCCTAAGCACATCCACACGTATGCCGAATTCATAACCCTTGTTCTCCATCTCCCCCAGGTTGTCCTTATAGGAGTCGAAACCAACAGACGGTGGCGTGGCGATGTCCGCGATCAGGTCATGGGTAATTCGATTATAATAAGATCCACTTATCGTAATACGGCGATCCAGAGCAATCGCGTTCATTCCCAACTCATAGTTTTGAGTACGTTGCCATTTCAGATCGTTATTGCCGTAACCAAGGGTGGTGGCGCCTACACCGGTACTATACCAGTCGTTGTAATATTGGTAGGTGGTCTTACCTAAATAAGGCGGGAACGATACGCCGCCTGTCAACCCTGTTGTAGCGGTGACCCGAAGCTGATTGATGGCGGGCACAGATGCCAGGAATTTTTCATGGTGGAGGTT
>Ga0247762_1000558_pt1 | contig 10165 bp, 7 predicted proteins | sample UWRJL081202R4_FD_181016 | JGI IMG/M metagenome (GOLD analysis project Ga0247762, IMG submission 181016) | Plant litter microbial communities from Arlington Agricultural Research Station in Wisconsin, United States - UWRJ-L081-202R-4 | ecosystem: Environmental > Terrestrial > Plant litter >...
CTGGTGGTTTTGTTGTGGTTTGTGGAAGTCTCAAGGCCGTTATCGGAAGTATCTGATCATAAAGGTGCTCCTAGTAAAGAAGAGATACTATGACAAGTCCACTAGGTAGGCAGTGCTTGGCAGAGGAAGAATTATGCTTGGCCGTTGGAGTTTGGATAGAACGTGAAGGTATTGAGAGAAATATTCGGCCGCTCTTGCAATAGTCGGATTTAGACAAGGAACACAACCAGTGATGTGTCGATGTATGTGAGGCCGCCCCAGTGTGTTTCTGATAGCATTGATTTCAGAGACTAGACGGACCCGGCCTTTTCATCGACCATGGCGTGACAGCAGCGCTGTGGTGTGATAATCGACTGATGGAATACCCCGGGGAAAATAAATACTGCGCGGAAACTTCTTATGGTTGTTTCACCAACGCGTTCTCGTCGTGCTGTGTTCCTTCTCTGTTCGAACCTGTTGACCTCCAAGTCGGCGCGTTAGTTGAAGCCTGCGGCGAAGGCCTACTGCAGTGTCGCTAGGACCCAGAAGTTAGTTCAGCAAGCCTGATTCACCACTCTCGTCTTTTTGAAGATTTTGTTGAGTGATGGTGTGGAGGAACCAAGGGTCGTATTTCAAACAACGCACAGACCACATTACCGACATTCAGACCCTTTGGGTATCAAACATGCTTCGGAAGACCTCAGACGACCGCAAAACTAGGAGGCATGTCCCTGTAATCTGTCTCGATTCTACTCCTTTCGTGAGGATCGCGTGAGCTAGATCTTCTCCGCGAGGCCTGGGAGCGCCTCCGAGATGTCGGCGAAACTACTATAAAGTCACCAACACGCCAAACTCGTCTAGACCAGCAAGCTCATCAATCTCTCCTCTCGTTCTTTCCAAGATAATTGACTTATCTTCTATTTTACCAATATCTTTACTATTATCAAAATGTCTTCAGTGTATGGCCTCAAAGACTGATCAGTAATTGGGAAGACAATTGTACTAATAGCATGCAGTCAGACCGCCCCTTACAACACCGCCGCATATGCTAGCGATAGCGAGGACGGACAGGCCGCTGGTGGTCGCAAGAGCATGATTCACACAACCACCACACACGGCACTCCCCGCACAGGAAGTTTGGCTGAGCCAGCTGGTAAGTTGGGAATGAAATACGATAACAGGGACAGCGGCTAAACGTTTTCTTAGGCAAGCTGCTGAAGCCTCCTGGGGACAAGCCGGCCTTGTTGATTGGTATTAAGCTTGATCTCGAGGCCGAGATCCACTTGACCGCGCGGGTTCGCGGTGATATTACTATCGGTTTATACTAAGGGTGATACGACGACGGAGTTCGCTCATGGAAATGGCGAAGGGCAGTCATACAAATGATGGACTTCCAGGTAAACCTGCATTTGGGAAATAGATTGCATGCGGAAATGGAATACACGATGGAATTTTGGCTCTTTTCATAAATACATACCTCATATTGAATTGAGTACATCAGCTTCGATTTTACCTATTGCGCCAATTGGCCTGGTGCCGCGAGATACCAGCGCAAATGTGCCCTCTTTCGCGCTCCTAGAGTGTTCTACGACTATTATTAGAGAGATACGGACGGGTTCTCGAGTGATTTAATGCAGAATTGGGCGCGACGCGCTGTCGGCACGTGTAGTAGATCAGCTCGTGGATCGGGGCACCATGCGCGAACGCCTGTCCAGGACATCATGCGCCGGGGGATCTACTCAAGGACCAACACTACTCAAGGATACTAAATAAGAGGCATATCAGCCGAAAGAATGAGTTGAGATCGTACCGGTAAATTAGGGCTGACATTATTGTCGTGCTGGCTTCCCATACCTTTGAAGGAGGGGATGCGGGGAGACGCGTCGCGGACGGAATTCCGCTTACTAACCGCTAGCTTTATGTAAGCCAAAAAAATCACGCCTCTATAGAAACCATCGAATTATCTCCACGGCTTGCATGAACTTCACAGCTCGGTCGCAACCATGGTGAGAAAGCTAAAGCACCATGAGCAACGCCTCCTTCGAAAAGTCGACTTCACGACTTACAAGTCCGACAACAATCATCGTGACGCTGCGGTGATTCGGCGATATGCGATCCAAAAACCGTCCGACTACGCAGCATACAATCGCTTGTGTGGCTCCCTTCGTCAATTAGCACACCGACTTGCAAATTTGGACCCTTCAGACCCTATCCGCCGCAAGCATGAAGATCTTTTACTCGAAAAACTCTTTGATATGGGAATTCTGGGTACAGGAGGCGGAGGTAAAGGAAAGCTCAGCGATGTGGAACACAAGGTTACTGTGTCGGCCATGTGTAGAAGGCGGCTCGGAGTGGTAATGACCAGACTTGGAATGGCGGATACTGTTCAGGCTGCCATCAAGTTCATCGAGCAAGGACACGTGAGAGTTGGCACAGAGGTCGTGACCGACCCGGCGTTTTTGGTGACAAGGTATGCCTCGTAGCTTTTGGATCAGATCGTCATACTCACAATATACAGGACAATGGAGGACTTTGTCACTTGGGTGGATACCTCTAAGATCAAGAGGAATATCCTGAAATACCGAGACAAGCTTGACGATTTCGAGTTACTTTGAGGAAGATACTTTCCCAAGTCTTTCCAGCGATTCTTTCGGGCCCACGGTTAAAAGCAATACGCTAGAGGAGAAAGAAAACCGATTTGCTATACCCGACACTAAAGTCTGCATATATTATGCAGCTGAGTGGGCGTGGCGCCGTTATATCGGTGCATTGGACTGGTCCTTCTATGGTGTGTCGAAGAAATCCGACACGGAACACTACAATGCTCTACAAGAAATTCTACAAATCAAAAGCCTTGATCAAGGCACCGGCTACAAAATCCAGGCGCTTTGAAAAGCTGGTTGTATGCTTGTTCGGCATTCTTAGGATACAACAGTCCCAATAATGGCGTTAAGGTATTGAGAGTACGCCAAAGCACTTTCTGCCGCGCCTGTTAGGAGCCTAGTTGTTATGAATGAACATCAAAGGGAGAGGTAGATGAAGATAGAATAAAGATGTAAACAATGAGACAGAAAGCAAGGGACAGTTTTCTGGGGCACTATTTATTGAGACTGCCGTTATGCAGCTACAGGAAGATAGGTGCCAACATCAAATGAATGTGCTCCTATTATGCAGTTTCTCGATCCCGTTACTTCTGATTCCAGTTCGGCAACGCTTTGAAAACACGATCGTGATAACTCAACTTTTCCTCTTGAAGAATTTGCTCAAAGCATCTACCGTCTCCGAGACATTCATTCCATTTGTCAGACTGCTTCCTATCCATTTTGGGAGTTTAACTTTGATCCGATCTCCGTTGTATCTTTTGTCGATGACAAGGATGGCCGCAAAATCTCCTTTGTGACGAATGGCTCTCCCTATGCTTTGGTTGACAGATCTCATACATGCGTTCTCGTAAAACTCACGAGCCGCCACTTTCCCTTCCGACCCGCCCACCTTGTTGGTAATGTAAGACAGTCTGGCCTTCCATTCAGCAGAATGAGGGTTTGGAAAGGGTAGACCAACAACAATAACACATCTACCGAGTGCATCGCTGAAGTTTATCCCTTCAGAGAGTGTACCGCCGATAACTGAAAAGAGAAGGGCGCCCTTATGCGTCTCAGAAGACTCTATGGCCTCACTGTATGCCGACAGAAGAGAATCGCCTCGGGGGTTGGTGGTTGCGGCTGATTGACCAGCTTCAGGGGATTTTGATTCATAAAAAATTGGTTTGATAGCGGCAAGGCGGTCCCAGAGGCTACCTGATGGACCTCGCGCGAGTGCTTTTCGCCAGGTGGAGATGCATTTATCCATGTAAGCGTAACTTGGAAAGAATACTACAACCCCGTCTGGTATTTTAGGGATAGCGCTTAGTAGTGCTTCACCTAAATCTTCAATCTAAGGCCAGAGTTTTAGTAACCGACAAGAGGCGGCTAGGGATAGGATGCGTACTGTACTGTCTTTGTTCCTCTTTTCGAACGTAAACTCGAAATCTCTACCACTACGCGCGCGAATAACTGGAATAGCAACTAAATTTTCTTTGGAGACGACGTGATCACAACTCAACGTGGTGATTCTTGCCTTTGGGAGGTAGGAGAAGAGATGTTGCAAGTAGTCTTCCATGGGTGACATCGTACCGCCGGCTAAGACCACTGCTCGTGATTCTTCAACAATATCTTTAAAGTGAAATGTAGGGTCAAGCAGCATATACTTGAGTGACGCCCCTGCATTTTCATCGTGGAAGTAAAAAAACCGACCTTCGGCTGAAGGATTGGTAAGAGATAGGAAAAAGGACTGAATATGTGTTAAGACCGGAGTTGTAGCTTCGGAGCCATCTTGGCTCCGGTTCTTTTCGCTAGTGCCAGGCTGGTTTGAAGAATTCTGCTGCTGTTCCGCGTATACCGAATACCCATCAACTTTTCGGGCTAGCTTGCTTTCTTGAAGATATCTCATGAGCTTGAATAAGTTAATTTGATCAACACCTTTGCCGGTGAGCAAGTCCCCGACCTCAGCAACCCCTTCAAAAACATTGCGTGAAACCTTATCTTTGAGATAGGTAGTGAGCGAATCAATTAACCGTACTGTTTGCGTCACATAGCCTCTGTTCTTGCCTTTTAATCTAGTACGAAACTTCTGAAGGTACACTCCCAGTTGCGCCCGTGAACGCTGTAACTGATTAAGTGACACTGAGACTGAATAAATATTTGAGACTGCATCCATCAGGTTATGCGCTTCATCAATTATTACCACATGGTCTTTTAGAGATATCCCTAGGGCCTCACGTGCGGACTTTTGGAATAGCAAGGGGTACGGAAGTGTAACAATCTCGCACGGTTTGATCGCCTGCCTCGACGCATAGTAAGGGCACACTCCAAGTCGATGACCTAGCCTTCCCAGATCTTCAATATCCCTAACTTTCGCCAGCGCGTGATCTCGAAAGTTGATTGTCAGATGCTCCGTGTCCTTCGAGGGCAGAAAAGAGCATTTTCGGTCCGAGGGAGTTTTCGCCTGTTGCAAATCTACACATCGTTCATTAATTGCTGCTGCACTCCCCAATTTGTTGACCTTTGGGTTAATGCAGAGATTTTTCCTTGAACCCAAGGTCAAGTATTTCAGTGTTTCTGAGGCCTCTGATACGGACCCATCGACGTCGTTCTCATCAGCTGGTGTCAAAACCGGCGGTAGATGCACTCTTCTCAGCTCATTGGCAAACTGAGAAAGTTGCGAGTGAGTTCTAGAGCAATAAAATATCTTTAACTCATCAGAGGCTTCGATCGCCTCCTCTTCCTGATCTTTTCTGAGGCCCATGCCAAGCTTCGCCATAAGAGCCTGTGTTTCTGCTGACAGGCCATGGCCAATACTTGATGTGCTTTTCAACTTGTCGGAGTTATCATCGCTTTCGTAATCGTCCAGAAGGAACTCTGCTTCGTCATCGTTTCCATCTGATGTGTTGTCTGCGTTTAATCGCTGAAAGTATTAGCTCCTTGCGGTTCTATTGCTGGATAAAGTACATACCGCTCGCTTACGCAGTGGCTCTCTCTCTTCGTTTCGTTCTTTGGCTTTCCTTTCCTTCTCCCGAACGCGTTCAAGCCGGGACTCTAGGTCATGACGTTGTAGTAAAGCTAATTGCTTTTTCTCTTTCTGTGCATGCTCTATCATCCATGCTGGCTCGTCATCTTCTGCAATCCTATTAGTATAATGAATTTTTATCTATCGTTCTGGACGCACCGGGGTCTAAGGCGCTAAATCCTTCCTCATAAATCTTTCGTTTGTGGTCTCGGAGCCATGTCAGTGAGCTGCAGATGAGACTCAAGGATTTGCCCTTTGTGCAATTAGTGGCTGATTTTTCACCAACTACACCCTTGAGTTTGAGACGGGGAAGCCGTGGGTTTTAGTGGTATGACAGTATTTGCGCTTGATTGAAACAACTCACTGTCCCTGCGCCCAGTTAGCATGCTCGGATTCGCTCAAAACCCCAAAAGTCACATGCCTGTGGGCGACTCGAAAATGCCGACTTTGGAGTCCTCCAGGCAGCTGTAAACTGCCCGCATGAGCTGCTTTTGAACCTCATAAGGCTCATAAGGGTGGTGGAACGTGAAATCTGCTGCCATGTGCGCCATAGTTTCGGACGATCGGTTGTCGGTCTTGGACAATCGATACAGCACGGACTTACGCGTCATAGTTTTGCGTGACCTCCGCGCTATCACAGGACCCGAAATCTTGGCGTACTGCCTTGAGGCCTCAGCCATCACTACATTTAACAGCACAGTCTTGCACATTCACATCGGTAAGGGTCTATACAGTTATGAATTTATCTCTACTACGCAAATGCAACAAACTAAGCAATGTAACATAACATCTCATTCATCCCGACCATGCATGCCGAAGTCCTAATGCTACCTCCGTTTGCTGCTCTATAGCTCGCGAACGCCTGTTATTGATGCAACAGAAATGAGAATTCATCAAAGGGTCTCCCAACCCCCAGCATTTATATCAGCTTCCAATCTACGCGCTATCGCAGATGGGATGCCATGCTGTAGCCATACGTTCCTTAGAAGTGCATCGTATCTCTTCTGATTGAGGTAAAGCTGGTGATGCCTGCGAAGTGTCGGATCCGCCTCGCCGTGCTTGTCAAGGTACGGAGCAATTGCCCAAGATCCGTTGAAGCCTTTGTGATCGTGCGAGCTATGCAAGAACAAGACCATACATTTACGAATGTGGACGAAAAGGCCAATGGTGCCGCCACACCTGAGACGTATGTCAGTTTTCAACTCAATACAGCTGAAATGAGAGGGAAACAAACTTTTTTAGATGCTGTGCACATCCACCTATCCTCGTTTTACCGCCTTTCCCATCAGACTCGTCCTTCATGCAGCATACTGCTTGGCTACAGAATATTTCACCACAGAATAAACAGATATTCGGGTCTGACAACTCCTTTCCTGTGGTGGGGCATTTTCTTCTAATGGCTTCATCGGTCAAAGTGTCGTAGTTCTTTGGTAAGCCAACTAATTCAAAAATAGCTGGATGGCTCAACTTCATCTTGAGCGCATTCGACCCGGGCAGTGAGGCGGAAACCACCAAGTGATGTATCCAGCCAGAAGCGAGTGTACGCATCGTGTCTCCAAATACAGTGTCGCTAGTAAACGCATCAAGTAGCTCATACGTGGAGGGAACATGGAGAGCACGAGTGAGTCGAGCCAGTTCCGACTCGTTTGTGTCTGTTAATGCAAAGTCGACACCAAGCCTAATGTGGAAGAAAATAAGCACTTTGCGGAGAAAAGTCAACGCATAGCTCTCAAGTAATTTCTCAACAGCACGCTTTGGCCGTGAGATCCTCTTGAAGCTGGTTGATGCCGGACTGCTCGACGGGGGTTCTGGGGTGACGCTGCCTTGTGACCTTCGCTGGTCAGCCTGCTGCACCTGTCGGGCATGTTCTTTGATGGCTGCGTTGGTAGCATTCTCTTTGCAGATGTGCTGATACTGGTTTCGGGCCTAACTTTGGTCAGTAGCAGAACAAAACATAATCTTGGAATGCGGAATACATACCTGGGAAGCATCTTTGGTGCCAATACGCTCAGCAGCTAGGTCGAAGTCAAGCCCAGAACTCTCAACATGTGAAAGTAACGCTGCCAGTTCGTTTGCAGTCCAAGTAGCGTTATCCTTAGGATTGGTCATCGCATATTCGGAGCTTTCTTCAAATTGCTGCCGCAAGAATGAAGACGTGCGAATCAAAGGGTCTGCATCGCCAACATCTGACGGGAACTCGAAAACGAGCAACACTCGTATCATCTCTGCGATGTAATACATCGGTAAAAGCTTCACTATTTGTTCCAGGGATTGCGAGCCTATATCCTCACTGTGGTTAAACGAATCTGACAAAGACGGGAGCATGAAGAAAGATGCATCAACAAATGCGATGAATGGATCTTCCGAGAGGAATGCTGGCTTGAAAAAGAGCGATGCTGACCGCCACGGCTGTTCTGCAGAGGCAAAGATTGTTTGAAGTTGCGCCTCCGCGGAAGAGATAAATTGCACTGCAGTTTCGCTGCTGTGTGGGTTTCTGAGCACACCTGCCGCCATGTAAGATGATACTGTCTCTGAAAGTATCCGTAGATGTGTGACAGTCTGCTGTGGCAGTTTGTCAAGTAGTGTCGAACCATCAGACTCCACCCCTCGTTGACCAATCTCCGTTACAGAGATAGAAAACGCGAGAGTCTTCACTAGAGAGTCCGTATATGTAAGTTCGGGTGAGAGATCCATAGGGATATGCAAAGAACTGTGCTCGGTCGATATACCATTATGCCTGAATGTGTCCCGTAGGCGGCGATAAATTTGGTTTAGTTCCATAATGCTGTTGGTTGAGTTGCCACCGCTTGAGGTGCTGCTAAGAGGCGCAACATCCACGTTGGACTCTTCTCTAGTAATAAATGCAGCAGCGGCTCCAAGGGAGGACATGGGCTGGCCTCGAGACGGAGGTAGTAGAGCTCTGACAGGATCTGATGCCTGGGTTTCTGGTAGTTTTGCTGACAAAGCTGCAAGAGAAGGAGTGAGAGAGGAGGACATATATCTCGTGGACCACTGAGCGGGAGGGTGACAGGGTTGATGCGCAATTTGGCTCAATTGGTGTATCCAGGTGGCTAAAGATTCATCCCAAGTCGGAATTAGTGCTGGAAGAGACATTATTCGTTTTCCTTTCCAGATGATCGGTAGGAATGCGTTGCCCAGTGCTTTGCAGAGCGGACAGAGAAACTCCTTGGACTCTATCCTTTCAGGGTGGTTGCGAGCGATTTGGTTGACATGGCGCCTGTGCGTGGCTTGTATATACACCTCAAAGCAAGAAAAGTGCATTATATGGCCACATCCAGTTGAGACAGGTCCTGGTTCACAATTACCCTGAGGGAATCCTTTCCCAAGTCCCTGCCGCTCGGTAAAGAAGATTGTCCCATCTGAGGATGGCTTTGCCACTTGTTGACGATTCTGGCCCGCAACACCGAATGGCCGGATGGCTTCAGCAGATTTGTCTAACGCGGATGGCGTTTGTTCAACTTCGGAAATCCAATCCTCGCTAGATAAGTCGGTGTTTCGTAACACTCTGCTCTCACTGATAAAAGCGAAAGTTCCAAACAACCTCACTTCATCGGTCTCTTCCTGGCATAAGATACAGGTTCCTGCAGGGTACTTCCATAGCTTTTCCTCCTCCATCTCAGTGACACCAGCGTCTTCTTCAAAGTCGCTCATATCGCTGACGTCACTCCAGTCCATGGCTTGGTTTTCCATGAAGCTATTTTGTTGAGCTTTAAACTGCGCCATTACTTTCGCTTGCCTCTCCAACGCAAGCTTTTTCTTCAGCTCTTTATCAGCTACAGAGCCTGCTGTTGGGGAGGGTGTATCCGTTCTGTCTACCGGAATGTTCATGAGACCCATCTCTCGTTCATAAGTAGCTGGTTGTTTCTGCCTCAACCGTTTGAGAACCAATCGCACTCTCGGCTCACATGATTTGTATTCAGACATGTTGAGAAGCCGCTGGAGCAGCGACAACGTGGTTCCTTGATGTGAAGGCTCCTTGGTCCACGCCTTGGATAATGACATGCATACAAACGACTCCGATTCCTTCAGCTCGTGTGCGCTTTGGTTTGAGAGGTCTTCGGTAATCGCCAACAGCATTAGATGTAAAACGAATTGTAGAAAGCCTTCTACCCTAGTGCCAGGTAGTTTTGGTAGGTACTCATTAGCACCAACCGCAAATCGGAGCAGATTATTGATAATCTGCGCGAAGAGGGGCGTTCTAGTGAACCCAGCCAAACCTTGAAATATACCGCTGCTGATTGGGTTGAGTTTAGGTTCGTATACCACCTCAGCAGCTTGTTTTCCTGTCTTCTTCGCCATGTAGTTCTTATACAGGTTTTCGGCTTCCTCCCTCTGGTTGCGATTGTACTGTGCAATGAATGGATCAAGATCTTCTAAACATTGTTGCTTCAATTCAAACGTGCCGACATCCTGAAGACCTTCCGGCGGCTTGAATTTAGTCATTTCCTCAAGGAGTTGGTTAAACTCATCCGACTCCTGTACCTTTTCCGCAATTTTGGTCGAAAAATCCGAAAATGACAATGGCTTGAAGCAGAGGATATGAGTTATATCTCTCCTCATA
>Ga0247762_1000559_pt1 | contig 10164 bp, 10 predicted proteins | sample UWRJL081202R4_FD_181016 | JGI IMG/M metagenome (GOLD analysis project Ga0247762, IMG submission 181016) | Plant litter microbial communities from Arlington Agricultural Research Station in Wisconsin, United States - UWRJ-L081-202R-4 | ecosystem: Environmental > Terrestrial > Plant litter >...
GAGGCTGCGGTATTACCGCAGACATCTTGCGATCTTAACCTTCGATCTTCCGTACAGGCCCATAACGCATCGCACCATTCTGAATATTCAACGGCTTAGCCTGTCACAAATCTGTCATACGAAGATTCACGTTGCGCGCGGTTCTGGAAAAGCATTCCCTTACATCAAGACAAATTATGGGAATAGGAACGAATTCCTTGCGCTCTCAAATAGTCATCAGGCACAATACAAGTCTGTTGAACGAAAGGAGCGCCTCAGAGGAGTAGAGTTGTGCGTAAGCCGAACAGTGCATCGGCAAGAGTCACGAAAGTGACGGCCCGGGAAGACCACCTGAAAGCATCCCGCGCCCCGGCAAGCCTGCACGCGCCCTTGGGTACGCTCAGTTTTGACCCAAACGAATTCATGCATCACGTCGAGTCGCTCGATCTGAGCGAAGAAGAAAAACTCGAACTGCTCGACTGTGTCTGGCAGATTATGTCGAGCTTCGTAGCCTGGAATTTCTCGAGCTCGAAAGTATCAAACAGTTTCATGCTGGAAGCGGAGTCGCCCGGCATGGTACCATCCGAGCATTCAAGCAGTGAACAAAAGGAGCAGCACGCGAAGCGCGTGGGAGAGAGGATTCGTGACGAGGCCGAATAGCGAGAGCACAAATAAAGCAGTCATATACTGCCGATCCGCCACGACAACGAGCGGCGTGACTCGCGATAATGCAAAAGACTATATCCCGTTAAGCAAGCAAGCCGCGATCGGCCGCGAATTTGCGCGTTCGCAAGGCTATGACGTGACGGCTACATTTAACGACATCATAAGCGGCAACACGCGTGACCGTCCCGGGTTCAATCAGCTTCTGGAGCACCTCCGAATATCTGGTCAGTATTCAATCATCATCGCCGACCACTCGCGCTTGGCACGTTCGCTCGACATCTATCACGAGCTTAAAACATGGTTAGCGGCGATCGGTGGTGTGGTCCAAATCGCCGAGGCGCATCAAGAATTGCCAGAATGGATGGTCAAGCATGCTGCGAACTAACGACATTTCACCCGTTATTGCGGTCATTTACTGCCGCGTATCGAGTCAGTCCCAGACCGAGAAAGGCGATGGCCTGCGCTCGCAGGAAACGCGTTGCCGCGAACATGCACGGTTTCGTGGGTATGAGGTAATTGCGGCATTTCATGACCAGATCAGCGGAAGCGCTCTTGAGCGCCCCGGCATGAACGCGTTGCTCAAGTCTATGCGCCGCCATCGCGCAAATGGCTTTGTCATTATCGTGGATGACCAGAACCGTTTTTCCCGCGATGTTGAAGTCCATATCGCACTGCGCCGCAGGGTCAAGGAGGCGGGCGGGCGGCTTGAAAGTCCGTCCATGAAATTCGGCGATGAGCCGCATGAACTGCTGGTCGAGAACATTCAGGCCAGCGTATCCCAGCATCACCGTCAGCTGAACGCAAACCAGACGCGAAACCGTATGATCTCGCGTGTGCAGAACGGCTATTGGCCGTTCTATCCGCCGCTTGGCTACAAGCAAGAGCGGGCCAAAGGCCAGGGCAAAGTAATGGTCCGCGACGAGCCTATGGCGACGGTCATTCAGGAGGCGTTTGAAGGATTCGCTTGCGGTCGGTTTCAATCGCAGACGGAAGTCCGTGTTTTCTTGGAAAATCACCCGGACTTCATGCGGAGCAGACGCGGCAACCCGCGCAGGCAGATCGCGAAAGACCTGTTCACTAAACCCCTTTACGCAGGACTGGTCGAATACGCACCTTGGGGCATTTCGCGTCGCGAAGGGCAGCATGAAGGCCTTATCAGCGTGCAAACGTTTGAGCGCGTCCAGCAACGCCTGAGAGGCGGTGCGTATGCTCCGATGCGCAAGGATTCCACTGAACAATTCCCGCTTCGTGGTGCGGTGTGTTGCGCAATATGCAGCAAGCCGCTTACTTCAAACTTCTCAAAGAGCAAAACGGGCGCGAAACATCCGTATTACAAATGCTTTTCCAAAGAGTGCGTTCGCTACGGAAAATCAATTCGGCGCGATGCGATCGAAGGTGCTTTCGCGGGACTGCTGAGAAACTTGAGCCCGAGTCCGCAGCTATTGGCTCTCGCGAAAGCGATGCTTCGGGAATCGTGGAAGCGGCACATGGCGCAAGCTACCAATATCGCGAAAGGCTGCGAACAGGAGCTCGACAAGATCGAGCGCCAAATCGCAACGCTTGTTGATCGCATCGTTGAAGCAACCTCAAGCGCGGCTATCGCGGCGTATGAGAAGAAGATTGCTGCCCTCGAAAATCGCAGGCTATTGGTCGATGAACAGAGGCTCAATGCAGGTCAGGGCAAGCGCACCTTTGACGAGTTGTTCGAACTCGCGTTTCAGTTTCTCGCAAGCCCTTTGAAACTTTGGGAGAATGGAGGATTGGTGGAGCGCAAGATGGTGCTCCGACTTACGTTTGGGGGTCAGCTCGCGTACTGCACGAATTCAGGGTTTTCGAACCCCAGAATTTCGTTGCCGTTCAAAGTGCTAAGTGCGTCCAACGGCAGTGAAGTGGCAAATGGCGGAGAGGGTGGGATTCGAACCCACGGTACGCTTTCACGTACGGCGGTTTTCAAGACCGCTGCCTTAAACCACTCGGCCACCTCTCCATCACGGCACAAATGAGCGATTGCGCAGCCTTCCGCAAGCCGCCCCGTCCAGCGTAGCGGAATCTCTTAACCAAACTTTGCAATCGGCTAGGACTTGCCCCGATTCAGTAGCTTTCCAGCGCGATAAGACTGGAAAGGGCGGTGAAGCCCTGGGTCTATCGGCCGGCGGATGGGGCTAAAGATTTCCTCGATTGCGAATACTTGTGCGCGCATGGCGGCAATCGCCTGCGCGGCGCTTACGCTTGCCGCCTGCAACGCGACGACCGGAAGCAACAACCCTTACGGCGTGAGCGCGAGCCCGCGCGTCTATAACGACGGCGACCCGATTCCGCGCGGCAACGGGCGTTATCACGTCGGCAAACCCTATGTGATTGCCGGCGTCACCTACTATCCGCAGGAAGACCCGAACTATCGCGCGACCGGTACCGCGTCCTGGTACGGCGACGCCTTCCACGGCCGCCTGACCTCGAACGGCGAAATCTTCGACATGCGCTCGATCACGGCGGCGCATCCGACCCTGCCGTTGCCGAGCTACGTGCGTGTGACCAACGTTTCGAACGGCAGGTCGCTGATCGTGCGCGTGAATGACCGCGGACCGTTCCACGCGAACCGCGTGATCGACGTTTCCGTTCGCGCGGCCGATCTTCTGGGCTTCAAGCAGCAGGGAACAGCGCGCGTACGCGTCGAATATGTCGGCCGGGCCAAGTTAGAGGGTTCCGACGACCAGCAACTCGCAGCCACGTTGCGCGAGAACGGCCCGGCTCCTGCGCCCTCGCAGGTCCGGATCGCGGCCGAGCGGCCTTTCCTTCGCCAGCAGCAGGACGCCGCGCCCGTTTTGCGCCGCCAGCCGACACAGGTTGCAACCGCTCAGCCGCAGCGGACACCGGCGGTTCCAGCCACCACGCCATCATCGTTTTCGCCAGCATCCGTAACAGGCCGCGGACTTTACTGACTGCCGATTGATCGGCGGCACCTTGCCTTGTAAGGCTGGCCGCCTGTTATGAACCAACCCCATCAGCCGCGTTGCGCGGCGTTTATATGCAATTTTAAGCCGCTTGCAGGCGCCGCTTTAGCGCTCGCTATGCTTGTGACCGGCACGCATCCGGTCCGTGCGCAGTCGGTTGCGGTGACCGCACCCAATGCGCTGCTCATGGATTTGAAATCCGGAAGCATTCTCTTCTCACGCGCCGCCGAAGATCCGTTTCAGCCCGCCAACATGGCAAAGCTGATGACACTCGCCGTCGTGTTCGGCGAGTTGAAAAGCGGGAAGATCACGCTGGATACCGAGTTTCCCGTGAGCAATCACGCCTGGCGCACAGGTGGCGCGCCTTCAGGCACGTCGACCATGTTCGCGGCCGTACGCTCGCGAATCCGCGTCGAAGACCTGATCATCGGTGTCGCTGTTGTCTCGGGCAACGATGCTGCGATCGTGCTTGCGGAAGGTATCGCGGGCAGCGAGCAGGCGTTCGCCGCGCGCATGAATCAGTACGCCGCGAAGCTCGGGCTCACCACCGCGCAGTTTCGTAACCCGACCGGCGCGCAACATGTAGAGCAGCGTATCGCCGCGCGCGACCTCGCAAAGCTTGCAGCGCACCTCATTCGCGAATATCCGGACTACTACAGATATTTCAAAGTCGCTGAAATCACGTGGAGCAAGATCAAACAGACGAACCGCAATCCAATGCTTGGTTCGTCGCTCGGCGTAGACGGCCTTGTCACGGGCTCTACCAAGGAAACAGGCTACGGTTTTGTCGCCTCTGCCGAACAGAACGGGCAGCGGCTGATCGCAGTCGTCAATGGCGCCAGGTCCGAGAAGGATCGCGTCGAAGATACGCGCCGGTTACTCGATTGGGGCTTCCGTTCGTTCGGCGATCGCCTGTTATTTACGGGCGGCAATCAGATCGCGCATGCAAGCGTGTATGGCGGCGCGCAACGCTCAGTGGGATTGGTCGGACGAAACGACATCCACATGCTTGCGCTTCAGGGCACGAACGAACGGCTCACCGCGCGCGTCGTATATGAAGGTCCGCTCCGAGCTCCCGTCGTAAAAGGTGCGCAGGTTGCGCAGCTTCGTGTCTTCCGCGGCGACCAGCTTGCCTATGAAACGCCGCTTTACGCAGCTGAAGATGTGCCACCCGGCAGCATCCTTGGCCGAGCTTACGACTCGGCCTACGAGTTCGTCGCCGGTTTTGTTCGAACCGTGTTCCGCCGATTGCTGACAAAGAGTTCCTGATGCGCGGCAGCTTCATCACGTTCGAGGGCGGCGAGGGCTCCGGAAAATCGACGCAGGTCGCGCGTCTCGCGGAGCGTCTGCGCGTACGCGACGTTGAAGTCGTGACCACACGCGAGCCCGGCGGCTCACCTGGCGCGGAAGCGATGCGGCTCCTGCTTCTCAATGGCGTCGTAAAACCGCTCGGTCCGACAGCCGAGACGATGATCTTCGCAGCCGCTCGCGACGATCACGTGCAAACGACAATCGAGCCTGCGCTTGCGCGCGGGGCCTGGGTGATCTGCGACCGCTTCATCGATTCCACACGCATCTATCAAGGCGTACTCGGGAATGTCGATCGCAGGATCATTCGTGCACTCGAGCGGGCGACGGTCGGCAATTCCATGCCGGACCTCACATTCGTTCTCGATGTGCCGGTTGAGGTCGGCTTCGCCCGTGTTTCAGATCGCGGACAAACGAAAGACCGTTTCGAATCCGAGGAAATCGAATTTCATATCCAGTTGCGTGAGGCGTTTCTCGATCTCGCGCGCGAAGAGCCCGAGCGCTGCGTCGTGATCGACGCCTCGCAATCGCCTGAGGTGGTTGCGACACGCATCTGGATTGCTGTGACCGAACGATTACTGAAACAGCGCCCGATTGCCGTCGTACCGAGGGCCGCAAGTTGATTTCCGATCCGATAGAGGGCGACCGGCTTGCCGGAGCGCCGCATCCACGCGAGCGCTTCGATCTCATCGGTCATGCCGAGGCGGAACGAGAACTGTTGGCAGCATGGCAAGCAGATCGTCTGCCGCACGCAATTCTTCTCGGCGGCCCGCAGGGCATCGGCAAAGCAACACTCGCGTATCGGCTGACGCGTTTTGTACTCGCGAACGGAGACAAGAACGCGAAGAGCCTCGCAATTGCGCGGGATCAGCCCGCCGCGCGGCAGGTTGCATCGCTTTCGCATCCCGATCTTCTCGTGCTGCGGCGTGTGAAAGAAGAAGACAAGAAAACGATGTCGCAGGTGATCCGTGTCGAGGACACGCGGCGGATTACTTCTTTCTTCGGCTCTACATCCGCATATGGCGGCTGGCGCGTATGTATCGTCGATGCCGTGGAAGACATGAACGCGGCGAGCGCGAATGCAATTCTAAAAATGCTAGAGGAGCCTCCGGCGCGTTCGTTATTTTTGCTCGTTTCGCACACGCCGGGCCGTTTGCTGCCGACCATCCGTTCGCGCTGCCGCCGACTGACGATGAATGCGCTGACTTCCGGCGAGGTGGCGCAGGCACTCTCGTCACTCGCGGAAGCGCTTCCCGATCTCGATCAGACGCAGTTCAAAGCTGCGAGCGAAGCAAGTCAGGGCAGCGTGGGCCGGGCGCTCGCGCTGCTGCTCGGCGGAGAGGATGGCCTCGAAATCCTGCAGATGACGCGGCAAATCCTCGAGCAGCTTCCCGCGATGGAATCAGGCTCAATTTCCGCGCTGGGTGACAAGCTCAGAGGCGATAATCTTGCCGTGTTCGCGGATGCCGTTGAGGATTGGCTCGCCGAGGCCGCGACAGGGAACGGCGAGCCCGCGCGCCTTGCGCAGTTTGCCGAGGCATGGGAGAAGGTCCGCCGCGCCACGGCGACCGCCGAGATTTATAATCTCGACCGTAAGCCCTTGGTGTTTCAGGTCTTTACGATGCTCTCGGATGCGGCGCGCGGCTAACGTCGTGCGGTGAGCGAAGGAATTTTTTGATGGCTGAGAAGTCGCGCTTCTACATCACGACCGCGATCTCTTACCCCAACGGCGCGCCCCACATCGGTCACGCCTATGAGGCGATTGCGACCGACGCGATCGCGCGCTTCAAGCGGCTCGACGGCTACGACGTTTTCTTTCTGACCGGCGTCGATGAGCACGGCATGAAGATGACGCAGACTGCGGCTGCCCAGGGCATGAAGCCGAACGAGCTTGCCGACAAGAATGCACCGCTCTTCAAGGCGATGTGCGACAAGCTGAATGTTTCCTACAGCCGCTTTATCCGCACGAGCGAGCCCGCGCACTACGAGGCAAGTAAAGCCATCTGGAAGAAGATGGAGGAGGCGGGCGACATTTATCTCGGCACCTACGCCGGATGGTATTCCGTGCGCGACGAAGCGTTTTATGCCGAGTCGGAGACCATCGTCGGTGAAGACAAGGTGCGCCGCGGTCCGCAAGGCACGCCGGTCGAGTGGACCGAAGAGAAGACCTATTTCTTCAAGCTGTCGGCTTACGGCGACAAGCTGCTCGCGCACTACAAGAAGCATCCCGACTTCATCATGCCGGAAACGCGCCGGAACGAAGTCGAGAGCTTCGTCAAAGCCGGACTGCAGGATCTGTCGATCTCGCGAACGACGCTCACATGGGGCGTTCCGGTACCGGGCGCCGATGGTCATGTCATGTACGTCTGGGTCGATGCGCTGACGAACTACATCACCGGCGTCGGCTATCCGGATACGAATGCCGAGAATTTCAAGAAATACTGGCCTGCCGACATTCACATCATCGGCAAGGACATCGTGCGCTTTCACGCGGTCTATTGGCCCGCATTTTTGATGTCTGCCGGCATCGAATTGCCGAAGAGCGTGCACGGCCACGGTTTTCTGCTGAACCGCGGCGAGAAAATGTCGAAGACGACCGGCAACGTGGTCGATCCGGTGGAGATGGCCGGACACTACGGTGTCGATCAGATCCGCTATTTCTTCCTGCGCGAAGTACCGTTCGGACAGGATGGCAGCTATAGCCAAGAAGCGATCGTGAACCGCACCAACGCCGATCTTGCAAACAACCTCGGCAACCTAGCGCAGCGTTCGCTTTCGATGATCGCGAAGAACTGCGGCGCGAAGGTGCCACAGCCCGGCGCACTTTCGGAAGCCGACAAGGCAATCATTCAGGCGACCGATGCGTTGCTGGAGCAGGCGCGCGACGCGATGAAGACGCAGCAGCTTCATCTCGTGCTGCAGGCGGTCTGGTCGGTCGTCGCGGACGCAAATCAGTATTTCGCGTCGAGTGCGCCGTGGGATTTGAAGAAGACCGATCCTGCAAAAATGGCGACCGTCTTGTGGACGACGGCGGAAGTCGTGCGCCAGATTGCTATCCTCGCACAGCCGTTCGTTCCTGCTGGAAGCGCGAAATTGCTCGATCTTCTCGCGGTGCCCGAAAGCGCGCGCGACTTTGCTTCGCTCGGTGAAAAAGGCCGCCTGAAAGCAGGCATGGCGCTCCCGGCGCCCACTGGCATCTTCCCGCGTTACGTGGATTCCGAAGAAGATAAAAAGGGCTGACGATGCTCGTCGACAGCCATTGTCACCTCGACTTTCCCGATTTCGCCGCCGAGCGCGACGCGATCGTCGCACGCGCGCGGGAGCAGGGCATCGGCCGCATGGTGACGATCAGCACCAAGGTTCATAAGTTTCAGGAAATTCGCGCGATCGCGGAAGCGTATCCCGACGTCTTCTGTTCAGTCGGCACCCACCCGCATTACGCGGACAATGAAGCTGAGATCACGACCGCCGATCTTGTGAAGTTCACGAACGATCCCAAGGTAGTCGCAATCGGCGAAGCGGGGCTCGATTACTTCCGCAACAACAGTTCGGTCGAAAATCAGGAACTGGGCTTTCGCAGACATATCGCTGCCGCGCGTGAAACCGGGTTACCGCTTGTGATTCACGCGCGCGAAGCGGATGACGATATCGCGCGCATACTGGAAGAGGAATCCGCAAAGGGCGCATTTCCCTTCGTTTTGCATTGCTTCACCGGCGGACCTGATCTCGCAAAACGCGGTGTCGCGCTCGGCGGCTACGTGTCGTTTTCCGGCGTGATCACCTTCAAAAAAAGCGAGGCGCTGCGCGCAATCGCGGCTGATCTCCCGGCGGACAGAATTCTGGTCGAGACTGATGCACCGTTTCTGGCACCTGAGCCCTATCGCGGCAAACGCAACGAGCCGGCGTTCGTAACCAACACCGCCCGCGCACTGGCTGAAGCGCGCAGCGTCGATTTCGATACGATTGCAGGACAGACCACGGAAAACTTCTTCCGCCTCTTCTCCAAGGTTCCTCGCACGGCGTAAGCTATGCTCGCATGACCTACACCTTCACCATACTCGGCTGCGGCTCATCGGGCGGCGTGCCGCGTGTCGGTCAAGGCTGGGGCGCATGCGACCCGAACAATCCGAAAAACCGCCGCCGCCGTTGCTCGTTGCTGGTCGAGCGCGAGAGCGCGGCCAGCCGCACGACGGTCCTGATCGATACGTCTCCAGACCTGCGCGAGCAGCTTCTAGACGCGAACGTCGAAGCGCTCGATGCGGTGCTCTATTCGCACGACCACGCCGACCACACCCATGGCATCGACGACCTGCGTCCGCTCGCGCTGGTTCAACGTAAACGCATCGACATCTACGCAGAGGAGCAGACCTCGAAGATGCTGCACGAGCGCTTTGGCTATTGTTTTGAGACGCCCGTGGGCAGCGATTATCCGCCGATCCTGCAGGAGCATTCCTTGCGTGAGGGGCGCGAGGTCACGATCTCAGGCAAGGGCGGTGAAATTACAGTGCTGCCTTTTCCGATGCAGCATGGTTCGACGCAGGCACTGGGTTTCCGGATCGGCAATGTCGCTTATTCCTGCGACGTGAATGACCTCCCACAGGCCAGCCTGAAGGCGCTGGAAGGGCTCGATCTCTGGATCGTCGACGCACTGCGCCGGAAGCCTCACCCCAGCCATTTCCACCTGGAGCAAACGCTGGCCTGGATTGCGCGTATTAAACCCAAGCGCGCCGTGCTGACCAATATGCACAATGATCTCGACTACGAGACGCTTCGGCGCGAATTGCCGGAAACCATTGAACCAGCGTTTGATGGAATGGTAATATCTTTATAAACCAATTAGATAGGACGCAATTATTATGTACCAGATACTTGCGCCATAATAGCCATTCTATCTCTTATTCAATTAGCGGAACCTATTGTAATCACTACTTAGCGCTGTACCCGACCAGCTCGAGTCCGGTCCAGTGGCCTTCGAGCAGGCCATCATGATCCGCTTCGCCTTCAGAGACGAGCGAGGGCGCCTGATCGACGACACGGTTGCGCCCCGTGCGTTTGGCCTCATAGAGCGCAGCGTCAGCGATCACGAGCGCGCCAGCGAGCGTCTCTGCGTCTTCCGGCACTACAGCAACGCCGATGCTGGCACCGACCGGGAATTTATTTCCGTCGATCTCCACCGGCTCGCAGAGCGCACGGCGGATTTCGTCGCCAAACGCACGCGCCGATGCGCGCGGGTCGACAGCGCCGGGAAGGGCGATGAGTG
>Ga0247762_1000560_pt1 | contig 10131 bp, 11 predicted proteins | sample UWRJL081202R4_FD_181016 | JGI IMG/M metagenome (GOLD analysis project Ga0247762, IMG submission 181016) | Plant litter microbial communities from Arlington Agricultural Research Station in Wisconsin, United States - UWRJ-L081-202R-4 | ecosystem: Environmental > Terrestrial > Plant litter >...
GCTCGGGGCCTGGTCGGCCGGCCTCGAGGTGTCCTACCAGGGCTGGGCCACCGCCGGGTTGCAGCCGGCCGGCTCCTTCGACGCCACCTTCGTGGCCGGCTCGCGGGTGGGCAGCTGGCTCGAGGATCTCCCGTCCGGCCGGCACCAGTTCGTGCTGGGCGACACGGGCGCCGCGAAGACCACGGACGACGGCTATCGGTCGTTCGCCGAGGCGGTCCGGCCCTATCTGGGGGCTCGCCCGGCCGTGCCGCTGCCCGGCGCCGACCGGGCCGCCACCACCGACGGCACGACCTTCGGGGCGCTGGGCGCGATTGCGCACGGTGTCGCCGAGCGCTCCGGCATCGGCCGCGGCGACCGGGTGCTGATCGACACCGCCACCTCCGAGCAGCCGGTGATCTGGCTGCTGGCCCCGCTGCTGGCCGGGGCGTCGATCGTGCTCTGCGCCAACCTCGACCGGTCCATCCTCGACACCCGGGTCGCCGAGGAGCAGGTCACCAAGGTCTGGTGAGTTGCGGCCGGTTGGCAGGATCGGCCCGGTGATGATCTCCAGATTCGCCGAGGGTGACACTGCGACCCGGCGTGACGTACTCGATGGGCTGGTCTTCTCGGCTTCTCCGCACCGGGTCTTGGCTGACACCGGCGACGTGCTGATGCTCGCGCACTGGCCGGGGATCGCCGCGAAGGCGCCGCGCACCTGGACGGACTGGTTACGCACCGGGGATGACGCCGTGCGCAAGCAGGCGCTGCCCGATCTGGCCGCGCGCAGCTGGGAGCTCGACGACTGGGTGTGGGAGCGGACCGGCCGGATCACCTGGATCGGCCTCGACGAGTGGTTCAGCGTGCACCGGAACTTCGATCTCGACGGCAACCCGCTGAACTGGTACCTGAACTTCGAACGGCCGATCCGGCGGACACCGTCCGGTGTGGACACGTTCGACGTCATGATCGATCTGGTGACGGCGCCGGATCTCAGCTCGTGGCAGTGGAAGGACGAGGACGAGTATGCCGAGTTGTCCCGCCTGGGGGTGATCGGCCCGGACGAACGCCGGCAGATCGAGGCGGCGCGGGAGCGGGCGGTGGCGTTCGTCGAGTCGCGGGGCGGCCCGCTGAGCGAGGACTGGTCCTCCTGGCAGGCCGACCCGGCCTGGCCGCTCCCGAAACTCGGGTCCTGAGTCTGCTCATTCAGAGGGGTGACGGGCGCGGGCGGGAAGCAACTCGGCGGCCGAGCGGGCTGACGGCTCGGCGCGGACCCCGGCCGGCGTGTCCGTCGGGGCCGGGGTGCGGGCGCCGGTGCGTTCGGCGCCGATGCCGGCCGCGACCACGAAGCCGACCCCGATCACCGGCAGCGGCCCCGGCGTCTGGTGCAGCACCAGCAGCCCGACGACCAGCGCGACCGCCGGTTCGAGGCTCATCAGCGTGCCGAAGGCGGCCGTGGTCAGCCGGCGCAGGGCCGACAGTTCGAGGCTGAACGGGACGACGGGCAGCAGCACCGCCAGGCCGATCCCGCCGAGCAGCAGTTGCCAGCTCATCGCGCCGATCACCGCCGGCCCGGCCACGACGGTGGCGACCAGCCCGGCGACCGGCATCGAGACGGCCAGCCCGGCGAGCCCGGCGACCTGGTCGCCGACCCGCTGGGTGAGCAGGATGTACGCCGCCCAGCAGGCGCCCGCCGCGAGCGCGTAGGCCACTCCGACCGGGTCGGCGCCGCCCCGCCACGGCTCGGTCAGCAGCACTACCCCGGCCGCCGCCAGCAGTGGGAAGACGCGGGTGCTGCGCGGGCCGCGGGCGACCGCCACGGCGAGCGGCCCGAGGAATTCCAGCGCGCTGGCCGTGCCGAGCGGCAGCCGCGCGATCGAGGCCATGAAGAGCAGCGTGATCCCGGCGGTGACCACGCCGAGGGCGACGCAGGACCACAGCGCCGAGCGGGTGAAGGTCCAGAACTTCGGCCGGACCAGGACGAAGAGCAGCACTCCGGCCCAGGACAGCCGCAGCCAGGCGGCACCCTCGGCCCCGATCCGGTCGAGCAACTCGACCGAGACGGCCAGTCCCAGCTGCACCAGGATCATCGACGCCACAGCCATCGAAGCACCAACGCGTGTGTTCATGCGTCCCAGTAGACGACCGTGGATCGTTCGCGTCCACGTGATAGTTCTGGACGTACCGTTCACACATCCTGAACAATAGGGCCGTGGACCTGCGCAGGCTGCGGATACTGCTCGAGCTCGCCCGGCTCGGGTCGATGCGGGCGGTCGCCGAGGAGATGGGCGTCACCACCTCGACCGTGTCTCAGCAGATCGCGTTGCTGGCGCACGAGGCCGGCACGGCGCTGATCGAGCCGGTCGGCCGCCGGATCCGGCTCACCCCGGCCGGGCGCCGGCTGGCCGGGCACGCCGTGACCATCCTGGCCGCGGTCGACGCCGCCCGGCTCGACCTGGATCCGGATGCCGAGCCGGCCGGGGTGCTGCGGGTGGCCGGCTTCGCCACCGCCGTGCGCCGGTCGCTGCTGCCGATCGTGGCCGAGCTGGCCGTCAGTCATCCGGCGGTGCGGATCCGGATCCACGAGCACGAGCCCTTCGAGGCGTTCGACCTGCTGGCCACCGATGCCGTCGATCTGGCGCTGACCTACGACTACAACCTGGCCCCGGGCGCCTTCGACCCGACCCTGCAGGCGCGGGCGCTGTGGTCGGTGCCGTGGAGTCTCGGCGCGCCGGCGGCGGCGAGCCCGGCCGCCTTCGCCGACTTCCGCGACCACGACTGGATCGTCAACTCCCGCAACACCGCCGACGAGGACGTCGTGCGTACAGTCGCCGCGCTGGCCGGTTTCGAGCCGCGGATCGTGCACCGGGTGGACAGCCTCGACCTGGTCCAGGAGCTGATCGTCGCCGGGCTGGGGGTCGCTCTGCTGCCCGCCGACGAGCGGGTGCGGGCCGGGGTGCGGTTGGTCGAGCTGACCGATCCGGAGGTCAGGCTGCGCTCGTACGCGGTGACGCGTCGGGGTCGATCGGGCTGGGCACCGCTGGCGCTGGTCGTGAACCGGCTCGCGACACCGCCACCCCGGCCAGGCACAACGCCCCGCCCAGCAGGGTGAGCCAGCCGGGCACCTCGCCGAGCAGCAGCCACGACATGAGCACCACCAGCGCCGGCACCACATAGGTGGTCGCTCCCATCTTGCCGGCGGTGGTCCGGGCCAGCGCATAGGCCCACGTCGTGAACGCCAACGCGGTCGGGAAGACACCCAGGTAGAGCACGTTGAGCGTGGCGCCGAGCGGAGCGCGGGCGGCCTCGGCGACGAGCACCCCGGCAAACGGCAGGCAGGCGACCGTGCCGACGAGACAGCCGTAGGTGGTGATCTGCAACGCGCTCCCGTGCCGGAGCGCGGGCTTCTGGGCGACCACCCCGCAGGCGTACGTGACGGCGGCCAGCACGCAGAGCAGCACGCCGAGCACCGACGACCGGCCGCCACCCGCCATCGACGCGCCGACCACCACCGCCCCGGCGAACGAGACGGCCAGCCCGGCCAGCAGCGGACGCGGCAGCCCCTCGCGCAGCAACCGCGCGCTGAGCAGGGCGATCAGGATCGGGCCGATGTTGACGACCATCGCGGCGGTGCCGGCGTCGACCTCGCGCTCGCCCCAGTTGAGCGCCACCATGTAACCGCCGAACCACAGCACGCCGGAGATCAGGATGCCCGGCCAGGCGGCCCGGACCGGCCACCCGATCCGCCGGATCAGCGCGATCACCCCCAGCACCAGGGATCCGGCCAGCAGCCGGCCGAGGGCGAGGGCGCCGGGCGAGTAGGCGGCGCCGGCGCTGCGGATGGACACGAAGGCCGACGCCCACAACACGACCGTGACCCCGGCCGCGGCCAGGGCCGTGTGCTTCTTGGATGGCATGGTCAAAATCTAGGCGGCGAACCCTTCGGCGCGCGCCGCAATATCGGCGGCCATCGCGAGCGCCTCGTCGACGCCGGCGCTGGAGAAGGTCAGGTCGACGAAGGCCTCGTCAAGACCGGCCTCGGCGGCACCCTCGACGGCCGCCCAGGCCGTGGCCGCCGTACCGCCGGGCGGGTTGTTGATCCGCAGCACCCGCCGCAGCGCCGCCGGATCGCGGCCGGCCGCCTCCGCCGAGCGCCGGGCCGTGTCCCACAGCAGCGTCTCGTAGTCGGGTGGCAGCCCCTGCACCGCCAGCCAGCCGGCCCCGGCCCGGCCGACCCGCGCCATGCCGGCCGGGGTGACCGCGCCGAAGAGCAGCGGCGGACCACCCGGCTGGACCGGCTTCAGATCCAGCACCGAGGTCTTGACCGTGAAGAACCACCCGTCGTGCTCGACCGGGTTCTGCGTCCACATCAGCCGCCACACGTCGAGCATCTCGTCGAGCCGGGCACCCCGGCTGACCCAGTCGACCCCGGCCGCGTCGTACTCGTCGCGCATCCAGCCCAGGCCGATGCCGACGTCGAGCCGGCCCCGGCAGAGGTGGTCGAGCGAGGTCAGCGACCGGCCGAGGAGCACCGCGTTGTGCCAGGGGGCGTTCAGGGTGCTGGAGCCGAGCCGGATCCCGGCGGTGGCGGTCGCGGCGGCGGCCAGGGTGATCAGCGGGTCGAGGCCGGTGGTGAACTCCGGCGGGTAGGGCTGGTGGCGGCCCGGGTAGGGGTCGCTCGGTGAGAGCGGGGTGAGCAGCCGGTCGCCGACCCAGAGCGAGTCGTAGCCGAGCTCCTCGGCCACCGCGGCGAAGGAGGCGATCCGGCCGGCGTCGGCCAGCGGGCCGAACTGGGGCAGGGCGAGACCGAGCTTCACGAGCCAGAGGTCCTTAAGTCAAAGGGTGCGCCCGGACCACCGCCAGGGCCACGTCGTCGTCCGTCGCGTATCCGAAGTGGATCAGCAGATGGTCGCAGATCTCCTCGGCGGTGAGACCCACCCGGTCGGTCAGTGCCCGCGTCAATTCGGCCAGTCCGTCGTCGATGTCACCGTGCCGCCGCTCGATCAGACCGTCGGTGTAGAGCACCAGGCTGGCCGCCGGCTCCAGCAGCACCTCGTGGTCGGTGCGGCGGGTCCTGATCCGGGTGCCCAGCAGCGGCGCCGGTTTCGTCTCGAGCGGCTTGGCGACCCCGTCGGCCTGCACCAGCATCGGCGGCGGGTGCCCGGCGTTGGACCACAGCAGCCGCCACCGGTCCTGCCCGGCCGCCTCGATCTGCACGATCACCACGGTGGCCAGCACATCGGGGGCCAGCCCGGCGAGGGCGTCGTCGAGGGCGGTCAGCACGCCGGCCGGCGTGACCCGCAGCGTGTACGAGATCCCGCGCAGCAGATTGCGCACCTGGGTCATCGCCGCCGCCGCATGCCGGTCGTGCCCGCTGACATCGCCGATCACCAGGGTCAGCCGGCCGTCGGGGAGCAGGAACGAGTCGTGCCAGTCACCGCCCAGCCGGGCTCCCGCACCGGCCGGCCGGTAGCGCACGGCGACCTGCAGGTGCTCGGGCTGCGCGGGCGCGGTGAGCAGGCTGCGCTGCAGGGCCTCGGAGAGCTCGCGTTCGACCGCGACGGACCGGCGCTCGGACTCGCGGGCCCGCGCCCGGTGCAGCCCGTGCCCGAGGGCGGTGGCGACCAGTCGCAGGAATCCCCGGTAGACGTCGTCGTCGCGCAGGTGAGCACTGAGCCGCACCGCCAGCGAGTCGGCCAGCTGCACCCAGCCCCGCCCGCCGCCCGGCGCCTCGGCGGCGAACTCCGGCAGGTCGGCCGGGTCCTCGCGGAGCACCGGCAGGGCGAGCTCGAGCAATTCGTCGGGCGACTCCAGGTCGGCCAGCCGGTCGTTGAGCCGGCTGAGCAGCGCCAGCCGGCGGTGGCCGAGCACCTGCTCGGTCGTCTCGGCGGCGATGTCGATCACGCCCTCGATCGCACCGCCCGGCCCGCGCACCGGCGAGTACGAGAAGGTGAAGTAGGTCTCCTCCACGAAACCGCGCCGGTCCATGAAGAGCGGCAGGTCCTCCACCCAGGTGGCGCCCCCGCCGGTGAGGACCGACTCGAGCATCGGCCCGATCGTCGCCCAGATCTCGGCGAAGACCACCCGGGCGGGAGCGCCGAGCGCGGCCGGATGCTTGTCGGCGATCATCGGCGCGTAGGCCTCGTTGTAGAGCAGGACGAACTGCGGCCCCCAGAGCAGGGTCACCGGCGCCCGGGTGTGCAGGGTGAGATCGACCGAGGCGCACAGCGCCGGGCTCCAGGACGCCACCGGGCCGAGCGGAGTGCCGGCCCAGTCGACGTCGCCGTAGGCCGTGCTCAGCGCTCCGGCGGCGTCGAACAGATCAGTCACCCCGTGAATCTAGGGGACGGGCAGGGGGACGGGGCGACCGGCTAGCCCGCGCGGCGCTTGGCCCGGCGGGCGGCCAACTCGTCACCGGCGGCCGGCTCCGTCTCGATCCCGGTGCCGACGGGCTGGGCCTGCGCGGCCGGCTCGGCGGGCAGATGCGACAGCGAACCCTGGATCTCCTTGAACGCGCCGCCGATGGCGATGCCGAAGACACCCTGGCCGCCCTGCAACAGGTCGACGACCTCCTCGGGCGACCGGCACTCGTACACGGTCGTGCCGTCGGAGATCAGCGTGATGCCCGCCAGGTCCTCCACGCCGCGCGAGCGCAGCGTCTCGATGGCCTTGCGGATGTTCTGCAGCGAGACGCCGGCGTCGAGCAGACGCTTGACGACTTTGAGTACCACCAGGTCACGGAACGAGTAGAGCCGCTGGGTGCCGGAGCCGGACGCGTCACGGATGCTCGGCACGACCAGCGTGGTGCGCGCCCAGTAGTCGAGCTGGCGGTAGCTGATGCCACAAGCGTGGCAAGCCGTCACACCGCGGTAGCCCACCGAACCGTCTTCGCCGACGAAGGCACCCTCGGTATCAATACCCGGTTCGTGCACGCGACTACCTCCCCGCTGCGCGGTGCCGCTTCACCTGGACTTCACGAGCGTATATCTCAACGCTCCCCGAAACATGGAGGTAATGCCGCGACACGCCGCCGACGAGGCCCGCCATCGATGGCTCAACCGGCGAAATCCTCCGGGCGGACCTGGTCGAGGAACTCGCGGAACTTCTCGACCTCGTCCTCCTGCTCGTCCGGGATCACGATGCCCGCCTCGGTGAGCACCTGATCGGCGCACCGGATCGGCGCACCCACCCGCAGCGCGAGGGCGATCGAATCGCTCGGCCGGGCCGAGACCCGCAGGTTGTCGCCGATCAGCAGGTCGGCGTAGAAGACGTTTTCCTTCAGCTCCGTGATCTCCACGGCTTTCAGCGGCGCGTTCAACGCCGCGAGGATGTCCCTCAGCAGGTCATGGGTCAACGGGCGGGCGGGCTTGACGCCCTGCTGCTCGTACGCGATGGCGGTCGCCTCCACCGCGCCGATCCAGATCGGCAGATACCGATCGCCGTCGACCTCCCTGAGCAGGACGATCGGCTGGTTGCTGGGCAGCTCCACCCGAACCCCGACCACGCTCAGCTCGCGCACCGCACGCCTCCGTGTCGCATTCGTCGCCGCCCCATCGCGGACCGCCCGAAACGGCGATCCGCCTCTCTCCTGCACGTTACACGCCTGCGCCGGGTGCCCGTTTCTCCCGGCATACCCATCTAGCGCCCGAGCTCACCCTTGAGCCCGGCGCGAACCAGAGCCGCGTGCAGCCGCTGCGACAGCGCCTGCAGCTCCCGCGCGGTCTCGGCGGCCCTCGCCTTGGCGGCCGGGTCGTGCTGGCGGACCAGCGGCGCCAGCAGCTGCGTGAAGAGGCCCACCTCGCGGTCGGCGCCGGCCCGGAAGGCGCGCAGGTGGCGCAGCTCCAGCCCGTGCCGGGTCAGGCCGACCACGGCCTCGACGATCACCACGGCGTCCCCGTCATACCAGCCCGGCGGGCGCGCGGCCACCAGGCCCAGCTTTTCCAGCTCGGTCAGCAACTCGTCGGCCACGCCCGTACGCTCGACGAGATCTGCCCGGGAGACCCGCGAATCGCCCGAGTCGACGAGCGGCACGTCACCCTCGGGCCCGACCGCCACCAGCGACGGGCGCTGCGGCGCGAACGTGTCACCCTGCTCGAGCTGCTCCAACTGCTCGCGGATGACCCGCAGCGGCAGATATTGATCCCGCTGGGCGGTCAGCACGAAGCGCAGCCGGTTGACGTCGTGCCACGAGTATTTCCGATAGCCCGAGGCCGTGCGCTGCGGGTCGACCAGCCCCTCCGCCTCGAGGAAGCGCAGCTTCGAGATGGTCGTGTCGGGGAACTCCGTGCGCAGATGGGCCAGCACCTCACCGATGCTCATCAGCGCGTGGTCGCGCGCGCCCGGGGCCCGTGAGCCCGGGTCGCGCGCGGCAGCCCCCGACGAGTTCACGCCCCGCTGCCCTCGCCCTCCGGCCGGGGGCCGGCGATGAACACCAGGCGGAACTTGCCGATCTGCACCTCGTCACCGTTGCTCAGCGTCGCCGACTCGACGCGCTCACGGTTGACATAGGTCCCGTTGAGGGAGCCGACGTCGCGCACCGTGAAGGTGCCACCGTCACGGTGGAACTCGGCGTGCCGGCGCGAGACCGTCACGTCATCCAGGAAAATGTCACTGTCCGGGTGCCGACCGCTGGTCGTCACGTCATGGTCCAGCAGGAACCGGGCACCGGCGTTCGGGCCACGGCGCACGACGAGCAGCGCCATGCCGGGAGGCAGCGAGCCGGACATCCGGCTGGGCACCACGTCGGCGTCGGGACCCTCGAGCACCTCATCGAGCGCACCGAGGTTCAGCGTGGACGTGACGTCGAGTGGGGGAAACTCGTCGTCTGGGCGCGTCATCGGACCACCTCACGGATCTGTTCGGACGCCGCCCCACGGCACCTGGTAGCGACCCAGCGCAGCGGGACCGGACAAGCCCGGGGCGCGGCACCCGCCGCTGCCCGGACGAGCCCGGGACGGACGACTATCGGTTGCGAAAACTAGCAGTTCTACATGTGGTGCCAAGCGAGCCTAGTCAGCGCTCAAATACGCGGCAACCAGACGCGCGGAGTGGCTCAGCTCTCGGTCAATGTCCGGTAAGCGTCAGCGTCAAGCAGATCATCCAGCGCCGCCGGATCATCCGGGGCGATCTCCACAAGCCAGCCGGCCGCATAAGGCTCCGCGTTGATGAGCTCCGGCTCGTCGCCGAGCGTGGCGTTGCGCGCCACGACCGTGCCGGCGATCGGCGCGTAGATCTCGGAGACGCTCTTCGTCGACTCGATCTCACCGAGCGAGTCACCGGCCGCCACGACGGTGCCCTCGTCGGGCAACTGCACGAAGACGATGTCACCGAGCGCATCCTGGGCGAAGTGGGTGATGCCCACCCGCACGGGCTCACCGCCGTCGCCCGCGACCCACTCGTGCTCGGCCGTGTAGCGCAGGTCCTCAGGAATCACACGTTCCTCCGTATTAGCCGGTCAGGAGACCGGTCGCGCATACTGCAAGTCTTTGGCCTTGCGCACCACGGTCACCTCGACCAGGGAACGCTGATCCATGGTCACGCTACCGCCGGCCGACTCCACCGACGCGACCACCCCACCGGGGATCTGCAATGCCGTCTGCATCGTGGCCGGCGACCCGATCACCCAGAGCGTGTAGGGCCCGCTCAGCCGGGCACCGTCGACGACGATCCCGCCACCACCGGCGTCGATGAAGTAGGTCGACGCGACGATCCGCACCGCCGTGCCGTCCTGCCCGACCAACTCCATCACCTCACCGCCGGCGCCCCGCAACTCCTGCACGGCGTTCAGCAAAGCCGAGGCTTTCACGACGCCGCTCTTGGGATCGATCACGATCTTGAGCCCCGGCCCCCGCCCGGGCAGCGTGCCGGCCAGCAGACCGAGCTCGTCGGCGCGCTTGTCGGCCTCGGCGAGGGCCGCCTGCCGCCCGGCCACGCCGGACGTGAGCTGCCGCTGGCTCTGCTCCAGGGTGCTGATCTCGGCCGACAGCCGGGTGTCGCGCGCCTCGAGATCGGACAGGATCCGGACCAGATCCTCCTGGCGCGCGGTGGCCAGCCCCTGGTCGGTGTCATTGCTGCGCAACTGCACAACCAGCGTGAACCCGAACAGAGCCAGCAAAACCCAGATCAACGCCGACGCCGAAGAAAGCCTGCTCTTCG
>Ga0247762_1000561_pt1 | contig 10114 bp, 7 predicted proteins | sample UWRJL081202R4_FD_181016 | JGI IMG/M metagenome (GOLD analysis project Ga0247762, IMG submission 181016) | Plant litter microbial communities from Arlington Agricultural Research Station in Wisconsin, United States - UWRJ-L081-202R-4 | ecosystem: Environmental > Terrestrial > Plant litter >...
ATCTCCACTCTTCGTACCCCGTGATACATTGGTTGCATACCACCCATATGTCATGCATCGCCGAAAGGACTACTTTGGTGCTGATGCAGAAGAATTTAGGCCTGAAAGTACGCTTGATCATCCCTGAAATAGAAATTTTACTAAATAGCCATTTAGGGTGGGAGAATCTACGCCCAGGGTGGGAGTATCTGCCGTTTAATGGTGGCCCAAGGATCTGTCTAGGCCGTATGTCCTCTTCTCCTTCAGCGTAGCAGTACCTTGGCTGACAAGTAGCGAACCAGAACAATACGCTCTAACCGAGGCTTCCTATGTAACAGTACGCCTTCTGCAAGAGTTCAAGCAGATGGAAAGCAGAGACCCGATGCCGTGGATAGAGAATTTAACCCTCACCTTATGTTCCCAAAACGGAACGAGAGTCAGCCTAACCCCAGCTTAGCAGCCACACACTGAGCTTTGGAGAAATACTCGGAGGTTGTGGACACTTCCGAAGGACCAGTGTGCCGGAGCTTTGGGATACTTTGTTAATGGGGCTTTTGATTGTTGAATATTATGTTTATATGGCGTAGAGGCAAGGATAATATAACAGGTGTGAATTGCTCGTTGTAAATCACTGAACATGGCGGATGGATGTAAGGCGGAACGAGTGAGGAGCAACTGTCTCTACAATAAACTGTTTGGGTATCTTGAGCTAAGTGAAGAAACTAAACTACAAACATACAACGACAAGATATTATTGCCGTGAATTGTGTCCTGTATTCGATTCATCCATAATCGTACAGAAGAGGCATTGGTTAGATGAATTATTGAACAGGCACCTTGAAAACGGGCACATAATTGCCTCGCACAGTAAACCAAGCGGTCATTTAATTGCCCGACTTTCCTTTGCTGCGCTTGCTAGACTTTGATGAACCTTTACCATTCACGGCATCAGGTCCAGTGCTCACATCTTGAGCTTCAGAAGCATCAGAAGTTCATTTCTTTGTCTTCTTCGTGCCTCCACCTGCTTTTGCCTTCGCCTTTTTGGGTGCAGTGGAAACATTATCATCTTGGGTGACCTCCTTGTCGACAGTTTTAGTTGCTTTCTTATTGGTGGTAGGGATTTTTGGCGCGTCGCCACCTCCAGCCGCTTTCTTGGTTGTGACTTTGCCTTTCTTGGCTGGGGCATCTGTAGTCGTCTGATTTGGGCCACTAGAGCTGCTGGGTTTTTCAGTCTTTCTCTCAGACTTGGTACTAGCCTTCTTTTTGGAGTTCAATTTGGTCTCGTCGATCTCGTCGGTCTCGTCTTTTACTTTCTCAGCTTTCGTTGACTTCTTGGCTGGTTTAGCAGCAACTTCCTCCTCCTCATCTTCGTTTTTGATCTTCTCAGCCTTCTTTGACTTCTTGGCCGGTTTAGAAGCAACTTCCTCCTCCTCATCTTCGTTTTTGACCTTCTCGGTCTTCTTTGACTTCTTGGCTGGTTTAGAAGCAACTTCCTCTTCCTCATCTTCGTCTTCATCCTTAACTTTCCTACTACGTTTCTTAGTCTTCTTTGTTGGTGTAGCTTCGGCATCGTCCGCCCCAGTTGCCTAGATGGAGTCAGTTCATGATTTTAATACCATTACCAGAGGAATAGAAAGAAACCCTGCACATATACTTACAGCTGTATCTTTGTCCTTCTTGGGAGTTCTCGCATGCATTCCCTTCTTTCCTGGTCGGTTGAACTCAACATCGCCACGCCAATCTTCATCATCAACATGGCCTTGACTAATCGCTCTCTCAACCCGTTCCTTGTCCTCAGAAGAGAGTTCATCATATCCATCCAATAGGCTCATGTCTCCCTCAAGTGACGACGTAAGGTTACTGATTTGAGTTGGGGTCACACAGCCCCTACCTCATGTTAGCGTGAGATTATGCCTAGGAGAGTAGACCTTCTTTACCAGTGCTTGTAGGACCAGCTTTGAAATTCAGATTTATCTACCCATGTTGCGAACCTCAATTCGCCCTTCAAGATCTTCACCTTAGCATCTTGACAATCCTTGCTTCTGCAGCCAGCCCGCTTATTCGGGGAAATCTCAATTCGATAGGTGCCCTAATAGTTATTAACGCTAATTTTCGTCGATCCGTCGGCCTTGATGCAAATTACCATGATCTTTCTGATTTCGGGAGGTTCACAACGACGGAGTAATGAAGCAGCCCGATGGGAGAACACTTAGTGGTTCAGGCGTTTGGAGCAATAGGTTGGCGGAGAGAAGCTTTACACGGTCAAGTAGATTGTGACCATGCGGGACCGAGAATGCCTTCGTTCGTTGCGAGAGGTGCCGAAATTGAACGTGCGTCGCTGTTGAAAGAAGCTTGGGGGGGTAGCTCGCGTTGACGCGTAGGTGTGGGCGGCGCCATCTTGGCGTTTCCGGCTAACGTCATGGGGCACATTTTTCTCAACGCGCTTTGATCGATAGTCCCTTTTTTTTCTCACTTTTTGTCCTTCTTTGAAACCTTAAGACCACCCAACGCCCATGAAATGTCTTAGTATACATACCTTGTACAAGGCTCTAGAATCAAATCAACCTTCCATTGGTACACAAGCAAGGAAGAGCTGTGACGCGGGAGGGAGACTACATTCCGTGCTATGCACTCTTGCTTTCGGTCTGTTTCGAGCATTGCATACAAGATAAAAAGCAACAAAGTTACTAGTTACCTTGTCTTTGCTACTATTTCTGCGTCCCCCGTTAGGCCGGTTACCATTGGTAAAAGATTCTCCACTGCCCCACATCGCCGAGTGGATAAAGTAATACTTGACACCCCCAATGTCGAGAGTAGCCCATATTTTGTTCCCCCACTGAGGCTTCTGCTTCCAGAAAGAGAGAGATACTATGATCCTTGCGCATGGGTGGCAGTTCTTGAACGTGGCTTTCCGGAACATCTGAGAGATGGGAAGAAATACAACGTGCAGGAAGAGTTGTCATCGAAAGTGGACGGATTGGATCTATCGTACTTCCTAATACAGGCCCGAAAACATGCAGGCATCGATCTGCTAAAGCATTTAGCTCTCTCTGAAGGCAGATGGAGTGCTGCTCTCTGGGTTATTGAAAAGATATCACAGCTTAGCGAGAATCAACGGGACCTTCAAGAGCTTGTAAAGACATCGAGCCGTGGAATATGGCGCAGTCATCAGACATTGCTTGAAGCCACCAATTCACCCATCTGGATTGAAAAATTAGACACAGCGCAGCGTGAGAGTGAAGCATTCGCAACGTTAACGGCTTCACGATTCGATATATCTAATTCAGGGTGGAATCTTCGTCGAGGAGGCCTAGGCCAGATATGGCATTCGCTTGGGAGCTTTGTTTTAGCTGCTATCCATGATTCTGCTGCAGATTCCAGAATTATCATGGAGAATGTCCGACGGATGCTTGCCGCTTTGCACCACGCAAATGTCGTCCCAGAGTCTGTGTACAAGTACACGGAGACGAGAGATGCCTTCACGCTCATGCAGCCTCCAACTTTGCATCTGCTCTCGTCCCGTATATTAGAATCTCTCTCGGATGCAGCGTGGAATGCTCATCAAGCTTCAGGCTCCGCTGCCACCACTAGCACAGAAATTGAACAAGAACCCTCTGTCCATACAGCTCCTGGTGCGATGTACAAAGTCAAGGTTCTTGCTTTAGGGCCCGAGGTGTGGCTCGAGTTAATACTGTGGTCATGCCTTCATGGACCATGGGTACAGAATGGTGTCGCCATCTTGAACGAATTAGCGAACCATCCCAAGTCGGTGGAATGGTCATTAATATTTTTGAAAGATATGATATCTTCGTCTGATGCAGATTGGCCCTCTAATCCTGATCTTCTTCAGATGAAGTCATACGTTGATGCAAAGAATCCGAAGCTACGACCAGACGAACACCAGGAAGATAGGCGCCGCGTGCAGCGAACTGTGAGTGCTGAGCTCATCGCTGCTTACGTCGATGCTCTTATGAACACTACCGCGGTTGGCGTTGGTGTTCGGGGTGTCCCTGTTGTAGAACTTTTGCAACATGTCAAGATGCTCAAAAGCCTTTTAGACCGTTCAAAAATGGGGCTTGGAGCATTGTCTTGGGATGCTGTTATCGTTCGACTTCTTGAGTCCGAGGGTGTTGCCGTTGAACGGGATCCACAGACTATGTTAGGATTCATGGAACTAGCACAGCCATACTACACAGAGGCGCAGAGCGTCAATGCCCCATCCACAACACACGAGTCTCGAATCAAGCACGCATACTTTCTTGAACCGACTACTGCTCCGCTCGGTCTGCTGCATCGTATCATTAGAGCTTATATTGCGCAGGGTGATTTCGAAGGAACACTCAAGGCGTTGCACCGGTTACAAATTCTTACGGATAGGAACAAAATGGAATCCATCGAGCAGTTTTCCGCAATTCTTGAGGAATCAAAATTAAGTGGTATCACCGATGAGATCCAATCTGCGCATGTATCCCTACCGGATTTCCCTAATTTTCATCCTACGCTTCCCCCTGATATTCTTGCATCAATCCTGGATCTAGCTACTAAATCGAACGCTCTCAACTTCGGCCGATGGCTACTCTACTCAGATGACATTGATGGTCCAATGATATCCACTGAACTATACCCCAGCCCAGCGCTGGCAGGTTCCTTGATACGGTTCGCTGCTGCTACGAATGATCGAGAGTTAATGAAACGTGTTATCAAAACACACGTTGAGCCTCGAATGACGGGAGGTATTGAGTTTCAACTCCCTTTCACTGTCTCGTTGGCTTTCTATGAAAGTCAGGTGGCTTTTCGGAAATGGGACTCCGTGGAAAATCTTTTAGCTCATTTGCAAAGGCAATCGGACGGTCCGCCGACATCGCTATATGCAGTCATTCTGGTTCGTGAGCTTTTGCGAATGCGCAAGCCTTCAACTGTCATGCGTTCTACAGGATCCGATTCCTTCAATAAGGGCTGCCGACTGCTCAAGAACATCTTACATGGGATATATGGTCAACCTAAAAATATCGAAAAGGACAAGCTTATGAGCATCATAGGCGTGCTGTCCACAGCCAGTGAGGAGTGGGGAGTTTTCTGCTCACCATTTTTGCCAAGTGGCATCAGGCAACCTCTCAAGCTGCCAACACCATACTTTGACCGCATCTTGCAAGGCGTCGTCGATGTCCACGGCAGTTTAGATGGTTTGAAAATGTATAAGAAATGGTGTCGAGAAGTTACCGCGCAATACTGGAAAGGACCAAGGATAGATGCTGGGGTTCGGAGATTGCGTGCCGGTCCACCTCTAAGTCAGTACTTCTCAACCCAAGAGACCCGCATACTAGTTGCGAATAATACGGAAGAGATGGTTTTTATTGGAAAAGTGCGCCCTAGTGTGAGTACAATTAAAACGATAATTCAGAGAGCGCAGCAAGAGAAGAAGGATGGGCTACCTAATTCGTCCGTTGAGGAGATAGCCCAGTGGGCTATAGTCAATCTCTGGGCTCTCGGACTCGGATATGATGATATCATTCTTGGAGTGGAAGGGTTACGTCCTTTCTCACTGCAAGATTTGGTGGGTGCTCTCTCGCCCGGAGGACAAAGTTCCAAAGACTTGAGAAGCTTTTAGAGCAACGGCGCTTCTTATCTGAGACGCAAGTACTCTCAATACCGCGGGAAAAAAGAAAATTAGGCCAAGATACCAAAATCGAATATTTCAGTCAACGCTTTCATCCAAGAGATCGCGTGTATAAACCTACAATCCTATGCTTAGGCTCGTCTCGAGTTAAAAGGCTGTGCCATAATAGCCCAAGCTGTTGTGCAATAAGGCCACAAGGCGAAAAGAGCGAACCGCGCTAGGCGAAGTGGGATCATTTGAATGCCGAAATCCTGGCACAGGGTCAGGCGGTCCGTAACCCGACGTCTCTCTAAATGAATGTCGGTCAATTCTCACTCTCTTGAGTCAATTCCGCCCTTCATATAGCCCTATCCGGCTTCGGTTAAATTTGGCACTATGGATTTATCTTATACTGCGCTGGCAAAGCTTCTTTTGCCAAAGATACCTTTTACATGCAAGACAGCAGTAGTGCATTTGCTGCACCTATCGCCAACAAGCTCGAAATGGGACCTCAGAACAAAGCTTACCATTGAGTTGATCCGAGTGTTGACACTACCCGATGAGCCCCCATCTGTGTCCGATGTGCAAGCCCAGAGTATGGCGGCTCCCGACGTGAAAGGGAAGATCTGGATCAGCAGAACAGCAGCCGACATACCGCCAGAGGAAGATGCTCAAAGCCTGCTCTTTAGGATAATCGACCAACTGAATGAGAATCATGCGATCTATACGAAGCCTAGCTATGTGCGCGTGGAAGCCGAATGGACTGGATATAGAGCCGATGCCAAAGCTAACACACCCGAACCGACGCTTTCGGAAAAGGAGAAATACGCAAAATTGATGGCCGAGGTTACCTCGCCCGTAACTATTCTCTACTTTCATGGCGGCGCAATGTACCTCATGGACCCAGCTACTCATCGTGGCACAGTGGTGAAACTAGCCAAGCTCACTGGTGGGCGTGTCTATAGTGTGAGGTACCGCCTTGCGCCGCAAAATCCATTCCCCGCTGCGATCCTCGATGCATTCATCTCGTATCTGAACTTACTTTATCCGCCTGAAAACTCTTTCCATGAAGCAGTTCCAGCATCGCATATCATCATCGCCGGTGATAGCGCAGGTGGAAATATTAGCTTCGCGCTGCTTCAGTTTCTTCTCCAGCTCCATAAAGGTTCGACTAGCGGAGTCCCAACCGTCAAATGGCACGGTAAGCAGGTTGAAATACCTCTTCCCGCTGGTGTCGCTACATTTTCACCGTGGATGGATGTCACCCGATGTCTCCCTTCCCAATACTCAAACGCAAAGTTTGATTATATACCACCACCATCATTAGCAACCAAGAAGCCAAAACCATGTTCTATCTGGCCAGCAGACCCTCCACGGTCGGAATATTATTGCGATGGCTTGATCACGGCGCATGCTCTTGTGTCGCCTATGGCAGCTAGCAGTTGGACCGGTTCACCACCTCTTTTCATTGGCTGTGGCGAAGAGCTTCTCTCCGATGAAGATAAAGTTGTCGCAGCACGTGCGGCGAAGCAAGGCGTGACTGTGGTTTGGGAACAATATGAGTCAATGCCACATTGCTTTGCGATGATGGTAGGAAATCTCCCAGAGAGTAAAGCCTTTTTCAATAGCTGGGCACGGTTCTGCAGCGATGCCGTGAGTAGGCCAGCGGAACTAAAAACGAATGGAGCGTGGGTTTCAGTGAAGAGCTGCCATCGGTCGGATGTTAACGTAGAAGCTCTATCGGAATTTACGGATAACGAGGTTACAGCTAAGATGGTTAAAGCAATGCAAGAGAAGGTAGAATCTTTCCAGAAAGAACATAAGACGAGCACGTTGCCTGTAATATGATGTTTTACTAGGCAGTTGTACGAATGGTTTAAGCTAGAACTTAGGTGTATATAGTATTTAGACCAGAAATTTTGAGACTATTTTTCCCTCTTTGTGCTCAATCTGGCAAGACCTTAAGTCTTCGGGCTAAGAATGCAAGGATCTCTAACATGTCTGGGCTAGCGTAACCATCAGCGTCTAGTGATTTTGACGGTACACTTACAATTGGAGAGATGAGACGTGCAACGACCATGTTCAAGCTGCGCTACATCGTCAGAGGCCCGGAAATGCAAGTTGGAGCAGGAGGATAGAAACTTTTTTCCACCGGAAAATTTGCCGCCTCGAAAATCCGAGCAACAAGACCGAGGCGAGCTCTTGAAAGCAAGATAAGACCGGCAAAGTGAGCAGGGAAAGCGCAATGCAAGCTTATGTAATAAGCCTAGTCTCTTTTGACTAGGGACGCGGAGCGACGCGGTTACGTCAGACCAGTGCGCAAATCCGACTAAGCTGTAGCGGATGTACAAATTAAACGCTCCGCAACAGTAAGTTCGCAGAACTGTGCCCTCACACTTGGGACCGCCAAACCGGTGCGCAGAATGTCGTTTGTGATCGAGTGAGTACGCCGGCCCGTAATTGTCAATTGGTGTTCTAACGCAGCTCCTACCCAGCCAGGTGCGCCGCATTGACGGCCACCTTGACCGCCTACACCTCCATTCGAATGTCGAGGCGGGCGAAGCGGGAGCTTTTTCAGTCCAGGATGCTCAAAAACCTGCCGTAAGCAGCCGCATAGCTCACCTCCAAAGCCTTATAAAATCCCTCTCGACCACAGCTACACCGAAGCACCCACTTATTCCCACAACTCGAATTAGTCGGATTCTGAACGCTGCAAATATCTCAAGCACATGCTCTACATGCCAGAGCCTCGAGGTGCTCGATATTAATGTCGTAGAGGAAGAAGAAGGACCCGGTACAAGCTACGAACATGAATTGGAATGGCTACTCATTAGCAAGGCTACGGCTCAAGCGTACGGACAGGTTCTTAGCACGATCCTCGATCAGACATTACCTCTGGGCGAGGATATATTCTACTGGGATGACATTCTAAGTTCATATCGCTATGCTGGTCTGTACTCCATCCAAACATCCCCGCTTCGGCTTTGGGACTGGTCCAAGGATATCTATCACGATGTGGTAGAAAGGGGCGGAATAGCGAGCGGCTGGCAGCAATTCTATAAACTTGTTCGAGACGTGGCAAGAGAAAAGAGTCTAGCAAACCTTCAAAAACATGTCATAAGCCCCCTCGCCCGTGTTCGTACAGAAGCGCGAAGGAACCAAAATGCTCTGAAGCGATTGCGTTTGATGAATGCAAACGCTCTTGGTGTGCTTCTAGGTGAGGGATTAAGCAAAGAGAACACACAAGATGAGGCGATTAGAACTGCAGCTAGCGATTTCGGTATCAGCCAGTACAAGCATAAATGGAAAAACACGATAGCAAAGAACATCGCGTTGATGGAAGCGATACTGCAAAATGCAATGGATAGTGAGTTGCAGGTCGATAAGTTCGACGATGCAATTGCATCAAGCACGCATGAGGATCCTCTATACGAAAATCGTTCTGCAGAAGTTGAATCAGGGACCGCATCGTTAAAACTAGCTGCTGTCTCGTCACGATTACAGAATCTCCTAACATCTCGACTGGCCGAGTATACAGCCAAGTCAAGAGCATCGGCGCGCTCCTATGCAAAGCCCTCACGATTGGTGCGGCTATGGCTCCCACTTTCGATAGGACTTGTTTTTTCCACTACAATCCTCCAAATATTGACTAGAAGAAGAGCCGAGATACTTACGTGGATTCGAGAGTTGGGCGCAACGAGTATTGACTTCTGGGTGAACTGGGTTGTCGATCCAATCAAGAAAGTGATTGGCACCATCCGTCATGATGAGAGCAGTGAAGTATCCATCATGAGTAAACGCAGCCTTGAAGGGGATAGAGACAGCTTAGAGAGGATGGTTGTAGCGTTCGCTAAAGACGATGCCGACAATGGCACCCTAAGTTCGGAACAACTTGAATCTATCCGTCTCAAAGTCCATGAAGGTGACCTAACACCAGTGTTAAAAGCTTACGAGAGAGATATGCAACACCCATTTTTTGGAGCAATCCGGGGTAGGCTAATCCAAGCCCTGCTGATACAAGTCCAGAAGACGAAAGTCGATGTTGAAATTGCGATGGGGGGAATCGATTCGCTATTGAAAAGTCAAGAGTTGGTATTCGGTTTTGTCAGTCTCACACCAGGATTACTGGTTTGCGTTGGTGTCGCACGATGGGTGAATAATTTTTTCGGTAATCGAAAGGGTAACCAGAAAGGAAAGCAGCAGACACAGCTTGTGAGGATGCTCCGGTAAGTTCAGACATGGGGTACATGTTATCAAGCGCCGGGCAGTTGACCTGAAATACAGGAACATTGATCGAATTCTCACAGCAGCGGTACCTACGGAGTTTGGAGAACTGTATTATAAGGATCATGGGCTCCTTGTTTGCGAAGTGCACATGCTTCGGCAAAGCGCACAAAAGATTCTTCCAACACAAGTGTTTCGAGATCTACTTGAAGAGCTTGATGATCTCTTGGACATCAGAACTGGGGTAAAGAAGCAGCTTAGAGTGGTCAAACGGATAAGATGGGCATATTCACGGTGGTTCTGACATAGTTCGGT